>Ga0247611_10000063_pt1 | contig 197144 bp, 165 predicted proteins | sample 177DNAGHGhighgp2_FD_192422 | JGI IMG/M metagenome (GOLD analysis project Ga0247611, IMG submission 192422) | Sheep rumen microbial communities from Palmerston North, Manawatu-Wanganui, New Zealand - 1770 DNA GHGhigh gp2 | ecosystem: Host-associated > Mammals > Digestive system > Stomach >... | reverse complement strand
GTATGAAGTATGACAGTAAAACTGTATTTTTATTTAGCAGGATAACGGCATATATTGATTATACTTGTTAGATAAAAAAGAAATCTAACCAGTACATGGCTAGATTACCTTATTTGTTAAACAGATATTTGCTATTTTATCACAACTTTTGAAACCGATTTCAAAATAAAGTGTTTGCGGGCTTTTCTTTACGCGTGTAATCTATATACGTGTGGTAAAACACATATTATTGTCGCTTAGGAGGAATAATATGGCAAAAAAGTACATCTACAACTTCAAAGAAGCCCATGGTTTAGGCAAAGAGTTGTTAGGTGGTAAAGGTGCTGGTCTTGCTGAAATGACCAGTATTGGTGTACCAATTCCACAAGGATTCACCATTACAACAGAAGCTTGTAACCTTTACTATGACAGTGGTAAAAAACTTCCTAAAGAAATCGTTGATGACATCTATGCGCACATCGCAGAAGTCGAAAAAGAAACCGGAAAGAATTTCGGTGGCGATCACAACCCACTTCTTGTTTCCGTTCGTTCTGGTGCTAGAGTCTCAATGCCAGGCATGATGGACACCATCTTAAACCTAGGTTTAAATGATGTTACAGTTGCTGCTTTAGCGAAAGAAACAGGAAACGAAAGATTTGCTTATGATAGCTACCGTCGTTTCATCCTTATGTTCACAAACATCGCCAAAGGACATCCACGTACCGAAATGGATAAGATGTTAGATGAACTCAAGGAAAAGAATGGCTATAAACTCGACACAGAAGTTACAGCCGAACAATTAAAAGAACTTGTTAAAGCTTATAAAGCTTACTACAAGAAAACATTCAACGAAGAATTCCCATCTGATCCAAAAGTTCAATTACTCGAAGCTGTTACAGCAGTCTTCCGTTCATGGGACAACCCACGTGCGAACGTTTATCGTATGATGAACTCCATCCCATATTCATGGGGTACCGCCGTTAACGTCCAATCAATGGCTTTTGGTAACAAGGGTGAAACATCTGGTACTGGTGTTGCTTTCTCAAGAAACCCAGGTACAGGTGAAAATAAAATCTCAGCTGAATATTTACCAAACGCACAAGGTGAAGACGTTGTTGCTGGTATTCGTACTCCTCTTCATATTGAAGAACTTAAGAAACGTATGCCAGAAGTTTACGAACAATTCGTTAAGACCATTAAGTTAATGGAACACCACTACCGTGATATGCAAGATATGGAATTTACCGTCGAAGACGGAAAACTCTACTTCTTACAAACACGTAATGGTAAACGTACACCTGCTGCTGCGCTTAAGATCGCTTGCGATCTCGTTGACGAAGGTTTAATCACCGAAGAAGAGGCTGTCTTACGTATTGACCCAGTGTCATTTGACAAACTCCTTCTTCCTAACTTTGATAAAGATGATTTAGCAAAAGCTAAAGAAATCGCTCAAGGTTTAGCTGCTGGCCCAGGTGCTGGTACAGGTAAGATTGCCTTCACCGCTGAAGAAGCTGAAAAACGCCACGCTGCTGGTGAAAAAGTTATCTTAGCTCGTGCCGAAACAAGTCCAGAAGACATTGTTGGTATGGTCGCTGCTGAAGGTATTCTCACAATGCGTGGTGGTATGACTTCACACGCCGCCGTCGTTGCCCGTGGTATGGGTAAATGCTGCGTCTGTGGTTGTAAAGAAGCTCTCATTGATGAAGAAGCTCGTACAATTACCATTAATGGTAAAGTCTACACCGATAAAGACGAATTATCTCTCGATGGTAACACTGGTAAAGTCTACTTAGGATCCATCAAGAAAGTTATGCCAGACCTCTCTTCTGGTTACTTCGGACGTCTTATGAAATGGGTTGACGCTGCCCGTACCTTAAAGGTTCGTACAAACGCTGATACTCCAAGAGACGCCAAACAAGCCCGTGAATTCGGAGCTGAAGGTATCGGCTTATGCCGTACAGAACACATGTTCTTTGACAAAGACAGAATCTTCTCAATGAGAAAAATGATTCTTGCTGATACTGTCGAAGAAAGAAGAGCTGCATTAGCTGAACTCGAACCAATGCAACAAAGTGACTTTGAAGCCCTCTACGAAACCATGGAAGGACTCAATGTTAACGTTCGTTTACTCGATCCACCACTACACGAATTCCTTCCACAAGAAGAAGATAAGATTGAAGAACTTGCTAAAGCAACTGGTCGTACAGTTGAAGAAGTCAAGGCTCGTATCGAATACTTACATGAATTCAACCCAATGATGGGTCACCGTGGCTGCCGTTTAGCTGTTTCATATCCAGAAATCTGTGAAATGCAAACCGAAGCTATTATTAAGGCCGCTATCGCTGTGTCAAAGAAGGGTATCAAAGTTGAACCAGAAATTATGGTACCACTCGTACTCGAAGTTAAAGAACTTAAGTTCGTGAAGAAGATCATCTGCGAAACCGCTGATAAGCTCATTAAAGAAGCAGGCGTGAAGATGAAATACCATGTCGGCACAATGATCGAAATCCCGAGAGCAGCATTACTCTCTGATGAAATCGCTCAAGAAGCCGAATTCTTCTCCTTTGGTACAAACGACTTAACACAAATGACATTCGGATTCAGCCGTGATGACGCCGCTAAGTTCTTGCCAGATTATTATGGTGCTAAGATCTTAGAAGAAGATCCATTCAAGACACTCGATCAACGTGGTGTTGGCAAACTTATCAATATGTCCGTTAAAGCTGGACGTGAGACAAGACCAGACCTCCACATTGGTGTCTGTGGTGAAACAGGTGGTGAGCCAAACTCCATCGACTTCTACCACAGAGCCGGTCTTGACTATGTTTCCTGCTCACCATTCCGTGTGCCTGTTGCTCGTTTAGCTGCCGCTCAAGCTGCTATTCGTCACAAAAAATAGTCATTAACGAAACAAAAAGATCCTTGATTCGTCAGGGATCTTTTTTTCATGCAATTCTTGAATATTTTTTGCAAAACCCTAATAATTTTCTTTTCTCATTAGGGCTTTAGATTTAAAACATAAATCGTTTTGAGAGGAGACGAATCCAGCTGGTTCATCACGGATAATTATTTCGTCATTATCTTCAATGTAACCGACCCATTCTCCTTGAATATAGATGTCTCCATCGGGTGATAATGAACCGAACTTATGACCTTGAGCAAACATATCTCCGTCTGGTGAAATGTAACCCACTAATTCATCATCAATATAGACATTTTTGTTATAGCAACGGATGTAGAGCATTATTTAATCTTCAAAGTCTTCGTTAAATAGACTTCGTATCCTTCTTTTTCTAATAAATGAAACTTTTGAGTCGCTAATTTAGCATCATCGGTGAGAGCAAAAACACAACTTCCCGATCCGGACATCATCACAAGTTTAAATCCTTCCATTTTTAGACGGTTTTTCACGTCTTGAATCTCTGGAACTAATCGAATTGATGTCTTTTCAAGTCCATTAAACATTGATTTCTCAAGCAGTTTATCATCACCAGTCTTTAGAGCAGTAATTACATCATCAACACTACCATGTTCATATGAATCTTTATCCGATTCTTCGAACACAAATTTCGTCGAAAGACCCAAACTTGGCTTAACAAGTAAGACGTGATATCTCTTTTTTAATTCAATTAATTCTATTTTTTCGCCAATGCCTTGTACATGCGCTGGCTTATTAATGATACAGAAAGGAACATCTGCTCCAATTTTCTTGCCTAAAGCTAATTGTTCTTCCAAAGGAAGATGAAGTTTACAAATTTCATCAATTGCGCGAATTGTTGCAGCCGCATTTGAGCTTCCACCACCTAATCCAGCACTAATTGGAATTTCTTTGTGCACTAAAACAGAGAAATTCTTCTCAATTTTGTATTTTTCCTTCATCTCCTTAAGAGTGAGATTAATGGAATTGTATTTTGTTTCTTGTAAATCAACGTGATCACAGGTTACATAACAGTCATTTAGAAAAGGAACATGTTCAAAATCGATCGAATCATGTAGTTCCAAAGGAAGCATCACCATATCTAAATCGTGATATCCATCTTCTCTTCTTTTTAATACATCTAAATAGACGTTAATTTTCGCGTAAGCTTTGATATACATCGTCAATATTCTATTAAGTCGCGGTTACGACTTCAATACCTCGTATAGTTTTTGGAAATCTTCTATTTTTAATTGTTCCGGACGAAGGTTTTCGTTTAATCCACATCTTTCCAATACAGATTTAGCTTCTTCTCTACCAGAACAAACACTAGATAAGCAATTTATAATGTTTTTTCTTCGGTGCAAAAAGAGCTTACACATTAACTTATAAACTTCCTTATTGTTTGCGTTCTTAACGTTCTCGTTTGGAACGAGTTCAAATACTACAGAATCGACATGTGGAACCGGAGCAAACGAATTTCTTGAAACATTCATTGGTGCAGAAACATCAGAGACATAATTAAGCATGATAGAAAGCGGACTAATGTTAGCTTTTGTTAGCTTTGGATAGACTTCTTTTTGGCACATCAGAACAACTTTTTTTGCGTTTACCGCATTAAGAACAATATGCTCAATAATTCCAGACGTAATATAGTAAGGAAGATTACCAATAATTTTTGAATATACACTTAAATCGGATTTTAAAATATTTTCTCTTTTCACATGCAATTCCTGCATATTTTTGAATTTTCCCTGCAAAAACGCCAACATTTTTTCATCAACATCGATTAAAGTTTTTACCCCTTTTTCCTGAGCCAGAAAATAAGAAAGAGATCCTAGTCCAGCACCAATTTCTATGGTGTTATCGTCGTCTTTTAACTCTAATTTTTTAACAATTTTCTCTGCAATGTTAGAATCTACCAAAAAATTTTGACCAAGCGACTTATTCGCAATCAATTTGTAAGATTTCACTTCCTCAAAATACTTTGTTTTATCTAACATAATTTCTTAATTCTTCTTTGCTGACACAGTTGTTGTTTAATCTCTTTAAAAATGTCTTTGCGTTGCAGAAACCGAGGTTTAATTTTTCACAAATTTCTTCTCTTTTTTGTTTGCTTTCTTTTTCTCCAATTAAACCTAATTCATTAAGATCAGACATTGTGAGATTTCCTTTAGGCTCTTCTTTTTCTACGTATGCATTGTCGATTGCAAGCAAGATTTCCTCGATATTTCCTTCTGCAACTCCAACCTTTCCGTGTTTAATTGAATTCTCTTTCTTAATAAATACGTGTTTGAGGTTAGGAATATTCTGACTTAATTCATCTCGAATCTTTTTTCCTGGAAAGTCGGGATCAGTAAGAACATAAATGTCTCTATTAACACTTTTAAGATAGTTAATTGTCTTCTCATCAATGGCTGAACCATTGGTAATCACAAACTCAGCATCAATATATGAAGACAGCAATTCAACGTCTGTTTTACCTTCGACTACAATTATTCCATTAATTTTCTTTTTCATCTAAAAATACGATTGAAGTTTTCTGTGCTTTGACGATCGACTTCTTCTAATGAAACACCTTTTATTTCAGCAATCTTGTCGCGAACTAGGTACAAATATTTAGAGTGGTTTTGTTTTCCGCGATATGGATCTGGTGCTAAATATGGAGCATCAGTTTCCAAAATATAATCATTTGAGCTAATTGATTCTAAAACTTCTCTAGGTTTGCGTGCGTTCTTGAAAGTTAATGTTCCGCCAAACCCTAAAACAAATCCAAGTTTGATAAATAGTTGAGCCATCTCAGGCGAGCCACCATAACAATGCATTACTCCACCTTTTTTAACTGGATGAGCTTTTAAAATCTGATAACAGTCTTCGTATGCATCACGACAATGAATTGAAATTGGTTTATTAAGTTTATTTGCTAAATCAATTTGCTTAATGAAGAATTCTTTTTGTTGTTCTTGAACCGATTCTTCTTTATCCAAATAGTAATCTAATCCGATTTCACCGATAGCTAAAACACGATCATCTTGCGCCATCTTTTCAATTGATTCTAAATCGCCTTTTTTCATGCGTTTTACGTCAGATGGATGGATCCCAACAGCAGCAAAACATTCGGGAAAATTCTTAGCAATTTCTACAGCAATTCTCGAGGATTTTTCATCGTAACCGACAACCAAAAACTCTGCAATTCCCGCACATTTTGCCAATTTTATGTATTCTGCAGGATTGTCTTTAAATGACACATAATTAATATGACAATGTGAATCAATCATCTTATTTTCCAACACAAAATCTCGAAAAAATTTCGTCTGTTAAATCATTTTTGTTACTCTCGCCTAAAAGGTCTAAAGAGTAGTTGTATGCAATCATCAAACTTGCTGAAATTAAGTCAGATGGTTCGTTAGCTTGAGCGTCACGAATCGCAATGTCAATTTGACCAACAATATTCTTCAATAAACCAATCTGTCTAGTGTTCGTAAACGATGGTTTAACACTCATTTCATCAATCTCTAACATTCTAACCATTCCATCAAGTAATGGCTTAATATCATGTTTTATCGCCGAGACATAAATACTATGTCCATCTTGGACTTTTAAGATATCAGCTTTGTTAAAGACTAATAGATGTTTCTTATCTTTGATAAGATTAAACAAATTGTTATCAATTCCAGTATTATCAACAACAAACAAAACTAAATCAGCTTTAGTAATAACATCTTTAGCTTTACTTATTCCAATTTGTTCAATTTTATCTTCTGATTCATGGAGTCCTGCAGTGTCATAAAGATATACAGGGACCCCATTTAAATTAAACCGTCCTTCCACCACATCTCTTGTTGTTCCGGCAATCTCAGTAACAATCGCTTTATCTTCGCCAATTAACGCATTTAAAAGTGAGGACTTGCCAACATTTGGCTTTCCAACAATCGCTACTTTAACACCTTCGTGATAAATGCGATTTCTTTCACCAACCTTAATTAAATCAGCGAGATCAGCTTTGATTTGAGAACATACAGAAATGACTTCTTGTTTACTAATATCAGCAATATCTTCATATTCTGGATAATCAATATTTACTTCAATTTTCGCTAGCAATTCTCCTATTTTTTGCCGAATTGGCAGGAAAATTTTTGATGTTTCACCAGTTAAAGCGAACATCGACATATCCTTTGCTTCTTCGCTTGTTGCATTAATCATGTCGTTAATGCCTTCAGCCTGGATTAAATCCATTTTGCCATTGAGATAAGCACGTGATGAAAACTCGCCATTAACAGCCATTCTAGCCCCGTTTTGGATTAAAACTGTGATAATCTGGTTAACGATTAACATCGAACCGTGACACATGATTTCAACGGAGTTTTCTCCTGTAAAGGAATGTGGAGCGATGTAAGTAATTAAAACTACTTGATCAATCTTTTTACGACCGTCATTTATGAAACCAAAATGAACAGCTCTTTTATTACATTTTGAAATGTCTTTAGAAAAAACTTTTGAAACAATTTGAAAACAATCGTCCCCGGAAAGACGGATGATGGATAAGGCACTCTTCATAGGTGCGCTAGCTAATGCGACGATTGTTTCCATGATTTAAGAAAAATAGAGATATAAATCTCTATTAATCAACGTATTTAATTGTGACGGCACGACGATGACCTTCACCAGAAGACTCTGTTTTAATGTGAGAGAATTCAGAGAGGGCATTGTGAACAATGCGTCGTTCATCAGAAGGCATTGGATCAAGAGTTGCATCAACCTTGGTCTTTTGAACTTCCTTTGCCGCCTTACGCGCTAAGAAAGCAACGCGTGAATACTTGGAGTTCTTGTAATCGCCGATATCAAGAAGAATTCTGAATCGGTGATGGAACTTACCTGACACAGCCAAACGAACTAGTTCGTTTAAGGCTTGTAATGTGACACCATTTTTACCAATGATAATTGGGTTATGATCTGTATCAACTTCGATACGGATGATGTCATCTTCTAAAGAAGCTTTGGTTTTGATGTCACCAACACCAAGAGATGATAATACATCTTTGATGTATTCTTGGCTATATTCGATTGCATCAGTTAATTCATACACTTCGATTTCAGCTTTTTTACGAAGACCTTTCTTTTCATCCATAACACGGAAAATGACTTGGTCTTCTGGAATACCGAGTTCTTCGCTTGCTAATGCAACTGCTTCATCAACTGTTTTAGCAGTATAAACTTTCATATTTTTCTCCTATTTGCGTTTTCTTGAAAAGATTGCATTGGTAATGAGGGATTGTGCCAATGAGACAAGAGCACCAACAAACCAATAGAATCCCATGGCTGCTGGAAGTGTGAATCCCATAAAGATAATCATGATTAACATAACCCAGGAAACAATATTCATTGTTCTGTTTTGTTGTTGTTGTGCTGGGTTTTTGCCTAAACGAGCAACCTTTTTCGCTTTACGCTTTTGAATCCATTGTGGAACCTTCATAGCTAAGAATTGGGCAACAGCCATTAATAAGAACAAGACTAACGCTGTCCACCAACCACCAGACCAAACTTTGTTTGATTTGGTTAAAGCATCCCACACGGATGTTGATAAATTAAGTCCTAAGAACGATCCTGTAGAAAGAACCGCGTTACCTGTCATAGCGCCCCATACACCAATAAAAATTGGGAATTGGATCACTAAAACAAGAAGTGAAGATAATGGGTTAACTTTATGTTTACGATAAAGTGCCATTTGTTCTTGAGCTAATCTTTGCTTTTGAGCCGGATTAGTATTGGAATTTGGATATTTGGCTTGAATCTTCGCTAATTCTGGTTGAAGTTGAGTCATCTTTTGTTGTGTCATTGTTGATTTAAATGACACTAAGAAAATGAATAAACGAACAATAATTGTCGCGAATAATAAAGCCAAGATTTGTGGAACACCATTGACAAAGTTTGCAGGATTATATCCTGCAAAACCATACGCAATCGCATCAACTAAACAAGAAACTGGATAGACAACAAGGCCTTCAATAATTGCGCCCCCACGTCCCCAGGCATAACCCCAAGATTTTGAATCAATCTTCACTGGGATCTTGTCTTGTCCATATGCACCATACTCACCATCAACACTGGTGATACATGCACGTGAGTTGTTGATTGCGTTCTCTAATGTGGATTTGTAAATCGCATTAAAATCAGAGTTCGCAACATGTTCAACACCCATCTCATATTCAAGTTCGGATGTAATTCTGTCGAATTCTACCCAAAGGGTATCAACAGCTTCATCTTTCTTCATCGAACTACCAAAGTATTTCAAATATCCATACTCTTTTAAGACGTGTTCAACATCTGCTGCACTAACAGTTGCATACTCTTGGTGTTCAACGGCTCTAGCGTTGTTTAACGCGAAGTTTAATACTTCGCGATCAAATCGAGCGAAGTATTCTGCGCTCGGAATAACAAGATTCGCTTTTTGTGCAGCTGAAATAACGTCATTTAAAGCATTGGATTTGGTGTAGCTACTCCCATCTTTTTCAACTAGCTGCCAAACATTTGTTCCATCAACTTGTTGAATAACAGGATAACTATAATTTTCGCTTTCATTTTTAGCAGCATTTGCTTCCGCTTCAGAATCATAGTAACGGGAAACACCTGGTTCTAAGGCAAAGAGAAGTCTTGACTTCTCTTTGACTGAACAGAAGTTCGCAGTACATGCGGATAAAACAACTGCTCCAAGAGCAATCGCAAATGAGGCTAATCCTAATTTGTGTACTTTTTTCACGTTTTTATCCTACTTTTTTCAATACATCAACGACATCGGCGAGTGTTTTTTGATAATTATTGATGTCGTAGCCCTTTCTAGCTATAAAGACAATCTCATAAGGAATTGTCATATCACATGATGCGCTAATCGCAGCACGTATCTGACGTTTCATGCGGTTGCGTACAACAGCGTTACCACTTTTCTTTGGAATTGAAATTCCAAATCTAGAAAGAGGTGTGGCAACTTTCACATAGTAAGCATTAAACGAGTCATTACGAATTAGAGATCCTTCATTAATAATCTTCTGGAACTCTTCGTATTTTTTAACTCGATTAACAACTTTCATTCAAAAATTAAGCGGTTAATTTCGCTCTTCCTTTTCTGCGACGAGCAGCCAAAACTTTACGACCATTTTTGGTGGCCATTCTTTGACGGAATCCATGAACGTTACGTCTATGGGTCTTACTTGGTTGAAATGTTCTTTTCATAAATTTGTCTCCTTGTGTTCAAATCGAACACGCGAGCAAAATTATATACATATACACGCGAACTGTCAAAATAATTAATTTTGCGAGCACTTTAAAAAATTCAAATTTTGAGACAAATTACGCAAAATCCACAATTTTCCACAATTTTACCAAAATTTAGACAATGTATAAGAAAGTTTATCCACAAAAATATTTTTATTCACATCCGGTGGGAAAATGCTGTGATTTTGTGTCGATATTTTAATTTTATCTCGATTTAATCGATATTTTTTTATAATACGAAATGTTAATTGTTTTAGAAAAATTTAGTTTACTCACAAGTTAGGTATGTATAACTATTAACAATAAATTTTTAAAATTGAAAAGTTGTGGAAAACTATGAAAAAATGTGTGTTTATCGGCATTATTTTTGTCGCAAATCTGTGGAAAACTCGCTTTTACTTATTTTTTCTATTTAATTTTAGTGTGCGCGAGTATATAATTTTCACCAAACGAGGAAGATGATATGCCTGAAACTATAACTGAACTTTCTAATCTATGGGCAAAGATCAAATCTCTCCTTGAAGAACGTATTGGAGATCCACGTGTTTCTGACGTTTTTCTTGGCAAAACTCGCATTTATTCGTTTGAAAATGACGTTATTACTGTCTCAACTGACACGGTTTTAGCGGCCACAATTTTAAGTACAAAATACCAAAATTTAGCTGATCAAATCGCAAAAGAAGTCATTGGAAAACCAGTTAAAGTAAGTTTTGCACATAGCGAGAGTTTGAAGAAAACTCCTTCTCCAGTTGAAGAATCACCACAATATTTCAAAAATGTGAGCATCAATCCTGCTCTGACATTCGACAATTTTGTAAGTGGTCCATCCAACTTAGAAGCGAAACAAGCCGGAATATTTGTTGCAAACAATCTTGGCAAATCTTTTAACCCATTGTTTATGTATTCTGACCCAGGCCTTGGCAAAACACACTTGCTTCATGCCATCGCCAATGAAATCAAGGGTCACAACCCAAGCATACGCTGCTTGTACTGTGAAGCAAACGATTTTATCGAACAATACGTCACTTTTGTTAAAGACAGTAATTCATTATCTGCTTTTATCAAGGGCTATGACGTGTTACTAATGGACGATATTCAATATCTAGCTGCTAAAGAAAGAACATCTGAATTCTTCTTCAACATCTTCAACCACTTCTTAAATCAAGGTAAGCAAGTTGTTATTACAAGTGACCGTCACCCACAAGATTTAAAAGGTTTTGAGGAAAGATTGAAATCAAGATTCGTCCAAGGTTTAACCGTTTCAATCGGTCAACCAGACATTCAAACATGTATCAACATTATTAAATCAAAGATTAATAATGGTCCAATTTCTTTAGACGCCTTCGATCCAAGAGTTATCGAATTTATCGCTGAGAAATTCTCAAAGAATATTCGTGATATCGATCAAGCGCTAAATAAGTTAATTTACTACACTCAATTCTATCGCCCAACCAAATACATTAGTTTTGAAACCGCGATGGAAGCCTTACAATCACTCATCAATGTTAAGGATGCGAAAGCAAAGCTTTCCGAACAAAGAATCATTTCCACTGTCGCTGATTATTACAACTTGATGCCTTCCCAATTGACTGGTCCAAGTCGTCAAGCCGACATTGCGCTTGCTCGTCATATTGCAATGTACCTAATCCGCCTTATGCTTGATACTCCGTTCACAAAAATTGGTTATCTCTTCGGAGGTAAGGATCACTCAACTGTGATGAACGGTGTAACAAAAGTGGAAAAAACCTTGAAAACTAACACCGCCTTGCAACAGGCAGTAAACGAGATTAAAGCGAATCTTAAAGCTTAAATCTTATATTAATAATGTGCGCGCGAGAAAATGTGTGTTAAAATAAATAAGATAAAACATAGTTATCCACAGTTTCCACCGTGCTTATAATTATTAATAATAATAAGTAAATTAAGTAAGTTAAAAGTATTAAGGAGATTACATATGCGTTGTGCAATCGAAAAAGAACAATTTATTAAAGGATTAACAATGGTCAGCAAAGCTATTCCACAAAAAGCTGAACTCCCAATTCTTTCTAATGTTAAACTTGATCTTTGTGAAAAAGGCTTAGTCCTAACAGGATCGGATAACAACATCATTATCTCCACCGTTGTTCCTTATATGGTTGATGATAAAGAAATCATCCGTAATGCCCAATTCGGTGAAACTTTAGTTCAATGCAAACTAGTTTTAGAAGTTGTTCGTCATATGGAAGACGAATATGTCACATTAGAACTTGTTGATAACTCAATCCTAAAGATTGAAGACTCCAGGGCGAACTTCAAATTAAATTCCATCAGAGCTGATGAATATCCACAAATCGATTTATCGGTCGCAAACGGCTTTATTGAGGTCAAAGCGAACGACATCAAGGATTTAGTCGACCAGACATCTTTCGCAGCCTCTATGAAGGAAACAAGACCGATTTTGACCGCAATTAACCTTGACGCTGAGAACGGAAAACTCACTGCCACCGCTACTGATACAGCTCGACTTGCTCGTAAGTCAGTTACGATTGATTCTGACGCTCATTTTGTGGCTAATATCCCAGCCAAAAAGATGGTCGATATTGTCCGCAGTTTTGAGAACGAGGAATTCGTTAGTGTCGCTGTAAGCGACAATAAAGCCATTTTTAAGTTTGGAAGAACCACAATTTCAACTCGCTTAATCAATGGTGAATATCCAAACACAAAACACATCGTTCCGAAGAGCTTCAATTACTTCCTCGAAGTCAATTCTCGTGAATTTTTAGCCTCCATGGAGCGTGTCTCACTTTTAAGCGCTGATCATGATGGCGTCATTAAATTAATTTTGGATGAAGATGAAGCCGAAATGATCTCCAGAAGTTCACTTGTTGGATCCGCAAATGAAAAACTCTCTATGTTTAAGTTCTCTGGTGAACATCTCGAAATTAGCTTCCGTGCTTCATTTGTCGCAGATGCGATTCGCGCTAACAAATCCGAAGATGTGACCATCGCATTCATCGGTGAAATGAAGCCATTTGTTGTCCGAAACGACAAAGATGACTCCATCGACATGTTAGTCACTCCATTACGTGCTTAAAATATCGAAAAATCGCACATTCTAAACATATGCAATATTAAGGGAATTTATTATTCCCTTTTTATTTTATATATGATAAAATGTTCATCAAGGGTTAAAAAGTCGCTTTTTTATGAAACAAAAAAGAGTACCAATTCACATTAATACGGAATACATCACTCTCGGTCAACTTCTCAAGTTTGCTGACGTTGTTGGTTCCGGCAGTGAGGCGAAATTCTATCTCGCATCACATAAAATCGTCGTAAATGATGAATTGGATAACCGCCGCGGTCGAAAGCTTCGTCCAGGCGACACAATTGTGATTGAAGAGGTTACTTATGAAATTATCTCCAAATGATCGTTTCTAAACTAATCCTTAGAAATTTCCGGAATTATGACCATGTTGAATTAGAGTTCTCTCCAAAACTCAATGTAATCATCGGTGATAACGCTGAAGGGAAGACGAATATTGTTGAAGCAATCTATTATCTCTCATTAGCTCGCTCATTCCGGACATCAGAAATCAACGATTTGATAAAGGAAAGGCGCCAATTTGCCACGATTGAGGCTCTGGTGGATAATCTCACCACTAAGAAAGAAATCGTTGCTCTAATGACGTCTTCCAGTAAAAAAGTGTCCTGTAACGGGAAGCAAGTGAGACGGATTTCTGATTTATCAAAACTAATTAATGTCATCGTCTTCCAACCGAAAGACGCCTTAATGTTCCAAGATTCACCTTTAGTGAGAAGGAATTATCTCGACATTAATCTCTCTAAAAAATCCCCAGTTTACCTGGAGAACCTCATCGAGTTCGAAAAACTCCTAAAAGAACGTAATTCCATTTTAAAAGGAGAAGAAATTGACAAAGTCCATCTAGAGGTTGTCACTAAAAAGCTCATTGAGGTTGAAGAACAAATTGTCCGTTATCGTTTAGCTTATGTTGCGGAAGTAAACAAGATTCTCTCGAAAATTGTTAAAGCCGTGAAAGGTGACGATGATGAGGCAGTATTGAATTATAATCCATTCATAAGAATGGATGAAAAATTCCTACAGTCGTGTGCGCGTGCATACGAAAGAAATCTGGAAAGCGATATTAAACACAAAGCAACTCAGATTGGTATCCATCGCGAAGACTTCTCACTTAATCTCAATGGAAAAGACATCGCGACACACGGCTCTCAAGGCGAAAACAGACTCGTCGTGATTGCCTTGAAACTCGCCCCATACTTCCTAATCGAAGATGAAGGCGAGAAACCAATCGTTGTCTTAGATGACGCACTTAGTGAACTCGATTACGAACACAGACAACGATTGATTAAATTTGTCTCGAAAATGAATCAAGTGTTCATTACCGCGACAGAACTAAAAGTATCAAATGCTACGACTTACGTAGTAAATAATCAAAATATTACAAGGAGGAATGCTTAATGGATGACATTAAAGAAGAAGTCGAATTAAACGTCGACGCATCCACCGAAGATCGTCCAGACGCTGATTATAGCGCGAAAGATCTTCAAGTTCTCGAAGGCCTTGAGGCGGTTCGTAAACGTCCAGGCATGTACATTGGTACAACTGCTGCTGCAGGATTGCACCACCTTGTGTGGGAAATCGTTGATAACTCTATTGACGAAGCCCTCGCAGGATTCTGTGACAAAATTGTTGTCAAAATTAACAAAGGTGAAACCATTACTGTTATCGATAATGGACGTGGTGTCCCAGTTGACATCGTTGCCAAATCCGGACTCTCTGGTGTTGAAACAGTCTTCACTATTCTCCACGCCGGTGGTAAGTTCGGTGAAACTGGCGGATACAAAGTATCCGGTGGTTTACACGGTGTTGGCGCATCAGTTGTTAACGCCCTTTCCGAATGGTTAGAAGTTACCGTTAAAAAGAACGGTGGAATCTACTACATCAAGTTCGGACGTGGCGGAAAACCACTCGATCACTTAAAGAAGATTGGTGAATGTCCAATAGAGGAAACTGGAACAACAGTTACCTTTAAACCAGATGACACCATCTTTACCGAAACCACAGTGTATGATTACGACATTATCTGTGATCACTTAAAACAAATGGCCTACCTCAACAAAGGCGTCAGAATTGAAGTCATTGACGACCGTGGTGGTCAACCAAGAAGTGAAACATACTGCTATGAGGGTGGTATTAAAGAGTACGTTGAAGCAATCAACTTCAATAAGACCCCAATTATGCAAGAAGTCATTTACTGCGAAGGACGTGGTAAATACATTGTTGGCGGAGAAGAAAAAGGTCACATTTATTGTGAAGTTGCTATGCAATATAACGAAACATACAACCCAACAATCTTCTCATTCTGTAACAACATTCACACCCACGAAGGTGGAACCCATGAAGAAGGTTTCCGTCTTGCGATGCGTCGTGTGATGAACGATTACGCCAGAAAATACAAACTCTTAAAAGATGGTCAAGATGATCTTGAAACAAGTGATATTTTGGAAGGTTTAACCGCGATTATTTCGATTAAGCACCCAAATCCACAATACGAAGGTCAAACAAAGACCAAACTTGGAAACAGCGAAGTTCGTAAGATTGTTAGCCAAATCGTTGGTGAGCAACTTGAAAGATTCCTCCTTGAAAATCCAAAGCTTGCCGAGACAATCATTTCTAAACTTCGTACTGCCGCGACAGCACGTATGGCTGCTCGTATGGCCCAAGAAAACGCTCGTCGCAAAACCGGCTTAGAAGTCACAACTCTTCCTGGAAAATTAGCGGATTGTTCCAGTAAAGATCCATCCATTTGTGAGCTCTACATCGTCGAAGGTAACTCCGCTGGTGGTAGTGCTAAAAACGGACGTGACCGTGAGACTCAAGCAATTCTTCCACTACGTGGAAAAATCTTGAACGTTGAAAAAGCAACACAAGAAAAAGCATTCGAAAATGCTGAAATCGGAAACATGATTGTCGCCATCGGAGCTGGTATTGATCCAGAATTCCATGTCGAAAAGATTCGTTATAACAAAATCGTGATCATGACCGATGCTGATGTTGACGGTAGCCACATCAGAATCCTTCTTTTAACCTTCTTCTTCCGCTTTATGAAGGAGCTTATCGAAGGTGGATATGTCTACATCGCTCAACCTCCACTATACAAAGTTGATTATCACGGTAAGCAATTCTATGCCTACAATGATGAACAACTTGAAGTAATTAAAAAACAACTCAACCTCAAACCTGGATATCCGTTCCAACGTTATAAAGGTCTTGGTGAAATGGACGCAGAACAACTTTGGGAGACAACCATGGATCCAAAAACCAGAAAAATGTTACGTGTAACGATGTCTGATGCAATTGAGGCAGACAAAGTCTTTACCGACTTAATGGGTGATGAAGTTCTTCCGAGAAAAGAATTCATCCATAAATATGCTAAGTTCGTTAAGAACTTAGACATCTAATAGGAGGACATGAAAATGGCTGAAGAAGAAAAGAAAATTGAAGCTAACGAAGAAGCTGTTGATGATTCCAAACTCCAAGAAATTGAAGATGGTATTGTTCCAGGTCTTCGTGATACAGACTTGGCTCAAGAAGTCCGTAATTCCTTCCTTGATTACGCGATGAGCGTCATCGTTTCTCGTGCAATCCCAGATGTCCGTGATGGATGTAAACCAGTTCACCGTCGTGTCATTTATGGCATGCAGATGAGCGGAATGCTTCCAGGCACCGCATATAAGAAGAGCGCTCGTATTGTTGGTGACGTTATGGGTAAATATCACCCACACGGCGACGCTGCTATATATAGCACCCTCGTCCGTTTAGCCCAACCATTCGCCATGCGTTACACCCTTGTTGATGGTCATGGTAACTTCGGTTCTGTTGATGGTGACGAACCAGCCGCCATGCGTTATACCGAAGCTCGTATGACCAAACTTGCGACCGAAATGGTTCGTGATTTAAACTGCGACACTGTTGATATGGTTGATAACTATGATGGTACCGAAAGAGAACCATCTGTCTTACCAGCAAGATTCCCTAACCTATTGGTTAACGGATCAAATGGTATTGCTGTTGGTATGGCCACATACATTCCAACTCATAACCTTGGTGAAACAATCGACGCTGTTGTGGCGGTGGCCCGTAATCCAGAGATTACTCCAATTGAAATCATGCAAGACTATTTACATGGTCCTGATTTCTCTACTGGAGCAACAATTTTAGGTCGTTCTGGCATTCGTGACTATTTCGAAACCGGTACAGGTTCCATCGTGATCCGTTCCAAATGTGAAATTAAAGAAAACGAACGCACAGGAAAGAAACAAATCATTGTTCACGAGATTCCATATCAAGTGAATAAAGCTAACATGATTGAATCAATCTCTCACTTAGTGAGAGATAAGGTGATTGAAGGTATCACTGATATCCGTGATGAATCATCCAAAGGAAACGTCCGTGTTGTTATTGATGTTCGTCATGATTCGATCCCAGAAGTCATCTTAAATCAGCTCTACAAGATGACCCAACTCCAAACCAGCATGGGCATTATTATGCTTTGCTTAGTTGATGGAGCGCCAAAGATTCTTCCAATTACCGAAATCTTGAAACATTATCTCGATTTCCAAGTTGAAGTCGTTGAAAGAAGAACAAAGTTCTTACTCAAGAAAGACGAAGCACGTGATCACATCGTAGTCGGCTTATTGAAAGCCATCGGTGATATCGATGCGATCGTCGAAACAATTAAGAAAGCTGCCACTCCAGAAGATGCTACTAAAGCATTAATGGAAAAATTCGGTTTCTCTGAAGAACAAACTGCTGCTATTTTAGCGATGACACTTCGTCGTTTAACTGGTCTCGAAGCCGGTAAACTCGAGGAAGAAAGACGTCAACTCGAAGCCAACATCGCCAAATATCACTACATCTTAGAATGCCGTGAACACATTGTTGATGTTGTCGTTGAAGAACTTAATGAAATTAAAGAAAAATACTCCGATGAACGTAAGACCGAAATCTCTGATGAAGCCGCAACCATCGAAGATGAAGCTTTAATTCCAGAAAAAGATATCGTCATTACTCTTACCAAGAACAACTACGTAAAGAGAATGGAAGATGATACCTTCCGCACTCAAAACCGTGGTGGTCGTGGTGTGAGAGGAATGACAACAAATGATGAAGATGAAGTAGCAATTATGCTTCATACAAAAACACACATCGATGTCATGTTCTTCTCTAATTTAGGACGTGTTTATCGTTTACGTGGATACATGATTCCAGAAGGAAGCCGTGTCTCCAAGGGTATTCCAATTCAAAACCTTCTCAACCTTGAAAAAGGTGAGAAAGTTGTCTCAATTATTCCAGTTGATGATTACTCCGAAGGTAAATACCTGTTCTTTGCCACCCGCAATGGCGTTGTCAAACGTACTGCGATTGAAGAATTTGCTTCGATCCGTCGTAATGGTAAGATTGCCATCTCTTTACGTGACGATGACGTCTTACTTGATGTCAAACACACTGATGGAGACACTATGATTGCCTTAGCCTCAAGTAAAGGTAAAGTTGTCCGCTTCCACGAAAGTGAAGCTCGTCCACTTGGAAGAACTGCTTCCGGCGTGAAGGGTATTGATCTTGACGAAGGCGCTTATGTTGTTGGCATGACAACCAGCCTTGAAGGTAACTACATTTTAGTCATTACCGCTAAGGGATTTGGTAAGATGTCTCTTAATGAAGAATACCGTGAATCACACCGTGGAACCAAGGGTGTTATTGCTCTTAATACCACAGCGAAAAACGGTAAACTCGTGGCCTTCAGAAGTGTCAATGGTGATGAGGACTTAATGATGGTGACAAATGGCGGAACAGTCATTCGTATTCCACTCGAACAAGTCAAGGTTGCTCATCGTGTCACACAAGGCGTGAGAGTCATTAGACTTGAAGACGAAAAACAACGTGTTAGCTCGATTACTGTCGTGCCTCATGATGATGAAGTAGAAGTTAATGAAGTAGCCGAACAAGCCGCTCCAGAAGCTGAAGCAGAATAATGGGGTTTTGCAGAAAATATTCGAGAATTGCTTTAGATTTTGTAGCATAAAAAGAAAGGAATTTCTGTATGATTGATATTAAATTAATACTTGAAAATCCAAGAGACATTGAGGCAAAACTTGCCAAAAAAGGATGTGTCGTAAATTTTGATCCACTCATCAAATTGAGCGAGAAAAGAAAGGCCTTAATTCTTCGTGTTGAGGAAGCAAAAGCAGAAAGAAATCGTCTCTCTGCTAGCGTCCCTCAAGTGAAGAAAGAAGGTGGTGATATCCAAGCTATTTTTGCCCGAGTTAAAGAGATTAGTGCTAATAGTGCCAAAGACGAAGAAGAGCTTGGCAAAGTTGAAGAAGAAATTAAAGCATTCCTCCTTCCACTTCCAAATCTTCCTGATGATGACCTTCTTGCTGGCGGAAAAGAAAACAACAAGGTTATTCACGAATATGGAAAACCACAAAAATTCGATTTCAAAGCTAAAGATCATGTCGAACTTTGTGAGTCGCTTGGTTTAATCGATTACGTTCGTGGCGCCAAGATGAGCGGACATGGATGTTGGGTTTATACTGGTTTAGGCGCACAACTTGAATGGGCTCTACTCAACTTCTTCATCTCTGAGCATCTTAAAGATGGATATAAATTCATTCTTCCACCTCACATACTCAACTATGAAAGTGGTTATGTCGCTGGACAGTTCCCAAAATTTATTGATGATGTCTTCTCTTTAGAAGGAGTTGAACCAAAGAAGTTCATTCTTCCAACTGCAGAAACAGCTTTAGTTAATCTTCACCGCGATGAAATCATTCCTGGTAATAAATTACCTCTAAAATATTTCGCCTATACACCATGCTACCGTAAGGAAGCTGGTACATATCGCACTGAAGAGCGTGGAATGATTCGTGGATACCAATTCAACAAAGTTGAAATGTTCCAATATACTACTGAAGAAGGCGATCAAGCTGCGTTTGAAGAGTTGGTTAGTAAAGCCATTTCCTTAATGGAAAAACTTGGATTAACATTCCGCGTGTCTAAATTAGCCGCCGAAGACATTTCTGCTTCAATGGCTCGCACTTATGATATCGAAGTCTATATTCCAAGTATGGGCATTTATAAAGAAGTCAGCTCTGTTTCAACAGCACATGATTACCAAGCTCGACGTGGAATGATTAGATATCGTGACGAAACGACAGGAAAAACCAAATATGCCCGCACATTAAATGGTTCCGGTCTAGCTACTTCACGTGTTTTCCCAGCGATGATTGAGCAATTCCAACAACCTGATGGATCGTTCAAGATTCCTGAAGTCTTACGACCATGGATGGGTGGTTTGGAATACATCAAACCTGTTAAATAAAACATAAACAAAAGAGCAGTCAAAATTAAGTGACTGCTTTTTTTATTATATAAATCGTGATACTATTACTTCGCCATCGCGATAATTTACTGTGAACCAGGTCAGGATAGGAATATAGCAGCCTTAAGCAACTAGGTTATGTGCGATGGTTTAATTTTATGAAGTCTCTTGATGAAAAATATATGCGAATTGCACTGAATTTAGCTAAAAAAGCTGAATCAGAGGACGAAGTTCCTGTTGGATGCGTGATTGTTGAAGACGGGAAGATTTTATCACGTGGTTCTAATAAGAGAGAGCAGAAAAACGACCCAACAATGCATGCTGAAATGATTGCGATTCGCAAGGCTTGCGCCAAGAAAAAATCGTGGAGACTCGAAAACTGCACGATTTATATCACATTGGAGCCATGTTCAATGTGTGCTGGAGCAATTTTGTGGTCGAGATTTAAAAAAGTTGTCTACGGTGCTAGCGATCCAAAAGGCGGTGCGCTAGGTAGTTCATATAATTTGTTTGAACAACCAAATTTAAATCACCATCCAGAGATTGTTGGAGGCGTATTAAAAGAGGAATGTTCTGATTTATTAACAAACTTTTTTAAAAAGAAACGCCTATAAATATATACAGTGTACAAAAATTGGTATAAAATTAACGAAAAGTAATACTTTTTAAGAACATTATGGATGAAGAAAAGGTAAAGAAAGAACAAGAAACAGAAGATGACCGTCATTTTCCTGTGAATTTGGAAGTTGGTTTGACTTCTGAACAGGTTCAACAGAGAAATGAACAAGGTTTAGTTAACCGAATCCAAAAGCACGTCTCTAAATCTTACTGGAAAATCCTTCTGGATAACGTTTTAAACTTCTTTAACATACTCCTTTTTGGTTTATCTATTCTGATGATTATTGCGAAAATCGAAATTACTGCATTCGGTTTTCTTTTTATCTTAATAATTAATATTATTATTGGACTTTACCAAGACATTCACGCTCGTCATTTGGTTGATAAGTTACGTGTTGTTTCTTATCCAATGGCGAAAGTTCTACGTGATGGAAAAATTATTGAAATTCCAGCAAACCAGCTTGTCCTTTCTGACATTGTGAAAGTCGATCTTGGTGATCAAATTATATGTGACGGAACCGTTGTTTCTGGTTCATCTGAAGTTAATGAATCAATGTTGACTGGTGAATCTGTTGGTGTGGTGAAAGAAAGCGGAACAAAAATTTACTCTGGATCTTATGTCACATCTGGAAGATGTTTCTATCGCGTCGATAAACTCGGTAAAGATAACTACATTGAGAAGCTTCAAACGAAAGCAAAAGAGTTTAAACGTGCAAAATCAGAAATTTTGAACACGCTTAATTATATTTTCCGTATCATTTCTGTTATCGTTATCGTTCTTGGTGGAGCATTGTTTATCTCTGTTATTTCTAAAGGAAATCTTACGTATCCAGATATTATGGATGGATCAGAGTTCCAAAAGACCGTACGAGCTATTTCTGGTTCGATGGTCGCGATGATTCCTACAGGTATGTACCTTTTAACATCAGTTACATTAGCTATCGGTGTTATTCGTTTAGCGAATCACCGTATGCTTGTTCAATCAATGTACTCCATTGAAATGCTCGCTCGTTGTGATGTTCTTTGTTTAGACAAAACAGGAACAATTACCGACGGCACAATGAGTATGAAAGAGATGGTCACACTATCTAAAACAAGCGAATTTGACATTAAACGTATGCTCCACACTTTGGTGGATGCTACCGGTGATAATAACTCAACAGCAAACGCAATTTTAATTTCTTATTCTGATGCACCAGTTTTCGAATTCTACGGCGAAATCCCATTCAATTCTGAGAGAAAATACTCTGGTGTGTTCCTTTCTGACGGAAGAAACATTGTTTTGGGAGCTCGCGAATTCTTAGGTTGTGAAGACCAAGACATTATTAAGAAATGTCGTGAATTGAAAGACAAGGACTTCGCGTTTTGCTTGTTGGCCAAACAAAGAAGGAAGTCAGCGTTGATAAAGATTTACCAAAATTAGAATTCCTCGCAATTCTTGTAATTGAAGATCACATTCGAGAAGATGCATACGAAATCGTTAAATGGTTTAACGAAAACGACGTTAGCCTTCGTGTGATTTCTGGCGACAACCCCATCAGTGTTAGCCAAATTGCTAACAGAGTGGGAATTCCAGGCGCAGAGAAATTTATTTCTCTCGATGGTATGTCTTTAGATGAAGTGCGATTAATCGCAAACAAATATACTGTCTTTGGACGTGTTTCGCCTGAACAAAAACAAGTTATTGTTGAAACACTTCAAGATAATGGGCACACAGTCGCAATGACTGGTGATGGTGTTAATGATATTTTAGCTTTGAAAGTGGCAGACTGTTCTATCGCAATGGCTTCTGGAACAGACGCAACAAAAAATACTGCACACTTAGTTGCTTTAGATTCTAATTTCGGATCACTTCCAAAGGTTGTTGCAGAAGGCCGACGTGTTATTAATAACCTTCAAAGAACATGTACATTGTTCCTTACAAAAACTGTCTTTGCTATCATTATGACATTGATGTTCTTTATCGTTGGTTTGGTTAAAATTACCGACAAAACCTTCATTAATTACCCATTTATTACAAACTCAATGTACTTGTGGGAACTCTTAACAATTGGTATTGGATCGTTCTTCTTATCGATTCAGCCAAACGAAGAAAGATTACATTCGTCATTTATTATTAACATCTTAAAACGCACATTCCCGGCCGCATTGGTACAGATTTTAATTCCTTCTGTTTTCTTTATTATTAATCTTGCTAACCCAGCTGCTTTTGGAACGAACTACCACGGATACGAAACCGCAATTACGTTTAGTATTGTCGGGTTCAGTTTTGGAAGTATAGTTATCTTTGTGCGTACATGCTGGCCATTTGACAAGTATCGTATTGGGTTAGTAATTTCCATCTTGGTTATCTTTGTTGTGATGGTCTTGATTGATAAGATTGTCATATATGACAATAGTTTAATTAAAACTGGTGATTCTCGTTCAATCTTTACAATTGAATACGATTTAATTACAAAGGAAAACTGGTGGATCTTATTTTTGATCTGCGTGTTATCAATTCCTGCTTTATTCTTATTTGAATTTATTGCTAACGCGTCATTAAATCGCTTAGCTGAAAAGAATGAAAAATTTAGAGGTGTTATCGATGAAAATATCATTGGAAGTTCAACGAGCTCTAAAAAATAACAAACCTGTTGTTGCTTTAGAGTCGACAATTATTTCTCACGGCATGCCTTATCCAAAGAATGTGGAGACGGCAATGTTGGTTGAAAAGACCATTCGTGAACACGGTGCAATTCCAGCCACAATAGGAATTATTGATGGGGAACCAGTCATTGGAATGAGCCCTGAAGAAATTGAGGAATTTGGAAAAAGAAAAGGGATTTGCAAGGTTTCTAGAAGAGATTTACCAATTGTTTTTGCTAAAAAGACATGGGGCGCGACTACTGTTGCCGCCACAATGATTCTAGCAAATATGGCTGGTATTGAGGTCTTTGTTACTGGTGGTGTTGGAGGCGCACATCGTGGCGCTCAAAACAACTTTGATATTTCTGCCGACTTAGAAGAACTCGGCAAAACAAATGTTACTGTTGTCTCTGCCGGTGTTAAAGCTATTCTTGATTTGAAACTTACTCTCGAAATCCTTGAAACTAAAGGTGTTCCAGTTCTTTCATATCAATCAGATGAATTCGCCGATTTCTATACTCGCCACTCTGGAATCAAGATGGAGAACGTTGTGAATTCTCCTCGTGAAGTCGCCGAGATTATTCATGCAAAACGCGTAAACAAGTTTGATGGTGGAATTCTTGTCGCTAATCCAATTCCAGAAGAAGATGCGATGGACAGCGATGTTATTAATGCCGCTATCGAGACAGCCTTAAAGAAAGCCGATGAACAGCATATTGAAGGAAAAGACATTACTCCATTCCTTCTTAAAACCATTGTCGAATTAACTCATGGTGATTCTCTAGAATCAAATATCAAATTAGTTATTAATAATGCTAAATTAGGAAGTGCGATTGCTGCTGAATTAACTAAATTATGAAAATTGAAGCAAAGTTCCAACTTGGTCTACTCAAATTGATCAAAGAGATGCCTCTTGATGAGATTAATGTTATTTTACTTTGCGAACATGTTAAATCGAATAGACAAACATTCTATTATCATTTCCGTGACATATCAGATGTGGTGGAGTCAATCTTCTTAAAAGAGAAGACATCATTCAATACAAAGTTCAAAGATTTTGATGGGGTGATAAAACAATTAATCGCATATGTGAACAGCAAATATTCGTTCCTTTATGCCATTAACAAATCATTTTGTAGTGAGAAAGAAGAATCGTTCTTCTATTCTTACTTCTATAGTGCAATTTCCAATCTGTTAGGAGATGTGAAAAAGATTCCAAACGGGAATTCCATCATGCGTTACTTATGCACATTATACTCGTCTGAGATGATGTATTGGTTAGCGCAAAGAAGGCGTGAAAAACCTGAGATGTTATCACGTCGAATGAAAGTTATTTGGAATTACTTTACAAACCAATATCACATCGATTTACGAAGGATTTAAGGGGGATTTTATGAAAAAAGAATCAGTTATTAGCACAGTATTTCTGTTAATTGTCTTGGCTGTAGCCATTATTATGGGACTAACAGTTATTTCTGATGCATTTGAAAAATTATACGAATCAGACTTATCTCCAGTTCTATTCACATTGATCGTTCTAATTTTAGGATTTGTTTTTAATGTGATTTGGATGGAAGTTGCTCATGTTGTTGGCGCAAAAGTTGGTAAGTGCAAAGTTGTCGCGGTGAATTGTTACTATCTTGGTTTTAAAAAGAGCAAAGATGGTTGGAAATTTGGCGTTGATGACTTTGATGGATTAACCGGTGAGACAAAAATTATCAAAACAGAGAAGAGCAAATTAAATGCTTATGTTTGGATGCCAATCGTTTTTTATGCTGCTGAACTTGCTGGATGTATTGTTTTATATTCCATGGGACAAAGCGCTCCAAAAGATAGCGCGCTTAAATGGTTAGCCATTGCTGGATTACTCTGGATTATCCTTTCATCAATCTTATTCGTTTACGATTTTATTCCATTTAAATTAGATACATTCAATGATGGATATAGATTGTCTTTGTTAACAAAACCAGAAAATGCCAAGGCGTTGCTTGATTACATGGATTATCAAGGAAGATTGTCTTATGAAGGCAAAGCAGTTGATTTAGAGTTCAATGAAAAGATTTCTGACTTCACTGTTGAATCAAATCTTATTGTTATTGAACAAGCATTATTAAAAGGAGACTATAAATCAGCTTCAGAAATGCTTCAAAAGATTAAATCATCAGAAGTTAAAATTGATCCATTTTTAACAAAAAGAATCGTTGCTCAAGAAATGTTTATTGCCTTAATGAATGATCCTCTTGAGGAAGTTAAAAAGTATTATGACGAACAAGTTGGAGATGCTGATCGTAAATACATTTCTAACGAAACATCGGTTGAGGCTTTAAGAACATATGCATTAATCGCGGGTCTTATTGATGACTCCCAATTCGAGGTTCAATATGCTATTTCCAAGAAAGAAAAGGCCTTAAAAAAGGTTCCTTCTGTTTATCTCGAAGAGGAGAAAAAGTTGTTCGAGGAAGCGGTAAAAAAGATTCAGGAAAAACACCCTGATTGGAAGAAATAAAAAAGAAAAAGAAGCGGCAATTCCGCTTCTTTTTTTGCAAAACTCAACTATTTTGAATTAATCTTTTTCTTCGTAACGATCATTGCTTTCCCATGGGAAGTCTTCGTAAATATCTGAGTCTTCTTGGATGTTTGCAAGTTTGCATGTGTGTTCACCAGGTTTAAGATGAAGAATTTTAACTGATGAAGAGTCATCCATGAAGTCATCAAGATCTAAATTAAACGTTTTGCAGAGCAAGGCTAATTCAGATTTTTCTGGTTTATAAAGATCTTTACGGATCTGCCACAAGACCGGTAAAGAAAGTCCACAGGATTTGCAGAATTTCTTATCCGAGAAGCCTGTTCGTTTTTGAATAAAATCGATTTTTTCAAGTAGAGTCATTATTTTGCTTTTTTCAGTAAGTCACGAATTTCAGAAAGAAGTTCAACTTCAGTTGGTTCTGGTGCTCCAGGTTCAACTGGTGCTGGTCTTTCTTCTGGGTGTTTCTGATAGTATTCTTCTTTAGCTTTTGCTTTGGCTTCTTCTTTAAGGTGGTGGAAGTAACCGATAACCTTAATTATGGTGAATAAGACAAAGGCAATGATGATGAATGAAACAACAGCGTTAATTAATGAACCCCAGTCAATAATTGCACAACCATTGTAGTAGTATTTAGACCCGTGTTGGGTATACATACCAGCTTCAGTTGGTGTGAATCCTTGGGCTAAGAATTCGCTAACAGTGTAAACATTTTTGTATGTTTCTGGTGCGGTTTGAGCTTCACTAGCGGCTGGAAGGATAGTAACTAATCCTTTTAACCCACCTGGAACTCTCCACATGCAGAGGTTTAACAAGATGTTAACAAGAGCATTAACGATTGCTCCGAAGGCACCACCAATGACAACGCCAACAGCTAAGTCAACTGCGTTACCACGGGAAATAAATGCCTTAAAGTCAGCAAAGAAGCCTTTCACTTTTTTCTGTTTTTTAGCTTTTTCCTTTTTCATATTTCTCCTCCGAGTTAAATTGATTATAAATCACTTTTTATTGAAATAAAATAGTGTAATATATAAGAAAGAACAGGTGCTAATGTATGAATAAAGTTAAAATTATTGTCGATTCGACATGTGATTTATCACCGGAATTATATAAAGAATTTGACATGGATGTTATTCCATTAAACGTTAATTTCGGAGAAGAGAATTATTTAGATAATGTAACTCTTACACCAGACGAGTTATACGCCAAAGTTAAAGAAAAGAAGGTTCTTCCAAGTTCGGCCGCTGCATCTCCAGCAGTTATTGAAGAACACTTCAAAAAATATATTGATCAAGGATACGATATCGTCTTTATGGGAATTGGTTCGACTTTATCGACTAACTTCCAAAGCGCAACAATTGCGAAGGCATCTTTTGATGATAATCGCATTGTTTTAATTGATACCAAAAACCTTTCAAGTGGTTCCGGATTATTAGCCTTAAAAGCTGGTCGTTTAGCAAAAGAGGGCAAATCTGCTAAAGAAATTTATGATGAAGTTCAACCTTTAGCCGCAAAATTATCCGTTCAATTTGTTGTTGATACTCTTGATTATCTCCATAAAGGCGGACGTTGCAGCGGAACTGCAAAAATCTTCGGTCATCTCTTCCATATCCATCCAATGATCAAAGTCATTGATGGAAAACTTATTGTTTACAAGAAACCACGTGGAACACTTAAGATGGCATCAAATGAACTTCTCAATGTCTTCAAAGAAGACTTCCCAAATATTGATTTAGAAAACGTGATGATTACTCACGCAGGAAGTTCAAGAGAAGTTGCTGATTATCTTCACGCTGAATTATCGAAGATGATTGATCCAAAGATTATCCACGAAACAAGAGCAGGATGTGTTATCTCCACTCACTGTGGATACGGAACAATTGGTATTCTCTACATTAAAAAGTAAGCAAATAAAAACTCGAGATTCGAACCTCGAGTTTTTTAATGTTTATTTACCTGAGATAAATAATTTCTTAACACTCATAGATGGGCAAGACGCCATTCCTTGGAGCAGGAATTTGGAATTTGATCCAATATCTTTAATATTATTAAACATTTCCATGAGGTTTCCAGAAACGGTGATTAACGCTAATGGTTCGGCAAGCTTGCCGTCTCTAATCACGAATCCTTGAGATTGAAGCGAGAAGTTTCCGCTTCGGGCATTCATACCTGCGTGTAATCCTTCTAAATCAGTGATATAAACACCTTCTTTAATTGAAGAGAGCATTTCTTCTTCTGATTTTCGTCCTGGCTTAACAATGATATAACCTAATCCTGCAGAAGCTTTTCCAGCCCCACGTCGTCCGTTGCCAGTTGGTTCAACGCCATCTTTTGCGGCTGTCTCTAATGTGTAGAGGTAAGTTTGGAGAACACCTTTCTTAATGATGTCCTTTTTTTCAATGGCTACCCCTTCATCATCGAAGTAATCAAAGAAGATGTTTTTTGCTAATGGATTCTCAGTGACAGTGAGCTTTTTACTAGCAACTTGTTGACCAAGTTTTCCAATGAATAATGAGGAGTTCTTTTGAACGTCTTCTGCGTTGGTGCTAGAGAGGAAAGCGCGCAATAAAGTTGCGCTGCATTCTGGGTTCAAAATTACTGGGTATTTTTTCGATTTACATTGAGTTCCGCCGAGCTTTTTAAGTGTCTTTTCTGCAAGCTCTTTGACAAACTTATCAATATCGAATTCTTCTAAATTATTCCCAGCAAAAACCCCATAATCTGCGCGAATCTCGTCTTTTTCTTTAACTGTAATTTGCGCAACAATTGAGAAATCTGATTTTTTAATTTTGAGCTTCAAACCATATGAGTTTGTGAGGATTTCTTCGCTACTAGATTCGCTATAAGAAACGCTCGCAACTTCATTAATTCTTTTGTCATAAGCAAAGAGTTTCTTTTCGATTTCAAAGAGGATTTTTTTCTTCTCTTCAAATGGGATTTCAAAGAGCGCTTTATTGTAGTAATTTCCACGATGATATTTTTTGCTACCTTTGTAGATAATTACAGGATCATTAGTTTCGATAACTTTGGCGGTTTGTTCAATGGAATCAACCATGAATTCCACAGTGTCTTTATCAAATTTTTCTGTGACGCATGCGCCAAGTTTTCCATTAATAATTCCGCGAGCGGTAGCATCAATTGTATTTTCTTCACTATAACTTTCAATTTCACCGTGATAAACGGTTGCGGAAAGAGAATGACCTTGAGAAATAACCAAGTCAGCAGCTTCGAATCCACGAGTTTTAGTTAATTCATAGAATTTCTTTGTGTTGAATCTCATTTTAATTCTCCTCCGTTTCCACCAACTAAGATATTTTGAACGCGAATCGTTGGTTGACCAATGTCAACAGGAATGAATCCGCTAACTGATCCGCACATTCCATTACTACGTTCACAGTCGTTACCGACCATGTCGATATTCATTAAAACCTCTCCGCCAGTTCCAATTAAGGAAGCCCCTCGAACTGGTTCGCAAATCTTTCCATCACGAATGATGTAGGCCTCACTACAACCAAAGTTGAATTCTCCGGTCGCTGGGTTTACAGAACCTCCAGAGAGAGTTTTGGCATATAAGCCAAGCTTTGTCGCAGAAATGATTTCTTCTGGTGTCGATTTACCATTACAAATGTATGTATTCGACATTCTAGAAGTTGGTTCATATTTATATGATTCACGTCTTCCACATCCATTTGGACGCATATTCATTCGGCGTCCACCAATAGTGTCTACCAAGTAGTTTTTAAGAATTCCATTTTCGATAAGAACAACTTTTTCAGTCTTGTTTCCTTCGTCATCAATATTGTTTGATCCCCAGGAATTCGCGATTGTTCCATCATCTACAGCGCTTACAACAGAAGAGGCAATTTGTGTGCCTAATTTATTCGAGAACACTGATAGATTTTTAGAAACAGAAGTTGCTTCTAATGAGTGTCCACAAGCTTCATGGAAAATAACGCCTCCGTTACCATTTCCGATAACAACAGTCATCTTTCCACTTGGACAATCTCGAGCGGAAAGCATTGTGATTGCTGCTTCAGCAGCATCATTTGCTAATTTGACCATATCCACATTCTTTTTGAAATATTCAAATCCCGCCATTGCGCCTGGACCTTCAAAAGCTGTTTCGTATTTTTCTCCATCTGAAGCAATGGCGGACAAAATTACGCGTCCACGTTCTTTTTCATCATGAACAATAAATCCATTAGACGTGACGATCGTAATTTTGGATTTTGAATTCATAAAACCCGCCTTTGTACGGACAATTCTTTTGTCGTACTCGCGCATTACTTTTTCGGCTGGGCGAATGTAATTAATTTTGTCTTCTACCGGGACTTCACTAAGTGGTTCATCAATATTGTGAATGTTTTTAATACGTTTTGTTTTTAAGGTTTCAACTTTGAGAGTTTGCTTTCCACTAAAGGAATTGGATAAGGAACTGGCAAGTTTGGATAATCCTTTTGGGCTAACGTCGTTGGTGTATCCATAAACTGAATTAACACCTTGAAGGATTCTAATTCCTGCGCCATAGGTTCTTCCGACAGTTGACGAATCAACTTTTCCGTTTTCAATGGAAACAACTTGAGAAATCTTTTCTTCGATATAGATTTCTGCATAGTCTCCACCAGTGGATAAAGCAGTATTTAATATAGTTAAATAAGCTGATTTACTAGGCATGACTTTACCTCCGTAATCACAATTATATTGACCTGGACTTATTTAGAAAAGAAAAGAATCATTCTTTTTATTTGTTGATTTTAACTTTTCGCATTGTTATTATTAACGAGCAACTTTCTTTAGGAGCCACATGAGCCCTAAGGCAGAAGGAGTTAAAGATTTATGAAAAAAGACATTCACCCACAAGTTTACGAAGTAGAAGTGACATGCATCTCCTGTGGTAGCAAATTCAAAACCCACAGCACAAGAAAAGACATTAAGGTTGATACCTGTGCCAACTGTCACCCATTCTACACCGGCAAACAACGTTTCGTTGCTGCTGATGGCCGTGTTGATCGTTTCAATAAGAAATACGGAATTAAGTAATAAATTAAATAAAACGACCGCCAAATCGGCGGTTTTTTATTACTTACTACACGAATTATAAGTGAGAGTTTATAAAATAAAAAGTAAAGTATATAATTGAAGTATGAAAAGAAATGAATTTGGTCTTTTAGTTGCGCTTGTTGCCTTAACAATCAGCGGTTGTACGACAACCTCGAAGAAAAAAGTCAAGAGACACTCATCGATACCGGATAGTTCCGAATCTTTGGTGTCTTCAAAAACAACAACTAATCCTACAAGCAACAATCCGACATCAAAAGATTCTACAAGCGAAGGAACTATAGAAGGAACAAGTTCTGTGCCAGTTTCATCTGCAAACACACCAACTTCTGAAACAAGTTCACATTCTGTTACAACGGCTCAACCACCTGTTTCTACTTCAGTAAAACCAAGTTCATCTAGTAGTGAACAGCCATCATCTGTCGTTCCACCTTCATCATCGCAACAACCTCCATCCAGCTCGGCGGTTCCTCCAAGCAGCTCTTCAGAGGTGCCACCATCAAGCTCAGTAACTCCTCCACCAAGCACATCTGTGACTCCGCCGATAGAGGAGGGTGACTATGCTGAAACATCCGTTGCGTATTATAACAACGATGCAAAGGGTTTATATGATGCTTTGCATCAAATTAAATCAAATAAAAGTCCAGGATCATATGGAGATTTATGGGAACTTTATAAAACAGCCTATATTCGTGATGACGGAAAGATCTTTGATTATTATTCATGCATAAGCAATTTTAGGCCAGGAACAGACCAAGCTGGTAATTATTCAGGAGAAGGGGATGTTTATAATAGAGAACATTCCATTCCAAAGTCCTGGTATGGACATTCGACTCCACAAAGCGGAACACAAAGTGTTGACCCATTTATTGTTGTCCCAACCGATGGATGGGTAAACAGTATGAGAAGTAACTTCACGTTTGGTATGGTTGGTTCTGTTTCAAAACATTCTGCAGAGAATTTTTGCCTGCTAGGTAGTGGTGACTCAAGTTGGGGATACAGTGGAACAGTGTTCGAACCTGATGATTCACTTAAAGGTGATTTTGCCCGAATTGTGTTTTATTCAATAGGCCGTTATAACGTTTCAAATTGGACAATCGGAGACGGTTTGCTAAATTATAGCGGAAGTACAAATAAAAATTTTGGTTTAACAGATTATGCTATCAAACTTTTCTCTTACTGGAGCAACTTAGACCCAGTTAGCGAATGGGAGCGTTCAGTGAACGATAAAGTTGAGTCATGGAGCAACGGATATTATGGGTGGAGAAATCCATTCATTGATCACCCAGAATATGCTAATGTTCTTTGGGGAACAAACTCAAACTACACGACTTATAGCCATTAATTTAGAACAAGGAGTACCTCATATGAAAAACAAGTTCTATATTACTACACCAATTTATTATCCAAGTGCTGATGCTCACATCGGTCATGCTTATTGCACAACAATGTGCGATATTTTAGCGCGCTATAAACGTATGAGAGGTGTGGAAACATACTTCTTAACCGGTACTGATGAACATGGGCAAAAAATTCAAAATAAAGCAGCCGAAAAAGGCGTCACCCCACAGCAATATGTCGACGAAATCGCTGCAAAATTCAAAGATTTATGGAAAGCGATGCGTATTTCGAATGATGATTTTATTCGCACAACAGAAGATAGACACGTCAAAGTTGTTCAAGATATTTTCTCAACATTTTTAAAGAACGATGACATCTATCTCGGTAAGTATGAAGGATGGTACTGCACACCATGTGAATCGTTCTGGACTGAAACGCAAGTTGGCGAAGAACATCTTTGTCCAGATTGCCATCGTCCAGTTCATAAAGACAGCGAAGAAGCCTATTTCTTTAAGATGCAGAAATATCTTCCTGATTTAATGAAATTAATGGATGAAAATCCAAAATTTATTCTCCCAATATCTCGTAAGAATGAGATGATGAACACATTTATTAACAAAGGTCTTGATGACTTATGTGTTTCTAGAACTTCGTTTGACTGGGGAATTCAAATTAGAGAAAATCCAAAACATGTTATCTATGTTTGGCTAGATGCTCTAACCAATTACATTACTGCTTTAGGTTATGATTCTAAAGATGACTCCTTATTTAAAAAGTTCTGGGAAGATCCAGATTGTGAAATTGTTCATATTGTTGGAGCCGATATTTCTCGTTTCCATGTTATTTATTGGCCAATGTTCTTAAAAGGACTTGGTTTAAGAATGCCAGACCGCGTTTTCGTTCATGGTTTGCTTGATCTTAATGGCGAAAAGATGTCTAAATCTCGTGGCAATGTTGTTTCACCAATTCCATTAATTGAACGTTATGGAGTTGATGCGGTGAGATGGTTCTTAGCTAAAGAATTTGCTTTCGGAACAAATGGCAGATTCTCATCGGAACTCTTTGCTGAACGCACAAATACTGATCTTGCAAACAATTATGGAAACCTTATTTCTCGCACAGTTTCAATGATTACAAAATATTTCGAAGGCGTTGTTCCAGAACTCAAAAATCCTGGCGAAAAAGAGGAAAATATTCGAGTTTTGACAGAAAAAACGATTTCTCAATACGAAGCTTTGATGGATGATTTAAAGCCAACTGAAGCACTAGATTGCGTCGTAGAATTGCTCAATGTTGCCAACAAATATATCGAAGAAACTCAACCATGGGTTTTATCAAAAGAAGGTAAGGTTGATGAACTTGGAAATGTAATGGCCGTCTTAACAAATACCATTTTGGTTTGCACAAGACTCCTCTCTCCAGTATTAGTTGAAAGCGCACCAAAAGTTTATGCTTCATTTGGTGTTCCTGAAGAACTTCAAAAATACGAAGTCATTCATCAGTTCTGTCCATATGCAAAATTAAAAGTCGAGAAAGGAGCAGCACTCTTCCCTCGACTCGATGTTAAGGTTGAAACAGAATATATCGATTCAATCTCAAAGTAAGCGGTCCTAGTGACCGTTTTCTTTTAACCAGTAGTCAACGACTATCTCTTGATACGGGGACAAAGAATTAAGAACAAATTTCGGTTCATCATCTATGATGACAACTTCACTGTCAGTGTGATCAATATAAGCATCTGTGGTTTGGCTACCAAAGATTTTTAAATACAAATTATTGAACCATTCTGAAACATCTTTGAAGAATGTATGTTTGGACCAGAAATCATTTGAATATAAAAAGTCGTTCCAAACTTTATCATCAAGCGCATTAAAGAAATCATTTAACTTAGAATCATCATTGACTGTCATTGCCATTGGCTCAATTGATTCATAAGCATTGCATAACGCGGAATATTGTAGATAAGGATCGTCTGAGTTTATGCAGACGTACATCGCAAGGTTGTTTGCTTCATCTTCACTCATTACTCCTTTTGTGTGAGCAATCTCATGAGCAATGACAAAAGGAATGTCTAGGTTTGGAACATATTGGTTGTAGTTTGCTTCTCCTGTTGGAAGGAAGGAAACGCCAGAAATATTCATCTCTGTATAAAGCCATCCAAAAATAAATAATTGTTTGGGTTTTGCTGTGAATTTTGTTAAATAATTCCCGTCAATTTTCGTATATTCTTCTTTAATTTTTTCGTAAAGAATTGAGTTAGAATAAGGGCGTTTAACTGACCCATTTTCATCGAATTCTAGTTGGGCAACACACTCATTTAATTTTTCTGTCGCCCACATTGAAATATCATAGTAATCATCTTCATTAACTACTGATGTGTCTCTTAAATTCAACTCTAAAGGTTTGCGGTGGTACGCCATACCAGCAGTGCCCATGTAAATAGTTAAAACAGAAAACAATACTACGAACAGGTTCACAATTTTAACAGAACTTTTCTTAAAACCTTCTCGTTTTGTCTTTAAGACAAAGAAAACAATCCAACAAACAATGTATGCAATTGTTGCAAGGATAAATAATTCTAAAAACGAGATTGGAATAAGAGAGGTTATAAATCCGATAACAGTTTGATAAGCTCGCCCAATCGAAGTTGTCCAAAATTCTGACACAGCGGTGATATAACGAAGACCAAAAAGAAGGAAGAATAACAAAAACAATCCACCTAAGAAGCAGAAACGAATTCGGTATTGTTTGATATATTCCCAAATCTTTTTCATTTACCCATTATTATAGAAAAATCCTAAAAATACGCGATAAAAAATGCGTGTATTTTCGAAAATCACTAGCAATTCTTTGATTATTTTTGCAAAACTCAAACATTCACAATTTATTAAATAATCAAAAGATATAATTTCTCTTTATTGAAATTTATTTCAAAGTTGCTAAATAAAACCTATTTGTTAAAATAATCGGCGTATGAAGAAATTAGATCAGAACAAAACACCTTATCTTGATGCGTTAAAGAAATACGTATCTGAAGACGTTCTTCCTCTCGATGTCCCAGGACACCACATGGGAAACGTTCAAAACAAATTCAAAGATTTTATTGGAGAGCAGCTTTATCGTTGCGACATCAATGCTCCAATTGGAATGGATAACTTAGCCAATCCAACAGGAGTCCTTTTAGATGCTCAAAAACTGATGGCTCAAATGTGCCATGCTGATAAAGCTTTCTTCTTAATTAACGGAACAACTAGCGGAATCTTAGCTATGATTCTCGCGACTTGTCATACCAACGATAAAATTATCCTTCCAAGAAATGTTCATAAGTCGATTGTTAACGCACTCATTTTGTGTGGCGCTAAACCAGTCTACATTATGCCAGAACTTGATAAGGAACTTGAAATTGCCAACCAACCAAGTGTTGATGATTACATTAAAGCAATGCATCGTTATCCAACTGCAAAAGCAGTGTTCGTGATTAACCCAACATACTTTGGTGCAGTTACTGATCTTAAAAAAATTGTTGATGCCGCTCACGAAAGAGGCATGGTTGTTCTCTGTGACGAAGCTCATGGAGCACATTATTACTTCGATGATCTTGGTCCAGTTTCTGCAATGGATGCCGGAGCTGATATGGCTTCTGTATCCTTCCATAAAACTGGTGGTTCTTTAACTCAATCATCAGTATTACTACTCAAGTCTAAGTTCATTGAACGTGCCAAAATTCAAAAGATGCTCAATGTTTTGAATACAACATCTCCATCGACAATCTTGATGGCGTCTTTAGATGCGGCACGTCATTACGTTGCGACTAAAGGCCGTCAAAACATGAAGCGTGTACACGAAATTAGTGCATACGCTCGTGAACAAATCGCAAAGATTAAAGGATTTGTTCCGTGTAATAGAGAGCACTTCTTACAACATGGATGTTTTGACTACGATGACACAAAACTTGTTTTGAAACTTGAACATTTAGATATTAATGGTTTTGAACTTTATAAGATTTTGAAGCAAGAATACGGCATTCAGGTTGAACTTGCTGAAACCTATGTTGTAATGGGCATTTTAGCCATCGGTTCAAACAAACAACAACTTACAAGATTCATCAAAGCGTTAAAAGATGTTTCAATGAAACATTACAATAAGAAATACGAATACGAAAGACACGCTTTTGGCGTGGATTTCCCATTCCAACTTACTTCTCCGGAAGTAGCGTTTAACGCTCCTGGTAAACGCATTCCTTTAGAGGAAGTTGAGAATGCGATTTCGAAAGAATCAATCATGATTTATCCACCAGGAATTCCTTTAATTGTTCCAGGCGAAGTGTTTACTAAAGAACTTATTACAAGAATCAAAGAATACCAAAAACTCGGTGTTACAATCCTTTCCGATTATGGGGCAAAATTCGTTAATGTTATTGACACAGAAAATTGGAATGGTTTCCATCAATATCGTCATCGCTTGAACGATTACATTGAAAAGAGATTAACTACTCCTCGTGGTGATAACTATGCGATGCCATTTGAAGGTGATAAACATAGTGGGACGATTATTCTTCTTCCATATCGTAAGGATACATGGAGAAATAATGCAAAACCTGCACAAGAGAACTTCTATGAAGTTATCAAAGCTATTTCTAAATATGAACCTGTATATGTTGGAATTCACCCACGCATCTACCCAGATGTGATTGGTAAATACCAAAATATGAAGAATGTGTACCCAATTCGTGTGAAATATAACGACTCCTGGGCACGCGATAACTCCCCAATTTTTGTCACAAACGGAAACAAGATGAGAATTGTTGACTTCCGTTTCAATGCTTGGGGTGGAAATGTTGATGGTTTGTATACAAACTATCGTGACGACGACCTTTTAACAGGTAATCTCGCGAAGAAGTTTGGAATGGAACGTTATTATCTTGAAAATTTCATTCTAGAAGGCGGTTCAATCCATGTTGATGGAGAAGGAACAGCCTTAGTTACAGAAGCCTGTCTGCTCTCTAAAGGCCGTAACCCAATGCTTAATAAACTAGAAATTGAAGAGAACCTTAAGATTTATCTTAACGTTTCTAAAGTTATTTGGATTAAAAATGGTATTTATGAGGACGAAACAAACGAACATATTGATAATATGGCGTGCTTCATTCGCCCAGGTGTGATTGCACTCGCGTGGTCGACCGATCGCAAAGATCCACAATACAAATTCTCTTCCGAAGCCTTCAAATTACTTAGTAATGAGACTGATGCAAAAGGAAGAAAATTTGAAATTGTAAAGGTGAAGCTTCCAAAACCAATTTATATGTCCAAAAAGGAAGCGAAAGGCATCACGAAAGGAAGATATGAAGCCAAACCAAGACCAGAAGGTTCACGTCTTGCTGCATCATACATCAACTTCTATCAAGGTGAAAAATTTGTTATTCTTCCTGCCTTTGGAGTTCCAGAAGATCAACTTGCGAAAGCTCAAATTCAAAAACTCTATCCAAATAAAGAAGTCATTCAAATTAACAGCCACGAGATTCTTCTCGGAGGTGGTAATATCCACTGTATAACAATGCAGATTCCATACAATAAGGAGTTTAAAGAAAGAAATGAAAATTAAAGTCGCAATCACACAAATGTCATGTAGTTCTGACTACGAAAAAAACATAGCAAAAGCCGAAGATTTAGTGCAAAAGTGCGCTAAAAATGGAGCTAATGTTATTCTCATTCAAGAACTATTTTCAAACCTCTATTTTTGCCAAGTTGAGGACTATGATAAATTCGCTTTAGCAGAAGAAGCCGAGAACTCAAAACTGATCAAACACTTCCAAGAAGTTGCAAAAAAGTATCATGTTGTTTTGCCAATTTCCTTCTTTGAGAAATCTGGTCCAAACTACTTTAACTCCTTAGTCATGATTGATGCTGATGGATCCAATTTAGGTTTATACAGAAAGACTCATATTCCAACTGGCCAATGTTATGAAGAGAAGTTTTATTTCTCTCCAGGAGATACCGGTTTTAAAGTCTATAAAACTAAGTTTGGAAAAATCGGTGTTGGTATCTGCTGGGATCAGTGGTTCCCAGAGACTGCTAGATGTTTAGCACTTAATGGTGCACAACTCCTTTTATATCCTACTGCCATAGGCAGTGAACCAGTTTTAGTCCGCGATTCGATGCCTCATTGGAGAAATACAATGTGCGGTCATGCCGCGGCAAACATTATTCCTGTTTGCGCATCAAATCGCGTTGGAAAAGAGGTTGCACCAAATTCAGAAATGGTCTTCCAAGGATTCTCTTTTATCGCTGACCAATATGGAAATGTGGTGGAAGAGATGAACCGTGAAGAAGAAGGATTTAGAATCCACGAATTTGATTTGGACGCAATTGACCATGAACGTGTTTCTTGGGGTGTCTTTAGAGATCGCCGACCAGAATGCTATGGAGATATCGTTCATTACGGCAAGAATAAATAATGAATAAAAACGACAAAAAGATTCATAAAAAAACTGGACAAGTTCATCCAAATTCCATTAAAGAATTCAAGGTTAAAGAAGAATGTGAACTGCTTGAATTTCTTCTTTCAAAATACCCAAATTTAAGCAGAAACGCCGTCAAATCCCTATTATCTAACCATCAAGTTAGTGTCGACGGTGCTCCTGTTAGTCAATACAATTTGAAGCTTGTGAAAGAAGATGTGGTCATCGTTTCTAAACGTCGAATCACGAAACACCAACGTGCTGATTTGCCGATCATTTACGAAGACAATGAGTTTATTGTGATTAACAAACCAAGTGGGCTCTTATCCGTTGCTTCTGACACTGAAAAAAGCCGCACAGCTTATCGAATGGTAAGCGATTATATCCAACAAAAAGATCGTCATCAACGAATCTATGTTGTCCATCGTCTTGATGAAGACACTTCAGGAGTATTGATGTTTTCTAAAAATCCAAAAATAAAAGAAGTTCTGCAAAAGAATTGGCAAGATATCGTCCAATCTCGAAGATATTACGCTATTGTTGAAGGCAAGATGGAGAAACAATCTGATACTCTTGTGAATTATCTAAAAGAAAATTCATTAAATCTTGTTTATTGCTCAAATGATAAAGTTAATGGAAAAAAATCTGTTACCCATTACAAGGTGATGAAATCTAACGATAAGTATTCATTGCTTGACGTAAACATTGATAGTGGTCGAAAGAACCAAATCCGTGTTCAATTAGGAAATATTAATCACTATGTGATTGGAGATGATAAATATGGTGAACCAAGTGACCCATTAAAACGTCTCGGATTACATGCTTATGAACTAAGTTTCATTCATCCATTAACGAACAAAAAATACGTCTTCAAGGCTCCGATGCCTGAAGAATTCAATAAACTCTTCTAGAGCGCATAAAAGAACTAGCGAGTGCACAGACATTCGCTTTTTTATTTGCTACTGACTTTGTTGTGCTACAATAAACCCATGAATGATGCCGTAATTGAAGCACATGAAATAAAAACGAAATTACGTCAAAAGTTCAACTTTTTGTTTGATGTAAGGTCACTTTTTTACTATGTAATTTTACTTTGCATCATCTGCTTTGCCTTTTTCTTTAGCGCGCTCACGGAGGAATCTTTCACAACTCCGTTTAGTGGTGACTATTCTCAACAAGGATACGCCTTTTATTACAACGCCTATGATGACTGGTGGACGTTCTTTAAGACTGGACACTTCCCACTTTATGACGCTAACACCTTTTTAGGCGCGGATAACATTGAAGCAAACACGTTCTACGGATTGTTCACTCCATTTTTACTGTTCTTGTTAGTTTTCCCAAGATCATTTTTACCACACGCAATGGTTTTGATGTCGATTGCTAGACTTGTTTGCGGTGCTCTTTTGTTCCGTCTCTACTTGAAGAAGATGGGAGCTAAGGAAGCCACAGCTCGAGTGTTCGCAATTGCGTATGCCTTTATGGGCTGGACAACTTATTACCTATGGTTTGCGACATTCCTAGACGTTATTGCATTCTTCCCGTTAATTCTTTTAGGCATTGAACAAATTATTCGAAATAAAAAATGTTGGATTGTTGCAATAGGCTTCTTCTGCATTGGAGTCGGCAACTACTTCTTCCTTTTAACGTTCGGAATTTTCGGAGTTATATATGCTGGATTCCGTTTCTTCCAAACATTTAAAGAAAGAAAAGGAATTGACCATTGGAAAGTAATTGGTTTGGGTTTTGCAGGGTTTTTCTTTGGAATTTGCATGTGTGCTATAGTTACATTTCCAGCACTTTTTGCCTCTTTTAAGATTAATCGTGCAGAGAGTTCGAAATATCTTCCAAACATTATTGCGGCCTTCAAATCTGGTGATGCAAGTACTGCCTTTAAGATGATCTTCTCTTATTGGCATCCATACTCAATTACTTATTACAAACCAGACGTTGATCCAATGGCGTATAACCCAAAATGGTATTACTTCTGCTATTCGTTCCCACTTGTTTCATATCTCTTCCCAGCAGTTTCAGGAAGATATGTAAATATTGTTCAATTTAATCAATTCGAGAACGTCGGCTCATCACTCTTCATTTTTACTCCATGCATGTTGCTGATGATTCCTTCTTTAATTCGTTCGTTTAAAAATAAAAAGATCTCTCACTTTATAGCCTTGTTATTGATTTTGGTGTGTTTGTTTACGCCGTTCATTTATTGGCTATCGGGTGCGTTCTCAAATTCCTATGGGCGTTGGCAAATCGTTGTTTCAACAACAATGATTACTTATGTCGCGCTAAACTTTGATCATCGAGACGAGTTTAAGCAGTGGCAAGTTTTGCTATCTGGACTATTAACAATCTTATTTATGGTGGGTGCAATTTTACTCGCCAATAAACTAATCGAAATCTATGCACCAAGCACAACACAAACTGAATATGTTGCCGCAAATAATTGGTGTTATTTAGTTGATTATGATGAGATAAAAATTGTTGTAATTTACCAATTCATAATTGTCGCAGTTGAATTTCTCATATTCTTCATTTTAAACAAGCCAAAATTCCATCGAGTCCATCCGATTTTGATTGGACTATTTCTTATTATTGAAGTTGCTATTCAAGGCAATGCATATATCAATTACCACTCCACACAATCAATGGAAGATGATGTAAACTGGGGCTTATACGAACACGAAATTCAATCAAAAATCGTTAAAAATTTGAATGAAAATGATAAATCATTCTTTAGAATGAATTCTACAAAGTCTGATGAGTATCATCCAAACCTCGCAATGGCGGATGGTTTTAACGGAACATCAACATTTCATTCTTTTTATAACACCGAAGTTGATGATTTTGTTCATATGACCGCGATGCTTAATCACGAAACAAGCTGGAGTGCATTAGACTTTGCTAAACACGCCTATTTAGACGAGTTCCTGGGCGTTAAATATTACATGACCTATGATTTAGACACTTCTTATCTAAACGCAGATGGAAGCATCTTTAAAACATACGAGCCAAACCTTCCACTGAACTATGAATTAAAAGAAAAGGTTGATGGTTATCGAATCTATGAAAACACTAAACAAATCAATTTTGGTTTCTCATCAACAAAATTGTTCTTCAAACACACCGATCCAAATGACAAGGTTCACAATGCGTTCTATCCAACCAGCTGGTTAGGTAGTAACTTATTACGTAACGAAGAAACCTTACTTGATGGAGTTATTTTGAACGATGAAGATTTGAATGAAATCGTTGCTCAATATGACGGATTTGATGTGGTGGATGAAGTACCACTATTAAAAGCTCAGAATCTTGGTTATAAAAACGGAACCATTTATATTTCAAGAGATCCTAATAATCAGTACTTTAACCCAGCAAATCCAACTGGATGCATCAAACCAGAAAACGTTTATGATTCGGAAGCCGATAAGAATGTTGATCCAACTAAATTCCAAATTGTAATTGATATGACAAAGTATGATCCAGGATTAGATAAATACGTTGCTTCTCCTGGTGGTTATTACATGATTGATTATCCTTATGCTAGAAGTGGTGGAAAGAGAAAAGATGCTGCAGTTTGGCTTGTTGGAGAAGATGATCAAGTCATCACTTATGACGAAGGTAGATACAACGCTACAGGTTATAATGATGGTTCAATTTTCCGCGGAATGTACAGCAAAACCCCAATAAAATACGTAATTATTTGTCCAATTAACTTAGGCTGGGGAGACTTTGATTATCAAACATATACCTATATGTACTATCAACCTTGGGAAGATGTTGAAGCTGTTTTTGATAAGGCTATTGAACATCAATTAGAAAATGTTCATTATGATGGTGGACGTGCAACATTTACGACCAATTATGAAGAGAATAGATTTATAGTTACCCAGGTTGCTTATACGTCTGGATGGAAACTAAAAGCCAAAGTTAACGGAGTAGAACAAGACGTTAAACTCTATAATGCTCAAGGCGGTTTTGTCGGATTCGTTGCTCCAAAAGGAACAGTTACATATGAACTTAGTTATCGAACAAAAGGACTAGTCTTATGGAGCCTAGTTTCTGTTGGTGGAGTATTTGGAACTGTTGGTGTATCAGTTGTTCCAATAATCATTAAAAAGAGAAAAGAAAAACGATCCCAGAATTAAGCGGGATCGTTTTCTTTAACAGTGATAAATTTTATAAACTTGGTTTTTACTAATCTGAGTTATTTCAGAGACTCTTTTAATTGCGTCTTTAGTTGACATACCCATTCCAACGAAGTTTTTTACCATTTGGTAAACCTCTTCATTATCGAGGTCTGGTTTATTCTCATCCTTACGTCCTTCAACAACGAGAACCATCTCCCCTTTAAGTGTTGCTGGGTCGATTTCGACAAGTTCGCTCAATGGTCCACGAATGAACTCTTCGTGTTGCTTTGTTAGCTCTCGAGCAATACAGACTCGACGGTTTCCGAGTATTTCTAACAAGAGGTTCAATGTTTTAGAAATACGATGTGGAGCTTCATAAAGAACGATTGTTTCTTTACGTGAAATCATTTCCTGAAGTTCGTTACGCGCAACGCTTTCTTTCGCGTTTAAGAAACCGTGGAAGTAGAAGTGTGAAGTATCAAGTCCAGAAGCAACTAAAGCATTGAGTCCGGCGTTAGGACCTGAGATAGTAGAAACGTTAATACCATTCTCTAAGGCAAGTTGAACAAGCCTTGCTCCAGGATCAGAAATACATGGGTAGCCAGCGTCCGATGCGTACGCCACTTTTTCACCGGCAAGAATACGGGAAATAAGTTTTTGAGCCTCACTAACTTCATTATGTTCTCGAAGGGAAACTAAAGGCTTTGAAATATTAAAAAACTTCAGCAATTTCCCAGTAACTCGAGTATCTTCACAAGCAATAATATCTGCGTTTTGCAGTGTTTCTATTGCTCTTGGAGACATTTCTGAAAGATTGCCAATTGGTGTGGCAACTAAATATAAGAGAGGTTTATTTGAATTAAAATTCTGGCTTCTCATTTCTCTTTTGTGCTCGTCGATATTCTTTTAAATCCTCTAATGGAAGGAAGCGAACTTCATCTTGGTTTTCAAGCTTCACAACCTTAGAGATAACGTTAATTGATGTCAGTTTGAATGTTTGTCCGTCTTTTTCAAATAACGAACCTAGTGGCGGAAAATCTTTCTTGAGTTCACTATATGTATCATCTTCAAAGAGTAAGCAGCAAATTAGTTTGCCACAGTGTCCGCTAAGCTTTGGAATATTCAAAGATAACATTTGGTTTTTAGCTCTATTAATTGAAATGCCTTCAATGTTACTTAAGAAGTGTGAGCAGCAAAGTGGTAAACCACAAATGCCGATTCCACCAATCATTTTGGCTTTATCTCGCGAGCCAACTTGACGTAATTCAATACGGCAGTGGAAACGAGAAGCTAGGACTTTGAGCAGTTCTCTAAAGTCAACTCGGTCTTCTGCGGTATAGGCGATTGTTAGTTTGCTTCCATCAAGAGCATATTCCGCGTCAATTGGACGCATTTCAAGTTCTAATTTATTAATTTCAATCATCGAAATCTGCATTGCTTCTTTAGCGCGCTTAATATTCTCATCATAGATGAGTAAATCGTCTTCAGTAGCTCTACGGATGATTGGCTTAAGTTCTAATTCAGATTTATATTTGGAAATTGGTTGGATGTCTCCGGAGACTTCTCCAACCTGTAAACCACGGATTGATTCCGCGACAATTTTATCACCAACCTTGAGGTCAGCCATGTCCGTACCGAAATAATAACCTTTTCCGGTCGGAGCAAATTTTACACTTACGTAATGGGTCACTTCCATTTATTTAGCCCCCTTTGTAATTTCAAAAATAATATGATCGAGTAAGAGAGGAACATTCACATTTAACTCGAGTTTTTTTAGTGATGACATAATCACGAGCAATGATTTATCAAGGTTTTTTAGTTTCTCTAACAAACCTTCATATATATTAGCATAACATGTGAAAATAACGTCTCCCTTAACAGAGAGATTGTTTAAATCGAGGAAAACCTGTGAAAGAAGTTTGAGATACATTCTTGTAACTTCATTTGATTTAAGTTTTGGCTCAACTAGTCTTTGGCAGGTAAAGATTGCATCGTCACGAGACATTAAAAGTGCATTTAATTGATCTGTGAGAGCTTGTTTAGCGATGACGAAATTTTCATTTTCAATATTCGCTCTGATGCTTTCTGGATCGTTATAAAAAATGGACAATAATTCTGCATCTTCTTGAAAAATCCCCGCTGAAACCGCCTCATTTATGACTTTTTGGACATTAATTGCTTTTAATCTAAACACCTGTGTTCGAGAGATAATTGTAGGTAAAACCTTCGCTTCATTTTCGGTTGTGAGGAAGGCGAAAACGTTTTTCCCTGGTTCTTCTAAAAACTTAAGCAAAGAGTTAACTGCAATAGGTGTCATAGTCTCTACAAGATGCAGGATGTAAATCATAATTCCTTTTCTTTCGAGAGCTGATTTATCGAAGTTAGTGATAATGCGTTCAATATCACCTTTTTTAATTCGTGATTTTTCTCCATCGAAAATCATTACGTCTGGATAGTTTCCCTCATCAATACGAGCGCATGTAATGCATGTGTCGCATGCTAAAGGATTTGGTGAATCACAGAGAATGGATTTTGCTAAAAATAATGCAACTTCTTTAAGAGGCATTCCTGGATTACCAGAAATAAGATAAGCATGAGAAAGTTTTTCGTTACTTAGTGCGTTAACGAACGTTTGATAGATTGTTGGTTGATATTTTGATAAATATTCGTTTATTTGCATTGAGCTAATCTATTTTTAATTGCATGGTATGCGTCTTGAACCACTTCATCAAATGGTTTGGAGGCATCCAAAACAACGAATCTTTCTGGGAAACGTTTAGCTAGGTCTAAGAATGTTTGACGAACGGAATCGTGAAAATCGATCTTTTCAAGATCTAAACGGTTGACCTCCCGTCCTTTGTTGGCGGCAATTCGAGCTAATCCGATACGTGGATCAAGGTCGAATAACAATGTTAATTCTGGATAATAGCCCTCAGTGGCGAATTGATTCATCTCTAAAATGTAGTCAATTCCTAATCCACGTGCGCCACCTTGGTAAGCTAAGGAAGAATCTAAGAAACGGTCGGAAATAATAATCTTGCCTTCTTTAGAAAGTGGCCAGATTTTTTCTTTGAGGTGTTGACGGCGTGCAGCGGCATAAAGCAGAGCTTCTGTTACTGGATCCATCGCGGTGTTTTCTTTATTAAGAATCACTTCGCGGATCTGTTCAGCGATTGGAGTGCCACCTGGTTCACGAGTTAAAACAACTTGTTCCCCGTCTTTTTCTAAGAGTTTAACAACTTCTTTAGTAACGGATGACTTGCCGCTACCTTCTGGTCCTTCAATTGTGACAAACATAACTACTTCCTCCTAAAATTTCTTTCTTCCTTCAAGAGCTTTATTTAGTGTTAAAGCATCAGCGTATTCTAAATGACCACCCATTGGTAGTCCGTACGCTAGACGTGTAACAGTAACATTTTCTTTTTCCAGTAGATGAGCAATATACATCGCAGTTACTTCCCCTTCCATTGTTGGGTTGGTTGCAATAATCACTTCTTCTACTTGGTCTTTTTTAATTCGTTCAACAAGTTCGTTAATGCGAAGGTTTTCTGGGCCAACACCGTTGATAGAAGAGATTGCTCCACCGAGAACATGGTAGACTCCATTGAACGAATTTAGAGATTCAAAAGCGAGGACATCACGAGAATGTGAAACTACGATGATTTGACGATGATTTCTTTCATTATCGTTGCAAATCTCGCATATTTCCTCTTCAGTGTATGAACCACAGATTGGACATTTATGAACTTTTTCATGCACGTTTTCGAGTGCTTTGGAAAACTCCACAGCATCTTCTTCTTTCATACCTAAAACGGCATAGGCCATCTTCTCGGCGGACTTGTATCCAACACCGGGAAGTTTGGCAAAAGAGTCAATTAATCTGTTAACGCTTTTGAGTTCCTTCATTTTTAGAATAATCCACCAGAACGTCCCGTAATTGCTTCATTAATTTGTGCCACTTCAACATCAATTTGCTTATGTGCTTCGTTGACTGCCATGGCAATCATTTCTTCAACCATCTCTTTGTTGTCTGGATCAAACGCATCTTTATCAACGTCGATTGATTTGATGGTCTTGTCACCTAAAACAACAACGGTAACTGCGCCACCTTTAGAGACTGTGAATTCCTTTTTCTTTAATTCATCTTGGGCTTTTTGTAATTCACGCTGCATCTTTTGTGCTTGCATGAGCATTTGTTGCATATTCATCTTATTTCAACTCCTCAATATTAATTTTCACGTCACTTGCCTTTGGCAATTGACTAATTTGACGTAAGTTATGGTAAGAAGTAACAAGTCTAACCGACTCGCTTCTTGAAACAGCATAAGTAAATACTTCATGACCAATCATCTTGCTTAAAATTTCAGCAATCTTCTTGGCATTTTCTTTGATGTTCGCCTTCTGTGATAGCTTCTCGAAGTCGTATTCAAGGACAATAACATCCTTTGTTGCGATAAAGATTTTTCCGTCTTTGATTAAAGCGACAATATCACCCAATGTTGGATGGCCAAGATAGCTATCAAGCTCTTTCCAACGAGCACTTAATGACTTTCTTAATTCCTTATCACCAGTGACCATGAGTTTAATCATCATGTCGTCTTCAAGTTCGTAACGATCTCCCTCAGTTTCAACGACTTTTTTCTCTTTGGAATCGTCTTCAAACAGCCAATCTGGAGCAGCTTTTTGTTCTTCAACTTTTGCTTCTTCGACAACTGGCGTTACAGCTGGTTTTGCTTCAACTTTTGGTTCTTCTTTAACTGTTTCTGGAACAGGTTGAGGTTTTTTCTCGATTACAGGTTGTTCAACAGGTTTTTGCACACGAATTTCTTGCAATTCTTTAACATTTTCTTGTTTTTCGGAAACTTTTTGATGTGCCACTTTTTCAATGATTTTCGCTGGTTCAGCTTTTTCTTCGTCGCCTTCGGTACAAAGCCTTAAAACCACGATATCAAACATCGTTTTGACGTTTGGAGCAGTCTTAAAATCAATCTGTGCACGAAGGAATGCACCAATCATTTCGTTTACTTGTTTCATTGAGAGTGCAGCGGAGAGATCTTCAGCCTCTTCTTCGCTTAAAACTGTTAATTCATCTTCAGATTTTGTCTTCTTGAGAATTAAAACATCCTTGAGAATCTCCAATAATTCAGCGGTTAATCGTTTTAAATCAACGCCACCCTCAGCAAAAGCGTTAATTCGAGCCAATGCACGAGTCACATCACCGTTCGCAATGAACTTAATAAATCCAATTTTGTCTTCTTTACTGGCTAATCCAAATAGGGAATAGACATCTTCAACATTTAAAGTATTTCCTGAATAGGCTAAAACCTGATCAAGAATACTCAATGCATCACGCACACCTCCATCGGCAAGCGCAATAATTGCGCGTACAGCGTCCTGATCGTACGCGATATTTTCTTTTTCTAAGATTTCGACGATTCTTTCTTCGATGTCGGCATCACTTACTTTAGTAAAGTCATATCTTTGACATCTAGAAAGAATGGTCGGAAGAATATTGTGTGGTTCAGTTGTGGCTAAAATGAAGATGACATGTGCTGGTGGTTCTTCGATTGTTTTAAGAAGAGCATTAAAAGCACTTGTCGTCATCATATGCACTTCGTCGATAATATAAACTTTGTATTTTCCTTCAATTGGAAGGTAGTTGACTTTGTCAATTAAATCACGAACTTGTTCGACACCGTTATTTGACGCAGCGTCAATTTCAATGACATCTGGATGACTACCGTTCGTGATTTCGACACAATCTGAGCATTTGTTGCAGATGTGTCCGATGCCTTCTTGGCAGTTGAGAGCTTTCGCAAAAAGCTTAGCCATTGTTGTTTTTCCAGTTCCTCTGGGGCCACAGAAAAGATACGCATGAGCAATCTTGTTTGTTGTTAAAGCGTTCCTGAGAGTTTTGACAATATGTTTTTGCCCAGCAACCTCTTCAAAGGTTTGCGGACGATATGTTCGATAAAGTGCTTTATATGCCATAAATGTTACCGTTTTTGATTATACAATTTTTTATTTACGCATTAAAGAAGAAAAGACGAGATTAATTAAAAATTAAGAACCCTTTTATCGTTTAATATGGAAATTGTTCCGAAATCATCGAAAATACTGCGTCTTACTTTGTAAATCATTATTGTTGTGATATAATCACGCTGCTATGGAAACTAGTATGCTTAAGCGTCTCGAAGCGACAAAAGTTCGTCTTGGGGAAGTTGATCAAGAATTATCTAGCGAAAATATCATGAAAGATCTCGCTAAATTTAAAGCACTTTCTAAAGAAAGAGCTAATCTTGAACCTGTCGTTGAGTGTTATGAACAATATTTAAAACTTGAATCTGATTTAAAAGATTCCGAAGTGATGATTGCTGACAGTGACCCAGAAATTTCTGCGTTCGGTCACGAAGAACACAAGCGAATTCTTCAAGAAGAAGAACAACTAGTTGAAAAAGTGAAGATTTTACTCCTTCCAAAGGACCCGAATGACGATAAAAACATTATTGTTGAGATTCGTGGAGCTGCTGGAGGAGATGAAGGCAATATTTTTGCCGGTGATCTTTTCAGAATGTATGTCCGTTATGCCGAACATCAAGGCTGGAAAGTCCAAATGATTGAAGAAAATATCTCTGAAGCAGGTGGTTATTCGCTTGTTTCGTTCATGATTAAAGGTGATTCTGTTTACTCTAAACTTAAATTCGAGAGCGGTGCTCACCGTGTCCAACGTGTTCCGAAGACTGAAGCATCAGGAAGAATCCATACTTCTACCGCAACAGTTTTAGTTATGCCAGAAATGGAAGACATTGAAGTTGAAATCAATATGGCGGATGTCCAAGTTGATACTTATCGCTCTCAAGGTGCCGGTGGACAGAACGTCAATAAGACCGAATCTGCTGTTCGAATGACTCATAAACCAACTGGTGTCGTTGTTTCATGCCAAACTGAAAAATCTCAGATCCAAAATAGAGAAATTTGTATGCAAATGTTGCGTGCAAAAATCTATGCTAAATTGCAAGAAGAACAAGAAGAAAAATTTGGTAACGAAAGACGCCTAAAAGTTGGTACTGGAGAACGCTCCGAAAAGATTAGAACTTACAACTATCCACAGAACCGTGTCACTGACCACCGAATCGGTTTTACAATTCAAAAATTAGACCGTGTGATGGATGGTGATTTGGAAGAAATTATTGAAGCCTTAATTCACTACGACCAAGAAATGAAAATGCTTGGTGAACAACAATAAAATGACACTTTTTGAAGCCTATCAAGATGGCTTAAAATTACTTAAAAACCCAGATCAAGAAGAGATCAATCTCCGAATCATTTTGTGTGAGATAAACCATATAAATTCCATGTCTGAATTTTATCTCAAAAAATCGGAAAATATTCTAGATTTGCAGAGATTTCGTGAGGTTTTGCAGAGGTTTTTGAGTGGAGAGCCACTTGCTTACATTTTTGGAAAAACCACGTTTTATGGCAATGAATTTTTGGTCTCGAAAGACGTTTTGATTCCTAGAATTGAAACGGAAGAAGTTGTTGAGTTCGCAATTAACAAAATTAACCAAAAATTCGGTAATAAAAAAATCAAAATTGCAGATGTTTGTTCCGGCTCTGGATGCATTGGGTGTGAGCTTTACAAACACGCTAATGTTGAAGAGGTATTTTTCTCAGATATTGATGAAAAAGCACTTGAAATTGCAAAGAAAAATGGGAGCAAATTTGGTGTTAAAGGAACATATCAAATTTCAGATGGTTTAAGTTATCTAAAAACACCTGTTGAAGTAGTCATTTCTAACCCTCCATACATCCTCAAAAAAGAAGATGTTGATGAATCGGTTCTAAAACATGAACCAAGCCTCGCCTTATTCGTAGATAATGAACTCACAATTTACAAAAAGATCATTGAAAAGTCTGTTTTGTTGAATGTTCCTCTAATTATTTTTGAAATTGGATATGATTTAGTCGAAAAATTGACAAAAATTATAAAAGAACACGCACCTATGTATGAAGTGGAGTTTAAAAAAGACATTAATGGCAAATTCAGAATTTGTTCATTAGAGAAAAACGAATAAAATATTGATTATGAAGAAAATTTCTCAACAAAAATTTAAAGATGCAGCAAGGATTCTTCAAAAAGGAGGACTCATTGCTTTCCCAACCGAAACTGTCTTCGGTTTCGGCGTAGTTTTTGATGATGAAAAAGCTTATAAAAGACTCATTGAGGTTAAGAAAAGACCGCCTGAACAACCGTTCACTTTAATGTGCGCTGATCGCACTGATATTGATGAATTTGCGTATATTGATGATCGTGCTAGAAAACTAATAAATGCGTTTTTTCCTGGTCAATTCACAATTATTTTAAAAGCAAAAGAGAATTTGCCTGAGTGGGTTAAATCTAAAGAAGGAAATGTTGGAATTCGTATTCCAGACTACCCAGTTGTGCAGAATATAATTCGTGCTGTTGGTAAGCCGCTTCTTGTTCCGTCCGCGAATAGACATGGTGAACCACCATTAACTAAAGCGGAAGATGTATGTCATATATTTAAGGATGAAGTTGATGCGGTGGTTGATGGAAAATCGGTTAGCAATATTCCTTCTACAATTGTAATTGTTAGTAAAGATGTCAAAATTATTCGTGAAGGTTATATAACTAAAAAGGATATACTTAAAGTATTGGAGGCAAAGAAATGAAAATTGTCTTAGGTAGTGACCACGCAGGTCTCGAGTATAAACTCGCTATTAAACAACATTTAGAAGCTCAAGGACATTCATGTGAAGATGTTGGAACTTATTCCAAGGATTCATGTGATTATCCAATCTTTGGAAGAGCTGCTGCCGAGAAGGTAGCCAAGAAAGAAGCTGATTTCGGCGTTCTTGTTTGTTCTTCTGGAGAAGGTATTTCTATTGCCGCTAACAAAGTTAAAGGAGTCCGTTGTGGACTTGCTTATAATGATGATGTTGCTCGTTTAATGAGACAACACAATGACGCAAACATGATTGCTTTCGGACAATCATTTATGGATTTAAGTGATGTCCTTAAAAGAGTTGATATTTTCTTAAGTACTGAGCACGAAGGTGGACGTCACGCTCGACGCGTCTCAGAAATTGAATAGTGTCCCACTAGAAAAAAAGTTTATCTAAAGATAAAAGACCAATGGTTTGAACACTTTTGGTCTTTTTTTACGCATTAAAAAATATAAGGAGGTTTCTATGGAACCGTTTAAAAGACACTTTCGTATTTATTTAAAAAATAATCATCCAGCATATATTGTCGATGAAGAAGGACAGATCTATGTTTTTCATCGAGTAACGCATTCTAAAACATCTGGAGGGAGAAATAATTGGAAAAAACACAACCCTTTGAAAGGAGGCAAAGGCCCAATGTATATCGTTAAGAAAGAACAAAGGGATGAAAAAGCAAGATTTAGTTTATTTGAAATTGAATTAAAAAACGGGGTTGATGTTAGCTACCCCGACATTAAACTCTTTCGGAATATAGAGAATAAAAAAAGCAAGGAGTGAACCTTGCAAATTGGACTTGATGTACACGTTAATGTTTCCCCTTAGTGTTCTAATACGGGTGTCATCACTATCAAGGTTGAGCATAAATGATAGCCGGTAAGCTTGTGATCATTACTCACAAGTCCCTCTTCGATCGTGTCTGGATTCCGGAATTACGCTTATAAGTCCTAACGCAGCAACCGGATAATATCATTTCGATATCAGGGAGGGTGGATCCATGAATCAAAGATTCATATTAGAGGTTCAAACATAGATTGTTTTATCAATCCCGACTAGGTAATCAACGTCCCTATAACCTCATAGAAGGTTTAATAGCCTTTTCTTTCAAAACCTTCATTGATTAGCGTGATGTCAAACGCGGTTACGCTTAATAAAAGGCACATCTCACTTCCCCAAACCACAAATAACCGGTAGCCTGGAGCGTCAGTAATTAAAGCAAAAAGAAAAAGGAGAATCAAGCATAATGGAAAAGAAATTTAAATTTGTTTGTCCGATATGCGGAAATAAAGACGAAAAATACATCGGAATGCGAAACGGAAAGCCGTATTGTCGTAAATGCATTTCGTTTAAAGGCGAAAACGCCAAAGAACACTCAATAAAGAAAGGAGCAATTACATTCAACCTCAAATATAAGCTTTCAAAGGAACAGCAAGAAATTAGTAAAAAGGTAATTGAGAACTATAAAAACGGAATCAATACATTAATCAATGCAGTATGCGGATCTGGAAAAACCGAATTAGTGTATGGAGTTATCGCTCATGCCTTATCAATTGGCGAACAAGTTGGGTTTGCTGTACCAAGAAAAGATGTCGCTCACGAATTATATCTAAGAATTAAAGAAGTGTTCACATCAAATAAAGTTGTTTTAGTGTGCGGTGATCATCATAAAAATCTTGAAGGCGATATTGTTGTTTTGACCACCCATCAACTTTATCGTTATGAGAAGTATTTTGGGCTCTTAATTTTAGATGAAATTGACGCATTCCCATATCATGGAAACGATGTTCTAAACGAGATGTTTCACAGGGCGGTAAAACGAAATTATGTGATGATGTCAGCGACACCGTCCGATGAGGTTTTGCAGCATTTTTCCGAGCAAAACCACGATATTTTGTCTTTAAACAAGCGTTACCATGGGCACAAATTACCCGAACCTCGATTTATTCAAAAGTTTGGTTTTGCGATGCGTTTTGAATTGATTAGATTACTCAAGGAATTCACCGAGAAAAAGAAACCTGTGTTTGTCTTTGTTCCGACCATTAAACTTTGCGAATATTTGTGTGAAAAATTAGTTGAAAAAGTACCAGGTGGAACATATGTCCATTCAAAGTGTCCTGACCGTGCTCAAAAGATTAAAGATTTTCGAGATGGAAAGTATTCGTATCTAGTAACGACAGCGGTGCTTGAAAGAGGCGTCACGGTAAAAGATTTACAAGTCATTATTTATGAGGCTGATCACCAACTTTATAACGAAAGTACTTTAGTACAGATCTCCGGAAGGGTGGGTAGAAAGTATGATGCTCCAGAAGGTGAAGTCATTTTTCTTGGGACTAAAGAAACCAAAGCTATTCGAAGCGCTATTGAGCAAATCAGAAGCAAAAATTCCAACATGTAAAATCTGCTTCAAACCAATCGAGGAATCGCTTCATTCTATCACACACAAAAATGTCTCAATCTGTCATCGTTGTTATAATGAATTCCAGCCACAATTAAAAGAGTTCAAAGTAAATGATATCGACGCAATGTATTTGTTCAATTATGACCAAACAATTCAGAAGCGTCTTTATCAATTCAAAGGTTGTGCAGATATTGAATTGTCACAGGTATTTCTCGAGTATTTCTCCGACTATTTACGCTTAAAATATCGGTGTTTTGCGGTGATTCCAGCCCCATCAAGCAAAGAAGGAGACGAACAAAGAGGTTTCAATCATGTTGTGGAAATTTTCTCCCATTTGAAGCTACCAATGATACGGTGCGTCCACAAAACAAAAAACATTAAACAAGCGGATTTGACCGCGAAAGAACGAGAGAATGTTCAAAAGATACTCACGATTGATGATATTGATCTTGCAGGAAAGAAAATACTAATCGTCGATGATGTCTACACAACTGGCTCAACCATTCGTTCAATGATCAAACTAATTCAAAGCAAAAATCCAAAACAAATCAAAGTTCTAGTAATGTCCAAAACAATGGATCTAGACGACCAAAATAGACCTAATTGATTCGTTAATTATATTAATTGTTTGTCGTACCATTTTATTATGGTAGAATACTAAATTGTCCGGTTAAGGAGATAAATTATGGCTAATTTTATTGAAAAAATCTTCCGCATCGAAGCTCGTGTTTTGAAAAAGTACGAGAAAGAAGCGGATAAAGTAATGGCTTTTGAAGAACAGATGAAAGCGCTCAGTGATGAAGAACTCCGCGCTAAAACTGATTACTTCAAAGATCTTTTATCACACGGTGCGACACTCGACCAAATTAAATATGAAGCAATGGCGGTTGCTCGTGAAGCAGCACGTCGTACTTTAGGTCAATTCCCATTTAAGGTCCAAATTATTGGTGCCTTAGTTATGCATGACGGCGATGTCGCTGAAATGAAAACCGGTGAAGGTAAAACCTTAACCGCAACCATGGCCATTTATCTTAACGCCTTAGCCGGAAAAGGTGCTTATGTTGTTACTGTTAACGAATACTTAGCTCAACGTGACGCGGAATGGATGGGTCAAATCTATCGTTTCTTAGGCTTAACTGTTGGTTGTAACTTAAGAGAATTAACAACCCAAGAAAAACAAGCTGCTCACTTATGTGACATCACATATACAACAAACGCTGAATTAGGCTTTGATTATCTAAGAGATAACATGGCTAAAAACAAAAATCTTCGCGTTTTGCGCGGATTAAACTACGCTGTCGTTGACGAAGCTGACTCGATTTTAATCGATGAATCACGTACACCATTAATTATTTCTGGTGGCGCGAAAGCGACTGCATCACAATACACAGTCGCGGACAGATTCGTCAAAACACTGCGTAAGGATCGTGATTACGAAATTGATATTAAGGAAAAGACCTGCTCTTTAACCGCAGAAGGTAACTCCAAGGCCGAAAGAATGTTTGGTATTCGTAATCTATACGATCCAGAGCACCAGGACTTAGTCCATAGAATTCATCAAGCTCTGAAAGCGAACTATATTATGACTCGTGACGTCGAGTATATGGTGGACTCCGAAAACCAAATTCAATTAATTGACCAGTTTACTGGTCGTATCTTAAAAGGCCGTGAGTATTCTGATGGTTTACAACAAGCGATTCAAGCCAAAGAAAACGTCGAAATTAAACAAGAAACCATTACTCTTGCGACGATTACATATCAAAATTTCTTCCGTCTCTTTAAAAAGATGTCTGGTATGACCGGTACTGCAAAGACCGAAGAGGAAGAATTCCAAAAAATATACAACATGCGTGTTGTTTCGATTCCAACCAACCGTCCAGTTCAACGTATTGACGCGCCCGATTATATATATGCGTATAAAGATGAAAAGTTAGCGGCTTTAGTTGAAGAAGTTAAAGCTCGTCATGAAAAAGGACAACCAATTTTGATTGGTACAGTCTCTGTTGAATCATCTGAAGAAATCTCTAAGTTGTTAACCGCTGAACACCTCAAACACGAAGTGTTGAATGCGAAAAACCACGCTCGTGAAGCGGAAATTATCGCTAAAGCCGGTGAAAAAGGTGCCATCACACTCGCTACTAACATGGCTGGTCGTGGTACTGATATTAAGATTAATGACGAAGTCAAAGCCCTTGGTGGACTTTGTGTTTTAGGTACCGAACGTCATGAATCACGTCGTATTGATAACCAGTTACGTGGCCGTAGTGGACGTCAAGGCGACCCAGGATTCTCTCGTTTCTATGTTTCCTTCGATGACGATCTCCTAAAGAGATTCGCTGCTGAATCCATTCAAAAGAGAATCGCTTCTTTAGGACAAGGACCACTTGAGAGCCGTATCTTTAGTGGTGTTATCACCAATGCTCAAAAACAAATCGAAGGTCAAAACTTCGATATTCGTAAAAATTTATTAGACTATGATGACGTTATTTCACGTCAACGTAAAGCTATCTACGAAAAACGCGATCAAATCATGTTCGCAGACGATATCCAAGACATGATTCAAGAATTTTTCACAACTGCGGGCTTCGTTTTAGCCCACAGAGCCGTTCCAGCTGATTCTGTTGAAGGACTCGTCAGCGGTGCAGAACTCAAGAAAATTCTTGAACCACAATTTTTACCAGAAGGTTCCTTTAAGGAACAAGCTTATGATGAAGCACCAGTCGAAGACGCTGGTCAAGACTTAGGTGACGCTCTTTATGATGTCTATTTAGTGAGACGTAAACAATGGGGTGATGAAATCGCCGACAATGTCGAACGCGAAATTGCCTTAGTATCTATTGACCAAGAATGGACAAAGCAAATCGACACGATGGCACGTCTCCGTGAAGGTATTCACCTCAGAAGTTACGGAAATACTAACCCACTCCAAGATTACGTTAATGAAGGCCAAGCTCTCTTTAGAGAGTGTCTTGAACATATCTCCGTTGATGCAGTGTTTAAATTCTTGAACGTTGTTGTTCAAATTAAGAAACCTGCTCAAGTAAAACAAGAAGAAAAGAAAGAAGATGTCGAGGACGTTGAGTCCAAAGACAAAGCCAAAGAGGAATAATGAAAGAGCTGCAAGAACTAAAGTTAGAATTTGATCGTCTAACCGAAACTGTCTACAGACTCGGTGACTCTCTTTGACCTGGCTTTCTTAAATAAAAAGATTGAAGAGCTTGAAGCCATCCAAAACAAGGATGATTTTTGGTCTGACCAGAAAAAAGCTCTTAAAGTCATCGATGAATATAACGACGCAAAGTATGAAAGAGATACTTACGTCGGAATAAATAAAAATCATGAAGAACTCAAAAATCTCATCTTTTCGTGTTCTGAAAATGATGAAGATTTGCGAGCATTTATTGAGGAATTGCTGCGAGATTTAAGCAAAAACGTCAAAGATTTTCGCAAGCAATTACTCTTTAAAGGCGAGTTCGATCATCTCAATGTCACCCTTGAAATTCATAGCGGTGCAGGAGGCACAGAAGCTCAAGATTGGGCCGATATGCTTTCGAGAATGTATGTCCGTTGGTGCGAACGTCACCACATGAAATTCCAAGTGTTAGATTGTCAGCCAGGCGAAGAAGCCGGAATCAAATCGATGGTTCTATCAATTAGTGGTAAAGATGCCTATGGATTACTTAAATCCGAGAAGGGCGTCCACCGATTAGTTCGTATTTCTCCATTTGATGCGAACAAACGTCGTCATACATCATTTGCATCAGTCAACGTAGTGCCTATTTTTGATGACGACGTTGATATTAATATCAACGAGAAAGATATTCGCGTTGATACTTACCGAAGCGGTGGTGCCGGCGGACAAAATGTTAATAAAGTCGAAACCGCAGTTCGTATCTCTCATATTCCAACTGGAATTGTTGTTTCTTGCCAGGTTGAAAGATCGCAGTTATCAAACAAAGAAACAGCGATGAGAATGCTAAAATCAAAACTCTATCAACTCCAGATGGAGGAAAAACAAAAACAACTTCAAAACATTGTTGGTGAACAAAAAGATATTGAATGGGGTAGTCAAATTCGTTCATATGTTTTCTGCCCATATACAATGGTTAAAGATAATCGAACCGACTATTCAACCGCGGATGTCGATGCGGTGATGGACGGAGAATTAGATGACTTTATCTATGCATATCTTGAACTTTTGTCGAGGAATTCCGAGTTAAAGTAATGGAAAAACACGAGTTTAAAATCGTATCAAATTTCAAACCGACTGGTGATCAACCTCAAGCAATTGAAGGTCTCGTCAAAGGTTTAAGCGAGAAGAAACATCTTCAAGTTCTTTTGGGTGCGACCGGTACCGGAAAGACCTTTACGATTGCAAACGTCATTGAATGTGTCCAAAAACCAACACTTGTTCTAGTTCATAACAAAACTTTAGCGGCACAACTATATGCTGAATTTAAAGAATTATTCCCAAATAACCGTGTTGAATATTTTGTTTCCAACTTTGATTTCTATCAACCAGAAGCTTATCTTCCAAAATCCGATACGTATATTGATAAGTCAGCGGTGATGAATGAAGAAATTGAGATGTTAAGAACCTCGGCGATTAACTCTATTCTTGAACGCAGCGACACAATTATTGTTGGCTCTGTTGCGTCGATCTATGGATTAACTGATCCGGATGAATATCGTCGATTAGTTTTTGAGATTCGTGTTGGTGAAGAAATTGATCGAAAACGATTCCTCAAAAAACTCGTTGATGCTCAATACACAAGAAACATGATGGACCTTAAACCAGGTACATTTAGAGTGCGTGGTGATGTCATTGAAATTTGCCCGCCTCATTTAACAGAGGAAGCTTTAAGAATCGATACTTTTGGCGATGAAATCGAAAGAATTAGCATAATATCTATGCTAACAGGAGAAGTAAAAGAGTCATACAAGACTTATCCAATCTTTCCAGCATACGACCACGCTTCAACTCATGAGCGTATTGCTCGAGCCACAGAATCAATCTCCAAAGAACTCGAAGAAAGACTCAAATATTTCAAAGATAATGGAAAGCTTTTAGAGGCGGAACGTTTAGAGATGAGAACCAAAATGGACATGGAAAACATGCTTGAATTTGGAATGTGTCCAGGTATTGAAAACTACTCTCGTCATATCGACCAACGTCCAGCTGGTCAACGTCCATTCTGCTTAATGGATTACTTCCCAAAAGACTTCCTTTTAGTTATTGATGAATCCCACGTTACATTTCCACAAGTTCGCGGAATGTATAACGGAGATCGTTCTAGAAAAGAAACCCTTGTTGAGTATGGATTTAGACTTCCAAGTGCTTTAGATAATAGACCACTTAACTTTGAAGAATTTGAATCATTAATGCCTCAAACAATTTGTACTTCTGCGACACCGGGCGATTATGAGCTCGGTCAAGCAAACAATCAGGTCGTCGAACAAATTATTCGTCCGACCGGTCTTCTTGATCCAGCGGTGGAAGTGAGAAAAACTCTTGGTCAAATTGATGATTTAATCTACGAAATTAAGCAAAGAATTGCCAAGAATGAAAGGGTGATGATTGTTACCTTAACTATCAGAATGGCTGAGGATTTGACGGAGTTTTTGAAAGAAAGAGGTATAAAAGTCGCATATTTGCACAATGAAACAAAGACCTTAGAAAGAACCGAAATTATCTATCAACTTCGCAAAGGAAAATATGATGTTTTAGTCGGCATTAACCTCCTTCGTGAAGGTCTTGATATTCCAGAAGTTTCATTGATTTCAATTTTAGATGCGGATAAAGAAGGATTCTTAAGATCCGCTCGTTCGCTCATCCAAATTATTGGTCGTGCCGCACGCAATAAAAACGGACGTGTTATTATGTACGCCGACACAATTACAGATTCGATGAAGGTCGCGATTGATGAAACAAATCGTCGTCGAAGTATTCAAAAACAATACAACGATGAAAACGGTATTGTTCCAGAAACAATTATTAAAGAAATTCGTGCTCCGATTAAAAATATCGAAACAGAAACCGAAAGAATTGATAAGAAGAAAGGACATTTCACTAAAAGTGAAATTGCTCGTGAAATTAAACGTCTTGAAGCAGATATGCGTGCTGCCGCGAAAGCTTACGAGTTTGAAAAAGCCGCTGAACTTCGCGACATTATTTTCGAACTGAAAGCCGAAATTAATTAATAAAGCGTTTGCTTTATATATTGAATTGTGAAAAAATATTAACGCTTGAAAGGAAAAACAATATGAAATGGTATGACATTATCTTCTTAGTTATCGCCTTAATCATCATTGTTTTGTCTTTGCTTCAAGGTGGTAAATCAGAAGGTGCTTCCGGTGCTATTACTGGTGGCGGAATGAACATCTTCGTGAAACAAAAAGAACGTGGTTCCGAAAAGGTCATCACAATCCTGACATTCTCATTTATTGTGGTGTTTATGTTCTTAGCCCTCTTGATTAGCGTACTTAATGCCTAATTATGACAAGTTAAAAAGCCCTGCTAGTTCAGGACTTTTTTATTGCGATTCTCTATTATTTCTTCTGTTTTTTCTCTCGTTTTTCAGAACGCTGTTTAGCAATTTCTATATCGATTACTTGAGTCTCTTTTGTTTCTTTTTTCTTACGCACAATTAATGCGATAACAATGCCAAACGCAGTGATGACAAAGATGATTCCAATCACGATTAATAAAACAGATATTGAGTTCGTACCACCAGCTTTCGATAAGTCATATGGATAATAGATTAACGCAAAGATACCAAGCCCAATCACAATCGCGGAAAGAAGATAAGACATCACTAGAGCCCATTTGTTCTCGGAGGTGCGTACGTTCGTGATGATTGTTTCAATAAAGAAGACGAGTCCGACAACCACTAAAGCGATCGCGATAAATAATGTGAAGTATGTCACAACAATCTCTGGACGAATCAAAACGAAGACACCAAACGTAACCTCAGTGATTCCACGATATAAATCAACCTTACTTATGTTAATAGAACGCGTGAGAATAAATAAACCTAATCGAAGTAAACCATCAATGAGAATTAGAACGCCGGTAATGTAACCAATCACATTCCATGCATCGGTGTTTTTAGCATAGATAATCGTGAGTACTCCAAGTGTCGCTAATAAGGCTGCTTCAATACAAAGCCAAATGCTATTTAATAAAGATGTTTTCTTCATTTTGATATCTCCCACCAAAATTATATCTATTTATTTTATAAAAAGTCTATTTTTTCACTCGTTTTGTGTTAGAATAGCCAAGCGAGGTAATGACGATGAAGAAATCTCTGTTAAAAAAGTATGCTGAATTAATTGTTAAAGTTGGAGCGAATGTTCAAAAAGGACAAGACGTCCAACTCTATGCGAATGTTGATCAAGAAGATCTAGCAAATTTTGTTGTAGCTCAATGCTATAAGATGGGTGCTAACTATGTTACCGTCAACTGGATGTCTGACAAAATTAGTAATACTCATTATAAGAAAGCCTCAGTTAAAGCTCTCTCCTATATTCCAGAATGGAAATTAGAGAAAGAAAAATATATTAACAAGACTCTTCCAGTCGCTATTTTTATTGAATCAAGCTCTCCAGACGCCATGAAAGGCGTTAATCAAGCAAAACTTGTTAAAGTCAATCAAGCCGTCTACCCAATTTTAAAACCATTCCGTGATGAAAGAGAAAACAAATACCAATGGGTTATTGTTGGCGCTGCATCTAAGGAATGGGCCAAAAAAGTTTTCCCAGAACTTCCAGTTAAAAAAGCCGTTGATAAACTCTGGGAAAAGATTTTTGAGACCGCCAGATGTAATGGCGATCCAATTAAAAATTGGGAAGAACATAATAAGAACTTAGAAAAACATGCTCAATATCTCACATCGTTGGATTTGGATTATCTCCATTATAAGAGCAGCAACGGAACCGACTTTAAGGTTTGGTTGATGCCAGACGTGAAATGGGCTGCTGGAGGTGAATATACCCAAGGCACAAACCGTTTCTTTAATCCAAACCTCCCAACCGAAGAATGCTTCACTTCTCCATGGAAGGGCAAAGCCGAAGGAACAGTTGTTTCCACAAAACCACTTTCCTATAACGGAGAGTTAATTGAAGATTTCTCCATCACCTTTAAAAATGGTAAAGTGGTGGAAGTCCACGCCAAGAAAGGTGAAGAACTTCTCAAACACATGATTAGCCAAGATGAAGGTGCAACTATGCTTGGAGAAGTGGCTCTTGTCCCATATGATTCCCCAATTAATAACACCGGAATTCTCTTTTATAACACCTTATTTGATGAGAACGCTGCTTGTCACTTAGCTCTTGGACACGCCTTTACACATCTATTGAAAGACTATGAAAAGAAGAGCCACAAAGAACTCATTGATTATGGGTTTAATGACTCATCAATTCATGTCGATTTCATGATTGGAAGCAAAGACCTCAATATTACCGGCTACACCAGAAAAGGGGAAAAAGTACAAATCTTCCGTAATGGAAATTGGGCTTTCTAATTAAACTTGAAAATTAAAAAATCCGCAGCAATTCGCGGATTTTTCTTTACAAAACCTCGCTATTTTCAATTCGCACAATATCGCGGAATTTTAATTTTCCTTGAGGCAAGATTAGTTGTTGATTCTCGATATCAATACGCTTAATCGTTGTTTTAAGTAGATAAGTGTAACCGTCAGAGTAATAAGTAATGCCGACAACCTCACCTTTGTAGTTTTGTAGTACTCGATTAATCTCTTCTTTCCTATCTTCGGTGAGAGTCGGACGTGCTTTTTTGTTTTTCTCGTATCGCATGTGCTCTAAAAATTCACTTTGTTCAACCAAAGATCGATATGGAGCCCATTTCATCATTCCGCGATCACTCATCGTCTATGTCCACCTATTTGTTGATGTCGTTCTCTAATTGTACTCTCATCTAATAAAGAAGAAGCACGTAAAACAATATCTTTCCCATATTTTAATTTGAGAGTATCCATGACAGCTTGAAGATTACTTCTCGCGATTGTGTCTCTTGGTTCCTCAAATAAAGAGAGTTGTAAGCTCTGTTCATCACTTAAATGAGAGAAGTTAATCGAAATTCGTCTCACTTTATGATTTCCAACATATTTTCTGTATAAGCGATAAACATCTTCGAGGATTGTTTCGGAATCATCGGTTAGGAAATCAAGTTTGCATTGGTGAGAAAAACCCCCGCCTTCAGTAACGGTGTATAAAACGGTGAGACTAATGCAACTTGTTTTCTGTTTTTGTGCTCGCAAGCGAATACAGAGCTCATCATTCATTTCCTTAATGATTAATTCGGCTTCTTTAGGGCTGTAGTCTCTCATTAGAACCTGTCCGATGGATAAGGAAGTCTCTCGTGGAACGTATTTTTCACGTAAATCTGTGTTATCAATTCCGTTGGCGTGTTCCCAGAGCTGTTCACCCATCACACCAAACTGGGCTTTCATAAAATCTTTATCGGTATTTGCTAGTTGCCCGATGGTAGTGATACCTAAATTGTTTAGTTTGCGTTCGTAACCAACGTTGATACCCCACATTTTTGATAAAGGAGTAATTTTCCATAGTTTATTTTTGATATCTTTCTCGGTCCAAACAGAAATATATGGAGGTTTATTCTTCGCATCGCAGTCGAGTGCGACTTTTGCGAGCAACATGTTATATGAGACACCAGCGGTTGTGATTAAACCGGTTTTATCAAAGATAGCTTTTTGAATTTTTTGGGTTAATTGTTTTGGAGTGCATTCATACATTTTGAGATACGGACCAAGATTAACGAAAAATTCATCGATGGAATAAACATGAATATCGTCTTCTCCAACGAAATCTAATGCAACAGAGAGAATTTCGGCAGATTTCTCAATGTATTTCTGCATTCTTGGCATTGCCAAAATAAGATCAGGGACATCTTTAAGATCTCTTCGACGACAAACGGATGGATAACCGAGTGTTTTTAGGTATGGAGAAACAGAAAGAACAATTGTTCCATCTCCACGAGTTGGATCACAGACTGCTAAAGGGGTTGTAAAAGGATTTAGACCCCTGTCGTGGCATTCAACAGAGGCATAAAAAGCCTTCATATCGATAACGGCAATACTTCTCTCCATTTGTTAATATTTTATATTAAGAAAACAACTAAAACGAGATGAAAAAATAGTTTTTTTCTTATCAATTAAAATTTATAATTTTGATTAAGGATAAATTTATGGCAGAAACACACAATCGTCGTTCTATTTTTTATGTAATCGCTGTTATGGCGTCCCTAGCGGTATTTGTTTTTATCGCAACGGGTATTTTTCTTCCATTAGTTAAAATTAATGGTGGAGAATCAATTACTGTTTATAACGTTGTTAAGGAAATTGTCGATTTCTTTAAAAACATTAAAGATGCAACATTTGATAAAGTTGTTGCGATCGTCTCACTTGTAAGAAGCATTATCGTTATTTCTTTAGCATTAGCTTTGCTAGTGCGTGTTATTCTTTGCTTCTTTAAGTTCATCGGAAAGAACATTAAGAATTTATTTACCGCGAACGACTACTATGGTGAAGACATGATTTCTGTCTGTGTCCAAGTCGCGATTTTCTCAATGATGATGTACGCCTATTATCCAAGTTGGCATTATGACATTGGTTTAGCGTTTATGAACCTTGCCGCATTACTTGGCATTATCATCGTCGCCTTCTTAAGAGTCATTGAAGGATTAAAAAGCGACACACCGGGAAAAGCATTCATCCATGCTGTTTTAATGTTTGGTGTAGCGGTCTTAATTTTTGTGACTATTTCGATTGGTATGCACTCACCTGTCGCAAACGCTGCTGGTGGTCCACGAATTGCGATGGTTGATGAATTAACTAACTACTTCACGAGAGTTTTCTCTGATTTCTCGAAAGACGTTATCGTCGCATTGATTATGCAGATTGTGGCTTTGTTCCTCTTCTTTGATGCATTTAAGTGTATGGGAAATAGCGTTCAATACTCACTTGGTTGTGTCAAAAAATCACATTGGTTAAAGAAGCAACATAAGCAAAAAGAGTATCATTTCAAGGCTTTTTTGAGTACTTTGCTTGGTTTAGCGTTCCTTGTCGGCGCGATTATTTTAGTCATTATTAAATCCGAAGAAGCCTATGGTGTGAAATACGTCATGGGTCGTACTGGAATTGTTAGTATTATTCTTCTTTCGCTCGCTTTGATTTTAATTATTGTTGCAAAGTATGTGAAACCAAAAGAGAACACATACGAGAGGGCTGAAGCGAAAGAAGAACTTGCTGAACTAAAGGAAGAAGAAGCCGTTCAGCAAAAGATCGAAGAACTTAGGAAAGAACAAGAAAATTAAATTTTTGTCATAAGATGTCAAAAATTAAGATATAATATTGTCAGAGGTAATTTTTATGTCGGATACAGTTGTCATTATTCTTATTGCATTAGTCGCTATTCTCCTTATTGGAATGGCGGTTGTTTTAGTTCTTCTTTTGAAAGGAAGAAAAGGTGTCTCCAGTGAACAAACCGGTGACCTAAAAGCTCGTCTAGAAATGATGGACAAGCAAACAGAAAAAACTATCCAATTAGCTGTCTCAGAAGGAATGAATAAATTAACCAAAGAATTTGGTAACAATACTGAAAAAACCCAGCAAAACCTCAGTCATTTCCAGTCAGAAATCAATGAATATCTTCAAAAACGTATTGATGCTCTTAATAAGCAAATGGAAGAAAAAATTACCCAATTAGACAAGAAAGTTGACGATAAATTAAAAGAAGGTTTTAAGGGAACAAGCGAAACCATGGCCCAGGTCCGTGAGCGTCTTCAAGCCATTGATGACGCCCAAAAACAAATGGAAGGACTTGGCAAGGAAGTTGTCTCTTTGAAAGCTGTTTTAGAAGGTAACCAATCACGTGGTCAATATGGTGAATATCAACTCCAGATGGTTCTCCATAACGTCTTTGGAGATACCGCTGGATGTTACGAAGAACAATACACCATGAAACGTGTTAAAGACGGAGACGATGTTCGTGCTGATGCGGTGGTCTTCATGCCAGAACCAAACAAGATGATCTGCATAGACTCTAAATTCCCATTCCAAGACTATGCTCGTTTATTTGATGCCGAATCCGAAGAAGAAAAAGAATCTCTTAAACGTGACTTTGCTGCCGCTGTAAAGAAACACATCACGGTTATCAAAGATAAATACATTGTTGAAAACAAAACTGCTCCTGAAGCTTTAATGTTTATTCCAAACGACGGAGTCTTTGCCTTTATTCATCATGATTTACAAGAAGTAGTTGATTACGCCAGAGAAAAGAAAGTCATTCTTACATCTCCTTCAACTCTTCCGGCAATCTTAGTAACAATAAATATGGTTCGTATTGAAGTTGAACGAGCTAAAAACGCTCAAGAGATTTCAAAAAATCTCGCGAAACTTGGTAAAGATTTTGAAATGTTTGCCCGTGAATGGGAAACACTATCAAATCGTCTTGAACTCGCAACAAAAGCTCGTGAATCTCTTGATTCAAGAGTCTCCCGTATCACTTCGAAGTTTGAAGGTATTAAAGCAAACGATCCAGCTGAAATCGGTAGCGAACTAGAACAAATCGATATTGAATAATGTCTCTTTGATATTATAATAATATCGCTCTGGGTCTGTAGCTCACCTGGGAGAGCGCATCGTTCGCAACGATGAGGTAGCCGGTTCGAGCCCGGTCAGATCCACCAATCTTTAAAAATTAGTGTAATTATCTAAACTTAATTATTCAAACTTAGACAAATATCTCTATCTCAAATAATTAACACAGATACTTACACTCAATATAAATTAGATCTATCTCACTCATAGATCTTTTTTATTACTCTCTCACACATAGCTTCTCACTCAAACTATACATCTACAGCTACTCATACTGCTACTCACTACAGCCTCTCACCTAAGCCCCCGCCCCTAAGCTTCCACACCACATATTTATATATATAATATATAGCTTCTCACCGACCGCCCTCGCACCAGACCAATTCTAAAGCCCCTAACAAGCTCCATATGACCCCGAACCGCCGCCCCTAAGCAAACGTCTGCCGCCCACGAATTCATGCTTCAGACGACAGCTTCCCACGACAGCAAAAAAAGATCGTTTTACCTGCTCGCGACACAAGCTTTTCACGACATAATATGAATAGAGGATTTTAGACAAAACTGGATAAGTCTGACTGTCCAACGTCAAATAGACCTCGTTGAGGTCTTTTTTAATAATCAACAGGGAAACGAAAAATAATTTTTATAAGTTTTGAAAATATCAAGAACACATAATCTTCGATGCTCTTGAGATATATATATGTATAAACTACAATAAAAAACATAAGGAGATTTTAATAATGAAAAAATTTACAAAAGCACTCTTTCTACCATTAATGCTATCGTTTGTTTTAACTGGCTGTAATAAGAGCGGCGATGACGACTCTAACTCTGAGGAGGGTGGCGATTCTCTTGACTACACCAAAGAACAATCAGCTACAAAACTTTATGATTATGGTGTTTCAACTGGGTTTGAAATAAAGTTTCGCACAGTAAGCGATAGCGAAGCTAGCGAAACAGCAACATTTGGTTTCAAAGGTACAAAAGCTTGGTATGCCTCTGGCGATGAACACGCTACAGGGTATGAATTAGCTGATTCCACAATTAAAGTCTATTCATATGACACCGACACAAGCGCCTACACCTCAATTGAACTCCCTGCTGAAGATCCTACAGGAACATTCAAAGAATTTGTGAATGCATCAACCATTTATTTCTACGCTGCAAGCGGTTATAGTGGTACAGATGGTTTCCACAAAGTTAAAGAAACCACATACATTGGACGTAGTGCAACAGAATATTCAGTTTCTGTTATGACTCTTGGCGCTGCAGCAACCTGGACAGCAATTGTTGATAAAGAACTTGGTATTACTTTGAAGTGGTCAGCATCATATGCTTCTTCAAGCGGAAGCGAATCCGGATCAGTTGAAATGACTGAATTTAAGACCGGTAACGATGTGACTGCTCCATTCTAAAGTAAGTCTTATCTAAATTAGATCGGCTTTTGCCGGTCTTTTTTGTTGTCTCCAGCCCCGACCAGCTCTCGCACCAGACTCATTCTAAAGCCCCAAACAAGCCCACCAGCAAGCCATTTCAACCACCTTAAGCAAATGTCTGCCGCCCACGAATTCATGCTTCAGACGACAGCTTCCCACAACAGCAAAAAAAAGATCGTTTCGCCCGCTCCCTTCACAAGCATTACACGATATGATCATAGATAGATGATTTTAGACAAAACTGAATAAGTCTGACTGTCCAACGTCAATTAGGCCTCTAAAGAGGCCTTTTCTAATGTCTTTTTTTAAGTGTAACTTGCACTTTAAGATTGTACTTTAAAAGAAGTGGAGCACTAAATAAGCACATCATTCGTAAGGGAAAGAAGAGCATAAAAAAAGAAAGAATCTAAGAAAGAACATGATACTTATTTATTCTAAATAACTTTTAAGTTTTTTGTATTGACATTGATGTGTTTTGGGTATAAAACTTTAACGCCCAAATTATTGGGGAGTTTGCTTAATCCCTGAATCAACAACAAACTCTAAAGAATCTCATTGGGAGGTATTATTTTATGAAGATTACAAGTAAGATCTCTGCAGTTGCTACAATGGGCGCTTTAGCTTTAGTTGGAACAGCTTTTGCTGCCTGGCAATTTAACAAAAGTGCAGACAAAGTTGCGAACGCTAACGTTGCTATCACCAAAGATGCAAGCGTTGGAGAAATCACATTATCTCAAGAAACATTCTATTTAACTCTTGACCAAGGATTCCTTGGATGGACTGTTTCTGATCATACAAACAGCGAAGAAGAAGTCACAGACGGCTTAACATCATTCACAGTAACTTATACAGGTTCTGAAGCTGCTGGCGATGTTTCTGATGTTAACCTAACAGCTACATTTGCCGCTGATAGTGCATTTGATGCATATATCTCACTCACAGGCGGTGCTTTAGGAACACCTACTGCAAATGCAAACGTCAAAGAAGCTACCTACACTTTACCAACAGTTGCTTGGGTTAATAAACCAACAACCAAAGCCAATTTTGACGCGATGAAGAGTGCTCTTGAAGGTGCGAAAGTTACCTTTACATACACAGCTACAGTTGAATAATTTATAGAGAGTTATAAATGACTGGTTTGGTGGTAATAATTATTATCACCTTGGCAATTCTTTCAGCTCTAATTATTGGATTAGTTATTTTTGCTTATAGCATGATTTTAAAATCGGCTAAGCAGTTATCTAGCTTAGGTAAACTGGATGACGAATTCAAAAAAGAAGTTGAAGATAATAAGAAAAAATCTAAACGAGTGCTAGGTGCTTTTATACAAGGCACCTCAGTACTCGTTTGTATCGGATTAGTTTCTCTTGCGTTAGTTTCAGGGGTCTATCGCATTAAAGGAAGACAATTCGTTACAAATAATCACGTATCTCTTGCTATCGCCTCCAATTCAATGGAAGGTTATTATAACGAGGTCTATAAGGAAAAGCTTATTGACCAATATTCATCGAAATATTTAATTGATTTAAACGAAGCTGAGACAAAGATTGAACACGATCAATTCAATGTTGGTGATTTTGTTCGATTTGACGTTTTACAAAAAGACGCCGATTTACATGTTTATGATGTCTATGGTTATAAAAATAGTGGTGGCAAGATCATCACACACCGATACATCGGCAAGCGCGAAGATGGCACTCTCATTTTTAGGGGAGATAATGCTCCTGGAGAAGATGCGTCAGTTAAACGTGAACAAATCTTATACCATTACCAAGGTCAAGATACTAAGTATATTGGCTTAGTAATTCTTTTCTTTGGCTCTGGATATGGAATTTACTCCATCATTGCAGTCATCGCTATATACGTCATCAGCGATATTGCCATTATTAAATGGGAAAAAATTAAGAATCATCGCTTAGAAGAACTAGGAATATCAACCAAAAAGGAAAAAAGAAGAAGAAGAATAAAATATGCTCAATCGTAAGATCAGACTTATTAGCTTAATATCTATTCTTGCTCTCGGTGTTTTATCATCGATTACTTTTGGTTATGCTTCTTGGCAATTCAATAAAAGCGATTCCCCAGTCGAAGTAATTAATGCTGGAGTCACAAATAATTGGACATTCCGTGATCCTCCTCCAATTGAACCTGGAGAAACAATTAAAGTGGATGAATATGGTAATGTTTCTATTAATGGCGAAGTAATTGAAGATGCAGAGGTTACTTATCCAGAAGAACAGGTTCTTCATGGTGGTGAAGTCACGATGAACATCGGATTGGATGAAAATGGTGATTTAGCTGTTACTGAATACGCCGCAAGCAACATTGCTGGCAATTGGTTTTCAACTAATGCGACAGTTAATCTACCAGAGATTGTTTCCATTGATGGAACAGATTATCCAATCTTAGGATTATGTCAACCTTTATCAATGGAAGTTGGCGGTGTTCTTATTAGCAAAGACATCTCTGTTAATGTTCCTGAAGGATATGAATATCTTTGCGATAAAGCATTCAACACCATTTCTTGTGTCAGAAATACAACTATGACCTTTACTCTTCCTGCATCATTAAAATATCTTGGATATGAAACATTTAAGATGGACATCTATCGATTGACAGTTGAGATTAACTATTCTGGTACAAAAGAGCAGTTTAAAACTCTTATTGCTAATAGCGCTGAGAAATATGGTAGTGAATACAGCTTCTTCACTGGCGCTTCAGGCAATGTTTCTGTTACGTGTAGCGATGGCGAAGTCACCTATTGATCGAATGAAGATTTTTAGACCAAATTGAATAACTGACCTCAGACAACCATAGTTCACCTATTTCTACTCCGCGTTGCAATATGTAATAGAGCGATCATATACGTCAATAATACGCGTTACTATGGACCGTATAACGCAATTAGTATTGCTGCTTCAGCATCACCGGGCAGTGGAGGCTGGAATAGTTATAGTTAAATGAATAGCGTCTTCATCTTGAAGGCGCTTTTTCTTATTCTTAGACATACACGCGCGCAGTACAATTTAATACATAAGAGATAGATATTTAATGTTGTTAGAGGCTATTTTTAATTATTTATAAATATTTTTAAAAATTTTTTAAAAAAGTTAATTACAGAGTAATTAAAAGTATAAATATTAAAAAATATTAAAAATTTTATAAAAAAATGTTGACATGTTTTTTAATTAAGAGCACAATATTTTACATTCAGCCGGTCAAACGGTTGAATGAGATACTTAGTAATAATAGTTACTAAGAATCTCAAACCCAGATAAGACAACCAACGCGAAAGAAGAAGTTGATCCAGCGTTGGCGGGAATTAAAGTAAAGTCCCGACCTCAATGGTTGCACTGGTCCGATAGATCCTTGTGGTCTATCAAAGGTCAATCCTCACTGCTAAAGTGGTTGCTGAGTTAGAACTTAACAGCGTAAGCCCACCGCCTGACACGGTCGAAGAGGAGAAGAAAGAAAAATAAAAGGAACAAGATCCCTGGAGGAGAAACACCTAACAGGGGAGCCGAATCTGGTTAAAATCAACTCAAAGCCAGAGATAAGATGAGCTAAACACTCATCGAAAAGGTGCAAGGCTCTAAAGAGTTCGGTTCACGTAAGACGATCAGCCTAGTAAACGACGTTGATAGTTAGGCTTCAAGGTTAAATCCCTTGATTAATCGATCGCAAGGATCTGTGAGAGATTTAGTCCCTCACAAACGGCAGGCCTCACTGCTACAGCGGAACCCGAGTTAAAGCTTAACGGGATACAAAAAAGAATCCGCCGCCGGACACGAAACGAAGAGGTCAGAAAAAAGCTTAGGAACCAAAAAGCCTAAGCAAAGCCTAATCCACATTACTCAACTTAGTGTGTGGAGATAGCAAAAGGATCACAAACTCTTGAACCTGATGCGAAGAAACGGCTTAATGAGCTTGAGACTACGTCAGTCATTCAAGTCCCCGAATTGAGTGGGGACTGAAGAGAATTAAAAAGTCTCTCCTAATGAATGCGGTAGCAAAGGGTTAAGGGTAACTCCTTAATCATCGGTACGTCCCTCAATGATAGCTTGCTATCACTGGTCGATCCGTTAAAGTTTGGGATCGTTAATCCAGTACCGGACATGACGAAAAGGGAAACAGCCTCAAAGCTAATAACTAAAGGAAGCTGGCCATCGATGCGCAAATCAATTCTAAACGCATTGCTAACAAGAAGTACCACCAGCCAAAAGGAACTTAACTTGTGTATTGTGCAGCAGGGACTTGTCCCTGCCACATACAACGGTTAGTGGCTAAGAAGTCGGCCACTTTTTTTATTCCTTAAAGAACGGTTCGTTGTTATACCGTTCTTTTTCTTTTTTTATATTACTCATCAAATATTAAAAAAGCCCTTATTGGGCGTTTTTGACATGAAAATTAATGAAGAAGAGATGCAGTGGAGCATCGAAGAATAATGATAAACGATAGATGTATTGGAATGATCCTTTAAAAAGATATTCATCAGCAGAGTTATACTTGGCTAGAGTTGCTTTATTGATACATGTTGATTCTGATAGCTCTGAAAGAGAGCATTTCTTTTCTTCACAAAGCAAACGAAGAATTGTTTTTTCTCTAATGACCTTATCAAAATAAGCAAGAAGAGAGGAAAAATCCATTTCATGATAGATGGAATATAAATCAATCATTTTTGACAGAGGGAGTTTTAAAAAGATATAAACGAACGGCCTTTCTGTCTTTTGGTGTAGTTCAAAATAGGCATGTCCACACCAATAAGCATCATTATAGATTCCAAAACTCGTATCCTCATTCAGCTGCATCTTAGTAATGTCATAAAAGATATCGATTAGAGATTTATGAAAATATTCGTCATACTTACCATCTTCAATCTTGTAAACAAATTCACTTCTTTCAAGAGCTTTTGTAAAGGCTAAGAAATTGACTTTGTTTTGGATCGCTAAAACAAATAAGCGACAGAATATTTCTTTAACAGGTTTGGTATCAAAACTATTCATCATCACGAATTAAATCCCTTAGTCTTGTTTTAGACGAATAACGATCTTTGATCAATAAATCAGCAAATACTTTATCAGCATTTCCTTTACGTTTGTAATAATCATCCTTTGATTCCTCAAATGCTTCAGTGTAATCGATGAAACGAAGCAAAGAGAACGCTCTTTTTGAGATAAGCACGTATTGTTTTCCAAGATCCCCTGCCTGAAAAATTTCATTTAGTGAATCAATTGTTATTTCACTTCTGAGAAAGGCTTCGGGAAAGTGGAAATAGCTATCATCAGCTCGGTAACCAATCACGACATCATACTGCGAAACATCTTTGAGGTAGTTTTTTTCTAAATATTCTAATTCTTTAGGGTAATTTTCTCTTAAATCATTAGATAGTTCACGATTATGCATTAATAGTGCAACCCAAAATAACACATTATTATGTGGTGGTTTTGTTAAATCTAAAATATTTAAACGATCATCGCGGATGGAGTATTTATTAATGTAACCATGTCCACTTCTTTTAGCGGCCCATTCTTTAGCTAGTTCTTTGTTTGAACAACAATAAAAACCAAGTCCATAGTCATTATGAACATTTCCTTTTCCATATTCTGGCTTTTCAATAATGAACTCACTTCCGTGATAAATGATTCTTTTCATGACTATAGTGTAATCTGTGTACTTATTTTTGTCAATTTAATATACTATAATATATCAAAATAATGATTTTCAGTACACAAAAGCATCTCTTATATGAACAATTGAAGCATTAATAACGCTACAGTGATCGTCGGGAGAGAAACAATCACACCATACTTAATAAAATCAATAAATCTAAACTTGACATCTTGCTTATTTACAAGTGAAGTAAACATTATACCCGCAAGAGCCCCAATCGGAGTTAAGAACGCTCCAATGTTACTTCCAATAATTGAGGCGTATGTTGCTTCATAGAACATTGATCCGGTTAATGAAGAAGATACTCCAGAATAAAGAATACTCATCGGAATATTGTTAATTAAGTTACAAATAAGGAAGGATGAATATCCATACGTATAAATCACGTGCGAATCACCGAGCAATTTTGAAATTTCACCAGTAATTCCTTGATGGTTTAATGAAACAACCACAACAAACATACTTAAGAAAAACGGAATTAATTCATAAGGAAGTCTTTTATAAGAATCCTTCAAAATCTTTAGCGTGTTCTTTGCAGCGCATAAGTAAACAAACGTAAATAAAGACAAGAACAATGCACACGCTAAAGAGATCATATACATCTCTAAATTGATGTAGTGGACAATGATTAAAAAGATTAAACAAACAAATAAAGTTGATACCCCAACACCAAGAAGAACCTTATTTGGCACTTCCATCTTCTCATCTTCGACGTGGAATGGTTCTTTTAAAGCTTTTCTAAAAAGCAAGAAGAGAATGCCTAGTTCAACAAGTCCGGCGACTAATGTTGGAACAGCCATCACTTTGAAATACTCAATAAAGTTAATATTCGCGGCAGTTCCTAGATAAATATTTGTTGGATTGCCAATTAAAAACATCAATGACCAAGTATTCGCTGCGAAGAACTCCGCGATTAAATATGGCATTACTTTAATATTTGCTCTTTTGCAAAAGAAACAAATAAAAGGTGTTAACGTCAGAATAACAATATCATTCGACGTGAACACTGTTAAAACGCTCGTTAAAGCGTATAAAGCAAAGAAGAGAGCATATTGGTTCGACTTCGCTTTTTTGGTTGCTAGATGGGCTAAATATTTAAATAAGCCAAATTCATCTAAAAGAACGGAGATAATTGTCATCGAGAAGAATAAGACAAGGATCTTCAATGGATTAATCGATGAATTAGTTGTTAATTGGTTCCAAACATCTTTGAATGGTGCATATCCATGTGCAATTAATAAAATCGCGCCTAATAAGGATACAATCCAATATGTTGATAAAGAGATCTTTCCAATTCTAATCTTTGGAAAGAAAAGAACTGAGAGAGCCACTAAGACAAATGTTAATAGACAAATAACTAGTGTCGGAATCATACACAATGTGTATTATTTACTTTCTTAATTGAAAAATAAAATTATTTTGTAATTTTTAAGCTGCACAAAAATAAATGTAGAATTTAATAAACTTAGAAAAACTTAAAATATTTGTAATTTTTCCAAATTATAAAAACGATTTATCGTTATAACATTGCGGGAAAATCAATGTTTAATCTAATCCACGATATTATGTAATTGATAACGGAATGAGATATATTTGTTCAAACAGTAATAATTATGATCGAGGCAAATTTCTTGAAAATGCGATTTTAATCGAATTACTTTCGCGAGATTATGATGTATATGTTGGCAAAACTTATAAAGGCGAGGTTGATTTTGTTGCAGTAAAAAACGGCAAAAAGTGTTTCATTCAAGTTGCTTTAACGATGGAACAACAAGAAACTGTTGAACGAGAATTTTCAGCGTTCAGTCCAATTAAAGACGGTTCTTCTAAATATGTCTTGTCTTTAGACAGCATTGATATGTCACAAAACGGGATTACGCATATAAATATTATTGATTTCCTTTTAAAAAAGGTTGATCTATATTTAAGTTAATAAGAGGTAGATATTATGGCGAACAAAACAATTCAAGTTATTCTTTCTCGTGTTTCTTGTCGAGAATATAGCGAGAAGAAAGTATCTTTAGGAAAACTAAGTCAGATTCTTGAAGCAGGCAAATACGCTCCAAGCGGAATGAACCGTCAAATTGCAAACATCACATGCGTACGCACAAAAGCAAAAGTTGAAAAACTTAGAGAATTGTCCAAAGAGACATTTAATCGTGATTGTATGTATGGTGCAAACACAGTCGTTCTTGTTCACGCACCAAGAGAAGATAAGTTCTGTGTTCAGGATTGTTCATGTGTTTTAGAAAACATTTTTGTCGCTGCAAACGCCTTAAAAGTTCAATCTTGTTGGATTAACCAATTCGACGAATTATTCTCAACTCCAAAAGGAATGAAGATGAAAGCTCGTTTAGGTATTCCTGAGGAAAACCGTATTGTTGGTGCAGCAATCCTCGGATACGCCAAGGATCCATCTAAACTCGTTAGTAAAGAAAGAAAAGCGGACTTCATTTCAATAAAATAACCGGCAAAACCCTAATATTTTTAAGAAAATACACAGAAATTGCGTGTGTTTTTCTTTTCTCATTGTAACCACTCTCATAAAGAAATATATAACTGGTTCCAATGTTAATTGATACAATATATAGCCGTGAAAGAAAGAAGGTATTAATATGCCATTAGTTAACTCTAAAGAATTATTTGAAAAAGCCTATAAAGAAGGCTATGCCATTGGTGCTTTTAACTGCAACAACATGGAAATTGTTCAAGCCATCACAGAGGCCGCGAAAGAATGTAACTCTCCAGTTATTCTCCAAGTTTCTGCTGGTGCAAGAAAATATGCTAAGCCAGTCTATTTAAAGAAAATGGTTGAAGCCGCAGTCGAAGACACTGGTTTACCAATTGTTTTACACTTAGACCATGGTGCAGACTTCGAAATTTGTAAGGATTGTATCGATGGTGGATTCACATCCGTCATGATCGATGCTTCAAGCAAACCATTTGAAGAAAACATTGAAATCACTCGTAAGGTTGTTGAATACGCTCACGCTCACAAGCCATATGTCACTGTTGAAGCTGAACTTGGTACATTAGCTGGCATTGAAGATGATGTCAAAGTAGCACATGGTGCTGAAAGTTACACCAACCCAGACCAAGTTGAAGAATTCGTTAAACGTACTGGTGTTGATAGCTTAGCTATCGCTATTGGAACAAGCCATGGTGCTTATAAGTTCCGCCCAGAACAATGCACACGCGATCCAAAAACAGGTGTCTTACTCCCACCTCCACTTCGTTTTGATATTCTTGAAGAAGTCTCGAAGAGACTCCCAGGATTCCCAATCGTTTTACATGGTTCATCCTCTGTTAACCAAGAATATGTCAAGATCATAAATGATCACGGCGGCGCATTAAAGGATGCTGTTGGTGTTCCAGAAGATCAACTTCGTCATGCCGCTCGCATGGCTGTTTGTAAGATCAATATTGACTCTGACTTACGTCTTGCAATGACTGCTGGTATTCGTGAACATATGGAAAATCATCCAGACCACTTCGATCCACGTCAATATATTGGTGATGGACGTGCTTACGTGAAACAACTTGTTAAACACAAAATTACTGACGTTCTCGGATCAAACAATAAGATCTAATTAGAATTTATAAAGTTAAACATGCTTATGCATGTTTTTCTTTTGTCAGTTTATATGTGTAACAAAAATTAAAAAAATGTTTCACATATGAACAAATGTCGCTATAATAAAGTCGGGAGTATTTGTATGCCTGATATTAATAAATTAGTTTACGAAAAGAAACTTATTAAAGAGCAACTTTCCGCTTTAATTTATGGTTCTGTTGAGATTCGATCAACAGAAGGAAAGAAATATATTTATGTCCATTTTCGTGATGAAGGAATTTTAACAACCAAATACGCTGGCGAATATAGTGATGTTTTAATGAACCTAATTCGAAACAACACTGAGCTAGCTAAATCATATAAACAAAGGTTGAAAGAGATCAATAAAGAGCTTGCAGCATTAAACTACGTCGAAGTAGATGGAATTGATGAAAAAGTTGGAATCAACATTGATTTGGCTAAACGTAATCTTGTTGATTCAATCTATAAACAGTCAATTCTTGAAGGCGTAGCAACTACGTATTCAGATACTGAAACAATTGTTAATGGTGGACTTGTTAAGGAAATGACATCTACCGATATAAATAAAGTTACAAACTTAAAGCATGCCTGGGAATTTATAACATCTATAGATGTTGTTAATTATCCGACAAATTACGCAGTTTTGTGCCAAATTAACCAGATAGTCGAGGAAGGATTTTCTGTTACTGCCGGTCGTATTAGGAGTGTACCAGTTACAATTGGAGGATCAACATATCTTCCACCAATTCCTTTTGTATCGCAGGTTAAAGAAGATTTGTCTTCTATATTGAATCAAGAACCAAGCATTGATGTAGGTATCGATCTTGTATTATATGTCATGAAAAAACAACTCTTTTTAGATGGGAATAAGAGAACAGCAATAATTTTTGCAAACCATTATTTAATTAGAAATGCATTGGGTCTTATTGTTGTTCCAGCTAATCTTGTAAGTGAATATAAAAAAGCTTTAATAGCCTATTATGAAGACGAAGAAAAGAAGCCACTTATTTCCACTTTTCTAAAAGAAAAATGTTGGATTAAAATGGAATAAGGGATAACTGTTATGCAACAACCACTCGCTGATTTATTAAGACCAAAATCATTTGATGATGTTTTGGGTCAACAACATTTATTAGGTAAAGGAATGGCTTTTAGAAAAGTCGTTTCTTCTAATCATATTCCAAATATGATCTTTTATGGTCCTCCAGGAGTTGGAAAGACCACAGTCGCGAATATCATCGCGGAGAAGACAAATATGTCTTTATATAAACTAAATGGAACAACCGCATCTACGGATGATATTAAACAAATTATCGCGAATATTAATTCTGTCTTAACTCAGAATGGAATCCTTCTTTATTTAGATGAAATCCAATACTTAAACAAGAAGCAACAACAGTCTTTATTAGAGTTTGTTGAAAAAGGTGACATTACATTAATTGCCTCTACTACAGAAAATCCATTCTTCTATATTTATCCTGCTTTATTAAGCAGATGCACTGTCTTTGAGTTTAAACCATTATCCACGAAAGATATTCGTGTTGGTTTAAATAAAGCTGCAGAACAATATGGATTAGTCTTTGAAGAAGACGCTTTACAGTATCTCGCTTTATCCGGTAACGGAGATATGCGTAAAGCATTAAATAACTTTGATTTTGTCCGTTATGCGGTGAAGAAGGGTAGCAATAAAATTACCCGTGACATTGTTGACCAAGTCGCGATTCGAGGAAACATCTCTTATGACCGTAGTGAAGACAATCATTACGATAATCTCTCCGCGTTAATGAAATCATTAAGAGGTTCAGATCCAGATGCAGCGATTTATTATTTAGCAAAGATGCTTGAGGCCGGCGACATAATCGCCGCGTCAAGAAGACTGCTATGTAGTGCAAACGAAGATGTTGGTCTGGCCTATCCTCAAATTATTCCAATTGTGAAGGCGGCAGTAGATAGCGCGCTTCAACTTGGTATGCCAGAAGCTTATCTTCCTTTAGCGAATGCTGCAGTTTTAATTGCGACTGCTCCAAAATCGAATTCTGCACCAGCGGCCTATTGGAAAGCGCAAGCGGATATTAAGAAAGGAAAAGGTGTTGGAGTGCCTCGTGCTCTTCAAAACGCTCATTACGATGGAGCTGACGCGAAAGTCAAAGGCCAACATTATAAGTATCCACACGACTATAAGCACCACTGGGTGAAACAACAATATCTTCCAGATGATTTAAAGGATGAAACCTATTATCACTATGGAGATAACAAATACGAACAAGCAATTAAAGAGTATTGGGACAAGATAAAGAAATAATGGATAAACGAAAGATTATTTTAGATTGTGATCCAGGACACGATGATGCGATTGCGATTATGCTGGCTGGTCGTGCCTCGTCTTTAGAGATTCTTGGAATCTGTGTTGAAGCCGGTAATCAAACACTTGAGAAAACCGGGAATAATACTTTAAATTTAGTTCAATATTTAGACCTTGATGTCCCAGTTGCTTTGGGCTTGGGAAAACCATTAAAAAGATCTCCGATGACTTGCGCTGCAATTCATGGAGAAACAGGTTTAGATGGTTTTCCATTTTCCCAGTTAAAAATCAAATATCACCAGCAAAACGCGGTTGAATTAATGAAATCTCTTCTTGAGAAAAATGAAGATGTTACACTTGTTCCAACTGGTCCATTAACCAATATCGCGGAGTTATTAATCAAATATCCAGAAGTGAAAAAGAACATTAAATCCATTGTCTTAATGGGTGGTTCAATCGGATACGGAAATGTCTCTCCGGCCGCAGAGTTTAATATCCTTTGTGATCCTGAAGCGGCAGACATTGTTTTTAATTCTGGATTAGATGTCTATATGCTTGGACTAGATGTCACTAGAAAGGCCCTAGTTCTTCCTAATGTAATGAAGAGAATGTCCAAAATTCATAATAAGGCGGGAGAATTATTTATCCGCTTGATGAAAGTGTTTAATGAAAACCAACTAAAAATCTTTGGACATTCTGGTGCTCCGCTTCATGATCCAGCAACGATTATTTCTTTATTAAATCCAAATGTATTCACATTTAAGAAAATGAACGTCGTGATTGATGTTACTGGTGGTCCTTCATATGGACGAACAAACTGCGATCAATTTGATTATCTACATCAACCACATAACGCTTATGTCGCTGTTGACATTAATGTCAAAGAATACTGGAACGAAGTTGAAAAAGGATTAAAGAGGTATTCTAAATGAGGACGATTTATGTTTTGGGTTCATTAAATATGGATCTCGCGATTGAAACAGACAAGATTCCAGTAAAAGGTGAAACTGTCACGGGATCAAACTTTTCTACTTGTCCAGGTGGTAAAGGTTTAAACCAAGCAATTGCTGCAGCTAAGCTTGGCGCAAAAGTGAAGATGCTTGGTGCGATTGGTTATGATTCTTTTGGCGAGCGTATGTTTAACTCTTTAAAAGAAAACGGAGTTGATGTGAGTCACATTAAACCAATTAAAGGCGTTTCAAGCGGAATCGCGATGATTGTTTTATATAAGAAAGATAACCGCATCATTCTTGATTTAGGTGCGAATCTAAAACTCACGAAAGGTGATGTTGATGACTTTTTAAGAAGTGCTCAAAAAGGTGACATTTTCCTTTCTCAACTAGAAAATGATCTAGATTTAATTGGTTACGCACTTGAGGTCGCAAAAAGAAAGAAAATGCGTACTGTTATTAACCCAGCTCCATGTAAATTAGGTATCAAAAAGTATGCGAAATTTATCGATATTTTAACGCCAAATAGTGGAGAATTAGCGACGTTATTAAAATATGGAAAATACCAGCAAAAACCGGATAAATTAGGTATTTCAACAATTATTGAAACCAAAGGAAAAGATGGCTACTGCTGTTATAAAAACAAAGAATTTATTTCAGAAAAAGCACCGAAGGTTAAAGTCGTTGATACTACTGGTGCAGGTGATATATTCACTGGTGCACTCTGCTACCAGTTGTCACTTGGAAAAGAAGTCAATAAAACAAGCTTAAATTTCGCCTCTCTAGCAGCCTCAATTTCAACCACAAGAAAAGGATCAAGTGTTTCTTCTCCAACGCTAGAAGAAATTAACAAATTTAACGCTTAATTTTTCAAATACTGATTAATCATGTCCCTAAAAGGGGCATTTTTAATATTTTTTTTCTTACAAAGTAAGAATTTTTCATCATGAAAGAAAAATGAAAAATTTACGAAAAAATTACGCATTTAAATAGTAAGAGGGAAAACTCTCCAACAAAGCAAAGTTGTTAAAACTCGGAACGGGAACCTCCTGACTATTCGCCAAATAGAAAGGAGGTAACCATCATGAAAACTAACAAAGAAGTCATCTTGACTTTGGTGTTGGCGATTCTTGAGCTGGTTTGCTTGGCATTGGAACTAATCCAATAAAAAGAAAAAACGAGTCTAAGACTCAACTAAGCATTTGAGTAGTCTTGGAGGAACCCGTTCTTATGCTTCTCATTATAGCAAACTTAGTTTGTTATGCAACCGAGAAAGAAAACTCGTTAAAACTCGGAACGGAGGCCTCGTTAATCCTGGCACAGGAAGCGGGGTGATGTCCATTGCAAGACTTTTTAGATAAGGTTGTTGAACTTATCAAAATTATCTTTCTCTGTCTTCTTATTTCTTTATTGGCTTTGCTTTTAAAGTAAAAAAGAGTCTCGAGCGTACTTTAACCTTATAGTGCAAACGAGGACTCCGTTCTTAAGGTCATTATATCAAATTTATTTTGCTTTACAACCGACAAAGACAAGTCGTTAAAACTCGGAGTAGAGACCTCGTTAATCCTGACACAGGAAGCGAGGTGATAAAAATAAAAGACTTTGATAAGGAAGCATCTATGCTTCTCAAAATTGTTCTTGCGTGCCTTTTACTTAGCTTAGTGGCATTGCTACTTAACTAAAAAAGAGCTCCCAGTTGATTAACCCCAGTAATGTGTCAACGAGGATCTACTCTTCTGGTTCTCATTATAGCAAACTTAGTTTGTTATGCAACCGAGAAAGAAAACTCGTTAAAACTCAGAACGAATACCTTCCTAAGGGTAATGAAAAAAGTTATTTGAGGGGAGGTGATACGATGAAGCAATTGAAAGATCTTGAGATTCTCATGGCTTTGATTGTTCTCGGATTGTTTCTTGCTTTGCTCCGAAACGTAGTGAAATAAAAAACAAATCCCTTAGACGACGTCCCGACAAGGCGTTGGAAGGATTCGTTCTTCTGTCATCATTATATTAAAGATGTATTAAATGCGCAATACGCAAATAATACAGGGACAATAACTTTGTTATTGCCCATTTTTTGCTTGCGTATGCGCATACACTTATAAGATAATATACGCGTTCGCCCACAAAAGGAGAGAATATGATACTTAAGAAAATGAATGGCGTTCAATTCAAAGAATTGATCGTCAGTGGTGCTAAAAATCTTAGAGCCCATTATCAAGAAGTAGACAATCTAAATGTCTTCCCTGTGCCAGACGGAGATACCGGCACAAATATGTGCCGTACCATCGAAGGTGGCGTCTCAAATATAGTTAAAGAAGAAAGCAAATCCCTTAGTGATATTGCTAAAGTCCTATCAAAAGGTATGTTACTTGGCGCAAGAGGTAACTCTGGCGTTATTTTGTCACAAATCTATCGTGGCATTTGCCGTGCCTTTGAAGGCAAAGAAGAAGTTGATGCTAAGCAACTTGCTGAAGCCTACCGTGTAGGCGTTAAGCAGGCTTATGCTGCTGTTATCACTCCAGTTGAAGGAACAATCCTCACTGTTTTTAGAGAAGCAACAGAATATGCTGCGAAGAAAGTAACTAAAGAATCTACAATTAACGAATTCTTTGAACTTCATTTAAAACAGGCTAGTAAGTCATTAAAAATGACTAAAGAAATTCTTCCTGTTTTAAAGGAAGCTAACGTCATCGACTCCGGAGGAGCCGGTTACGTTTATATCGTCAAAGGTATTGTGAAATACTTAGACGGTGAATCAATTGAAGCCGAACTTGATCTTCAAGAGAAAAAAGAAGAAAACGATGATTCCCACAAGGACATCGACTTCTCTGCGTTTAGTAGAGACGATGAAGTAACCTTTGGTTACTGCACCGAATTCATCCTTCGTTTACAATCCAAGAAAGTCAACGTTGATGAATTCGATGTCCAAACAATCATTGATGTCTTAAACAGTAAAGAGATCGCTGGTGACTCCATCGTCGCATTAAAAGATGACGATGTTGTGAAAGTCCACGTTCATACTAAAGAACCAGGACTTGTTCTTCACGAAATGCGTAAATTTGGTGAATTCTTAACCACAAAGGTGGAGAACATGTCCCTTCAACATAATGAAAATATGTCCGAAGAAGAAAAAGCCGCCTCTTTAAAGAGAGAACACAAGAAATACGCGATTGTGGCGGTTGCTCAAGGTGCAGGAATCTGTGCTCAATTTGAGGCTTTAGGTGTTGACGTCATTGTCAAGGGTAACCAAACAATGAACCCATCTACCGAAGACTTCTTAAAAGCCTTCAAGAAGTTAGATGCTGAAAACATTATTGTTTTCCCAAATAACAAAAACATTATTATGGCCGCGAAACAAGCTGCTAGCCTTTATAAGGCTGCAAAAGTTAAAGTTGCTGCCAGTAACTTCATCCCACAATGTTATAGTGCCTTAACAATGTTAGACTTCTCCAGTGATGATCTTGAACTCATCATGGGTAACTTTAACGCTGCACTCCGTAACGTTGTCTCGGGTGCCATCACAACCGCGATTAGAAGTACCAAATTAAATGGTGTTAACATTCGTAAAGGAGAAAATCTTTCCATTATTAATGGAAAAGTTGTCTGTTCTACAGTTAACAAAAACCACTGTGTCTATGAACTCTTACACAAGATTCCAGACATTGAAGATAAACAACTTCTCACCGTCTTCTTTGGTAAAGATGCCTCAGAAGAAGAGAGAAAGAAAAATATCGACTGGGTTAAGTCAAAATACCCACATCTGGAAATCGGATGTGTTGATGGAGGACAAGCCGTCTATCGTTATTTGTTAGCGATTGAATAAATATATTTCCAATAAAATTGAAATTTTAGTTGTATATATTTCGTCAGTCTTAAAAAAATGGGCAAATATCTCTACTACATTATCGCTATCGTAGCCGCCGGAATTGTGTTCGGTGTCTATGCGCTTCTTAGGAAGAAAGCGCCAAATAGAATCAAATTGGCTTATAAGATTACAGCCTGGATTCTTTTTGCTCTTCTTTTTTGTTGGCTACTTCTTTGTGGTGGTGGATATTTACGTTATGTCATCAAATTAAGCGTTCGCGATCCAAGTTTGGCTCCAGCAATTAATATTGATGAGTTATTAGCTGATGGCGGAAAAGTTGCCTTACTAGGAACATTATCCTTCTGGTTTATTGTTGTAATTCATATTACATCCTTACTAAGCCCATTCTTTGAATTCAAAGTCATTCATCGAATGGAAAGACTGTTCTCCCCAGTTTTAGCGATCTTCTGTTTCGCTTGTATGCCGCAGTTCGTTTACGCTCAAAAGTTAACTTATGACGTGAATGCTGCTGGCATTTTAATTGCCGTTGAAGTTGGTTTAATTCTTGGAAAACTCGTTTATTTATGGGTTTTTGACCGTGACTTGAACCTGTTCAAGATGAATCGCGCTGAGATTATTGAATTCGTTTTATGTGTTCTTGGTGCGTTGTTATTCACCATGCAAGAATTCATGCCAAGAACACTCTTTGGCAACACTTCCATTTATGGAATGAAAAATTTTGGCGTCGGTCATCGTTATTATTTATATGCGACATTTGCTTTCATGATTGGCATCCCAGTCTTACTACGCAACCACAAGGGTGAGTATTCAAGAATGGTGATGCTTTTCATTTCCATCGGCGGAATGATTGCCTTCTCTAATGGTTATGAATTTAAGATCTTTATTGATCCAAGCCGCTGGCCAATGCACATCTGTAATACAGCGATGTACATTCTTCCAATCGCTTTGGCAACGAAAAATGAGAAAGTTTTCTACTTCACATTTTTCATCAATATTCTTGGTGCATTACTCGCTTCATTTATGCCAAACTACGACGATGGAGCGAACATCTTTACCCCAAGAAGCGTGGAATACTTCACAAACCACATTTTAGCCTTTGCTGGTCCACTTGTTTGTGTTTTGTGCGGGATTTTCTCTCGTCCAAAGAAAAAACAGTTCTTTTATTCCATGATTGGTTTCGCGGTCTATTACGTGATTGTTTTATTCTTTAATTCTTATTTCTCTGCGAAATATCCTTATGAAACAACTGGTCGTGAATTCGACTTCTTCTATATCAACTCTGACTTTGTTGGTAAGAAGATTGGTTTGGATTGGTTGTTCCGTGACTTCTATGTGAAGTTTAATGTCGGTGGTGTCACATTCACACTCCACCCAATTTATCAAACCATTTACTTCTTTGGATTTATCTTAATGTCCGTTGGTATGTGGTACGTTTATGTATGGTTATTCTCGTTCCAAGACAAATTGATTTATCTTGATGAACGTTCTCAAAAAATTAAAGTTGATCGATTAGCTCTTACAGCAAAATTAAATCAGAAAGAGGTGAGTAAATGTATGAATCCAGAAAGTGTTAACAAACTCGTTATTTCCCATTTTGGAAAACGATACAGCCCGAAACTTCCATTCGCTGTTCGTGACATTAACTTTGTCGCTAACGCCGGCGAAATTATTGGTTTCTTAGGACCAAATGGTGCTGGTAAATCAACCACAATTAAAGCCGTTGTTGGTATCCATCTTCCTACGGAAGGTGAAATCGAAGTCAACGGTTATAATGTTGAAGTTCAACCAGTTCAAGCCAAACAACAAATCGGCTTTGTCCCAGACCACTATGCCCTTTATGAAAACCTCTCTGGAAGAGAATATTTAAATTACATTGCTGACCTTTATGGCGTCTCGCAAGCTGATCGCGACGCCTTCTTGGATGAGTTCTTAGAGACTCTCGCGATGAAAGATGCGATTGACGCAAAGATTCAAACCTACTCTCATGGTATGAAACAAAAAATCGCGATTATGGCGTCAATCATCCATAATCCAAAACTCTGGATCTTAGACGAACCTTTAACAGGTCTTGATCCAGTTTCAATTTTCCAAGTTAAGCAGTGTTTAAAGAGACATGCTGAACGTGGAAACATCGTCTTCTTCTCATCCCACTTAATCGACATTGTCGAAAAACTTTGTGACCGAATTATTATCATTTCTCACCATAAAGTTGTCGCTGTTGATGATGTTCATGAGTTACTCAAAAAAGGAGTTAACCTTGAAGCTTATTACATGGAGAAAACTGGTCTCGAAACAGGAAATTAAAAATGAAAAAATTCTTGGCAAAAGTCGAACATTTTGTGCAAAACCTCGCTAAAAAAGTGTGGGGATTTGTTTCCAAACCATTCAAAAAAATCGAATGGGAAAAAGTTTTCACTTTGGTCAAAATGCAAATTAAAGATAAATGGAATTTCTCCTTTAAATCAGACAAGAAAGGAACTCTCCTTAGAATGTCTGGAAAACTCATTGTCTTTGTTGTTATTACGGTCATCGTTTATTTCATGATGAACATGACAACTACAACATTGCACATCTTCTTTAGCTTACATATTCCATTTAGCGCGATGGTTCCAATTCTTGCTGTACTCATATTCTTTGAAATTGTGTCAATTTTGATTGGTATGACTAGATCTTTGTTCTTTGGTAAGGATAATCAGGTTTTAATCACATACCCAGTTAATTCTGGTTACCTCTTTATTTCAAAGGTTATCGTTTATTATCTAGACGCCATAAAGAAATCCTTTATGCTTTTCTTCCCAGTCATTATTAGCTTTGGAATTATCTATGGCTATCCAGTATATTTCTATCTTTTAGCTTTGCTAATTGACTTAATTTTTGTGTTGGTTTTAACGCTAGTTTGTGGATTACTTTCGATTCCAACATATTACGTTTTGAAGTTCATCGACAAGTTCCAAGTTGTGAAAATTATTTTGGCTTTCGCGTTTGTTGGACTACTTATCTATGGAACAATTCTTTTAGTGAGTGTTATTCCGGCGAATATTAACCTCACTAAGGACTATGATAAATTTACGCTTGGCTTAAATAGTTTCCTAAACTGGTTTGCTTCCACATTCAAGATTTCAACATTATTAGCCCACGTTTTCTTGGGTGAAAAGATCTTTACTTCAATGAACCCAATTACAACTTATACATGGGCTGGACCACTTGTTGGTTTAGGCGTTGCAATTGTCTTAATCGTGGCAAACGCATTACTTGCGAATCCGTTCTATAGCAAAATGATTGCAACCACAAACCGTTCAAGCAACAAAAAGCCAAGAGAACACAAAAATCACCGTCAAAACAAGTTTACTTCTGTTTTCTGGTACGAATTATTACGTGTTATTCGCAATGAAAAAATGATTGTTGCGACTGTTGTTTGTGTAACGATTATGCCTTTAATTACATTGATTACTAATAAGATGTATTTATCGTTTGATACAGATAATTCAGGTATCTCATTAATCTTCATGTTTAATTATGTGTTTATTTTACTTGTTGCCTGTTCCCACAATACATCTTCATCATACATTTATAGTAAAGACGGACCAAGTTGGACCGTGAACAAAACTCTACCAGTTAATCCAAGAGTCTCTTTAATGTTAAGACTCGTTTATAACGTCTTTATTTCTATTTTGATTATTCTTCCATCCAGCATTCTCTTCTTTAAATTGTTCGGTTCAAAAATTACATATAGCTTCCCATTATTCTTCTTAACAATCTTTACATTCGGTTTATTCCATAATGTGGCATCAGCTTCATTTGACTATTCCAATTCTAAGAACAAAGAAAAAGCCGATATTGGAAGCGAAATTATTACCACACACGAACTTGTTTCAGTTGCTTACGCGTTATTAATCTGTGGATTAGTGGTGCTTGCTTTATTGCTGTTTAGAATGACAGGAACAAGTAATCCACAATTTAGATTATTCTTAATTGCTTTATTTATGTTTGTTGTTGCGACAGCGTCTTTCTTAAGAAAGATTCGTTTAACCTACCAGGAGAACTAGAAAATGAAAAAATCTACGACATTCTTATTAATTGTTGCGTTCATCATTTCTATTTTCTTTATTTCTTCGATGGGCGTTGCTGCGCACAACTCGCATATGAAAGTTTACTTTACAAGTATCGAAATACTTGATTGTAAAACAATCAAGACAGAAGATGGGGAAATTTATTATAAAAAAATCCCATTAGAATCCGAGGGTGAAACTGTATATCAGATAAACTATGCTCTTAATCCAGACCCTTCAGAGGTTACGGAACAAGATGCATTTGAGTTTGTGTTCGATAGTGACGGAGGAACACATACTGACATTCACGGTGACGAACAACCAAACGCGATTCTCACCAAAAACATCGTCATATTCTTTGCGGAAACAACCGTTATGATTCGTTTCCAAACTACGGATGGTTCAAACCTATCCAAACAGCTCATGATTATTTGTAAGGCTCCGAAAATAGTCTGATCCTTATTGATAATAAATTCTTAAAAAGAAAGGAAAATGATATGAAGAAAGGAAAACTCACATTAGTTACTGTTTCTCTTCTTACCGCGTTCGCTGCTTTAGCAGGATGTTCCAAAGATGGCGGTTCTGAAGAAGAAGTTAAAAACGTAACTAAGCTGTCAATTTCTGGTATTGCTACTTCTTACAATAAAGAAGATACAATTCCATGGAATCAAATGACAATCACTGCAACCTATGGCGAAAACAAAACCTATACAATCGCGAATGATAAGATTGCGTTTGATGTTACCAGTGAAGTAGCTGAGGCGATCGAAGTAGTTGTCTATACACAAGGTCTCCATGCACAAAGTGCACCTTTAACAGAAGGAAGTTACTATCTTGAAGCTGCCTTATCAACAAATCTCCAAAAGAAATTTGATTTAGGCCGTATTTCCGTTGGTTTAGTTACTGCTGACAAATACGATTTAGCTTTATACACCGATCAAACAAACATCGCGAAGTATAAGAGCGAAATTCAAAAGGATTCTTCACTTGAAGGTTCATTCTATGATTACAGTGAAGTTCTTACTGTCGGAACAAGAAACGTCTTCAAATTTGAACCACAAGCTGTGTTCACTGATGTTGATGATGATGATGCCGACCCAATTATTGCCACAAACTACGTTAAGGAATATTCCTTAAAGATGTTTGATGCCAATAACCAACCACAACCTGTTTCACTTGTTGATTATGCACAAGTTGTTAAGGGTGGTGTTAAATTCGGAAGTTCTGCCATTGGCAAAAAATTCGAATTATCTTGTAAACCAGCCGATTTCGATCACGAACTTGGCAAAACAACCGAACCAAAGAGTTCAGTTGTCTTAAAAGTTGAAGATGGTGTGAATATTTATAGTGCTAAAGAGCTTGGCGCTTTAAACCTTACTCACTACACAGCTGAAGACTTTGCTGGAAATGAAGCAACTGCATTCGCCTACCATTATGGTAAAAATGCTCTTGTTGAATGGGATAACGATGTTCGTCCAGTTTTCTGGGACGAAACAGCAAATACATGGAAACACCTCGATACAACCGCTCTTTGGAGATCTTGGTTAGTTGAACAAGGTGTCTTCACTGCTGAAGAAGAAGTTGCCTATCAAGACACACCAGCTATCTTCTTACAAAACGACGTTAAAATCGAAAAGAGTGATATTCCAAGCGAATATTTCATCCATGGCAAGGAAGGACAAACCGTTTCTCATATTAAAGATGGTGTCCAAGTTTGGGACTGTGACGGATGTATCCGTGACTATGTTGATATCTACAAACCAATCATTGATGGACATGACGTTGTCATCAATGGTAATTACTTTGCTTTAGACTCTGATCTCGGAGCCGCTAAGAGTAGAGGTGGTGATGAAACTGTTTATTATGATGACGACTATGTCGTACCAAATAACGCTTTCGAACCAGGACACTCTTCATTAATTAAATTCTGTGGTGTTGATCCTAGAAGCTGGGTCACATACTATGAAAACCAAGTTGACCTTGCTCAAGGCTATAAGGGTGTTGTGAAAAACGTTCAATCAAACGGTTATGTTTCTACTCAATATCGTCCAATGCCAGAAAGAGGACAAGGTGAATCTGATGAAGATTATGAAGCACGTTGCGAAAGAGTCCGTCAACAAGATGCGATTATGTCAATTACTTCATTAATCTTCGTTAAGAACGCTTTCTGCGGTGCCGATTACACCAACAACGTTTTGAAACAATACCAAATTGCTTTATTCCCAGATGATATGTGTGCAGGCACACGTGAACGTGCTGGTGCCCATGGCGAAGGCACAATGAAATACAATACCTTAATTAAGGATTGTAAAGTCTATGACTGCTCTAACTGCGGAATTTGTAACTGGCACAACCGTGGTGTTGTCGTTACACACTCTGACTTAGAACGTTTCGGTGGTTCTTCCCTTGTTAACATGGGTTATTTAGCAAGTGCAAGCCACAAAGACGCTGGCGCAAGCGATGATGCTCGTCGCGCTGTCACTGTTTATGATCACGATGTTATTACCAGAAACCCAATTACTGGTAGTGAAACATACTTCAAGACAGTTATGGCTGATCAATTATTCCAACTCCTTGCTGTTTACTCTGGTTTACTTAACGAAATTGGAAATAGCTACAGATTTGATGGTTCCTATAACCTCTTATCACTTAACTTTGACGGAAGCGCATTAGGTTCTACTAATAAACAATACTACGCTGACTTCATCTTTGATTTTGATAAACCTGAAGGTCAAGGTTACCTTGATTGTTCAATCATGGGCAACAAGTTATTTGATGTCTATCGTGGATTACCAGAAGGTAACTATCAAATGCTCTGTGCAATGTATGGAATTCCACCTCACTCAGCATATGCTGATGCTGCTAAGATCCCAAGCCCACAAACACCATTGTTTGTGACTGAAGAAGGTGAACTATTCACCTCCTTATTCAGTGCTGATACACCAGACTTCAAGTTCAACGCTGTCACTTATGACACTGATGAACAAGGAGCAGTAACAGACGTCCACGTCTCTACATCTTCGATGACATCAGCCGATCAATTACAAGGCACCAAATTAATGATGTTCTTACCAGCTGCTAACACAGTTATGACAGCTGCCTTCGAACTCGCTAAAGTTAGTGCATAATTGATTTAACCAAATTATAAAGAGCCGACTTTTGTTGGCTCTTTTTTATTACTTACGTATATAATGTAAGTGCGTATGATCGTTGTAAAAGATTTAGTTAAGAAATTTAAATCTCCAAACAAGGATGAAGAAATCGTCGCTTTAGACCATCTTTCTTTAGTCTTGCCTGATAAAGGCTTCATCGCCATTTACGGAGCCTCTGGCTGCGGAAAAAGCACGTTACTAAACGTGTTAGGAGGTCTTGACCTCGCCGATGAAGGTGAAATGATTGTCAATGGACGTAAAACATCCAAGTTTTCAACATCTGATTGGAACTCTTATCGAAACCAAGAAGTTGGGTTTATTTTCCAAAACTATTTTTTATTACCTCACTTAACTGTTGCGGAGAATATCGCGATCACACTTCAAATGTCTAAACAAACGAAAGACATGAATAAAAAGATTCATGACGCTTTAGCGGCAGTGGATCTAGTGAAGTTTGAGAAGCGATATCCAAAGCAACTTTCCGGTGGTCAACAACAACGTGTCGCGATTGCGCGTGCATTAATTACGAACCCAACTATTATTCTTGCGGATGAACCTACAGGTGCTTTGGATGAGAAATCTTCGAAGATTGTCATGCACACTCTGAAGGAGATTTCTAAAGAGCATTTAGTCGTCATGGTCACTCATAATGAGCGGATGGCGAAAGAATATGCTGACCGCATGATTGAAATCTCATATGGAAAGATTCTTAGTGATGAACATCTTCAAAAAGCCCCTCAAATCCCTGCTAATCGTGAGCCTTTAAAGAGAGTTCACCTTCCTTTCTATTCTTCTTTTAAATGGTCCTGTAGGAACGTTGTGAAGAAGAAAGGAAGATCAATTCCAATTGCCGTCGCGATTGCCATTGGTCTAGCTGCTGCTGGTCTTGTTTTAAGTATGACCAAAGGCGTCAACGACTTCGTCGCTGAAGCCCAAAAGAACGCTATCGGAGATTACCCAGTCTATGTTACTTGTTATCCGAAATCCTCTTCCGAATCTAATAAAGACAACCTAGTTGAATTTCCAGAAGATAAAGAAATCATTATTGAAAAATCTGACTATGAAGTCCAAGAACACTATATCTCGATGCAACAAAACTTCATGGATTACATGGATGAAATGCCAAAGGAGTATTACGCTGGACGTCAAACTAATGAGTCCGTGACATTTAACCTATTCGCCGAACCAACTCCAGGATCATATGAAAAGGTTTCATCTTCGTCATACACATCAAGTATTGCTCCGTACACTAAAACAAGCGAAAAGAACTCTGACGTATATAAGTTTATTAATGAACAATATGATGTTCTTGATGGTCACTTACCAACCAGTAACGAAGATCTAACACTCGTGTTAGACACTTATAACCGTATTGACTTAGGTTATCTCAAGAACATGGGCTTTGATGTTTCTGGAGACAATATTAAGTTTGAAGATATTTTGAACAAAAAAGAATATCGTGTTGTTTCAAATGATGATTATTATCAACAAAAGATTGAAGACAAAGAAGGTTATGAAGGAAAACACTACTACGAACCAAAAGGTGACTCCTACTATAAAGACTTATACGATAACTACTCTGTTCATACATTTAAAATTACAGGAATTATTCGTCCGAAGAAGGATTCCCCAAATCCGTTATATAAGACAATTCTTTTATATAACCCATCATTTATTGAGAATATCATCAAACCATTAAACAATAATTCTCAATTGGTCAAAGACCAAAAGGAATATGGAACTTCTTATAACACATATTACAAATCACGTGAAAAGTTTGAAGATTCATATACAAACGGAAGAGCAATCACAGCTAACTATCAGTATGAATCTCGTTTAGTTGATATTGGCGCAGATTCTCGTGTGACAGCGATTTACTATTACACTGATACTTTTGAACAACGTGCTCAGATTACTGATTACATTGAAAAGTACGTTGATAACATGGATAAGGATTCGGATATTGTTTTAAAGACGAAAGACTATCTAGAAACTGTTACATCTGCGTTCTCATCCATTGCTTCAACATTCTCATCTGTCATGCTTATTTTCTCCCTTGTTACGATCCTTGTGGCGATGATTTTAACCGCAATTCTCACATATATTTCCGTAAATGAAAGAAAACGCGAGATTGGTTTGCTTAGAAGTTTAGGTGCTCGAAGGATTGATATTTCGGCCATGTTTATCGTGGAGGCGGCAATCATTGGTGTTGTTGCTGGATTACTCGGAATTGGCTTATGTTATGGAATTGCTCCGCTTCTTGCAAAAGTCGTTGTTAAACTGATTTCTGGTGCAAACTTAAAAATCCTTACTCCAAGTGAAGCAACATTTGCGACAATTCAACCTTGGGTAATTCCTGTATTATTTATTGCCGCTATCGCTATTGGTGTTGTTTCATCATTAATCCCGGCTGTTGCCGCTGGTCGCAAACGACCAGCTGAGTCGTTAAAGGAATAAAATGAAGTTTGATCACGTCAAAGGTAAATGCGTAGACCTCTCTTTTGAAGGCAAAGGAGTCGTAAAACTTTCCTATGGAACAGTCTTTGTTGATGGATTGTTCCCTAATGAAGAAGCCGAGATCGAAATCCAATATAAACGAGCTGGTAATTATTTTGGCAAAGTTTATCGATTAATCACGAAATCAAAAGATCGTATTCAACCAAGATGTGGTGTTTGTACTGCGTGTGGTGGGTGTCAACTTCAACAGCTTTCTTATCCAGCACAACTAGAATACAAAAAGCATAAAGTAGAGGATGCATTAAGACGTCATAATTTAGAAAATATTAGAGTTTTGCCGGTTATTGGTATGGAAAATCCATATGAATACCGTAATAAAATCCAAGTTCCAATTGGACGTGATCCACACGGACATATTGTCTCTGGATTTTATCGTCAAGGAACTCATAAAATCATTCCAATTGAGAAATGCGAGATTGAAGATCCAAGAGCGACTAAAGTCATTTCCGCTATTAAACAGTTAATGAAGGAATTTAAGTACGCTCCTTATGATGAAGACCAACAAACTGGGCTAATCCGACATGTATTAATTAGAACTTCCTACCATTATGATGAAATGATGGTTACTTTAGTGACCAGATTAGATGAATTTAAAGGCAAAAATAACTTTGTAAAAGAACTGATTAAACTGTGTCCTATTACAACTGTTATTCAGAACATCAACTCACGAGATACAAACGTTATTTTAGGCGAAAAAGAACGTGTATTGTATGGTCCTGGTCATATTAAAGATTCCATCCTTGGAGTAGACTTTTTAATCTCTTCAAAATCGTTCTTCCAAGTTAATCCTGTTCAAGTTGAAAAACTATATCAAAACGCGCTTAATTTATCAAAAATCACCAGCAAATCTCATGTATTTGATGCTTATTGCGGAATTGGAACAATCTCGTTAATCGCAGCAAAACACGCTAAAAATGTTGTTGGTGTCGAAATAGTTAAAGAAGCTATTATTGACGCTAAAAAGAACGCCAAGATTAATCAAATCACTAACACGGAATTCTTTGTCGGAGATGCTGGAGAAATCTATTCAAAACTTCGTCATGAAGGACGTCATTTTGATTGTGTTTTTGTTGATCCTCCACGCAAAGGATTATCCGAAGAGTTTATTCAATCATTATTAGAAGAAGAACCTCCAACAATTTGCTATGTTTCGTGTGATCCAGAAACACTTTGTCGAGATTTAAAAGTTTTATCTTCAAAATACAGTATTTCAGATGTTCAACCAGTTGATATGTTTCCGATGACGTTTCATGTCGAGACTGTAGCGTGTCTACGACTAAAAGAGAGATAGATTCTATCACTTATTATATGTGAATATAATAAATCATAATTATCAAGAAGAATAGGTGACGGCAGTATGTCGCTTTCTTTTGTTATCACTTTTGCCAAACTTACCATTATTTTTGCGCCAAACTTGCGGTTTCGTTTAATCCAAACTTGCGGTTTAATCTTCAGAAAACTAGACTAAAATCAGTTATCAATATGGAATTGATTCTTGAAAAGTAATCCTCAAATGCTATAATGAAATCGCAAAAAACCGGAAAATGTCAGTAAATTGCGGAGAACGATATGATTAATAGGGACTATTATTTAAAACAGCTTATTGAAAAAAAGCATTCATCAAAAATTAAAATTATCACTGGCTTAAGAAGATCTGGCAAATCGTATTTGCTTGGTGTAATTTTCAGGCAACATTTAATTGAAAATGGAGTAAAAGAAGAACAAATTATCGATGTTGAACTAGATGATGAGAAAAATGATAGTTTATTAGAAAAAGGAAAACTTAGAGAATATATCGAAAAAATCGCCAACGATGAAAATAAACAATATTACATTATTCTTGATGAAATACAGCTTGTAGATGATTTCGTTCGATCAGTTAACTCATTGAATAAACATAAAAACTACGATTTGTATATCACTGGAAGCAATTCAAAATTTTTGTCAAAAGACATAAACGACGAATTTAAAGATAGGGGAACAGAGATTAATGTCAGACCTCTTTCTTTCTCGGAATATTATTCTGCATACGAGGGAGAAAAAAGATTTGCTTTGCAAGAATATTTAAAATTTGGTGGAATGCCTGGTTTATTTGAAGAGAGTAGCGAACAAGGCAAAATCAAATATTTAGATAACCTAATGAAAAAAGTTTATATAGATGATATTAGAAAAAATATCAATACATCTCTGATTGATGAATTGAGTGCGACTGTCGATGCCTTGTGTTCTGTTACAGGTAATTTGACAAATCCGCTTAATATGACAAATTACTTAAAAAGTGAAAGACAAATTAAAATTGATAATGAAACGGTCACAAAATTTCTTGAAGGTATGAAAGATGCGTTTTTATTTGATGAAGTTAAACGTTATAACATCAAAGGAATGGCTTATCTTAATACTCCTAGCAAGTTCTATTGTCAGGACATTGGTTTAAGGAATGTAAGAATCAATTTTAGAGAACCGAATGAAGGATTTCTTATCGAAAACGCTATATACAACGAATTGAAAACACGCGAATATCTTGTCGATGTTGGTTTTGTTGAAACAAAAGTTAAAAATAAACTCGGCAAATGGGTTTACGCTCAACTTGAAGTAGATTTTATAGTGAGGAGAGGAAGCAAAGAGTATTACATCCAAATAATGGATGAAGTGCCTGTTGGCAAACACCTTGATAATGAATATGATGCATTATTAGCCGTTCCTGGTTCTTTTAAGAAAATAGTAGTCATTAACAAACCACTGTTAAGCTATACAAATAAAGACGGTATCCTAATAATCTCACTAGAGGAATTTCTACTAAATCAAAATAGTCTAGATTTATAAAATCTGTTTCCAATCGCCTGAGAAGGCTTGTCATACTATGTTTCGGGTAGCGAAAAGGCATGTCATTTGTTGTTTCCATGAGTAAAAGGCTATACATACTCTGTATCGGTACATTGCGAAACAGTCGTTAATTTAATTTTCAAAACACCGAAATAAACTTTTTCAAAACACCGAACCGAAGTCTTTCAAAACACCGAAAGCGTGTTGCTTTTTATTACAAGGTTTAATAAAATGATATCGAGGTATTGTTATGGCAAAAGTAAAAGATTATATTTCACGTTTAGCAGAGCAAACACTTTTAACAAAATTAAATTCTTCTGGATGTGTTGTTGTCACTGGGCCAAAATTCTGTGGAAAATCAACAATGTGCGAAGAATTTGCAAAGTCTGTTACAGCATTAAAAACAACAAATTCAATTGAACTAGCAAAAGCAGATCCAAAGTCCGCTTTAATTGGCGCTAATCCACATTTAATTGATGAATGGCAAAAAGCACCAGAAATTTGGAACGTTATTAAAGACGATTTAGATTCTGATTATCAGTTTGGCAAATACATTTTGACAGGAAGCACGACACCAATTGAGCCTTCTAAAATTCAAAACTCTGCAGCTGGCAGAATCACACCAATGATGTTAAAACCATTTACTCTTTTCGAATCTAAAGAGTCTTCAGGTGTTGTTTCTTTAAGTGGCTTATTCAATAAAGAATATTCCTTTACTACTGTATATGATAATCAAAATCTTATTTCGCTTAGTGATATCGCTTTTTATATTTGCCGTGGTGGTTGGCCAATTGCAGTGAAAGCAAAAAAAGAATATGCGATCAATGTAACTAACAACTATTACAACGGTTTATTTACGATTGAGGATGAAAGCGACGAATTTGCAGAATTCCTAAAAAACAAAAATGTAGATTTGTTAAAACTTGTTTTAAGAACATTAGCTAGAAACATTTCAACGCAAGCTAAAAACACATCTATGATTTCAGACATAATCGCTTCTGGTGAAAGAAGTGTGTTGGACGATGATACATTTATATCATACAAGAAGACATTAGAAGATTTATTTGTTGTTTATGATATGCCTGCTTGGAATCTTAATCTAAGAACCAGTGTTGCTGTTAGGACCGCTCCAACGCACCACTTTGTTGACACATCAATTGCAACCTCTGCTTTAGGAATTAAGCCGGCCGATTTGATGAATGATTTAAAATCCTTTGGATTCTTTTTCGAAGATTTCGCTGTTAGGGATTTATCTGTTTATGCCGAATCTCTTGGAGCAGAACTAAAACATTATCGCGATAGCTCAGGTTTAGAGGTTGATGCAATTGTTAAATTGCCAAATGGAGAGTATGGTGCTGTTGAAATTAAGATTGCTAGCGAGAAGAATATCTCTGAAGGCATTTCTTCTTTAAATTCATTTAGTAAAAAAATGAAAGAGAACGAACTAAAATTACCTTCTTTCAGAATGATTTTGACTAGCCATGGTTCTTGTAGAAAAACAGAAGACAATATTTATATTGTTCCTATTAACTTATTAAGAAACTAGATATGTTATTCAGATAGCCTCTAGGTTGCACTAGATTATACTCAACGTGAGTTTTGATACACGTGGAGACTGTGGTATGCTTGCAATTAAGAAATACTACTAAGTGATAGTATTTGCATAGTATTGATAAATGTGTTGATAGATTACATCTACGGCATGAATTAATTAATAAATCATTTGTTATCTGTTTCTATTCAATTACCTTTGGAGTAACTCATTAAAAAATAATCATTCCTAATAAGCGTCTGTCTAAACCTATGACAGGCGCTTTTATATAAGATATTTGTTTACAAATAAGACAATATCTTGTAGATTATTTTTTACGTCTTTAATGGAGGGCGAGAATGAAAATTATTATTGTTAGTGATGTCTTATGTAACGAAGGTAATGGGACGAATGTCGCCACAATGAACCTTGTTCGTTACTTAATGAATCATGGTTATGATGTCCGTGTTCTTTGCCCATATAGCGATAAAGAAGATGATGATCGATTCTATATTGTTCCAACACTTGATTTAAAGATCTTTAACGGATTACTTGACCGTGTTGGAGTTAAACTAAGTCATGCCGATGATAATGTCATTAACGAATGTTTAGATGGAGCAGATTATATTCACGCGATTGTTCCATTCCATCTATGTAACACAGTCATTCGTTTAGCGAATAAGTATAACATCCCAGTATCAATTGGTTTTCATATGCAAGCCGAAAACCTCACCTCATATTTTGGTTTGAAGAATTTCGGATTAGTGAACCACTGGGTTTATAAGTATATTTACCGTAATACATTCTCCAAAGTTGATGCGATTCATTATCCAACGAAGTTTATTCGTGACATCTTTGAAAAGAATATTCATTGCCACACAAATGGTTATGTTATCTCTAATGGTGTCAACCCTGATATGAGACCAAGAAAAGTGGAAAAACCACAACAATTTGCGGATAAAATTGTTATTTCTTCCGTTGGTCGACTCTCTAAAGAGAAATCCCAAGACACCTTAATTAAAGCTGTTTTAAATAGTAAACATGAGAAAGAAATTCAACTTGTTTTAGCTGGACAAGGTTTACAAGAAGGTAAGTTTAGACGTCTCGCGAAAAAGCTTACTAATCCGATTGTGATGCAACAATTCTCTCGTGAAGAAGTAGTGGATATCATGCACTACTCGGATATCTATGTTCATCCAGCAATTGTGGAATTAGAAGGCATCGCTTGTATTGAAGCATTAGCTTGTCAAAAACTGACCATTGTTTCAGATAGTAAGAAAAGCGCGACACGTTTATTTGTTCGTGATAAGAAATGCATCTTTAAGAAACGTAACTATAAATCTTTATCTAAACTGATTGATTATTTTATTGATCATCCAGAAGAAAAAGAACGTATCGAAAAGCTTTATGATGGTTTCGCTGATGAATACTCTATTGAACACTGTATGAGCCGGATGGAACAAATGATTCTAGAAACCAAAAAACATAAAGATGAAAACTAAATTAACAAACGTTTTTATCAGTGATAAAATACTCGTGGAAAAGGAGAAATATTATGTTTAAAAAACTAGTTGCTGAATTCTTCGCAACACTAATCCTTGTCGTTGTTGGCTGTGGTGTCGCAATTGGCGTTGGATGTGGTGATACTGGTGGCATTGTTGCTACTGCTGCTGCATTCGGCGTTTCCATTGTTATCTTAGCCTACACTGTTGGACAAGTTAGTGGCGGACATGCTAACCCAGCTGTTTCTTTAGCAATGGCCATTCGTGGTGATATTACATGGAAAGAATTTGCTGCCTACTGTGCTGCTCAAGTTTGTGGCGCCTTAGTTGGTAGCGGAATCCTTGCCTTGATGTTCTTCACAGTTAAAGCCACAGGAAACAACTCATTAGACGCGATTCAAGCCGGCTTAAAAGCTTCTGACTACAACTTTGGTGTTGTTGCTTTAGGCTTACTCGTTGAAGTTGTCTTAACATTCTTATTTGTCTTAGCTGTTTTAGGCGCGACAAGCAAGAAAGAACACGGACACGCGACAGGCATCATTATTGGTTTAGCTTTATTTGGTGTTCACCTTTTAGGCATTCCATTAACTGGTACATCTGTAAACCCAGCTCGTGCATTCAGTGCAATCATCTTCAGAATGTTTGATAGCTCTGCCAATGCCGGTCATTTATCCTTAACGCTCATCGCAGTTGTTATTGGACCACTCGTCGGTGCCGCTCTTGCTGCATGGCTTTGGAAAGCGCTCAAAGGCAAAGAAGAAAAATAATTCAGATTTGCTAGAGATATCCAAGAATTGCTGGATAAAATAGAAAAAAATTGTGTCGTTTATGCGGCACAATTTTTCTATCAAATTTAAAGATATGTATTTACATATGTTTATACAAATGTATAATAAAAATATGAAAAAAGATGGTGTTATTAATATTAGAGTTTCTAATGAGTTAAAGAAGGATTTTGATGAAGCCGTACGCTCAGAAGGTTTTTCAATGTCGGAAGTTATTGAAGCTATGATGAAAGACACTGTCGAGAGCAATAACATTCAATATGATTTCAGAAAATATCTCACTCCATCAAAAAATAAAATATTAACAATTCCTGAAATTAAACATGCATTTAGTTCAGTTTTCAGCAAATATGAATGGGTTAAAAGAGCTTCTGTTATCGGATCTTACGCCATTGGTTCAGCAAAAAGCGATAGCGAAGTCACCATTTATTTGGAATTAGAAAACTATGGTAGTGGATTTGCCTATTACGGTATGCTAGATGAGATTAGAAAAGCATTAAAAAAAGAAATTGAAATATTAACCGAACCAAGACCACCTTATACCTCTTCAATGATAAATGATTCAAAAATCGTTCTTTATGAGTCAAAAAAGATAAAGAAGATCCAAAAGCTTGTTGAGGAATCTATTGGAGAAAGACAAAAAGGGTCGAAAGATTATTCTTTAGAAGAATCCAAGAAAGAAATTCAAAAAATTCTAAACTCGAAACAAAAAAGAACCAGATAATTGAGATTTGCTGGTTCTTTTTTGTTTTATCCTTTGAAATATAAACGTCTTTGGTAGTTAATTGGTTCTTCCGTAACATTAATTCCAAGAGACTTTAATGTGCTTCGATCAACCTCAGAAAGAATGGTTGTTGAGTGTAATTCCGAACCTTTTAACTTTGGAAGTTGTTTGAGTGCTAATTCAGCGAGTGGATTGGTGTTTGCCTGAATCGACAATGCGAGAAGAATCTCTTCAGCGCGTAATCGAACGTGTGTCTTATGGAAGTGCACAACTTTAAGTTCCTTCACAGGTTCGATGACGCTTGGAGAGAGTAGATAAATTGATTTATCAATCTTCGCTAGACTCTTTAGAGCGTTGAGAAGTAAAGCAGCAGACGCTCCAAGAAGAGATGAGCGATGCCCAGTGATAATCTTGCCATTTGGTAATTCAATCGCTTCACTTGGTTCATGTTCTTTTGCTTCAGTTTCAAGTGCCTTTGCGACACACTTACGATCTTCTGGATGGACATCCGCCTTATTCATTAGCATCTCCATCTTCTCTAATGCTTCTTCAGGAAGTTTACCTAAGAAGATCTTAGTTCTTGTATCGTAGTATCTTCGAACAATCTCACGTTTGGATGCACTGATGACTTTATGTTCATCTTTAATCGCATATCCAACCATGTTGACACCCATATCAGTTGGAGAGAAATATGGAGATTCTCCATAAATTTTCTCGAAGATGGCCTTTAATAAAGGAAATACTTCGACATCACGATTGTAGTTAACAGCCGTGACACCATATTTCTCAAGATGGAATGGGTCAATCATGTTGACGTCATTTAAATCAACAGTTGCGGCTTCATAAGCGAGGTTGACCGGATGATTTAAAGGAAGATTCCAAACTGGGAATGTTTCGTATTTGGCATAACCCGCGCGAACTCCGTTTTTGTTATCTAAGTAGATTTGGCTAAGACAAGTCGCCATCTTACCACTACCTGGTCCAGGTGCGGTGACAACGACCAAAGGTCGTGTTGTCTGAACATATTCGTTTCTTCCTAATCCTTCATCAGAAACGATCAGAGGAATATTACGTGGATATCCGTTAATTTGATAAGACTTATAAACACTCATGCCGTTGTTTTTAAGTTTCTGTTCGAATTCACGGATATTTGGTAAATCTTGATAGAAAGATATAACAACACTTGAGACATATAAGCCGACGTCTTTATATGTATCAATTAAACGTAATACTTCCTCCTGGTATGTAATACCTAAGTCAGCACGCATCTTGTTTGTGTTGATATCATTCGCGTTAACGACAATTAAAACTTCGGCTTTGTCTTTAATACCAAGAAGCATCTGGAGTTTTGTGTCTGGTTCAAAACCAGGCAAAACGCGGGATGCGTGGAAATCATCAAAAAGCTTTCCTCCGAATTCGAGGTAGAGTTTGTCTCCAAACTTTTCAATTCTTTTGAGAATGTTTTCTCTCTGAATTTTTAAATATAAGTTCTTATCAAAAGGAGCTTTCATAATGATGATTTAGTGATTTTATGTTGATATTCTATATCAATTGAAGTGAAAAATCATCAGTTATTTTAATCAATTTCATCAATCATATTTGCATAAAATTTATTAAAAATATGTATTATAATACTAAAAATTTGAATAAAATCCGTTTTTTTGTTATAATGTAGCCATGATTATCTATCATGGTAGCAAGCAAATAATTGAAACACCGGTTGTAAATGGTTCTGATGAACATAACGATTACGGTGCATCTTTCTATTTAACAACTGATCTTGAAAGCGCAAAAATCTGGGCATGTAAACATAACACGCTTGGCATAGTGAACGAATATGAAATTAGAAAAGCAGATTATGAAAAACTAAAAATATTAGATTTAACAGACAAAGAAAAGTATTCTCCATTAAATTGGATTGCGATTCTTGTTCATTTTCGTAAGTTATCAGGAAAATTTAGAAATGAATATCAGGTATATTTAGATTGGTTAGAAAAATATTACATTGATATAAGTGAATATGATGTCGTCATCGGATATCGCGCTGATGATGCTTATTTTGCTTTCCCACTTAGCTTTATCCAAAACCAACTTTCATATGACGATCTTGAGCGAATTTACCTTCTTGGAAACCTCAGCAAACAACAAGCGTTTATGTCTGAACGGTCAATTAAATTATTAAAGTTTGTTCGAACACGCGAATGTGATGAGAGTTATATTGGAAAGTACTACAATGTAGTTCAGGCAGCAACAAAAGAATTTGAAGATAGTATCAGTGGTGTAAAAGATCCATATAAGACCTATATCATTAATATGGTTAGGGGTGAAAAATGAAAGAAGAACACTTATACGATTACATTGATATAGTTGAACGAGTTTTAGCGTACATTTATGTACAAAAAATATATTTAAAATATGCTGAACATCAAATTTCATATTCGCCATTTTTCCAAGGTCTGGAGAAGGATGATCGTGTCAACAACCTCTATCAGATTGGAGAAGAAATCGTCGCAGATATGTTTCCAAAAATATCGCATGATTTTTCTAATGTTGGCTCATATGTTCAAAGTTTATGGGCTGCTGAAGTTTTGCTTCGATTGCAGATTTATTCACATTTAACATTCGAAGCAATTTTTATCTATATGCCGCTAGATTTAATATATCAGTGTTTTTTTGTTTACCACGAAATGGATTTTGCCCACATGGAACAGCGTTTCGACGAAGAACGAGCAAAAACATCAGTATTAGGATTCTTATTAAAACGAAGAAAAATTAAAATGTCTGACTTATCTAAAAAATTATCAATTCCATATCAGACTCTTCTTAGTTTAAAAAATCGACGTCTCGATATTAAAAAGACCTCGTTTGATACGGTTTATAAACTAGCAACATACTTCAATGTTCGTCCCGAAACAATTGTCGAAATAGAAGTAGATAAATAAAAAATAGCCGCGTTTTGATGGCTATTTTTCTACTTTTTCTTCTTGGTTTGGTTTCTTTTTCTTTAGTTTAACGTGGGTAATCACGTTCACTAAAATACCAACAAGAAGCGAACACGCGATTGTTGGTAAAGTAAACCAATAAATATTGATAATCAGTCCTCCGACACCAGTGACGAGAATTGAAGAAACAATAAAGATATTTCTTTGGTTATTTAAATCAACACTCTTGAGCATTCTTAAACCACTGGAAGCAATATAACCATATAAGGCAATGGATAATCCTCCAATAATACAACTTGGAATTGTTTCAAAGAACGTCATCAGTGGACCAAAGAAAGAAATAACGATGCCTAAACACGATGTCACGACAATCGTGATAATGGAGGCGTTTCTTGAGAATGCCACACATGATATGGACTCTCCATATGTCGTGTTTGGGCATCCTCCAAAGAGAGCACCAACCATTGAACCAACTCCATCACCCATTAAGGTTCGATCAAGTCCAGGTTCTTTTAATAAGTCTTGTCCAATGATAAAGGATAAGTTCTTATGATCCGCGATATGTTCTGCAAAGACCGCAAATGCTAAAGGAATATAAAGTAAGGCAATCGTTCCAAAATATCTCCAGAATGATCCAGTTTCAGAGAAATCTTTAAACGCTTGTCCAAAGTGGAGGAAGGAGAAATCTGGAACCCATTTAATATGTGACATTGGAGAGAAATCAATAATTCGAATTGCATCTGTTCCTGTTGCATTTCCAATCACGGTTAGAATTGCGGCAACCGCATAAGCAACTAAAACACCCATAATTAATGGGATTAACTTTAGAAATCCTTTTGTATGTGTCGCGAAAATAACAACCATGATTAAAGTTAATAAGCCAATCGCGATACATACATAAGGAGATGCAACTGGCATTCCATCGACAGTTACGTTGCCAACATAGAGATTATTAATCGCGTTTGGCGCTAAAGTTAATCCGATTAACATCACGACTGGTCCAATAATCACTGGTGGCATCACTTTTGACACCCAGTTTGAACCGGTGTAGTGGACAACAATAGATAAAGCGACATAGACAAGTCCAGCTAAGATCGCACCTAAGACAACACCAAAGAATCCAATTGCGGCGGTGGCTGCACCAGCGAACGCGGCAATCATTGATCCTAAATATATAAATGATGAGCCAAGAAAAACTGGGCTTTTGAATTTGGTGATTAATAAATATATTAATGTTCCAACACTGGCACCAAATAAAGCCGCACTCTGGCTCATGCCGTTTCCAACGATGAGTGGGAGTGTGATGGTGCCAGCAATAATTGCGAGCAATTGTTGCAAGGCAAAAAAGACTAGTTTTCCAATATTTGGTTTGTCTTTTACGCCATAAAGCATCTTTTCCATAGCGAAAGAAATTATATCACTCTCTAGATAAATATCTAATTTTAAATATGTAGTTGTGAGAAGACCTCTCCAACTGGCTCATTTATTTCTAAAGCAACAGTGTCATATAGATACAGAGGTTCTTTGTTAATCACAACGATATATTTACCGCGGAAGTAGTTCACTAGTCCCGCGGCGGGATAAACTCTTAAAGAGGTACCAGCGATAATGAGTAGATCGGCGTTAGATATCGCTTCAATCGAACGGCTCAAAACATCTTGGTCTAAACCTTCTTCATATAAGACAACATCTGGTTTAATGAGACCTCCACATTTTGGACAGTGTGGAGTGCCGTCTAATTTCATCATGTCTTCCAATGAATAATGCTCTCCACAACGTAAGCAAGTGTTACGGTGAATGGACCCATGTAACTCTAAAACATTACGACTTCCCGCGAGCTGATGAAGTCCATCAATATTTTGCGTTATCACCGTCAATTCTCGGTTATCTTCGAGTTTTGCGAGGAATTTATGCGCCGCGTTTGGCTTCACACCTTTCGGCACCATGAACTCTTTATAGAACTCGTAAAACGTGTCTGTATGTGAAAAGAAATAAGTATGAGAAAGCATCTCTTCATACGATGTTCCGTACTTGCTATGGAGATGATATAAACCGTCTTTACTACGGAAGTCTTTAATCCCACTTTCTGTGGATACTCCTGCACCTCCAAAGAAAACTATCCTCTTAGAGGAGTCTATTAATGACTGGAGAGCTTTAATTTTTTCATTCATCACTCTAATTATGTTTCGTTCAGATATTTCAAACAATACTTTATTGTGTATAATTAACTCAATTGGAGAGCGCTTATGAAAAATAAAAGTGTTTTAGTGTTTGTGCCGATGCTTAGTTTGCTTTTTGCTGGCTGTAACAAATCAAGCGACAACGAGAAAGCTTCTAAAGAAAATATTCAATCATCAAGTGAACAAGTTTCTTCTTTACTGCCTATCAGTGAAGGTTCTCCTTCCTTAAGCAGTGCCGGCCAGACTTCATTAACCAGTGCAGGACAATCCTTTATTAGTAGTTATGGCGCTTCGTCTTTTAGTAGTTCTCCAGTAACATCAGTCACACCTGTTCCAACAATGAAGAATTTCACTGAAGTAAATAATTATTTATTCACTGTGACGCTTGAAAACGATTATTTTGAATCAATCTTAGATACAAATGGCTTCTCAAATGACACCGAACTTGTGACATATATTCAAGATGTTATTTTCTATGATTCATCGATAGATGATAGTCCGCTAAATGCTTTAAAAACTTCTTTCGCGTGTTCATCTTTTACATATCATCATGAAGATAATGATATTTTCCTAGCGCGTAACTATGATATGACAAAAGAATGTCCATCAATTCTAGTTCATAACATTCCAAGAGATGGGTATGAGAGTTTTTCTATGGTTACCACTGAATTTATGGGGCTACCAAATTACACTTATTTTAAGCAGCATATTGATTTGGTTCCATTCGTCGAACTAATTCCACTTGATGGAATGAATACAGAAGGTTTAGCGATTAACTGCAATATGTCTACTTCAGATTGTCAGTTAATCAAACAGATTCAAATAAGTTTAATCTTCTTCCAACCATAATGATTAGATATGTTTTGAACAAATGCAAAACAGTGAATGAAGCTTTAAATGTTATTCTTAATTCAAATATGCATTGTTCATTAAATAATTATTTCCATTATCAAATTATTGATAAATACGGTAATAGTGCAGTTGTTGAATTTTATAACAATGAAACCGTTGTTATCCAAAAACAAAACTCTGATCCAACCCAGATTATGTGCAATACATCAATTAATGAATATGCTGGCTTAAATTACCACGATTGGAGATTTAACAGTTTAACCCAAGCGGTTGCTGATCACCCATCTTATATGAGTTTAAGCGATGCTTTGGATGCTTTATATGATGCTAGGTTAAGTCACAACCAATGGGCATTAGTTTATAATGTGACGGACTTAACAATTAATTTCTATGTTCATCAAGAACGAAGTAATGTTTATTCATATATTTTGAATTAATACGAAATTTAATTTTAAACAAATAAGTTTAATAATTATTAAACTTTATTTTTTCTTGTTTTCTCGAGCTAGAAAACATATACAATAAAGATATGATCACGAAAACAGTTATTAAAGACTTTGTGTCGAAAAAATGTCCTTATCTTGTGAAGATGGAACTCGAGGATAAGACATTAGTTCAACTTCTCCAAAATTCCATCGATAGTCGAAAGAAATATCTTGAACTCGCGGAAGAAGAAAAAGAAGTTTCTGGAGGAGATGACGATGAAGGATTCAACCTTCCAGAAATTCTTCGTGACTATCCTCATTTAACAAAAATAATTAAGAAATACGAACGAAATCTCCCTAAAAACGCTGTTGAACAGTTAATTGAACAATATAATGATGACCAAATTGTTTCTAAACTTTCACGCACATACTTTGAAAATAAATATGGAAAAGAAAACTGTCGAAGATGTGACGTTGATGAAGACGGAAACGACTTCATGAATCAATCAGCAGTGGTTCATCTCACGAATAAGTTTTTAAATGATCCATCCGTCAAAGTCATCTTTGAGGGACAAATTGAGCTCAATGACTTGCGCGCTCGATTTGACGTTCTCATAAAGAACGATGATGGATCATTTGACATCGTTGAAGTGAAAGGTACTAATGATGTTTTCAAACATCCAAAAGGTAAACCAGAAATCGATACTGGAATTAAAGACAAATATCTTTATGACTTGTTGTTCCAGTATCACATTTATCTCAAGGTTCACCCAAACATCAGAAGTCTTTTCTATATGTTTACGAATCGAGATTATGAATTAAAGAAACACGCCTATCCAGTAAGCGGTGATGAATTAGAGGATCTTTTTATCCGAAAAGACATCATCAACCTGAAGGATGGAGCAATTTCTTTAAGAGAATATTTTGATTCTGATGCCTACATTGATGATTCTTTATCGGAAGAAGAGAAAGAAGAAAAATCAATTGAGGGAATTATTCATCAGATTCACGAAATTGAGAAGAAAACTAAAGTAATTCCTCAGATGTCCTACTTTTGTAGGAAAGGACCGGCCTGTCCATTTATATCGATGTGTTTTGGTCCGGAGGCAGAAGGTGAAAACTCCGTCTTTAAATTATCCAACTGGGGAGCTTATGGCGGCTACCACGGAAAAACAGAAAGTGTTATCAAAGATGGAATAGAAAAGATCTCGGATATTAATCCAGAACTATATAAGTTCTCTGAATTTAAACCTAACGGAGACCGAAGTAACGTCTACTCCCAGATTCAATATCAAAAAGGAAAAATCAAAGAAAAGTATCTTCTCGATATGAAGAAAATTGAGGAAATTCTCAAAAAGGATTATATGAATGATTCTATTGATTACTTACTTTTCTTTGATTTTGAATCGTTCCAATATCCAATCCCACTTGTTGAACATGTTGGTCCATGGAAACAAGTTGTCTCCCAATATTCGATGCACATTGTTAAAAAAGGATATGACCTAGGAAAACACAATTTTGAAAAAGGTTGTGGTGGAGATTGTAAACATTATGAGTTCATCGCCAACCCCGATGAAACCAAATACGAAAACCCATCAATCATGCTTTACCAAACATTAAAATCCCAACTTAAAGAATTCGGCATTGATCCAATGGCGAAAAACTATCGAGTTGTCGTTTTTAATAAGAATTTTGAGAAGACCAGAATGAAAGAATTCTGCGAAGATTTTGCAACATTAGCTGATCCAAAATTGTCATGTTTTGTCCGCAATTTTAATGAAAATGTGGTGGATTTGCTGGACTTTTTCACATCAGGCGGCATGTATTGTCGTGACTTCAATGGACGTGGTTCTTTAAAGGTTGTTCAACCAACTCTAGCGGATGATGAAGATGTGAAAAAGTTCTATGAAGAACGTCTTCCATTTGATCTTGCTTATTCACTAGACTATCACAAAGGAGATAAGTGCTTAGTCTATAACGGAGGCATCTGTTTAGATCTTTATAAATCTCTCCTCGTAAGAAGTCATTTAGGAGAAGAAAACCCAAAACTTAAAACAAAAGATCTCCTCGCTGAAGCCCTCGCATACTGTAAGATTGACTCCTGGGGAACTGTGATTATCTATGACATTATTAAGAATGTTTATTTAGGTAATTTAAAGCTAGACGCTCTTATTAAATAAATTTGAAGTCGCAAATTGCGACATCAAAAATATTAAATCAAAGATTTAAAAAACAAATCTTGAGGTGATATTTTGGCACCTCTAATTTTTAAATTACTACGTAATTTAATTTTGCGCCGCCAAAATGGTTGCGCAAAATTCCTTATTTGTCCCACTAGAAAAAAAGTTTATCCTAAGATAAAAGACCAATGGTTTGAACACTTTTGGTCTTTTTTTACGCATTAAGAAATATAAGGAGGTATTTGTATGAATACTAAAGATAATAAAGAGGAATTACTTTCATCACCAAATATTCTTCCTGAAACAATTATTGAAAACCAAATCTATAACATCCGTGGTAAGCAAGTTATGCTCGACAGTGATATTGCATTCTATTTTCAAATCGGTACAAAAAGATTGAATGAACAAATGAAAAGAAACATAAAACGTTTTCCCAAGACAATTTGTTTTAAGCTGAATCAAGAGGAAATCAATCAAATTTTGCGGTCGCAATTTGCGACCTCAAATAGTTTATCTTCTAAAAGAAGATATAATCCTTATGTTTATACAGAAGAAGGAATAATGATGCTAACAGCAGTAATAAATAACGATATTGCTATTACTGCGGGTTTGCGACTAATAACTAAATTCATTCAAATGCGTAATTTTATCAATTCTAACGGCAACCTTCTTGAATCACTCGCGACAATCCAAAATCGACAACTAAAATTTGAAGACGAAACAAATGAAAAATTCGATCTTGTCTTTAAAAAGATTGAACACGTTGAAATCCCTAAAGAAAACATCTTTTTTAAAGGAGAATTCTTCGACGCCTATGATTTTATTATCAAACTCATAAACAAGGCTCAAATCTCGATTCTTTTAATTGACCCATATTGTGATGAAAAAGCTCTTTCCTTCTTTAAAAATAAAAAGAAAGAGATTGAACTACTTCTTGTTAAAAGTAGTAACGCGAAACTAACAGACATTGATGTGGAGCGTTATTCATCACAGTATGGATTAATTAAGGTTATCAATAATGATGACATCCATGACCGTTTCTTAATTATTGACCAAACAGAATGTTACTCCCTAGGCACCTCCCTTAATTATCTAGGGAATAAAACCATCGTTATGACTCAAATTGAAAGTCAAATAATCATTGAATCAATTTTGAAAAGCTTTTAAATAGATATTGCACAACCTTTAATAAAAAACTTGAAATTGTTGTGCAAAAAGATATAATATTAGCAGAGGTAAAAAAATGTCTGTAATTCAATCTATTCTTAATGAAGAAGTGCTTCGTTTAGAAAAGAATATTGCGCAGTACAATAAGATGGTTTTATCCTTGCCAAAAGGTTCGATCTTTATTCGTAAAATTGGCAATTCCTTTTTTGTATATCGCAAGAGACGTGAGAATGGAAAGGTTGTTTCTCAATATCTTGGCAACAAAAAAAGCAAAGAAGCACAAAGACAAATTGAATTAAGTCATGAATATCACCGAATATGTTCAAATATAAAAGTTGCCGAAAAAGAATTAAAAAAATTAAGGAAAGCTTGTAAGGCTTATGATTGAAAGCGAAAAGCAAATTAAATACCAAAACAATGGAAGAGGATAATTCTTAATTCTGCAAAAAGAAACAATATCGTTTTGTTAAATAAATAAAATCCCAGTAAAAGTGGTATCTATCCAGGTATTGCTGGGATTTTTTTGAAGATATCATATTTGTCAATGGATAGTAGACACGAGAAAATATTTATAATATAATTAATTTGACCAGACTAGTCAGGCAGGTGATAAATATGGAACTTAGTATTTATGAAACAAAGACGAACTTTTCTAAGTTGGTACAGCTTTTAATCGACGGAAAAGAAGACTCAATTATCGTTTCGAAAAACGGTGTACCAGTTGTTCAGTTGGTGCCACTTACAAAGAAAAACTCCAAAAGGGTTGGTATTGCTAAAAAAGAAATGGATGGTTTCGATATTTCTTTAGAGGAATTTGATTCCATTCCAGTTGGAGATTTTGGGTTATAACTATGAAATTACTTTTAGATACACATGTTTTAATTTGGGCTTTAGAAGATTCGCCACGATTACCTCTCGAGATTAGAAACGCAATCATCGATGAAAATAATCAAATCTTTGTTTCAACCACTTCATTATGGGAAATAGCAATCAAACACCAAAAGAAACCTGAACTGATGAAATATTCAGCTACACAAATTAGAGATTACTCAATGAGAGCAGGATATATTTTCCTTTCTCTTAGTTTAGATGCAATTTCAACATACGATAAAGCTGACTTAAGCATGCACAAAGACCTTTTTGACCAAATGCTTGTATGCCAAAGTCAGGCACACAATATGCGTCTATTAACTCATGATGAAAAACTAAAATCATTTAATATTGGTTTTGTTGAATCATTCTGATAACAAATAATTAAAATCCCAGCAAAAGTGGTATTTATCCAGGAATTGCTGGGATTTTTCTTATTTATTCTTAATTGATTTTCTTCATTACTAACAATATGCGTGTATATAAGTGTATAATACTAACATAAGTGAAATCTCTTTTACGGGGAGGAGATTATATGAAGAAAACAATTAGGACCATCGTCCTTCTTGTGGCGTCCAGCCTTATTTTTGCTGCATGCTCAAGTAGTGACGATGAGGGGGGGGGTTAATAGTAACAATCCTCCTACAAGTGGGCAAACAACTAGTTCACCAGATGCTGGCCCACAACTAAGTGATGACGCGATTACATTGACGGTCGTGGACAAAGTATACGACGGTCAAGCAATCAGCGTCTCAGCAAGTGCGACAAGCGGAAGAACCCCAGTTATTACTTATAGTGTCCAAAATGAGTCGTCTGAACCATTTAGTAGCGCACCAAAGAATGCTGGAAGCTATGTTGTGCATGCTTCTTTAGGAGCAGATGCAACATACAAGGCCGCGTCAAGTAACAAGAATTTCGTTATTTCTCAAAAAGAAGTCGGACTTGTTTGGGGCGCGCCAGAAAATCTCGTTTATAACGAGGAAGCAAAGGTTCCATCCGTGATTGCTTCAGGAGTTGTTGCTGGAGACACAGTGAATGTTGCTTCCGCGCTGAAGAGTGGTGAAGATAACGTTCACGTTGGAAGTTTCCATTATGAAGCAACTTCGCTTGATAATGTAAACTACAAACTTCCAGAAGACAAAGTTTCTCCAGCCTACGCGATTAGCAAGGCTAACTATCCAGCACAAATCGTCCATCTTGGAGATATTCTCTTTAGAAGTGGACTCGATTTGACTGGTGAAGAGTTTACTCTTCCTCAAGGTTATGAATGGGATTTAGATGATGAATTAGATAACTATCAATTCAATAGTCTTGGTAAACGTTCATATCCAGTTATCCGAACAGGTGATGCGAATCATAATGATACACATACGACCGCGGACTTCACGATTGTTCGTGGTGATCCAAGATTAGAACCTGGATATCAAGTTCCGCATCTTGCTGCGTACTATGGTGATCCATTATCAACTGCGGCGAGTATGTTTACTCCAGAAGAAGAATCTCAATGGCATTTTGAAGATGATCCAGATAGTCCAATTCAAAAGATTAGTGATGGAGAAAATCATCCGACATACAAAATGACTTATAACTGTGGGGATCCACGTTACCAAGTCATTGAACATATTGAAGTTCCATGCATTGTTGCTAAAAGTGATGACAATGTCACCGGTTTTGGCGCAGCTAGCAAAGTCTATGATGGCGAACCATTTGAACCAATCGATCCAACATTAAACGAAGATGCTGAAGTTACATATGAATATTATTTACAAAGCGACGTTGATCAGGAAAATCCGTTAGGATCTGCGCCAGTTAATGTTGGTGACTACACTGTTGTTGCTGAAACAGGTGAAACCGACCACTATAACACTGATGCTGTCGGAGCTGATTTCTCCATCTTAAAAGCAGTTGGCGAAATCTCGTTTAAGAGCAATTTTGAAAAGGTTTACGCCAATCACAGTGCTTATTGGACATTAGATGAACGTGATTATATCAATTACAATGGAACAATTGATTCCACGAACGTTACAGTTCGATATAGCACAGATATTGATTTCACTTCATGGAATACTGGAAAACCAGATCATGAAGGTGTCTTCTATGTTGAAGTTACTGGAATAGATCCAAACTTTACAGAATGCAAGGTTGTTGAACAAATTGTTCTTGGCGCAACCAAGTCAACATATGATAAACAACTTTTGTCATGGTCAAATAGAAACAACTTTAATAAGAGCTATGATGGAGTTACTAGTGGAACTCCAGCATTGATATACAATGGTGATGCGATTGATAGCTCCATTATTACAACTGAGTTTAAACTTGAAAGTGCGTCCGCTTGGGCAGCATATACTGATCAAGTTCTCAACGCAGGCACATATAACTTTAGATTTATTCTTGACGAAACTGAATCTTTCCATAGTGGCTTGTTCTACTTTAACACTGAAATCATCAAAGTTGATCCAAGCACACATCAAGCAATTTCTGATTATGAACTACCATCGTTTAGTGGCGTTCACTATGGTCAGACATTACATGATATTTGTGACTCTGGGTATGACTATGTTACAACAACTGCTGGTAAGTGGTTCTTTGAAGAAGAACTCGATACCTATGTTGGTAATGCTGGTGAAAGAACGCATCTTATGCATTATGAACCAGATGATAGTGTTAACTTCTTACAAGTTGGACCACTGAACATTAATATCAATATTGCTAAAGCAACAGCTTTACAAGGTCGACCAACTAATCTTGAGTACCCAATTAGTACAAAACTAAGTAACATCCCATTACCACCTGAATACACATGGGTTAATCCAAACGCTTACACCTATAATGGTGCCATCGGATGGCATTCATATGATGCTAAATGTAATCCAAGCGATAACATCGATTGCGCAGCAAATACATCAGTACAAATTAATGTTTATGGTACAAAAGGAAGTCGTAATGGCTCAATGTACTCGAAATGGCAAAACGGTGTATGGGACGCACCAATCAGCATCGTTTACGATGGTGAGCCAATCACCTATAAAGTTGACTATAATGGTGGACATTCTCAAGATGGCTTAACTAACTACGACATCTCTTTGGCCTATGGCCCATTCCAACAAGCACCTTATCTTGTTGAATTTAAACAAGCTGGAGAAAGTGATATTAATTACACAACACTTGCTCCAAGTGAACCAGGCAACTATGTTGTCCGTTTAACTGTTGATGAAAATGAAATGTACTTAGGTGTTGTTTACGAAGGACAATTCTCGATTGTCTATCGTGAACCAGATTTCCGTTATGTCGATAATCAAAGTAACAAGACATATCAAATCTACGTCGAAGGTCATAACGATAATAAAGCCTGGGGTCGTGTTGATGTGTTTAACTACTCTGATAAGAGTGTTGAACAACTTCGCGAATATAATCCAGATGAAGTGTTAGCACTGTATGAATTCGCACAATACGATAGCTTCCTTGAAACGAGGTTACTCACTTGTGTAGACACAACTGAATACAAACCTCAAATCCAATTTACCGCGGAATATGTCGAAGATAAATATGTCTTAACTCCACTTGGAGAAATGCGTGTTCAATACGTCTGGGAATGTCCTTGGACTGACACCTCTGGTTCTGAACCAGTCGAGATGATGCAAACATATCTCTTCTTCACCGTGGATGGTCTGAAATATGACCATTTATGTGGAATTGGCTTTCAAGGAGAACTAGAGGACTATGATCCAACAGATCTTAGTATCACTGAACTTGATACAGACATCTGGTACGAAGAAGAAGGCTATATCTTCTCTCATGGTGTTGGAAGTTCATGGTTATATATCTACGAAATTGGACAAAACAATTTTGTGACATACTTTGAACCAAAGGATCACATCGGTGAAGACTATGTCTATCGTCCAACCGTGAACCTTGGTATCCTCTTTGAAATCAATGGACAACTATATGTTTCCTTCACCGGTGGTGAATCTGATCCAGCTGGGATGGATACATATGATTATTATTACACATGTCCATGTGGATTCTATGAAGTTCAAGAAGATGAAGACACACTCAATGTCTTCCACTACTTTGTTGAAGAAGATGGACATTACTACTGGATCATCAACGATCATCAAATGACCGCCGAATATGAAATTGATGAGTATACCGATTATAGTGTCGTCAACACAAACGGATTTGTCTTCTATCAAATGACATATCCTGCTCATATTGATGCCAAGATTTGGGTTGAAGACCATGATGAATACTTTGAGAGCGCTACATACGACGAAGAAAGTAAAACATGGACTTGTGTCTATGTCTCTGGATACGATGGTTCCAAACTTAATATGATGTTCCAAGTCGATCCAGAAAACGACGCTCAAGTTTACCAAGTCTTCGGTAACCTCGTGGTTTCAGGTAGCTTCACCTGGATTGATGATTATACTGGAGATGAATATGTATATTACTGGTATGTCTATGATTCTGGAATGATCGTTTCATTTGCTGATGAGGCTCCAGAAAATCCAGCAACCGATCCATATACATATTTTGATTTCGGAACATATGATGAAGAAACACACATTCTCACCATGTACGGAGAACAATATCTCTATGAAAATGGAGTGTTCACATTCGTTGAGCCTTAATTAAAACTACTTATAAAAAATTACCTGCAAAAACGGCACTTATCCGTGAATTGCTGGTGATTTTTTTATTATGCGCAAGTACCACCTAGGTGTGTGCTTGCCTAGATATACATAGTATTGTAAAATTAAAAATAACATTTAAGGAGATACGTATGCATAACAATCTTTTAGACGTTATCAAGTATGTCGGTGACAACAATGTTTTAGTGCACCGATCTGAAATTGAGGACTTTAACTCAAAGACTCAATTGATTGTTGATGAATCTCAAGAAGCAATCTTCTATAAAGATGGTCAAGCACTTGACCTCTTTGGTCCAGGTAAACATTCATTAACAACCGAAAACCTTCCATTGTTAAGAAAACTCATTGGAAAACTCTTTGGAGGTAAGACTCCATACCCATGTACTGTCTACTTCATTAACAAAGTCTCAGTCATGGATGTCTTATGGGGAACAGACACCCCAATTCCATTAGAAGATCCAAAATATCATCTTTTAATCAATGTCCGTGCGAACGGCACAATGGTTTTAAGAATCAAAGATTCGAGAAAATTCGTTGTTGGTATCGCCGGACAATTAGCTGATTTCACTGTTGAGGGTGTGAAAAAAGGCATTAAAGGTGCAATCATGATGATCATCAAGAACGCTATTGCTAAGGCAATCGCGGTCGAAGGTGTCTCAATTCTAGAAATTAACGCTCACCTTGATTCTTTAAGTCAAAATGCCTTAAAACGCATCAATGAAGAAATTGAATACTATGGTATTAGTCTTGATCGTTATTACATTAACTCGATCTCCTGTACTCCAGAAGACCTACAAGAACTCCGCGATGCGAAAGCTAAAGCTGCAAGCATGGTTATTGAAGCAGAAGCAAAAGCCAAGAGCCGTGAAATTCAAGGCTATGACTACCGCACTGAACGTCAATTTGATGTTCTTCAAGAAGCTGCGGGTAACGAAGGCGGTGCTGCTGGCACAATGATTGGTGCTGGTGTTGGCTTAGGCGTTGGCTTTGGCTTAGGCGGTGCAGTTGGCCAAGTCGCGAAAGACTCCATGGGCCAACAAAGCGGACAAGGACAAATTAAATGTGCTAACTGTGGATCTTTGATCCAAGCTGGAGCAAAATTCTGTCCAAACTGTGGCAATAAAGTTGAACAACCACAAGCAGGACAAAATAAATTCTGTCCAAACTGTGGTAATAAACTCGAACCAGGAGCGAAGTTCTGTCCAAACTGTGGGCAAAAGCTCTAAAAGGAGAAAGTTATGATTAAACGTTTTAATTTCCCTGTCATTCTCTCTGAAATTGCCATCATCGCGATTTATTCAATTCTCGTTTTTGCCTTAGGCGCAAAAGAGAATTATGGCAATTCCTCATTTATTGCTTCCTATATCTTTGTCTTTGTCGCTATTGCTCTTGGACAAGGACTCCTCTATGTCGTGGAACGAAAGAAAAGCCATGATCAGTCGATTAATGACTTCATGCTCTTTGTTCCAGCAAATGTGATTGCTTTCCTAACTTACTTAGGTATCTCCATTAACTTCTTCTTTGCTAAAGCAAGCACAGTTAAAGCCGTACTCATTATTGATTTCATTCTCTTAATTGTCTACGTTGCTTACGGTTTATTTGTTTGGTTTGTCAGAGCCAAACAAACAGAACAAAGAGAAGTCATTCATAAGAAAGTTAATTTCATCCGTGTTGTCGAAGAAGAACTTCTTGGTGCTTCTGACGTGATTGAAGACGAAGAAGTCAAAGGTGTTGTCTCTTCCTTAGCTCGTGATGTGCGCTTCTCTGATCCAATGAGCGATGCCTCATTAGCTCAACTCGAAGATGAAATCTTTGCTTCGAGCGGACGTATCTTTGAGCTTGCTAAAGCAAAAGAGTACGCTCAAGTAAAAGAAGAGGCTGGTCAGCTCTCTAACCTACTTAAAGAAAGAAATCGTAAATGCAAGATTCTGAAATAAAGCATTATCACCGGGAAGTACGTACCCTTGATTTATTTACGCACTTCTACCTCTTAATCTTTATTTTCTTATCGCTTGTAACATTCTTAATCTTATCGATTGTTTTAATTAAAAGTACCGTGATGATTATTATTAGCGCGGTACTTTTATTTGCTTATATCATTCTATCGGCAAAGTATTTTCTGATTGGATGTGTCTTAGCCTATAAGTCCTATGCCCCAATGAAAATACGTGACCGATGCCGATTTGAACCATCCTGCTCGACCTATATGATTCTTGCGGTCGAAAAGTATGGTTTTTTTAAAGGTTTTGTTAAAGGTATTAAAAGAATCAACCGCTGTCATGCTCCAAATGGCGGGGTTGATTATCCATAATAAGGAGGATTATTTATGGCTAACGAAACACGTTACACCAAGGTCTGTCCAAATTGCGGAAATAAACTTGGCTTTTCTAGCAATATGACGACCGTCCATTGTCAGTGCTGTGATAGTGACTTCGACATCAACGAACTCATCCATAGCAGTGCCAGTGGAAACGCATTAAGTGGCACTTTTGCCCAGGAAAACATTGAAACCACCGAAAGTGGTCTGGCTTATTTAGACAGTGTTTTCTCTACACTTGATTGGGATGATTTCTGTATCAACAATCCAACACTTTTTATTGAAAGTGTCTCCAATGTCGTAGAGAAAATGAAGGTTAAATACGCTAACCTTCCTTCCACCTGGTTCTTTGAATTTGAAAGTATCATCATTCCACTTCAAAAACGCTTTGAATTCATGGATAAAATGATCCAAGAAATCACCGTGGGAGAAATTGATTTTGAAAGTGATGAAATCCTAAGCAAATTTGATTGCTATTGCTTGTCAGCCAAACTCATCGATAGCAAGAAGCAATTCTTAAAGAAGACCATCCAAGTTGATTTGGAGATGATGAAGCGTTTCAAACTCGATTCATCATCAATGAAGAAAGCGGAATCTGAATCCAAGGAAATCTTAGAAAAGATTGAAAAGATTAAAGTCGTTTCTTCATTATATGAACTAGATGAAGTTCAAAACAAAATCAACGAACGTGAAAAGGAACTAACCAAGCAATACCAAAGCCAAGGTATTGATGTCAAAGAAGTTTACGAAGAAGCCATTCGTAACTACTTATATGGAAATAAAACAGAAGCATTAAGTGCTTTTGAATCCATCTCTGAATATCGAGATGCCCAGAAATATATCTCCAAGCTCAAATTCGTTCGCTTTGCCTTTGATGGAAAGATCATCGAATTTGGTGGAGTTAAATACCTCTACTCCAAATACGTTGAAGAAGCTCCACAAGAGGAAGAAAAAGGTAAGAAAGGTAAAGGCAAATCAGTTACCTTAAACTTTGTTTCTCCAAAATTAAAAGAGTTTAGAGCAATCGTCGATGGTGGAGAAGCCACGAAACCATCTTTAACAAAAATCTCTCGTTTATTAATGGGGTGTGGAAACACTGTCTATTACATTGACGATGAGAACCATTTATGTGGTTATGACTTCTCTAAGAAGACTAAAACCATACTAATGGATCTAAAAGGATGTGATGTCTCGGAAAATAGTCTCTACTTTTTCCCGAAGGTTGGTAAATTTGCTTACCTTGCTCCATTTGGTAATAAAGCCATCGAAAACAGTGGTTGTAAGAAGAAAAAATCTCCAGCTCCAACCGAAGAAAATACCTTTAGTAATATTAAACGTTACTCCATCGCGATTGTCGACTGCTATAAATGTTCAGTCACCACCTATGATAATAATATCCTCTGCATCACAGATGTGATTGATAACAATATTTTCTACACCAAAGCCGATTTCAATAATCAAGGAGAAATCACCTCCAAGAAATATAAAATCTTCAATATTGATACTAGTGAAACCTACTCTCCATTTGGCCGTGAAGTTTTGATCTATACCATGGTTGGTGACTATGTCATCTATGGTATTTGGCAACCAAATGGTGACAATATTGATTTATATTCCATCAACATTAAAACTAATGAAATCTACTTATTAGAAAAGAACGCCTATGGCGTCGCCTTAGATCGTTCCCACTTTGATAACCGTTCATTAGTTGTTGACGGATATATCTACTATCTTGTCGGTAACGATGAGTTTGCGCCAATGTACCGCGTTAAACCAGATGGAAGTGACAAGAAAGAAGTTATGCGTGATGTTGAACGCATTAACTTTGTTCGTAACGGCTATTTCTATATCACACGTGTGAAACGTTATCTCATTGATGATAGTTGGTACCGTGATCGTACATTAATTAAAACCAAAGTTGATGGTTCCTCATCTTCCTACGTTTGTAGTGGATTTGACCGTATTATCCAATTCAAACAAGGTTATATCTATTACAAAGAACAAGGCGCGAATAACTTACACATTGTTCGTGCTGATGGTGAAGGTGACCGTGTCATCTCCACCAACTTTGAACGTCCATTGTTAATCAATGAAAAGCACATCTTCTTTGTTAACAGTGAATCATGCGGTAAGAAAGTCGGACAATCCATTTATGTCATGGACCTCCAAGGTCATAACTTACATAAGATTGCTTTCGATATTCAGTCCGCTGAATTCTATGATGAAAACACCATTTACTATTCTCAAAAGGATATCTTCTCCTATTCGGTCAAACGTCCAAATGGAAAACACGACTACTTTAATCCAGTCGTGGAAGACTATAAAGTTACCGTCTACTATTCACTTAATGTGAATGATTTACATCGTTCAAGAATCTATGTGGAAGGTCTTCCATCCTTTAAGAGCGATGATCAACCACAAGGTTGTAAGTTCTTTAAGAAGAAAAAAGCTCTACCAATTGTGGCGACACAAATTGAACACGTCTATCCAATGCCAGAAAAGACCAAACTTTCTTGGATTGATGAAGACGATAAAAAAGCGAATAACAATAATGCACTCGTGAACTTAAGCAGTGTGACAAAGAATGGCTGTGGATGTGCTCCAAAAGCCAATCAGAAGAAATAAGGAGGGAAACGAAAATGGGTTACTGTCCAAAATGTGGTGCTAGTATCGGTATTGAAACCATTTGCCCGTATTGTGGTGAACGTCTTCAACCAGAAATTAGCAGTAACAAAGAATTAGAACGCCTTCGTGAAGTCACAAATGACTTTCGAAGCCGTCCAACATGTCCAGATCACGAACTCAAAGAATTAATCGTGACCTTCTTAGCCACTGCTTCTTTAAAGGAAAAAGGTATCTACGAAAACCGCATCAAAGCTTATTTTGATAACTACCTTAATGGTGGTAACGGTATCGTTAGTATTGTTGATTCAAGTTCCTATAGTGTTTCTGGCCCAACATCAGGTTGTAGCGCAGCTACAGCTGCAGGTGCTGCTGCTGGAGCTGGTACAGCTAGTGCCGCTTCTATGGGCTCTCCAAAGGGACCACGTAAGAAATTAAGTAAGAAAAGTTTAATTCTCCTACTCGTTGGTGTTGGTGCCCTCGTTGTTGGAGGTACTGTTACTGGTATTGTTGTCGGTACGTCAGGATCGTCTAAGAACGCCGCTAATAACAGTGGAACATGTTATTCAACAAGAGTTTATTTATATTCCGAAGGAACATACTACTCCTCATTTACTGCCTACTATGGCGAGGAAATGCCAAGCGTAAGTATTCCATCTAAATATAATTACGACTATTATGGCCAGTATAAGTTTGACGGATATTATTCCGGTCTTAACGGAGGAGGTACGAAGTACTTTGATCAAGATGGCGATTGTGTTAGATCTTGGGATCAATGTGTAACAAGTGCTTCCTTGTATGCTAATTGGAAGGAAGGCTATCAAATTAGCTTCAATATGAATGGTGGAAGCAGTAGTTCTTCATATACAAGATATGGTTTCTATGGTGATTATCCATCAAATATTGATTATTATGATCTTCCAACTCGTTATGGTTATACATTCAGTGGATTCTACGACTCCATGTATGGAGGAACTCAATACTACAATTCCTCTGGTTATGCTGTAAAAAAATGGGACAAATATTATAGCGCAACTTTATATGCCCATTGGACTAGTTCCTCTTCAACATCCCAATATCCATATACTTCTTCTACTTCAACATCCCCGTCTGGCATAAGCACATCATTCTATGGATATAATTTGTATAATGATTCCTATGGTTCAATTTCCCCATCGAATTTTACTAATTATATTAATTTAAATTCTTCGGGAACATATTCATCGAACTTTAAATCCAGTGGCACTTATTCTTCAAGAAGTGGTGGTGGTTATACACTTTCAGAGGGTTCGATGTTGATTGTTGACTCAAACCAATATGCAGCTTGGACACCTTATAGTATAAGCAACTCATACATGGGAACGGATACATATATTATGTTTAACCAAAACATTATCAATTCCGCATCAACAATTAGATACGTTCGATACGGCAATAGTACTGCTCAATGGTCGTATACAAACGGCTTCTCTTCTAACAGTGACGTTATTCTTGTATACGTCCAAGGATCAAGTTATGGTTACACCTATTATTTGTTCGCGAATAATACCATTTATTCCGGTGTCTCCTGGACATCTTCATCCACATCGAATTTCTCCAGTTTAACAAACAACACCTCTATTACTATTCGCGATACTAATGGATACACTCTCTGTTATAAATAAGTAAAACAGTAAAATAAAAAATCATTAGCAAATCTTCAAAATATTTAAAAATTGCTGGTGATTTTTTGAATAATTGAATTATTGGCTTGTCTCGAGTTATACCTATTATTAAACTAAAAGTATCTATTGATAGGCCGATACCAAATATGTTGTCCTCAAGGAAATTGGATTATGAAAAAAGTATTTAGAAAAAGTTTTCAAATAAGCTTACTTGCTATTGCTCTTACTGCATGTGGTTCAAATAGTGGGTCCCAGTACAAAAGCGAGACCAGCTCTAGCTCACAGATACCATCAACAACAAATGTGGCATCTATAACACAACCAACCTCGTCTTCTAGCCCTACTAGTCAACAAGCGCCAGCGCCTGTTGGTTCTGGTTTAACAATGTGGACGTGTTTTGGAGGTGATTATGGAGCCGTTATAGATCGTTTGATTGGAGAGTTTAATTCTGATCACCAGGATAGTATTTATGTTGAACACACCAAGAAAGTTGATGTTCATTCACTTTCAACCCAGATTTTAAATTCAATTTCCACTTCAACATTTCCAAATATTGCTCCAACAAATACTGGATATCAAAGTGAATTTTTCAGTAAAGGGATTGTTCTTCCTCTTGATTCGTATATTGCTCGATATAACGAAGAACATAATACAAATCTATTAAATGATTTTTATGGTGAATATACAGCTGAAAACTTAGCAATATCTTATGACGATAGCGGAAATCCTTATATTGCTGGACTTCCATTTAATAGATCCACAGAAGTGATGCTTTGTAATGGTTATTATTTTGATTATTTTAAATCATTAGATTCAACTATTTTTGTTCCATCAACATGGGAAGAGCTTTACGAATTAACACCAAAATTAAATGCAATTATTGAAAGCCAAAACCTTAGAAACTACAACTCAAGGTATTTGATTGGCAAAATTGACGCCAATAATCACGCATATGATTTTAGAATCTCTGATACTAATGAGCTTGCATCTGGCGAACATGTTTTACAGGAATTAGGTGATCTTAGTTACGAAAAAGATTTTTATGCTCTTGGTTATGATAGTCCAGAAAGAGCGTTTTCTACCGTATTACACCATTGGGGTGTTCCATATACGGCATATTCCTATGATGACTATCGTAACAATGAACAATATGGCAAAGCTTACTTTTGGCAAAACGCTAACAAAGCTGCAACCACAGCAGCTCTTCAATTTTTTGTTAATTTAAATTCTGAAAAAGGGTTTGGTTTTCCACATAATTTTACCGAAACTATATCATGTGCTAGACCATTAGAAGAAGGCCGTTGTCTATTTACAATTACATCTTCTGGCGCATTAAGCAAACCACATTTTGAAAATAAGCGATTAGATTTGTATCCAATTTTGTATAAAGATGCTGATCATAAATATGTTTATTTAGATGGTACAAACATCTGTTTATTGAATCAATTCTCATCCAAAGATAGATATAGCCAAGAAACATACGACGCCTTTACAGCAATGGTTGATTTAACAACTGGAAAACACCAAGCTCAATGGGCTTCTACTGTTGGTTATTTCCCTGTCTCAAAATCGGCGCAGAATCATTCTATTTATCAGAATATGTTAAATAACGATAATCCAACACGTCTTCAATCTCTTTATCGATCAGCTGGCCAAATTAATTTTAATGTTTACCAGACTGACTGGATAAAATATGCTGATCCAGGATTCCGTGACTCTCAAAGATTGTTCTTAGATTGTGGAACAGCCTTCATAAGAATATTAAGTGGCACATCTATTGAAAGCGCAATGAATGAGTTGTGGAGTGGTACAAACCAAGCTATTAAAGGATAAATTAAATGGGATCTAACTTCGGTTGGATCTTTTTTGGTTTCTTATTTTGATAAAAATTACCTGCAAATCTCCAAGATAATCAATGGTTCAAAAGCATAATGTTATAAAAAATGATAACATAGTAAAATTTTTATGTTTTCAATGATAAGTATTAAAAATTATAACCAGGTTTTTATTGTGTATTTTCAACTATTTGTTAATATGAAATCAGGAGGTAGCCCCATGGAAAACAGAATCATTCTAAACAAAGCGAATCTTAAGAAATATATGCGAGATGCAGAAATTCAAACGGACTTTGCCTTGCTAAGAAAAATTGCAGAAAAATTAGGAAAACCTATTCCTAGTAAATATGCTGAAACAGAGCGTTGTAATTTTTCCAATATGGTAAACGGTAAAAGATCTTTGAAAGTTGAATATATCATTCCATTAGAACAAATCTTTGGTGTGACACTATCTCAACTGATAAATGATAAAGATTATAAAGACCCCGACAGGAAAAACCTTCCTTATATAAAAGGAATAAATTACTATGCGCATAAAGATGATATGGATCTCTATGAAAAAGAATTCCTTCCAATGATTCTTAATAGTGAAAACAATTCTTTGCTTTATAACCTTGATGAATTTGAAAAATCATTCCTTGATTATGTGGTTAAATATAAATCATTTAATGCAATTAAGTTCCTTATTAAGGAATTTGGCTTTTGTGCAAATCCATATCATTCAGGAATGTTCAATATTAATCCAAACAGAGCATCATTGCCGATTTTGTATCCACAAAACAAGATTGCTATGTTTTTGTTGAAAAACAATCAATTTGAGTTGTTTCAAAAAATATTTTGTACCGATTCTTATCTGTATGAAGCGGCTTACGCATTGCCGGAATTAACCAAAGATCAAGCAATTTTGGTAAACTTTCTGAAAGAAAAAGAAATGTATAAAACATTGTTTGAAACTAGAAAAATTGATTTTAAGAAAATAAATCGTCGTGTACCAGAAAACTATCAGCAACAACAAGTTATGATGGTAAATCCATTTCTAAACTATTGTCTCGATTATGCTTTAAAACACCACAAAGAATTCAAAAAGCAAATAAAAGAAATGCTTGAATTCGCGATTACTTTTGATGAATCTAACATAAGAAAAGTAAGAGACGAGGTGGATAGATTCTTTATTGACTATAATCGAAATTTAACCTTGAGAAATGGCTATAGCGTAGGAAATCTTGCTTATCTTCTAACTAATAACATCCGAACTAATGACAAAGAAATTGATGATAAGATTCTTCGATTAAACGAGATTACCCAATCTAATTAATAAAGGAGAAACTATTATGAAATGTCCAATTTGTGGAAATGAAGAATTTGTTGAATCAGAACAACCTTTCTGGGTTTGGGGTGATGCCCAACTCAAAATGGGCGATAATTCATGCTATGCATGTACAGAATGTGGTTATGTTGTCTTTATTGATCGACATGCTCCAGAAAGATTTAAAAAAATCAAAGATAAGATAAATGTCTTATTAGAAGAAATTAAATCTTTGGAATTACAAATTGTTGAACAAAAGAAAAATGTTAACAATCTTGATTATCACAAGAAGAATCTGAAAAAGTTTGAAAAACAATTAAAACTATTTCAGGAATTAGGCCAAGATAACAAATCTACTAGATCTTTAATTGAATGTGTTGCTGAAGAAAAAGCAATCATTAAAAAAGGTGTTAATCCTGAAGCAGAATCATATGTTCGTTCTTTAACCGAAACTCTAAGGACCAAACAAGAAGAAATCCTCAATCTTCGAAAGGCCTTTGAGAATAAACTTGAGTCTTAGTCATAAGACCTCCTCTCTGTGCTTGTTCCCACCAGCTTCCTCCTCAAATATTCATTAGTTGGTGGGAACTTTTTATTGTTTGTTTGCATTGACAAAAAGCCCGTAAATCTCAAAGATAGCCAAGAATTGCTAGTGTTTTTTAGTTAAAAATTGTTTTAAATTCTAATATTGGTGGTGGTAATCAATATATCTAGCACCATTTAGGTGGACATTGTAGTGGTTTGAATACAAAAAGATGCCAAAATCAAGATGGTAACAAGAAGAGCTCATTTCTAATATAGATAGTTAAGAAGCCTTAATTGTGATATCATCTTATATTATTATCGGCTTTTTATTTTAATAGAAAGCCAGACATTGATATATTGGGGTTTTGGATATGGCTATTAAAGATTTGCAAAAACAAACGAACATTAACATACAAGAAAAAGCAAATTTAATTTGGAATATTGCTACACACATTGTAGGTCTATACAAACCACATGAATACGGAAACGTCATTCTTCCATTTACAATTTTAAAAAGATTCGATGATGCTCTTAAAGACACCAAAAAAGCTGTTTTGGAAATGAAAAGGAAATTTGGATCCAATGCAACCCCTGAGCTTGTTGACGGAGCTTTAAAAGAAGCTGCCAAACATGACTTTTATAATACTTCGAGGTTCGACTTTGGCTTATTAGCGGCAGAAGACACCAATATCGAAGAAAACTTTAAAGATTATTTAGATGGTTATTCTGAAAATGTTAGAGACATTCTTGCTAACTTTAATTTTGAAAACGAAGTTAAGAAATTAGCAGATAATGGAAAACTCTATATAGTTGTTTCAGAATTCAATTCTGCTAAAGCAGATTTCAGCCCAAGTAAGATTACTTCTGCAGATATGGGTTACATCTTTGAAGAATTAATTAGAAAATTCTCCGAATCATACGACGAACAGGCCGGAGCTCACTTCACAGCTAGAGACATTATTTATTTAATGACCGAACTTTTAGTTGCCCCGGAAAGAGATGAGATCAAGAAAAATGGTTGCTTTAAACTTGCATATGATATGGCGATGGGCACATCCCAGATGCTTGGATGTCTTGATGAAAAATTAAAAGAGATTAATCCAAATTCCGATTTAACTTGTTTTGGCCAAGAATTTAATCCTCAAACATATGCTATTGCTAAGGCTGATATGTTAATTAAAGGCGGCAATGCCGATGGTATGAAATTTGGAGATACTTTAGATAACGATCAGTTTACTGGACATACATTCGATTATATTATTTCGAATCCACCATTTGGTATTGACTGGAAATCAGAAGAAAAAGCAGTCAAAGAAGAATATACAAAATTTGGCTTTGAGGGCCGTTTTGGCCCGGGTCTACCAGCTGTTGGTGATGGGCAATTATTGTTCATGTTAAATGGTGTTAAGAAACTAAAAGATAATGGACGCATGGCTATAATTCAAAATGGATCATCATTATTTAACGGCGATGCTGGCAGTGGGCCATCTAACATTAGAAAGTACTTATTTGAAGAAGATTTAATTGAGGCAATTATTCAGTTACCAAATGACTTGTTCTACAACACAGGTATTGCGACATATATCTGGGTAATTACAAGAGAAAAAGAATCCAGAAGACTTGGGAAGGTTCAATTGATTGATGCATCCAATTGCTATGAAAAGAGAAGAAAAAATATTGGTTCCAAAAGAGTTGATTTAAGTGATGAGTGTTTGAACTTAATTATGAAAGCCTATAACGAATTTGAGATAGATAAAGAATATTTAGAAGGCAATAAAATCGTTAAATCCAAAGTGTTTGATAACAATTACTTTGGGTATGTAAAAATAGCCGTAGAAACAGCACAAACGGATAATAATGGGAGAATAATCCTTAAGAAGAACAAACCAATTGCTGTAAAAGGCAAAACAGACAGTGAAACTGTTCCACTGACGGAAAATGTTGAAGATTATTTTAAAAAGAATGTTCTTCCTTTCAATCCCGCCGCCTTCTATTACAAGGATGAAAATAATAAAATTTTCGATAACAAAGGCAAAATAATTGACGAAAAACACAATAAAGTTGGTTATGAAATACCATTTATTAAAATTTTCTATAGATTTGTCGAACCAAAGAAAAGTGAGGAAATATTCGAAGATTTTGAATTACTTTCCAAAAAAGAATCAGCTCTAACAAAGAAAATATTAGGAAAGCCACTTTCGCACGCAGAAGAAAAGTTGCTTGAAGAATTGCTTGGTAAATAATTATGAAAGATACAGGAATAAAGTGGATTGGATTAATTCCAGACAATTGGCAGCTGAAGAAAGTTAAAAATTGCTTTTATATTTCTAAAGAGCAAGCAAATGATAAAAACCCGACTGTTTTAAGCTTGGCTCGATCTGGCATTAAGGTTCGAGATATTTCTACTAACGAAGGACAGCTGGCTGCCTCATATGAAAATTACAATCCTGTTCAACCAGGTGATTTGTTGTTGAATCCAATGGATTTGTATAGCGGTGCTAACTGTAATATGTCGGAAGTACATGGTGTTATTAGTCCAGCCTATGTTAACTTGAGAGCGAAAACTGATTTGAACCATAAATTTTTTGATTATTACTTTAAAACACAGTATTGGGCAATGGCTATGTTTGCTCATGGCAAAGGGGTTTCGTTTGATAACAGATGGACAATGAACGCAGACACTATTTTGAACTATTACATGCCGTTTCCTCAAAAAAGTGTCCAAACATTAATTGCCAATTATTTAAATCTTAAAAATAGTGAAATTGAGAAAATGCTAGAAGTAGAAAATAAACAAATTGAATATCTCAAGGAATATAAAATAGCAGTAATAACAGAGGCTATCACTAAAGGTGTTGCACGAAACAAAACAAAGCCTAGTGGTATAGAATGGATTGGCGATATACCTACAAATTGGAAAATAATGAAATTCAAAAACTTTACAACCTTAATATCAAAAGGCGCAACTCCAACAAGGATGTCCTTAGTAAAAGACGATGAATTTCCAATAAGATTTTTTAAAGGTGAGAATATTCAGGATGGTAAATTAATTATAGAAACATCGCAATTTATTGATGCAAATGCAGATGAAGAACTTAAACGTTCACGTCTGATGAACGATGATTTACTTTACGTAATTGCTGGTTCAATCGGAAAGTGTGCGATAGTTGAAAAACTAGATGGTCCCGCCAATATTAATCAAGCTATATGTTTTTCTAGATTAAAAGAAGAATATAAAGCATATAAATTCTTTTTGCGTTATTATCTATCATCAAATCTTTCCATTTATTATGCTCAAATGAAATCTGTGAAGACATCATTATCCAATTTAAGCATGGAGGATTTAGGAAATATGCCAGTTGCTTTTCCTCCATCTATTCAAGAATTGCATGAATTGGTGAAATACCTTGACGAAAAAATCAAAGAAATTGATAAATTAATCGAAATTAAAAAAACCAAAGCTAAAGTATTGGAAAATTATCGGCAATCATTGTTTTTTGAATGCGTGACCGGTAAGAAAGAGGTGGTTGCATGAGAAAAGTATTTGCCCCAATTCTAGGCATTTTAGTTTTTGTGGTTGTAATTTACATTTTGTCGTATGTTGTTCCGCCTTTGTTTGAGTTTTTAGCATGGTGGTTTTTAACAAAAGAAACAGCTACAGCTCCTTTATCAACAGGGCAAGCTGTGCTAATTGATATTATTACTCACGCAATAATTTATATTTTTGTTGGGATTCTTTTTGGATTCATGGGCTGGTGGGACAGTGATGTAATGCATGTGGTTTACGTTATAGGTTCAGAAGTTGTTTCGCTACTATTAGCTTTGCTATTACGTTTTATAATTCATTATTATTGGATTCTTTTCATCATTCTTGGACTATTGGTTGTTGGTGCAGTTATTCTGTCTATACTGACAAAGAAAGAAGACAATACAGATACTAAAGATGAACTTTGTGATGAATAGAAGCTCATCTAGGGGGGTTGATTATGCCAAATTTAGACTTATCGGAAAAACGTTTTGAACATGATATTGAGGCTTCGATGATTACTGATGGTGGCCTTGTTCAATTTTCATGGCAAGATGAACATTGCAACTGGATTTATGCTCATCAGTTTAATAAAGAAAAACAACTTTATGTTGATGTTTTAGTCGACTTCATCAAATCAACACAACCTAAAGAGTGGAAACAATACACTAATAGATATCCTGATGCTGAAGACAAACTAGTTCGACGTCTAAATGATGAAATTAACAGAAATGGTTTGCTACATGTATTAAGAAACGGCATTTCTGATATGGGCGTAAAGCTTAAAGTTTGTTATTTCAAACCTGAATCAGAATTAAATGAAAAAGCTAATGAGCTTTATAAGAAGAATGTTGTTTCTGTTACGCGTCAATTTGCATTTTCAACAAAAACAAATGAAACAATAGATATGGTTTTATCAGTTAATGGTATACCTGTTGTCGCTATTGAACTTAAGAATCAATTTACTAATCAAAACTATCAAGACGCCATAGACCAATATAAAAGTAGAGACGAAAAAGAACCTATTTTCAAATTGAATTATAGATTCTTAGTTTATTTTGCTGTTGATCATTATGAAACCTGGATGACCACTCAGTTGAATGGCAAAGATACTTATTTCCTGCCATTTAACCAAGGATCGAACGGTGCTGGGCAAGATGGTGGTGCAGGCAATCCAACTAACCCAGATGGCTACTCTACTAGTTATCTATGGGAAGAGGTTCTTACCAGAGATTCATTGTTAGATTTGATTAGGAAATTTATTTCTTATTCCAAAGAAAGAGAAGAAGTTGAAGAAAACGGTATAACCAAAGTTAAATATAAAGAAAAAGTTATATTCCCTAGATATCACCAATTCGATGTTGTCCACAAAGTTGTCGAAAACATTAGACAAGTTGGCCCAGGAACCAACTACTTAATTCAGCATTCAGCTGGTAGTGGAAAATCTAATTCTATAGCTTGGATTGCTTATCGTTTAGCTTCTTTATTTAATGAAGATAATATTCCTGTTTTCTCTTCAATTATTGTGGTTACAAACAGGGTTGTTTTGGATTCTCAACTCCAAGATACAATTAATGGGTTTGATCACACCCCTGGTTTGGTTGAAGCTATTGATGATAAGAAGGGCTCTAGGGGTTTGGTTGAAGCTATTAATGACCACAAGAGAATTATTATCTGTACGATTCAAAAATTCTTATTTGCATATAAAGACTTTAACGATTTATCCGGTCATACATTTGCAGTCATCATTGATGAGGCGCATCAAGGACAAAATGGTAAAGCTTCTCAAACTTTAAAATCTGCCCTTCTAGATAAAGGTAAAGCATTAGAAGATTACGCAAAAGAAGAAGGCGTTGATGTTGAAGAATTGACCGAAGGAGATTTGCTAGATAATTTAATAGCTCAAGGCAAACATAAGAATCAGTCGTTCTTAGCGTTTACTGCTACACCTAAAAATAAAACTTTAGAAAGCTTTGGATCATTTGTGTCTGATAACGATAAAGGCGGCGCATATGTTCCATTTCACATTTATTCTATGAGGCAAGCAATTGAAGAAGGCTTTATTTTAGATGTGCTCCAAGACTATGTCACTATTCAACAAGCTTTCCAATTGGTGAAAGTAGTTGATGATAATCCTCTGGTAATTGAATCTTCAGCTCATAAAGCTTTGGTTAGATATTATAAAGAACACGGCCATACAATTGCACAAAAAGTGGACGTTATTATGTCTTCGTTCTTGAACAACGGTAGATGTAAGATTAATGGACATGGAAAAGCCATGATTATTGCTGACAGTCGACCAAACGCCGTTCGCTATTATTATGCTGTCAAAGAATATCTGAAATCACATTCTCAAGAATCGCTGGGCTCAAATGTTTTGGTTGCTTTCTCAGGGACTGTCAAAGTGGATGGAAAAGATGTCACTGAAGCCGATTTGAATTTTGATAGAAATGGCAAATCTATTAATACAGATAAGAAATTTAGAAAAGCTATTAGGAGCGATGACTTCAACATTATGGTTGTTGCTGATAAATATCAAACAGGGTTTGATGAACCTCTCTTACATTCAATGTATGTTGATAAAAAATTAAGAGGTGTTAATGCTGTTCAAACGTTGTCCAGATTAAATAGACCATGCCCAGGTAAAGATGATGTTTTTGTATTAGACTTTGAAAACACAGACACAGACATCAAGAAAGCGTTCTCTAATTTCTATACTGGAACAATTCTTGAAGGAGTCTCTGACTATAATGCTGTTTATGACATTAGAACAAAAATCTCTGAGTTTATGCTATACAAGTCTCAAGATGTTGATAATTTTTATAATCTTATGGTGTCTTCTTCTGGTAAGAAACAAACCAATACAACCTCAGGCAAATTATCAAGCTTATTAAAACCAATTGTCGGGCGTTATGGTGAATTAACCAAAGAACGCAGGGACGAATATAGGGGTTTGATAAAACAATTCAATAAAGCATATAGTTTTATTTCTCAATTGGTAAGGCTACATGATGAGGAATTATTTAAGGAGTATTTATTTACATCGCATCTGATTTCTTGGCTCTATAAAGATATACCACCAGTAATTGAAATAGATGACAAGATTAAACTTGAATATGCTTCTTTAAAAGAAACATTTAGGGGTGCAATTATATTGAATGAAGGTCAAGGCGGCAAATTTACTCCACCTGGTGCTAAACCAACAACCAAAAAACCTGCTAAAAAGGACACACTAGAATCAATCATTCAAAAGGTAAATGATGAATATAGTGGAAACTTTACTGAGGGTGATAGAGTCATTATCTCCGGCATTTTAAATATGTTTATGAATGATGAAGAAATCAAAAAATACAGGAGATATGCTAAGGATAACAATCCTGAAATGTTTATTAAGAGCCTATTCCCTGAAAAATTCAAAAAGATCGTTACAAAGTGCTTTATGGATAATAATGACACATTCCAGAAGCTATTTAATGACTCCGATTTCTATAACAAAGTAATGGAGGCCATGGCTAAAGAATTATATAAGGTACTTAGAAAAGACGAGAAAGTCGAAATTCAACAACCTGTCTTTATAAAAGATGTTCCGGATAACGAGGATGAATAAAGAAGAATTTGTTAAATCTTTGAAAAAAGTAAAGCTCATTATTGGCAATGGTTTTGATTTGCACTGTGGTTTGCATACTAAATACAGTGATTTTTTCTGTAAGAACATTGGCAGGTTTATTTTTATAAATTCGCTTTTTAGTGATTATGAGAAAACTGAAACTCTTAACTTTGAAGACGAAAATGTTAAAAAACTAACTATTTGGGATATCTTCTTTGCTTTAAATTCATCTAAAGATCCGAAAGCAAATAAAAAGTGGTGGTGTGATATTGAAAAATTAATGCTTTCATCGTTTATGTCTGAATTAGATGAAAACCCATCAATAGAAACAACTGCTACTTATTTGGTTTCAAAAATTCATTGGGATGTAATTAACAAACACATTTGTAAAAATACATTAGCAACAAATCACATTGATAGATTTGTAGTTAATTTTATTATTAATAAAATGCATCTTAAAAAATATTATCCAAATGATTTTTACCGTTTTTTATTGGATGAGCTAAAAGAATTTGAAGTCCTTTTTGGAGAATTTATTTATTCTCAATTACATTTAACCTGGTATGAGCATTGCAATTACGGCAAAGAATTTTTGAATGATGCTTACGTGAAAATGGCAATGGCCACAATTCGCGAATTATGCGATGAAAATAACTTGGTTGCTATTGATTCATTCAATTACGGCGATATTCGAGATAAAAGCGTAATTGATAAACTTCAAAACATTAATGGCGATATGGAATCCCCAATATTTGGTATTGATTCAATATTTGAACCAAAAGATGAAAGATTCATATTTACTAAAACCGGGAGACGAATTGATTCTGATTTGTTTGGATTTAGCTATGAGGCAAAACCAGACTTTGAAAACATTGTCATATATGGCCATTCTTTGAATCAAGCTGATTATAGTTATTTTTTTCCTTTATTTGACAGAATGAAATTAACCGATATTCTTGCAAATAATGTAATAGTGTTTGCCTATTCAATATATGATGAAAATGAAGAGAACACTATTAAATCAGAGTTAAGAGAAGCCATATCAAAATTGCTGTATGCATATGCAGTTGATAAAAAACTTCCAAATCCTAGTAGATTTCTTGATAGTTTAAGTACACAAAAGCGAGTTATTACGTACGAAATCCCGACGCTTAACAGAAGGCTATATTGTTATTCTTTAGTGGATCAAGATTGGAATGAAATTTATAAAAGAATTGATGCAGGTAAATTTAACTAATTGATTGTGCAAATCTTTAAGCGAATAAAAGAGTAATAGAGAATCATTAACACTAACTAAATTAACATTGAAAATCACCATCAATTCCTCAACATAACCAAGAATTGCTGGTGATTTTTACTTCATCCTAACCGCATCGATAAGTATGGACACAATTATCTTTAAGACAGAATTAGTCTCATCTTTTAACGAAGATGCGGAGTCTTTAAACATCTTTAACATATCTAACTTCGATAATGGTTCATTTTCATTAGTAGAGATATCTAGATTAGAAGGATGATCTTCTTTTTCTACTTGATACATTGGTAGATGTTCTAAGATGTCACATAGATTATTAGTAAAGAGATGTTTCTCTTCTAATGAGGATTTCGCTAATCGAGTATTAATCGCTAAGACTAGCTTAGTAAATAAACGATGATAACTATCCGCTTCTTTAAAGTGGTTATCCTCGACAATCCAAGAGAAGATATTGTGCTGCCAATATCGATTCTTGGATTGAATAATCTTGACTTTCTCTGGCTCAGTGATTAATCGGCCAATAATCGATCTTTCTGGATTATAGCGGTGTAGTCTAGATAAAAGCTTTTCATATTCTATATCAAAGAAGAAAGATTCATAGTTAGGTGCATCAAATAAGTAGATTCCTTCGATCATCTCTTTCTTCTCTAGTGCTTTGGCACTTGTTAGAGCTAGTCTTCCTCCTTTAGAGTGACCAGTAAGAATCATCTTACATCTAGGATGAGTTTTACTCACTCTAGATAAATACTCAATTGATTCAATCTCACTAGGAGTAATATCTAGATAAGACATATTAATATCTTCTTTAATTCCTTCTAAAGAAGAATCTGTTCCTGAAAAAGAAACAACCATCATCTTTTTATAGATAAATGTGATCGCTTGGAATTGCTTAGCAATATCTTTATCGTGCTTCGAGACATACTGGATGATCTTCATGCCAATAAATCTCTTTGACTTAAGCACACCTAATAGAAGATTTAGTTTCTCATCCTTGATGTCTCGATCTTTATTAGCTTCAATTCTTTTAATGAGCTTTGATGCTTTAATCTTTTCTTTTGGTTTTAAGTATCTATCTAAATTAGGATAAGAAAGCTCAGCAAAGATTGCTGCATCAACCTCATTAAAAGGCTCTTCTTTCAAAGAGACATCTTGATACTTATCTAAATAAGAAAGAACGTTGTTCGACATACTTATAAGAGTATATCAACTTATATTGAATTTGTTTGTTATTGTCTTTTTTTAAGAAAGACTAACGTGGCGAAAGAGGACAAAACAACAAGCGAGATAATAATGATGACCCAAGTGGCTCAACAACACTAGATGATCGATTAATAAGATGCTTTTTATAGTTATATAGTTACCTTCACATTTAATAAATGTCGTTAGTATGATACAAGACATTTTCATAATGTTGAGTTTTAATTTTTTTGTGTCTTCAATCTAAATGCTTTTCAAAACTTTAAAAATCATCAAAATAGATCAAAATATTGTACCATAGTACAAGTTTTCATTGATTTTTCTCTAATTCTAAACTATATTGAAGTCATGAAGATCTATCATGGCAGTAAAGAAGTAATTGAATCCCCAATTCTTAATGGTTCAAACAAGACAAATGATTATGGACCATCCTTTTATACAACGCTTAATTATGAAGATGCTTGTATCTGGGCGTGTCGCAACAATAGCTTAGGCTATGTTAATGAATATGAAGTTAATTTTGAAAATTTAAAAATTCTCGATTTAACTGATAGAACTAAGTTCTCTGTTTTACATTGGATTGCTATCCTTCTTCGCTTCCGTGTTTTTGAACATTCATTTACCAAACTCTTCCAAGGAAGAATTCAAAAAATTATCGAACGATATTATATCAACCTTGATGAGTATGATGTCATCAAAGGATATCGCGCCGATGACGCTTACTTTCGCTTCCCAAAAGAATTCATTCGTGGAAATATCTCTGTGGAATTATTAGAAGAAGTATTTTCTTTAGGCGAACTAGGCATTCAATACGCTTTCCAAAGCGAAAAAGCGATTAAACGTTTACATTTTAAAAAAGCTGAACTGGCTTCAAAGAAATATCTTGGTTCATATTACAAACAAGTTGAGAGTGCGACATCACTTTTTGATAAAGTCCTCGAGAAATCAGTTGATTCAAATGAAGGAACCAGGATTGGAGATTTACTTAAATGATTTATACATCTCCAGATTATTTAGTTAAGTATAGTGATGTTCTATCTGAATTAATCGCTTTAGCAAAACTGGATAAGTACAGTGATGACTATATTGAAAAGTCCATTTCTAATAGTCAGATTTTTCATTCGCTTGAAAATAGCGATGTCACCGATATTGCCTTCTCAACGACAATGACTATTTACCGCACCATTTTTCCAAATAGTCGAAGTTTTGACAGGGATATTGCGCTGTTTTCCAAGTATTATTGGATTGGAGAAATGTATATGTTTCTCTTTTTAAAGTATCATTTAACATTCGAAACATTGTTCACCTATTTCCCAATCGAAATAATAGAAAAACAATATTACCTCTACCACGAAATGAGTCGTGACCAATTTGATGAATATGCTCGTGAAGTATTAAAAGAAACCCCTTTAGCCGTCCATATGAAAAAGAAAAAAATATCTGCGATAGAACTTTCTAAACGAACTGGTATTTCTTTATCAACTATTCACTCATTAAAACTTGGACGTCGCGATATTAAAAAACTTCAAGCTGAGTACTTAGAAAAAATAGCAGTGGCGTTAAATATTCATCTACGTTCTTTGTTTACTGAAATCACTCTTGAATTTGATTCTAGATACAAGTCATTTTAAAATGGTCAGGCACTGTCTGACGAATCTAATAACAGTGTTATTAAAAACTAAATCTTTAGTTAAAAGCCTTTTTTGTATTGTTTTCAAGTATTATACATATGTTCATAAAATCACGCGTGATACAAGCATTACAATTGGTAACTCTGTTTTCCATGGATGTGCTTTTGAAACAATGACACTCCCAGAAAGTGTTACTTCACTTGGAAGTGATGTCTTTGGAGATAATGATAGCTTAACATACCTCAATATGGCGAATATTGATGATGGTATCACCGAAGTTCCAGCCTACTTCTTAACGGATTGCTCAAATCTCGAGGAAGTTGTTTTACCAAGCTTCATTACTTCGATTGACCAAAATGCTTTTAAGGATTGTAAAGCACTTGAAACAATCAATCTCCCAAGTGGTATTACACAGATTGGCTACTTTGCTTTCTCAAATTGTGATGCATTAACTTCTCTTACATTACCATCGGCGTTAATTAGTATTGGCCCAGGCGCCTTTAATAGTTGTGATGGCTTAACAAGCGTAGTTATTCCATCAAATGTCACAACCATTGAATATAACGCCTTTGCTTATTGTAATAATCTTGAGAATGTTACCTTGCCAGATTCACTTGAACGAATTGATTCGTATGCGTTCTCTTCTATCCCATGTACAACATTCGTCTACATTGGAGACGATGCCCAATGGTCATTGTTCAAAGACGACCGTGATGCGAACTGGACTGATTGGCCAGATGAAGAGAATGCTAAATTCATTCAAACAACTGATTCTACTTGGGATTTATATAACGTCGAAAGTCGTTAATCTCATTTAACTCATCTCTAAAGACCCGTTAGACAAACTCTCACGGGTCTTTTTCTTTTGGATATACCGATTTTTGGTTAATCAAATAAAAAGTTTCTCATTGAGAAAAAGATGTGCATAGAAAATTTTTGAAAAATTCGTCTCTTTTTTACGCACTTAATTAGTGAGAGGGGGAATTTTTCAAAATGACATTTACATAGCCACTCAATTCAATTTGTTTCATTAGAAATTACTAAAGTCAATATTGTGAATTTGAACGCATTTATGCTATCATAATATTGCAAGGAGGATTAATGTTTAAAATTAAATTTTATGAAGACAAAAATGGATATTCAGAACTACATGAACAACTTAATCAACTTGCCGAAAAGTCGAAAAAGGATAAAAATTCGAGGATTTTATATCAAGGAATTCAATTGATGATCGATGCTCTTTCAAAATATGGTACTTATCTTCCATTTAAAATGACAAAGCATTTGAAAGCTGACATATGGGAACTTCGTCCTGGTAGAAACCGTATCTTGTATTTCTACTTTAAAGATAATACCTATGTTCTGTTGCATATGTTCCTTAAAAAGACAGAGAAAACGCCTATAAGCGAAATTAAAAGAGCTGAACGAGAAATCAGCGAGTATATAAAAAGAAACGGAGAAAATTAAAATGACAACATGGGAAGAATTTAAAAAAGAATTAAAAGAATCTAGTCCAGAATCAAAACAAATGGTTGAAGAAGCCGAGGCCATGGGCCGCATTTTAAGCGCGATCATTGACCGTAGAAATGAGCTCGGTTTAAGCCAAAGAGACCTTGCTAAAATGTGCGATATTCCTCAATCAACTGTTGCTCGATTAGAAACGTTTACCGTTAGTCCAACAATTGATACCTTACTTAAAATCCTCACTCCTTTAGGTTTAACGTTAACAGTGACTGAATTATAAGTTTGTATAGACCCGTTAGACACTCTCGGGTCTTTTTTAGAAAATTCCAAAGTGCAATTGAAAAAATTTTGCACTTTGGGATTGCACTTTGGACTTTTTTGTGATATTATTTTCTCATGGAAAATAAGTATCCAAGAAAATATATAATTGGAACAGGAATCGGACTTCAAGATGTCGACCATTTGAAGAATTCTTCCTACTTTATTAATCAATCTGAACGTTATATCAGAGGTGAGATTAACCTTGATGAACTGGAACAGATTATTACGTCATATTATAAGCAAAAGCCAGACGAAGAAGAACGCAGTGAAGAAGCAGATAAAATTTCGGTGCGTATTGGACAAATCATCTCTGAAGATTCATTCTCCTTTTCGGTTGGTCAACTTGTTTCGATTCATCATCGTTTATTCGAAGGAGTTTTTCCTCATGCAGGAAAAATTCGTGAATATAATTTTAATAAGCCAGAATGGGTTTTAAGTGGTGGATCTGTGTTCTATGGTGATTATCGAGAGCTTGAGATGACTTTAGATTATGACTTTAGTCTCGAAAGAAAATGTGATTATTCAAAACTAACGATGGATGAAACAATCGAACATTTAGCAGATTTTGTCTCTAATTTATGGCAAATTCATCCGTTTGAAGAAGGAAATACTAGAACGACAGCCGTTTTCTTTATTAAGTATTTAAGAAGTCTCGGATTTGATGCAACAAACAATCTCTTTGAGAAAAACGCCTATTATTTTAGAAACGCATTAGTTCGAGCTAATTTTAGATACATTGCAAAAGGCATTTATGATGATAAGTCATTCTTAATCAAATTTTTAAGAAACCTTTTATTAGGAGAGAATAACCCGTTAAAAAATAAGGAGATGCTTGCAACACCAGTCAACAAGACCAAAACTCCTCAAGAGAATAAAGAAATCCGGGTTCTTGCTTTAATTAAAAATAATCCTCAAATTAAGGCTGTTGAAATTGCAAATCAAGTTGGAGTATCTGAAAGGACAGTTAAATCAATTTTAGCTGTACTTGTTGAACAGAAGAAGATTGTTCGTATTAATGGAAAACGATATGGATATTGGCAGATAGATGAATAAATCCAAAGTGCAATTTTATTAAGTTTGCATTTTGGAAATTGCACTTTGGGATTATTATAATAATATTCAAAATCTCCAGCAATTCTTGGATAAATACCTTAGATTTGCCTGAGATTTTTCATATATAGATGTCTGAGCTAAAGGAAGATGATGTTAGACAAAGGTTGCACTTTGAACGCAAATAAAACATTCCTAAAGAAAAAATCATATTGATGGATTAGCAATTAGTGCTCATTCAAGAGCCTTTTTCTTTTGGATATACCGTTTTTGGGTTAATCAAATAAAAAGTTTCTCATTGAGAAAAAGATGTGCATAGAAAATTTTTGAAAAATTCGTCTCTTTTTTACGCACTTAGATAATATGAGGACTTTTTATATGAAATCAAAGTCAAAGCATGCTCCACTTAAAAGAAAAAAGGAATTTCGATCATATGGAGTCTATATTAAAAACAGAAGAGGGAAACTTATCAAATATGCTCATCCTGCTTTTGTTTTTCTGGAAAAAGGCAATGTTTACTTTTTTGTTACAATCACGCATTCAAACACTGTAACCGATCATCTAGTAATTCAGTTGCATAAAAATCCGAATCCAAATGATAAAAATAAGGCATTTTGGGTTGCCGATATTAGAGAGGACACCAAAGATCGTTTTGGTAAAAAAAGATCTGATTGGAAGATTGATCCATTAGATGATAAAGCTATCCGTGAATTATTTGAAAAAGAAAAAAGATGATTCTGCCAATCAGATCAATCTGACACGTCGGCACAGGACGACTAAGGTCCCACCAAATCATCTCGTCACATATTAAAGCAAAGTGTGTTAGTTCTGTAAAGAAGGAAATGAAAAAAGATGATTCTGCCTCAGATTTCTCTGACCCGTAGGTACTGGAGCATTAGACTCCGACAAATCATCTCGTCACATATTAAAGCAAACGAGCTTTCTATTATCAATAACCAAATATCATACACATCTATAGGTGGTGCATTACTCACATAGTAGGTAAATTTATTTTCTATTTAAAAATATTTCGTGTAGAAATAATACAAAGTATTATGTACGCACCCCTATAGATGTGTGCTTGATAATAAATACACACGCGTATAAAATAAAGCCGAGTTCAAAAGAAGAACACATTTGTTTCTGGTCAAAATAGATGTGTTTCGATCTTGAACTCGGTTAGAAGAATCAAATAAAAAGAATATCGATGCATAATATTCTCTAAAAGAGATTCTCCTAACAAGTCACTACATTTTCTTGTTATTTAGAACAACTTAGATGTGGTGACACAACTACATTTGTTTTTGCTGTATCGTTCAATCTAGTGAACAAGGTGCAAAAACAAATGAGATCTTTCTGCTTATTCATCGGAGGTGTTATTTAGAATAACCTCAGAATTTTATGAATAAGAAAAAGATCACAGTTGTTCATATACCTCACGAGTGTAAATTATCGAAAACGCACTCGGAGGAATAAAGAAAGGAGAAAAAAACAAATATGAACAAATTATTTACAAAGATTGCTACAGCCTTCGCAGGTATGGCTATGGCAGTCGGAGTAGGTGTAGCTGTAAGTAGTACTAAAGATGTGAAGCCAGTTGAAGCTGCTGCAACCACTGTTTCATGGGGACAAACAACAGCGTTACCAGGAACTGCCACCGCAATTGATGGAGATTCTCACGTAACAATACAAACTTCATCGACTAACACATATACTAGTCCTTTGAGAATTTATGCAAACACAACTGTAACAATCGCTGCTGCAACGAATTATTACATTACTAAAGTTGTCTATAACGCATCATCAACAGGAAACTATGTAACATACGCTCAAAATGCTACCGTTTCGCCTTCAGCAACGCCGGCGGTCTCAGGTAAGGTTATTACGTGGACGTATACAGGCACCAATGTAACTTCATGGACGTTTAAACCAACCTCACAAACTAGATGTACTTCTTTTGAGGTGACATATGATGGTGGAGTTACTACAAAACAAGCAACAGGAATAAGTTTTTCACCTTCATCAGTGACCGTTTCTGGCGGTGATTCAGGGTCATTTACCCCAACACTTACAGGCGGTACTGGAGATTATGAAAAAACAATTTCATGGACATCAAACAATCCTACTGTTGTACCTGCTCCAGCAAATAGTGAGGACGGCGTTGCTGTGAATTTCACAACAACAAATCCGGCCTCAAAAACAACTGTTACTTTGACTGGTACTGTTGTATCACCGGGAAGCGCATCAGCATCAATTACGATTACTGTAAATCATGTTGCTGAACACACCATTACATATAATGCAAACGGTGGTTCAGGAACAATGAGCTCTTCCATCAATAAAGTTTCAGCAAACGGCTTTACCGCTCCAACTGGAATGGAATTTAAAGAGTGGAATACTCAAGACGATGGAAAAGGGACTACATACGCTGTTGGTGCTACAGTTAGCCAAGATACAGATTTATATGCTATTTGGCAAAGACTTAAATATACAACAGGTTTTGAAAGTAGTGATGGCTTTACTGCTGGTCAAACCTATAACACGACAGTGACCGATGGCCCAGCAGGAAAACAATGGACAGCGTATTATGGCACTGCATCAACCAATAATGCTATTGCTGGAAATCAATCGATGCAAATGAGATATTACCATAACTCAACAGCGCTTTGTTATACAATGATGGATTTTGATATCGCTGAGGCTCATTCAATTTCTTTTAAAGCTAAATCAAGTGGTTCTAACGCTACAGTAAAAGTTTATTATTCAACTAATTCAGGTTCTTCTTGGACATTGATTGGCTCTAGCGATGCCTTATCTACTAGTGAGTCAGATGTCGAAATGGAAATTGCATCTTATGTAGCAAGCGCGCGCTTTAAAATTGAGTTTAATGCTGATAAACCATCTTCAGGTAACAAGTATTGCATTATTGATGATGTTGTCATCGAAACGCAATCAGCCACACCAACAGTTACATCTGTCTCATTATCGCCAAGCGATGATATAACATTGAAGGTAGGAAACGATGAAACTTATACAGTTACTATTTCTGGAACTAATCTTACAGGAAACGAAACTGTCGATGTGGTGTTGACTGATGATTTAGGCGACTATGTTTCTCTTGATACTGACACTGGTTTAAAAAACGGCGACACATTTACCGTTACTTGTACAGCTGCTGATGGTATTGGAGAACTATACATTTCTTACAACAGTGGCGCAGTTGACTCTAGTCACGTCACTGTTATGACAGAAGAAGCAAAAACTTTATCATCTATTAGTGTTCACGCTTCAGGCACAACATCATATTTCACTGGAAGTACATTCTCAGCAAGTGGTTTTGAAATCTATGCAAATTACACAGATGAAACTTCAGAAGATGTGACGTCAAGTTCTACATTTGAATTAATGAGAAGTGGAAGTCCGGTGTCAATTTCTACTCCATTATTAACAACAGACACAACTGTTAGAGTTTCTTATACAGAAGCAGGATCAACAATGGCAACAAATATCACTATTGAAGTTGTTGATGACACTGTAAAAACGTTAGGTTGGAGTAATAGAGGAACCGTCGATTGTTTAGAAGGAACAACGTTAGGTTCTGCAGTCGATACTACCTCTTGGACTTTTACAGCCACATGGGAAAGTACAACCGTTACCAATCCAACATATGGAACTGGTGAAGGCTATGTTCATGTTGGCTTATATTCTTCAGCGACTCCAGAATCTGAAGGAACTGCTTTAAGTACTTCCTATGAATTTGAAACTTCAGACGATGGCAAATATCTTGTTGCTTTCTATAATGGAGTTCGTACAAGTAACAATAAGCAAGTTACCATTACTGAAGAATTGAATAGAATTGATGAACCAACTGAAGCAGGCTTTTCTGTTGCTACATCAATTTCTGTTGGTGACACAGTTTATTTAGCTTCAACCGTTCGTGAATTAAGTGGTATCAGTACTACTAGCAAAAAGTACGGTCTTGCAACCGAATTTACTGGAACTCCAGCAAAACTTTATCCGTTAACCGTTGCTGAAGGAAGTGAAAACGGATCTTATGCTTTTGCAAATAGTTCCGGCGATTATCTTCATGTTACTAATGACAATACTTTAAATGTTAATAGTACATTGAGTACATCATCTTCATTCACTGTCTCGTTTGATAGTGATGGAAATGCGACAATAACATCTCTTGCATATACCACTAGAAGCATTCAATATAATGCTGCTTCTGGGTCAGAAAGATTTGCTAACTACAACAATGGTGGTCAAACCGCTGTTCAATTGTGGAAAGATACACCAGCTGGCACAAAAGATATTGCTAATAAGAATCTCACTGCACAACACGTTGTTGTTGAATATGCAAATGACTTCTCTACAAGACTTGAAGATATTTGTGTTGCATATGGTTCAACAGATGTTACAGAATTGAAAAACGAATGGTCTGATTTAGCTGATCAATTTGCTAATTGGATTAAAAATGGTGATAAAGGACTTGAAGGAGATGATATCACTGACGCTTTAGTAATGTTTATATATGCTGATTCAGTTGATAAGGAAAAAGTTGCAACTGCCGATACATTGCAAAACATGCTCGCTAAGTATGATTGGATTGTATCCCATTATAAGAGTGATTGCGCTGACTTCTTACACACTGAAGCTGGACGAGGTGAAGTGTCAAACGCTTCTGCAAGAATTAATATTCTCTGGAATAATGCCACAACATCTAATGCAACCATCATTATCGTTGTGGCCTCAATGATTGGCTTATCTGCTGTTGGAGGATACTTCTTCTTACGTAAACGTAAAGAGAATATCTAATTAAATTTATTTGAAGGATGGAACCAACTGGTTAATCCAGGAGGTTCCTTCCTCCTTATAGGTTTCTAGTTTGTAGAGAAATATAGGGAGGAATAAAAGATGACCTGTGGTGATATAACCGCAATAATTATTTCATCTTTAACGCTCCTAGTTACCGTTGGAGCACTATGTTTTTCAATTTGCTCTTATAGGAAAACAATTAAGAAAGAATTTGAAAATATGATTTTTTCAAAATTAGAGTCGATTTCCTTTTATGTTTACGACATCGCAAATTGTAAAGATGCAAGCAAAACAAAATATCCCCAAACAAAAGATATAAAGGAAGCTGAGAAAGATATTTTAATTGGTTTTTCATATTTGTACGAATATGGGCGTAGCCATAAAATGAAATATTTAAAGGCTTTTTCAGATTGCAATCCAACTGATGAATTCTCTAAGAATTATTCGCTAGCAAAACCATTCTTTTCTTTAAATGGTGCGTTTCAAGATTTTCGCGACTCAATTGAAGATAAAAACAAGAACTCTCAAACCAATGACAAACTTGATTTGTATTGTAATGCCTTTCGCGAATATCTCCATTTGTCTATAAAATATGCTCTTTCCTATTTGTATATAAGAACAAAAAACAATAAGGCAAAGAAGGAAAATGAACAAGATGAAAGTCTTAAGATAAAAAGTCTATTAAAGTTTAAAAATGATTTAACAAAGATTGAAACTTATTGTAAGGAGAATCAACTTATATGAAACCTGAGAAAAAAACTACAGTGTTAATTAAGGATCGACCTAGCTCATCTAATGGTAGGAGAGATACTTTTAATGAGTCAATTGATCACACTATTCCAAAAAAAAGGAATCTTAAGGATACTGATGTAACACCAATTAATCCTATTATTGACGACGATTAATTTTTTACCATTCTTTATTAATAAGGAAGTTATGCGTATGTGTGACTTCTTTTTCTTATTTGATATTCTCTTAACGTAAGAAGAAGCATTAATTAAGAAGATTTAACTTAATGTTGATATATAATCAATGTTTGCTAAAATTTGCATTGAGAAATACATGCTTATACTATTTTGGCCTATTAACAAAAATTAAAGTAGCTAAATGGCCTATTCATCTTGATTATCATGCACGGAATATAACTTGCACAACTTTACATTATTTTTCTTGAAAAGGTTGTGCAATGTTATATAATATAGTTGTGAAGTAATTATGGCTGTTATTGAAGGCGTTTTACAAGATGAACTAAATCGTTTAGAAAGAAATATTTCTCAATATGAGAATATGCTTTCAAAATTGCCACGCGGTTCGATTTTTATTCGAAAAATGGGAAACGCTTCTTTTGTTTATCGAAGGAGAAAAGAAAATAACAAGGTTATATCAGAATATTTAGGTAGTATTCATAATAAAAACGCTCAAAAACAGATTGAACTGAGTAATGAATACAAAAGGATTTACCACAACATTAGAATTGCAAAAAATGAGTTAAAGAAATTAAGAAAGGCATATAAAGTCTATGGTTAATAACGAAAAGGAACTTAAAGAAGTTTTAACCGTTCTTGATAATGAGGGAATTTTATCTAATACCATCTTAGGAAGTTACGCGTATGTGTGACTTCCTTTTTTTATTAGATATCTCTTAACGTAAGAAGAAGTGATTATTAATTTAAACTTGTAATTGCTTTAAATAATAATCGCGTTATAATTCATCGCCAGAAATAGGTAAAATAATATCTATAAATTAATTTATATTTACTTTGATTTTCATTGTAGAAAATAGTATACTAATACCAGAAAGGAACAATGTATGCTTCTAGAAAAGGTTCAAGAAACATATCAAAAAGGTGAACCAATCTTCATTGAAGATATTCTTTCTTTATATCCGGAATTTACTAGAGCATATGTATTCCGCCTTGCTAAACAAGATGAAGTAAATGGAGATTTAGTTCGTTTTTCTAGGGGAGTCTACTGTATTCCAAAAGAAACTGTCCTAGGTGAAGTTACAATTACATCAACTATGGTGGCGAATACCAAGTATGTCTCTAGCAAAGACAATGTATACGGTATTTATTCTGGGTTATCTTTGTTAAATGATTTTGCAGTATCGACCCAAGTGCCGAATATCACTGAAATCGTTACTAATAACGAAAAAACACGCAAACGTGTCGTTGATATCAAAGGAATGAAATTTGTTCTTAGAAAATCTCGTTTTGAGATTACAAAAGATAATTATCAATATTACACTCTTCTTCAATTGTTTCTTGAATTAGGCAATAATCCAGAATTATCGACGTTTTCTAAAGAAAGAATCCTTGAATACATCAAAATTAATAATCTTGATAAATCGAAACTTATTCTATACGCAATGAGCTTTCCGGCTCAGGTAATGAAGAATCTTATTGGGAGCAATATTATAAATGTATCTTTATAAGAACAAGGAACTATTTAATGATTTACTTATTCGAGCTTCCCAAGATTTAAAGATCAATGAGGCATTACTCGAAAAAGATTATTTTGTAATGCTTTTATTATCGGAGCTTCATAAATCAATTCCAGGACTACTCTTTAAAGGAGGAACATCATGCAGCCGTGCCTATCATGCTATTGAACGATTTTCAGAAGATATCGATTTGAGTCTCGATTTAAAACATTTAGGAAGAACACACAACATTAACGCGAATCACAAAGTGATTGAGGTATGTGATCGTCTAGGTTTTAAGATCTTAGACCGCGATGAAGTAGAAAAACACTCCCACGGTAATTTCAATTGTTATTACATTGAATATCCGATTGTACACACCTTTTCGTCTGTTAAACCTTATCTCCAAGTCGAGATGACGTTTTATATTCCATCCTATCCAAGTGAAACTAAAGAAGTTTCTTCTCTTCTTAAAGATTATTTAACTAGTCTCAATCGAACAGATATTATTCAAGAATATGATTTATCATCCTTTAAAATGAGTGTCCAAACACTAGAAAGAACATTCATTGATAAGGTTTTCGCTATCTGTGATTATTATGAACGCAAAGAAGATGTTCGAAATTCAAGACATATCTATGACCTATACAAGATATATCAATTAATTGATATTCATTCGTCTTCATTTAAAGACCTTGTTCATAATGTTCGGAATGAACGCAGAAAGAACAAAACATGCCTTTCTAGCCACGAAGGATACAAAATTAATCAAACATTAAATAAAATCAAAAACGAGGCTTATTTCAAGCATGATTATAATCAAGTTACGATACAATTATTAATAAAACCAGCCAGTTACGAGGAATCGATTCAAGTCTTAGACAAAATTATCCAATCAAAATCATTCGAATGATAAGGAAGTTAGACGTATGTGTGACTTCTTTTTCTATATATAATTAGTATATATGCACGTCACACATACGTTCCCTATTTATATTAATAATGATTCAGAGATTCTCATTCTAGGATCTTTTCCTTCAGTTAAATCAAGAGAACAAAACTTCTATTATGGACATCCTCAAAATCGATTCTTTAAGGTACTAGGAAGTATCTTTCATGAGGATGTCCATAATACAGTGGAAAGCAAGAAAACATTCTTAAAGAAGTATCACATTGCTTTATATGACGTGATTGAAGAATGTGATATTGAAGGTAGCGCAGACTCGACGATTAAAAACGTTACCCCGATTGACTTAAAATCTATTTTAAAGAAGTATCCAAATATTCATTCAATCGGTGTTAACGGAAAGAAAGCATCAAGCTTATTTAAGAAACATTTAGAAAGATACTGTAGTGGAGTAAAGGTATATCATCTTCCTTCAACTTCTCCAGCGAATGCAAAGACATCTTTACAAGAATTAATCAAAGAATATTTTGTTATATTTAATAAATAGTTGTTTAAACAACTAATGAATGTTATAGTGCTGTATTTTAGTATTGCCTTAAGATTTCTCTACGAAGACGTCAGGAATGATTTGGTGTGTTATTGTTTGTCGACGAATCTAAAAGAATTAGTCTTTTAATTGAAGAAGGAATTACGTTATATTCACTATTGTAACTTTCGACGGTAACACTTCTGAATTTATTTAATAATTGTGTAATATCCTCGCCACAAGAAAATAGTTTTTGCTTTTTATAAAATTCTTCATCTTTAATTATTAAGTCGACATCTTTGGCAAGAGGTAAAATACCGAATACTTTTTCGTCAATTATAATGTTTTCTACAGAATTATCGACCCATAAAATATATCTTTTATTTTCAAAAACAAAATAAAGAATTCCATCGATTAATTTAAAATATTTGTTGTTTGGATCAAGAATGATTTTTTCCCACCGAACTGGATCAACTGATGCATGCCTTACATCGTGTTCTTTTATTCTAAGAATAGATTTAACAATCTTCAAAGATTTAGGAATATTAATAATTCTGCATCTTATTGCTCCGTTTCCGGCTATATTTTCAATGCCTTCAGAAAGAATAATCTGCTCAATGTTACATCCGCTGAAATCTACGCTTTTAAAACTATTTGGGATGAATATTTTTTGAGTATTCATTCCGATTTCAGCATAAATATCAAAACGAGAATCATTTTTATCTTTTACAGAATAAACACTAAATAATGAAGCCTCGGTAAGGCCATCCTTTAAAAGGACTGTCTTTGGAATCGGATAATAATCTAATTCTTCATCTATATTAAACTCAGATATTCCGTTCTCATCATATTTAAAATACTTATCAAAGATTGGAATAGGTAAATCATTAGCTCTAAATTGCTTAGAAAGATAAAAATAAACTTGGTTAGAATTGTTTGCTGCTACTGTTTCCCCAAAAACAATTTGTTCTGACGCAGTATTTTTATCAACTTTCGAAATGATTTGTTTAATTTTGTCAAAATCGTATGGAGCGTTTTCTTTTGCTGCAACGATTTTTTCTTTAACAACACAAATTTCTAATGAGCCATTTACATTAACTGAAACAAAATCACCAACAGATACAGTCATATCATCACATAAATACCAATAATTTTTTTGGCTATTGATAAAGTTAACTAATACAAACAAATATAAATTTTCCATGACTGAATTATATCATTATTTAAGAAATATCTAGAGAAGGATTGTGGTGGTGTCTCTATTTATTATCTTCTATCGACTTCTCCTCGAATGCGAAGACATCTTTAGAAGAATTAATTAAAGATTATTCAAAATTGTTTCAAAAATAAAATATCTGGGAATTGCTGGTGATTTTCTTTAATAACATATGCAAAACCTAAATATTTTATTTTTTGAAGAAACTTAGTCTAGATAAGTTTTTGTTTGCGTAAGGTGTATGTATTCACGTAATATATACACACGCACCTATGAAGACACATCAAAAAATTTATTTGCCGTTTAAAAGGCTTATTGGATTATTTGGTTCCCTAATCGGAATCATTGTTTGTTTTGGTCTTTTGTGGTGGTGGGTTATTCCAGTTAACGCAATTGTTACCAAAGGACATCCGTTCTTTGTACAAGAGCGTTATGGAAAAAACAAAAAAGTCTTTAAGATGATTAAATTTAGATCCATGAAGCTTGAAGCAGACCCAAATCTAGCTCCAAGCGATATGGATGCTTCAAAACAAGCTTCTATGGATACTGGATTTGGTAAGTTCTTACGAGCTACATCAATTGATGAAACTCCACAACTACTAAACATTTTTTGTGGAAAGATGGCTTTTATTGGTCCGAGACCAGGAAGCGCACATAACGAAGAATTTCTTCGTGAATGTCGTGAAAAATATACACCTAATGCATATGATGTTAAGCCAGGTATTAGTGGATATGCTCAAGTAAAAATGAAAAGAGAACATGACCCAGAGTTTAAAGCTTATTGGGATCACAAATACGCTGAACGAATGTCGATTTGGTTTGATGCTGGTGTATTTTTATATACGATTTTAAAAATCTTTGGGGCAGTAAAAGGGAGATAAGAAATGAAGAAGTTACATCTTTCGAATTATCACTTTGTGTACGCTATTCTTGATATTCTCATTTCTTTTGTCGTCTCTGTAATTACTTTTTTATCGTTCTATGGATTAAACGCTTTTAAAGAGACCGCTGTTCCAAATTTAATTTATTCTGCCGCAATTGCGGCACTCATCTTTATTGCATTTTATATTTTTAAGATTTATCGAATTATTACGATTAATATAGGCATTTTTGAATCAATTAGAATTATGCTTGTTATTTTTGGTGTTCAAATTATTGGTTTAATTTGTGTTGCCTTAATTCCAGATTTGCCAACAATTAGTCCATATATTTTTACTTGGATGCTATCTACAGCAACAATGTGTTTCCTGTTGCCTTTAGAAAGAGTTTCGGTAAGAGTTTTTAATATTGCTGGAATTGTTATGAAACACGAAAGAGGAATCCGTACATTGGTTGTTGGCGCCGGAGCTTCAGGTAAAGTTTTTGTCGATGAAAGCAGAAGAAGTAAAGACAGCAACAACAAAGTTGTTGTTATTGTTGATGACGATAAATCGAAGATCGGTGGTTTATTTGCTAATATTCCTGTTGAAGGGCCAATTTCAAATATTCAATCAATTATTGAACGATTCAAAATCCAGGAAGTTGTTATTTGTATTAGTAATCTTGACCATAAACGTTTACAAGAAATCTTAGGTTTATTAGATAATGCACCAGTTCGTATTCGCCGTATGCCAATGTTATCCGAAATGGAAGGACCAAACGACAAACGTATTATCGATATAGATGTTAATGATTTGTTAAATCGTGATCCGGTTGTTTTAAACAATGACGCCATTAATGACATGCTGTTTGGTAAAAGCGTTTTAGTTACTGGTGCAGGCGGATCGATTGGTTCGGAACTGGTTCGACAAATTTTTAATACGCATCCAAAGACACTGATTCTTTTTGATATTTATGAAAATTCTACATACGAAATTCAGATGGAACTTACTCGAAGAATTCGTGAAGAAAAAATTAAAGATATAAATTTAATCACTTTAATTGGCTCAACATATAATGAGTTTAGAGTCGAAACAATTCTTAAAAAATATCGTCCAGATTATATTTATCATGCTGCTGCATATAAGCATGTTCCTTTAATGGAAGATTCTCCTGCTGAAGCAATAAGAACCAACGTTATTGGAACATACAATGTTGCAAAAATGGCCGATAAATATCATGTAAAGAAAATGGTTCTTGTTTCAACAGATAAGGCTGTTCGTCCAACTAATGTTATGGGCGCAACAAAGCGGTTTGCCGAAACAATTATTCAATATTTCTCTAGCAATTCTTCAACAAAATATGCCGCAGTGCGTTTTGGCAACGTGCTAGGAAGTAACGGTAGCGTTGTTCCTTTGTTTAAAAAGCAAATTGAAGCTGGCGGACCAGTTACAATTACAGACAAAGAGATTATTCGTTATTTTATGACAATACCAGAGGCAGTTTCATTGATTATTCAATGTAGTCTATTTGCTGATGGAGGAGAAATATTTGTTTTAGATATGGGCAAGCCTGTAAAAATCCTAGATTTAGCTGAACGCTTAATTAGACAAGCCGGTTTAATTCCTGGGACCGATATTAAGATTATCGAAACTGGTCTTAGACCAGGTGAAAAACTCTATGAAGAGCTACTTATAGATTTAGAACATCAATCAAAAACAGATAACTCACGTATTTTTGTTGAAAACAAAGGTGATGTTAATAAAAATCTTGAAAAAGATGTTGAGGAGGCATCCAAAGCTTTCAGCATGGAAGAAACAAGTGATGTTAAAACTTTGCTAAAGAAGCTTATTTCAACATACCAAGTATCACAAAGAGGTTAAAAAATGTTTCAAAGAGAAATTAAACCATATCACAAAAAAGTTTATTTAAGTTCTCCAACAATGCACGGAGAGGAAATTTTATTTATACAAGATGCCTATCAAAAGAATTGGATGTCGACCGTTGGCGAAAACATTGATGAAGTTGAAAAACAATTGTCTAACAAAATTGGCATGAAATATGGTGTTGGTCTCTCTTGTGGGACATCCGCTCTTCACTTGGCGATGAAATTAGCAGGAATAAAACGCGGCGACTACGTTTTTTGTAGCGATATGACATTCTCTGCTACCGTTAACCCTGTTGTTTATGAAGGCGGAATACCAATTTTTATTGATTCAGAATATGAAACTTGGAACATGGACCCAAAATCACTTGAGAAAGCTTTTTCTTTGTACCCAAATGTTAAGGTTGTGGTAATGGCACATCTTTATGGAACGCCAGCAAAAGTAGATGAAATTTTAGAGATTTGTAAAAAACATAATGCAATTTTAATAGAAGATGCTGCTGAATCGCTAGGTTCAACATATAAAGGACAACAAACCGGATCCTTTGGAACATACAATGTAATTTCTTTTAACGGAAATAAAATCATTACAGGTTCCTGCGGCGGTATGCTTTTAACAAATGATGAAAACGCCGCAAAACTAGCACGAAAATGGTCAACTCAATCTAGAGAACAGGCGCCATGGTATCAACATACAGATTTGGGCTATAACTATCGTTTAAGCAACGTTGTGGCTGGTGTGATTCGCGGCCAGATTCCTCATTTAGATGAACACATCAAACAAAAAACTGAAATTTTTGAAAGATATAAAAAAGGATTAAAAGATCTTCCTGTCTCGGTAAACCCAAACGAATTTTGTTCAATTTCTAACCACTGGCTTTCATGTTTGTTGATTAATCGTGAAGCTATGTCTGAACAGAAAAGAACAGATTTAAGTGTTTCATATAAAAAAGAGCACGGAAAAACATGCCCAAGTGAAATTCTTGAAATACTTGCAAAGCATAATTTTGAAGGTCGCCCTGTTTGGAAACCAATGCATATGCAGCCAATTTTTAAAAACAATATATTTGTTTCTGTAAATAAGCATCCAGTGGATGAAGATATATTTAAACGTGGTCTTTGCCTGCCTTCAGACAATAAGATGACAATTGAAGAACAAAGTCGAATTATTGAGCTAATAAAACAATGTTTTGAATAAAGATGGAGTGGTATTGGATTGTTTTAATTTGTTTATCATCAATTACGTTATTGTTAACAATAATGTCATTTTTTTATTATCCATTTTTTAAGCGATTTTTTGACATCATTTTTAGTCTTTTAACTTTATTATTGTTATTTCCGCTTTATCTAATACTAGCGATTTTAGTTAGGATCAAACTCGGATCTCCGGTTTTCTTTAGACAAGTGCGCCCAGGAAAAAAAGGGAAATTATTTCGTTTATACAAATTCCGTTCAATGACTGACGAAAAAGACGGAAACGGAAACTTATTATCGGACGAAGAACGTTTAACTAAGTTTGGCAAATGGTTGAGAAAGACATCCTTAGATGAGATTCCTGAAATTTTTAATATACTCAAAGGTGATATGTCGATAATTGGCCCTCGACCACAACTTGTCAAAGATTTTGTCTTTTTTGATAAAGAAACAATGAATCGTCAATCTGTTAAACCCGGATTGTCCGGTTTGGCCCAAATTAATGGCCGAAACAACATTCCTTGGGAGAAAAAATTCGAATACGATTTACTGTATATTAATAAAATTAGCCTATTTAATGATTTTAAAATTGTTATCAAAACAATCGGCAAAGCTTTTATTAAAAAGGAAAATATCGATCGTGATGGTTTTGCAACTGATGAAGATTATGGAGATTATCTTCTAAGAACAAATAAAATTAGTATTGATGTTTATAATGCATCGGTTTTAAAGGCAAAGGAAATGGTGAATAGGTATGGAAAATAAGGGATTAGTTAGCATCATCATGCCTTCGTATAATTCTGAGAAATTTATTAAGGCATCCATTGAATCTGTAATAAACCAAACTTACCCATACTGGGAGTTAATTATTGTTGATGATTGTTCAACTGATAAAACAATCGAATTGATTCAATCTTTTAAAGATGAACGAATCCGAATGTTTCAAAATGCATCAAACAGCGGTGCAGCTATTTCAAGAAACAAAGCATTGAGAGAAGGAAAAGGAAAATGGATTGCATTTTTGGATTCCGATGATTTGTGGCTTCCTTCAAAGCTGGAAGAACAAATAGACTTTATGATTAGGAATTCTTATTCATTTACTTACACCGATTATCGAATTTGTTATAACGGGGAATGGGAAAATGTGATTCGAACCTCTCCAAATAAAGTTAATTTTAGAAAACTTAAGAAATACTGCTATTTTTCTACGATTACAGTTATGTATGATGCTGATGTAGTTGGATTAATACAGATTGGAGATATTAAGAAAAATAACGATTACGCGATGTGGCTAAAAGCTTTAAAACACACAACGGCTTTTCGCTATCCAAAATATTTATCTGTTTATGTAAAACATGACAATTCTATTTCTAGTGGCAAGAAAACAAAATTAATTAAATGGCACTACATTCTTTTCCGCAAAGAGTGTGGTTATTCAAAAATACATGCTGCTTTCTTAACACTAAGAAATCTGTGGTATGGGTTTTGGAAGAAAATTATTTATAAAACACCAATAAAGGAGTAAGTCTATGAATATTTATAATGAGCTTGTTAACAAACAAAAACATCTTGCCGTTATCGGTCTCGGTTATGTAGGAATGCCGATTGCAGTGCAATTTGCTAAAAAAATTAAAGTAATCGGTTTCGATTTAAATTCAAAAAAAATTGATGAATACAAAAAAGGCCACGACGTTACTGGTGAAGTTGGTAATCAAGAGTTAAAAAAGACTTCTTTAGTGTTTACAGATAAGGAAAAAGATCTAAATAATATTAATTTTTTTGTTGTTGCTGTTCCAACCCCGATTAATCAAGATAAAACTCCTGATTTATCACCGGTTATAGGTGCTTCTGAAGTTGTTGGTAGAAACATTGAAAAAGGAACAATTGTTGTTTTTGAATCAACAGTTTACCCAGGAGTTACTGAGGATGTCTGCGTTCCAATTATTGAAAAATTATCAGGTTTAAAAGCAGGAAAGGATTGGTGGATTGGTTATTCTCCAGAAAGGATTAATCCTGCTGACAAAGTGCATCGACTCTGGAACATTAAAAAAATTGTTTCAGGTATGGATAAACAATCTTGCGATGAAATAGCTAAGGTTTATGAGTTAGTTGTTGAAGTTGGCGTTCATAAAGTTTCAAGTATTAAAACAGCCGAAGCGATTAAGGTTGTTGAAAATTCTCAGAGAGACATAAACATTGCATTTATGAATGAACTGGCAATGGTATTTGATCGCATGGGCATTGATACAAAAGAAGTTGTTGAAGGAATGAACACTAAATGGAATGCTCTTGGCTTTATGCCCGGTTTAGTTGGTGGCCATTGCATTGGCGTTGACCCATATTATTTTACTTATGAAGCAGAAAAACTGGGATATCATTCCCAAATAATTCTGGCTGGCCGCAAGGTTAATGATGATATGGGAAGTTTTATAGCAAATGTAACCATTAGAGAAATGATTAAATCAAAGATTGATGTTTCATGTGCAAAAGTTTTAATTCTTGGCGCATCATTTAAAGAAAACTGCCCCGATATTCGTAATTCTAAAGTCTTTGACATCTATCAATCATTAAAAGAATATGGCATTACTGCAGATGTTTTTGATGATAATGTATGTTCCGACGATGTAAAAAAAGAGTATGGAATTGAACCAGTTATTTCATTAAAAAAATACAATTATGACTGTGTTATCGTTGCCGTTGCTCATGAATCATTTAAAAATCTAGACCTTTTATCATTATTCAAGAACGTATCGAACGATAAAAAAGTTTTAATCGACGTTAAGAGTGTGTTAGATAAAGAAAAGTATCAAAAACTTGGAATTAATTTTTGGAGACTTTGATTTGTGGAAAACGAAGTAAACACAGAAAAAGTTGTTAATAAAAAGACCATAACAAGTAATCTGCTATGGAGATTTTTAGAACGCTTCGGTGCTTATATCGTTTCCTTTGTTATCTCGGTTGTTTTGGCTCGCATACTTGATCCATCAACATATGGTATTATTGCGCTGATGACTGTTGTTATTGCCTTCCTCGATGTTTTTGTTACAGGTGGTTTTGCAAATTCTCTTATCTATGATAAAAAAGCGAACGACAAAGATTTTAATACGTTGCTTGTATTCAATATCATTTTTTCATTCACCCTATATATTGCATTGTTTTTCTTATCACCATTAATTGCTTCTTATTATGAAAAACCAGCACTTACATGGTTGGTTAGGGTTAGTGGAATAACCCTTCTAATTTCCGGAATTAAAAACCTTCAGTACGCATTTGTTGCAAAAAGGTTGGAATTCAAAAAATTCTTTTATGCCACCATTGGAGGAACAGTTTTTTCTGGGATTGTTGGCATCATCATGGCTTTCAAGGGTTATGGAGCATGGGCTCTTGTTGTCCAAGGTGTTTTAAATCATTTTATAGACAGCTTAATTTTATGGTTTGTTATTAAATGGAAACCAAAATTTGAATTTTCCTTTGAATTATTTAAAAAGCATTTCTCTTTCGGGTGGAAAATTCTTGTCTATAAAATCATTTACAACATTTCTAATAGTGTTCGTCAACTCGCAATTGGAAAAAAATATTCGGATGCAGATCTAGCGTTTTATAACAGAGGCAAAACGTATCCAAATATGATAGGGCAAAATATAACCAGTTCTGTTAACTCGGTTATGTATCCTGTATTAGCCAAAACACAAGATGACAAACAAAGATTTAACGACATTCTCTACAAATCCTTCAAGATGAATGCTTTTGTAATGCTGCCAATATGCGTTGGATTTTTCTGTGTTGCTGAAGCATTTATTCATATTCTTTTAGGAGAAAAATGGCTTCCGGCAGTACCTTACATTCAAATTTTCTGTGTTGTTGTGTTTTTAAATTCTATCGAAGCGATATTCAGCAATGGACCAATGGCATTAGGAAAAAGTACTGCTAGCATGATTTTAGGAATTATAGAATGTGTTATTAATATTGTATTACTTGTTGCGGCAATACCTTTTGGTGTGTTAATGATTGGCTACAGCATGATTGTTTCATCGTTTATAAATTGTGTTATCTATTTTATTTACCTGAAATACATTTCCGGATTTAGAATCGGTGTGTGTTTAAAAGGTTCTTTAGATTCCGTTTTTGCATGCGTTTTGATGGGGTTTGCTGTTTATTGTCTTGGAAATATAGAACTTCCCTTCTATGTTGTTTTTATAATTCAAGTCTTAAGTGGTTTTCTGTTGTATTATTTATTTAGTAAATCATTTAATAATGATACTTTACCATATTGCTTGTCGCTTTTAAAAGGAAAGAAAAAACGAAATGAAAACAATTAGTGTTATTGGAAGTTGTGTCTGTCGGGATCTTTTTGAAAAAGACACCGAAAATTTTTCATTTCATACCGATATACGTTTTTCCTCTCCGATCTCAATGCTAGCATCACCTGTTGAAGGCGTTGTCGCTTCTTTTGATTCGTTTAAGAAAAACGTTCCAACCGTAAACGGCAAATGGTACAAAAAGAATTTAATAAATGACATAAATAAAACGGCATTTTCTGCGCTTCATGAGAGACACGGTGAATATTTGATACTCGATTTTGCTGAATCACGAATTTCGATTGCAGATATTTCATTAAATAATAAAAAGAATCATCTGCTTGTTTCAAATTCTGTTTCGTTTAGAGCGCACTACAACGCCAGTTTCAAAAAAGGATTATTAAAAAATTCAAAAATTACCACTATTAATCCGTTGGATTATGATGATAATTTATGGAAACAAACTATTCACAATTTTAAAGAAAATATTCTGAAGATTTTTAAAGAAGAAAACATTATTTTGATTAAAAATATGCCGGCAAAATATTATGTTGATCGATACGGATGTTTAAAACCATATTTTTCAAAAGACCACTTTGAAAGTATATGCTGTTGTGAGATCTTGCTGCCAAAACTATATGATATGTGGATTCAAGAGTGTCCAAAGTGCAAGGTTATTGAAATTCCGGAATATGTATTAGGAATTCAAAATCATAAATGGGGAAATCATCCATTTCATTTCACTGAGGAGTATTACGACTACTTGTTAGATTGTGTAAAATCAATCATTCTTGATAATAATGTTGGTCAAACAAAGGCGTTATTTAATAATTACGAAACCATTTTCAAGAAGAGATATCTTGATGCTCTTAACAAAACAGCAAAATATATTCCAAATTCAAACGATTTTACATCGTTGGATTTACTAAAAGAATATGAAGAATTCAATTCTTTAGGAAGAAAACAAAAACTCCTCATTTCTTTTGCAATTGACAAAAAACATTGTCTTAAAAATTTTAAACGTATAAAAAAAGGCGAATAAATTATATGAGTTCCATAAAGCAATTTTTAAGAAATATTTATTACAGTCATTTGAAGCGCAAACATTATAGATGTGCTATAAATATGCCTTTAGATGAATACGAGGATTATCTAACAAAGCGTTATAGCGAAATGGTTAATAGACATAGCTACAGCTTTGGCAAAACGCTTAATCTCGCAAATCCACAAAATTTTTCTGAAAAGTGTCAGTGGATCAAACTATATGACCAAGACCCGCGAAAACCGGTTTTTAGTGATAAATACGCCGTTCGCGAACATATTAAGCAAAGTATTGGCGAACAATATTTGGTCCCACTAATTTCAATCAACGGTAAAGATCATTTCGAGAACGCTAATGAAATTGATTTTAAACAACTCCCGAACTCCTTTGTGTTAAAGTGTAATCATGGTTCACACTTTAACATAATTGTTAAAGACAAAAGATTATTAAGCAAAAAACAAATTATGTGTTATAAAAAACAATTAAATAAATGGTTGAAAACTAATTATGTTTTTACAGTTGCTCTAGAAACACAGTATACTGGCATTAAGCCATTAATTATTATCGAACAATATCTTGAAGGTGCCGAAAAAATGCGAGAATTCAAGTTCACATTTTTTAATGGTGATTTATCGTTCTTTTGGATTAGTGAAAGAATTGTGGATGTTTTTCGTACTACTACTACTTTCACAAGCAATAAAAAAATCGCTCCTTATAATTTTGATCTTGGAATTGATAAACCAGTTGATGATCCATCTATTCCAGTAGAATATGAAGAGATGAAAATGTTAGCCGAGAAATTGGCTTCTAATTTTACAATGGTTCGCGTCGACTTCTTTTTGCTTGATAAAAAAATTTATTTAGTGAATTAACGTTTAATAGCGCGGCAGGTTTTGATGTGCCTCGTCCGGTCGAATATGATCGAATCATAGGCGACCAATTAAAACTTGATTTAAATAAACGCGAGAATAATTTTACATACAGGAAGCATTAGTAATGAAAAAAGTAATTCATGGTATTCAATATCTTTGCACGATGGCAGTTTTTTTCTTATCTTTTCCTTTGGCGTTTATTTTATATGGTAGAAAGAAGTACTGGTTGATTTCTGAAGTGGCATTTGATGCTCGCGACAACGGAATTCACTTTTTTAAATATATATCGAATAACCATAAAGAAGTGAATGCACTATATTTGATAAGCAAAAAAAATCATGAGTTTAGTAATGTTAAAAAAATAGGGAAAACAGTAGAACCTTATTCATATAAACATATGTTAGTTTTTATTGCGGCTAAAGCAAAAATTTCTACCGCTGTTCACGGATGTTCGCCGTCAGGATATGTAACTAAATATTTATTAAAACATCACTGTACCGGGAAGAATATTGCTTTAAAGCATGGAATTTTTAAAAATCTTCATCCTAATTATTTTAAAAAGAACGCACATCTTGATCTAATTTGTTGTGGAGGAAAACCAGAATTTGATTTTATAAGCAAAGAATTTGGATATAGTTCAGATGTTCCTAAATATACTGGTTTGGCTAGATTTGATGGTCTTCATAATTGCGCATTAAAGCAAGAAGTTTTTATCATGCCAACTTGGAGACGATGGTTAGATTCGGTTAAAAATGTTGACGACTTTAAAAACAGCGAATACTACAACCAATGGTTTGGTCTATTAAAATCAGAGATATTTCTTCATCTTTTGCGCGAAAATGATCTTTATGTAAATTTTTATATTCATCCAAAGTTGAATCGCTTCAAGGAAGCTTTTAATTCAACAGACGAAAGGATAAGATTCGTTAATTCTGTTGATGGTGAAAGCGTACAGAAGCATTTAAAGGAAGCACGAGTATTGATTACCGACTTTTCAAGCGTATTTTTTGATTTTGCATATATGCTTAAACCAACAATTTATTTTCAATTCGATCAAAAACAATTTAATCAAGAACACTATTTAAAGGGTTACTTCGATTATTCTCAAAACGGATTTGGCGCTATTTGTTCTAATATACAAGAGGTAGGAGATGAACTAGAAACTATTATTCAGACAGAATTTCGTCTTTCTGAACCATATTTTTCGAGAGCAAGCGATTTCTTTACCATTAGAGATAAGCATAATTGCGAGCGAATTTTCTTAGAAGTGAAAAAGGTAATATCAAAATGAGTCCATCTGTAACCGTAGTATTAATGACTTATAACCAAAAACAATATATTCGCCAAGCTTTGGAAAATATTTTGTCGCAACAAACAACTTTTGATTTTGATATTTTTATTCATGATGATTGCTCAGATGACGGAACATATGAAATTCTCAAAGAATATCAAAAACAGTATCCACAAAAAATTAAAATACTTCATCAAGAAACAAGAAAGTTTATTAGATTAGGTTTTAATAAGATGATTTTGAATTATGTCGTCCCTAACATCCATTCCGATTTTATTGCTTATTGTGACGGCGATGATTATTGGTGTGACAATAAAAAAATTCAAAAGCAATACGATTTTCTCCTGCAAAACCCTGATTATTCAATGTGTTTTCACTCGGCATACCAGTTAAAAAATAATCATGATATGTCAAGCAAATGGTTTATTTTAAAAGAACGTGATTATTCAATTGATGATTTCGTTAATGATCAACCCGGTATAAATGTTGCAACTTCCTCAATTTTTATCAAGACAAGTGTCTTCAAAGATTTTTCTGAGTGGAGATTAGCTTATCCTGTCGAGGATGTTCCTTTATATATGACCGCTGCACTTCACGGAAAAATAAGATGCCAAAGCGATGTTATGAGTGTGTATCGTCAATTTTCTAATGGGTCATGGACAAGCCAAAATAGAAATTCGAACGAGAAAAAGATTAATCATTTGGTTCAATTAATTGAAGCAACAAGAAAATTTAATGAGCAGACTAACAAGCAATACAACAATCTAGTTCAATTGCAAATTTCTAGTTGTGAGTTCAGACTCGCTTTAATTCAAAAACAGTTTGATAAGATTTTTAATAGTTCAAACAAACGATATTTTAAGAAAATTCCTTTAAGGGATAGAATTAGTTTAAAATTGCAATACAGAATGCCTCGTTTGTATAATTTATTTCATAAGAAAGAGAATTAATATGATTCCTTGTAATGATTCCATAAGATTGTTTAAGAAGTATCAAACAGAGTTCGAAAAAGCTGCTTTAGATGTTTTAAGAAGTGGAAAATATATTTTGGGTGATAATGTTAAGTTGTTTGAAAAAGAATTTGCAAAATCAATTGGTACTAAGTATTGCGTCGGAGTTGATAATGGAACAAATGCCATTAAACTTGGTTTTCAAGCTTTAGGCATTGGAAAAGGCGATGAAGTACTTGTTCAAGCCAACACATATATTGCTACAGTGCTCGGAATAACTGCTAATGGTGCCACGCCAGTTTTTGTAGAACCAAATTCTTTTTACAATATGGATGAAAACGACATAGAAAAACGTATTACTAACAAAACAAAAGCCATTATTGTGACTCATTTATATGGACAAGCAACAAAAATGGATAAAATCATTTCACTTTGTGAAAAGCACAAATTGTATTTGTTAGAAGATTGCGCTCAAGCCCATTATGCCAAATATAAAAACAAAAACGTTGGCACGTTTGGAGACTTATCTTTTTTTAGTTTCTATCCAACAAAAAATATTGGAGCTTTTGGTGATGCTGGTGCAATTTTAACAAATGACGAAAACCTTTATACAAAAGTTCGGATGCTTCGGAATTATGGCTCGACAATTCGTTATAACTTTGAATTAGAAAATGGTTCAAACTCTCGTCTTGATGAGATTCAAGCCTCTCTTTTGCTTGTTAAATTAAGACACGCAAAAGAAATAACTCAGGAAAAGCAATCTATTGCAAACAGGTACCTTAAAGAAATAAAAAATAGTTTAATTAAGCTTCCTGAACTTGATAGCGATTGTTCTAGTGTTTGGCACTTATTTGTTTTACAGGTTGAAGATAGGAACAAGTTCATTAAGCATATGAACGATTGTGGTGTAATGGTAGATATTCATTATCCAACACCCCCATATCTTTCTAAATGCTACTCGTTTTTGAATCTTTCTGATGGTGACTTTCCAAAAACGTCATATCTTTCAAAACATATTGTAGACCTACCGATTTTTAATGGAATGACTGACAAAGAAATAGACCAAGTAATTAAGGCAGTAAATACATATGGAAAATAATAAAAGACATTATTTATACAACATTAAATCAATCTCAGAAAAAGACGGATTACTTTCTGTTTTAGAAGAGAAGAAAGATGTTCCTTTTAAAATTAAAAGGGTCTTTTATGAGTACGGAGTTTCTGAACATACAAATCGAGGAGAACATGCTAACAAGAAAAGTCGCTTCTGCTTGATTGCATTATCAGGATCTTGTGAAGTAATTGTTAACGACGGGCGAAAAGAGATTCAATATCTTCTCGATGCACCAACCAAAGTTCTTTATTTGGATAAAATGATCTGGAAAACAATGAAACACTATTCGAAGGATTGCATACTTTTAGTACTTTCTGATTCTCTCTATGATTCCAACGAATACATTCGAGATTTTAATGAATACAAAGAATTAGTAAAAAATGTCAAATAAAAAAACGATCAATGTTGTTTGCCATTATGCATCAATTTACGGGGGGAATTTTATTCCTTCCTTAATCAGACTGGCCGCTTGCTTAAGTAAATACAATATTATTTTTACATTTCCTAATGAGGCCAGAGGACGAAATTGGGCTAATTTTATAATTAAAAGTGGTTACACAGTCAATTTTATTGATTTTTCAAATAAGGCTCTCAAAAAAGGAATAAAGAATATCAATAGAACAAACAATGTTGATATTATGTATACTCATTTTTTGTCTGGTTTAAGAGTGAAAAACATCTATCCTTTTTCCAAAAAAATAAAGTTATTAATTCACGTCCACTCTGATTTCACAGGCGGATTGAAACAGAGTTTTTTTGACAAACTTAAAGAATTTGTAGAATTCCGTTTGATTCGAAAAGATGCAGAGTACATTTATGTTTCAGAAGCGATGTGGAGCAGACATAGTAAGTTTAAAGGACAATATTATGTTCAAAATGCTCTTTGTTTAGAACGCATTCCGGCAGAACCAGATGTCGTTCCACCAAAAAATGGAAAAACAACTTTTTTAACTTTTGGATGGTCCCCGTTTGTTAAGGGAATTGATGTAACGGTAAAAGCTTTTCTTGAAAGCAAACTTCAAAATGCGCAATTAATTGTTGTCCACGGAAGAGATGATGGATACCAAAAATGCGTTAATTATTTAAAAAATAAACTCGGCAATGATTCTTTTCTCAATAATGAGAGAATTTCGTTTGCCCCTCCCGCAGAAAATGTTTTTAATTATTATTCGTTGGCCGATGTATTTATTTCTTCATCGAGATCAGAGGGTTTTTCTTATTCTGTTTTAGAAGCCCTATATTTTAATTTAAGAGTTTTATGCAGTGATATTGAAGGAACATCGTGGGCAAAAAAATACAATAATGTTCAGACATTTAAATCCGAAGATTTTCGTAATTTACAAGCATTAATTGATAAATGTTCAAATTATAAAAAGAATTGTGAAAAAAATATAAACATATTAGAAGACTTTAGTATCAAAAAATGGTGTAATAGTATTGCCAAAATTATCGGCAGTATTTAATTATCATAAATCGACTTAATCGATTTTTTGAAAGAATTTAAAGAGAATTGATCAAGGTTATAATGTTGGCGATTATTGCCACTTTTTTTAAACTCTTCAAATATCTTGAATGCCCACTCTTTTGGCCCCGATTCTAGGCTTAATGAGATTAACCCACCAGCATCCATTTCTTTTGTTACGTTTGTTGATGCAAAGACTTTAATTCCACAGGCTTGCGCTTCAATTGCAGTAATGCCAGCACCCTCTTGACAGGAAGGCATGAGAGCAAATGTTGTGTATTCGAAATTGTTTCCGACCCCTTTTGTTCCGTCAATAATTTCAACATGGTTCGATAAATTTGTGTTTTTAATACGAAACTTAATTTGATTTAAGTATCCAGCGCCCGTTTCTTTGCCGATTAATTTTAGATAAGAGTTTGGATAAACTTGAAGCAATTCAAAGAGTACATTAATTGAAAATAATTGGTTCTTGTTATCATTAAATGTCCCGACCTGCGTTAGGACAAGTCGGTCGTAAGGCAATTTGTTAATAACATCGAGATTAAATTGGGATGCATTATAACTGTTATAAATAATTGAATAGTTTTTGTTTGAAAACGTTGAATCACAGCAAAGTTTTGAAACGCCAATAAAAGTTGTGGCATATTTAAGAGAAAGCTTTTTATTTTTCTTATATAAGTGCCTATTTAACAACCCACTAGGTGTTTTGTGAATAACTGTTCCGTGTAAAATTCTTTTTTGGATTCCGCGTTTTTTGCAAGCCTTAAAAAAAGGCCAACTGTCATACTCTTTAAAAGAATGAACGACATCATATTTTTTGTTTCGGATTAGATTGTTGCATTGCCTAAAAAAAGACTTGTTTCTAAAACCGATATACCAAAAAAATCTCTTAATCCTTTTTAGTGGTTTCGTGTCGTTAAATTTAATAATGTTAATATTATTAATGCCTTCATTTTTAAGACAATCAAAGTAAAAAGTATTATTATTGAAGACAACAATATCAAAATTATAAAAATCTGAAAGAGATTTTATTGTTTGATAAATAACATTTGGGACGCCGCTGTTATTTAAATCGTTATAAGCAATTATTAAGGCGTTTTTTCTGTTTGTGTTCATTTGTGTTTCTCTTACTTATTAAATATATTACAATAAGTAAAACGAAACGACTATTCTTATTGCATTCTTGGGGCTTATAGAGAAAGAAAATGTTAAAAAGACTTTCTAAATATACAAAAATTATTATTCCGCTTTTTACGTTATTTTCGTTATCGTTTGTTTATCTCGGTGGTTTATTTTCCTCAAAAACTGAGTTGGAAAAAATCTCCTCTTATGCATCTAAGGTAGTATTAAACAATACAGTTAACAAAGAAAGAATTTGCATAACAGCCGAACGTGCATCATCGACCGTATCACTTCCAGATGCCGAAACCGAATTTAGGAATCTCTATGGAGTTTTTGCTCAAAGAACTATTACATTTTCTTCAGTAATTAATCCTGATAAAAAACACAACATTACAATAGGAAATGGTTTAACAAATAATTTGTCAGCCATGTATGTCGGCCCCGTTGGATCAACAGAATATAACGGTGGTTATCGTCATTATGTATACCCATTTGATTTAATGTTTCCTGATGACAAAGACTATGAAAAAAAGACAAAAACGCGTTTTTATGCTTATATTAGTCAGAGTCAAGCCGATAAAATCTTGGACGAAATTCTTCACGAAGAACGAGTGAATGGCGTTTTCTCTGTTGAGACGTATCAAAAGCTTATATTACAGGAATTCCCTTTTAGCGTTGATGGAGAATTATTTGATTTTGGCATTTTGAATATTTTCTATGAGACTAATTATTACTACAAAGGGTTAACCGATGCAGTTGGTGATTTCATTTTAACATCATATTCTTTTCCGAAAGATTTAAGAAAAGAACAAAAACACCTCTATTTCCTAAATAGCAACGATTATCAAAACAAGTATTTTATGGAATATCTCAATTCTCTTTATTCAACTGATGATTATTTATTAAAAATCAATCCATATAACTTAATCGGGACTTTTAATTCCGATTACTTATTGAGTTTTCATAACGTTGTTTTGAACAACAAACTAGAATGGGTAAGCATTACTTTATTCACCTTTGCTGGAATTATGTTGATATTTAATATTGTTCTTTTTGCCTACGATGTTTTTAGAAACAAAAATAAAAAAACGCTGAATCTCATAACTTATATTCTCCTATTGTTTGTTCCATATATTGTTTTTAGCATCTTGTATTTAATTACTAAGGATGCCGCTTATATTTCAGATATATCTTCGAAAATTAATGTCATCTACATTTGCGTATACTCGGTTTTGCTATTGGTAATTCATTATTCTGATCGTATTTTTAACGTTGATAAAGGGCCATTCCTATTATCTAGAGGAAAGGATTATTATGAAGTTACTATCTAGTTTAAAGACTTCATCGAAATTCAAAAATGCTCTTTATTGGATTGTTTTAATATTTACTTTTTTATATGTTTTTTGTGTTCCGTCTTTTGGTGAAGAAACGGGATTTTTACGATATACGATATATTTTTCAATGATTGTTTTGACAATATCATCGTTACTTTATTGTTATCTTTATAAAAGCTTGAAATTAACAAAATACACTTTGTTTATTCCTGTTTTTGTTATATTTGCTTTTATTGGAACAGCGATTTTTTCTAAAGAATTTAGAGGGTGGTTTTCACTTGTTTTACTAGCTATAAGCTTCTTCGCGTTTCTATATGCGTTTATATCCATTAATGATAAATATAGGGTTGTTCAAATTATTGCCATAGGATTCTTCGTTTTTTCTTTATATTTTATTGTTTATTATCGAAACGAAATTTTATCATTTAGATCCTTTGGTTCGGAAGCGTTTCGTTTAGGCACTCATTTTGATAATCAAAATGGTGTTGGTGCTTATGCTGTTGTTGGTTTTGCTTCCGCCTTATATATCCTTTTATTTTGGAAAAAGACTTATCGATACTTGTTTATTGTTCCGGCTTTTACATCATTGATTGTTGGCATTACTACTGGGAGCAGAACTTTTATTCTTGCTTTAGTGGTTTTTATACTTGTGTTTTTATATTTTAAATTTAAAAAGCATAAGATCATCTATCTGATAGTTGTTACGACAACACTTTTGATTGGTGTTCTTCTTTTGAATTTGCCTTTTATGGCAACGATGAAAGATCGTATTGTTCGTTCGTTGGGTACAATATTTGGCTTTGGAACAAGAGTCGACACATCAACTGTTGAGCGTGTAATTTGGGCAGATTTTGGTTTTACATTGGGAAGTAAAAATATTTTATTAGGATATGGTGTTGGCGGATTTTCATCCGCTTCTGGGGTTGCTACTTATGCACACTCAAATTACGCAGAAGTCCTTTGTGATTTTGGTGTGATTGGCTTGTTTCTTTTTTATGCCCCTCTAGTAATACTATTTATCAAATCATTACTATCCAAGCGCATTGATAAAAATTTTCTTATTCCATTTTTTGTTTATTACATAATAGTTAGTTTTTCAAACGTTATATATTACAAAAAAATTTATTTTCTCATTTTGGCATTCCTATTCTTCCTGGTTTATTTTGAAGGCATGACTTTGGCAAAGAAAAACATTGTTCCGAAATTAAAATCTGTAGCCATCACTTGCGATACTATGGGTAGTGGAGGTGCTGAAAGGGTTATTTCAATTTTGTGTAATGAGTTTTCTAATAAAGGGATTCATATATCAATTATTGGTGTAGCCGATAACGGTTGCAGCAAGCCGTTTTATGATTTAAACAAAGAAATTAAATATATTCCGCTTTGCAAAGGAAGCAAAAAAAGAATTGGCTTTATAAAAAGAATTCATCGTTTAAGAAAAGAAATTACACAATTTAAGCCAGATGCGGTGATTTCATTTCTGCCAAATGCAAATATCTATTCTTCAATTTCTTTAATTGGTCTCAAAGTTCCTCACATTGTGGCCGAACGAAATAATCCGTATGTTGATCCAAAAGGCAAGATAACCCGTCTTTTGAAGAAACTTTCTTTTATGGGGAGTGATGGTGCAGTGTTCCAAACAAAGCAAGCTAGAGAGTTTTATCCTGCTTTTGTAAAAGAAAAATCTAGAATCATTTATAATCCGGTAACAGTTTTACCGACCAATATCGAATATAAAAGCGACAAAAATCGTACAGTTTTGTCTGTTGGAAGGCTTGTTGAGCAAAAAAATTATCCATGCTTGTTTGATGCTTTCAAAATATTTAATGAGAGATTTAATAATGAATATAAATTAAAAATTTATGGGGAAGGTCTATTAAAAGAAACACTTTTATCGTATATTCAAAGTATTCAAATTGATAAATACGTTGAATTGTGTGGAAATGATAAAAACTGGCAATTAAAAGAAAAAGATGACGCTTTGTTTGTCTTATCGAGCGACTATGAAGGAATGCCAAACTCGTTGATAGAAGCAATGGTGCTCGGAATACCTGTAATCTCAACAGATTGTCCAATTGGTGGACCAGCTGAAATCATAAAAGATGGATTTAACGGCTATCTTGTACCTGTCGGAGATTCTAATGTTTTGGCTTCAAAAATGATTGAAGTTGTAAATGCCGATTCAAAGTTAGTATTCGACAACACAAGATCATTGATTGGTGATCTTTCATCGGAAAAGATTGCTGATCAATGGATAAGTTATATTGAGTCATTAAAAAAAGGATGTATATGAAGAAGATCTTGCTTATAGGTAATAGTGGCATTGACCATGGAGGAACGGATGGTCAAACTGTTAAAGTTCGTTTATATCTAAAAAAGATAAAAGACGAGGGTTTTGACTGTGATTTTGTTGATCTTGAGCATTTTTCAAGACACCCCTTTTCAATATTGCTGCAAATTAAAAGAAAGATTAAACATTGTGATAGAATTATCCTAATTACCGCTCAACGCGGAAGCAAGGTTTTGATTCCTTTTATTAACCATTGCAACAAAAAGTTTAAGAAACCTTTCGTTTTTCCTTTAATTGGTACAAGTGTTCTTCATTACACAATCGATAAGTTAAATGATGTTGATAAAAACAATTTTATATTGAACCACGATTTTTCAAAGTCCAAAAATTCAAAAAATTGGTCAAAACATCTGCAAAAAATGACATATGTTTTACCAGAAACCGATTTATTAACCGAAGTCTTTAGTGAATTTTATAAACTAAACAATGTTAGAACATTAAATAATTTTCGTGATCATTTTAATATTAAAAAAACCGACGTTCATTCTGAAAAAGAAAGTCTGAAAATCGTTTACCTTTCACGAGTTATGAGGGAAAAAGGTATTTTTGATTTACTTGATGTGGTTGAGAAAATTAATTGCCTTAAGAAAAGTATTTCCTTGGATATATATGGTGAATGTTTGATGAATGATGATGATTTAAAAACATTTAATTTAAAAACAAATAATGGCCCAATTAAATACCAGGGTAGAGTTAAGCAAGAGAATGCTGTAGAAATATTGTCAAAATATGATTTATTTGTTTTTCCAACGAGATTCGTTGGCGAAGGCGTTCCTGGTGTAATTGTAGAGTCTCTACTTGCTGGCACCCCAGTATTAACTTCGAATTTTCCTCAAGCTCATTTGTTATTAACCGATAATAAAGAGTCGGTTTTCTTTGAAATGTTTAATAAAGATGACCTAGAACAAAAGTTGCTGAATATTATTAATAATATGAGTATAATAAGCAAACTAAAGGAAAATACTTTAGAATCATCGAAAAAGTATACATATGAGCATGAAAGAAAAAAATTTCTTAAATATGTATGTGGTGTGGAGGATATAAAATGAAAGGCATTATTTTAGCGGGTGGTAAAGGCACAAGACTATACCCAATGACCAAAGCAATTTCAAAGCAATTGTTGCCAATATACGATAAACCATTGATTTATTATCCTTTATCGATTTTGATGCTTGCATCGATAAGAGATATATTGGTTATATCCACACCAGAAGATATCAATGATTATAAAACATTATTGGGAGATGGTTCTAAAATCGGTTTGAATATTCAATATGCCGTTCAAAAAGAGGCTCGTGGTTTGGCTGATGCTTTTATAGTTGGCGAAAAATTTATCGGTCAAGATAGTGTTTGCCTTATTCTTGGAGATAACGTTTTTTACGGTCCTGATATTACGGATTTATTAAGAAAATCAGCGGATATTAAAAGCGGGGCGGTTATTTTTGGTTATCCAGTTAAGGATGCTTCGAGCTTTGGTGTGGTGGAATTCGATTCAAATGGTAAGGTCTTATCTTTGGAAGAAAAACCGAAACAACCTAAATCAAATTACGCTGTTCCTGGACTATATTTTTATGATAATGATGTTGTATCAATTGCAAAGTCAATTAAACCATCGCCTAGAGGCGAAATTGAAATCACCGCTGTGAATAACGAGTATTTAAAGAAAAACAAATTATATGTGACATTAATGGGTCGAGGTATGACTTGGCTTGATACCGGAACCCCTGAAGGCATGCTTCAAGCTAGCGAGTTTGTTAAAACCATTCAAGAAAGACAGGGTTTTTACATCTCTTGCATAGAAGAAATAGCATGGAGACGTCATTTTATCGATATTGATCAATTAAAAAAACTCGGCGAAGAGATTAAACAAACAGAATATGGCAAATATATTATTTCTTTAGCAAAGGAGAACCATCAATGACAATAGTTGTAACAGGCGGTGCTGGCTTCATTGGATCGAACTTCATTTTTTATATGATGAAGAAACATCCAAAATACAAAATTGTCTGCATTGATAAGTTAACTTATGCTGGAAACCTTTCGACTTTGAAGTCTGTACTAAACAAAAGTAATTTTGTTTTTTATAAAACTGATATTTGTGATCGAAAAGCCATCGAAAGAATATTCAAAAAAGAACAACCAGACCTTGTTGTTAATTTTGCTGCCGAATCACATGTGGACCGATCTATAGAGAACCCCGAAATTTTCTTAGAAACAAATGTTATAGGAACATCTGTCTTAATGGATGCTTGCCGTAAATACAACGTAAAACGTTTTCACCAAGTGAGTACAGATGAGGTTTATGGTGATCTTCCATTAGATCGCCCGGATTTGTTATTTACAGAAACTACCCCAATACACACATCATCTCCGTATAGCAGTAGTAAAGCTGCCGCCGATTTGTTGGCGTTAGCATATTTTCGAACATACGGATTACCGGTTACAATCTCGCGTTGTAGCAACAATTATGGCCCATACCAGTTTCCGGAAAAATTAATTCCGCTAATGATAATTAATGCTTTAAACGATAAAAAGCTACCGGTTTATGGAAAGGGAATTAATGTTCGAGATTGGTTATATGTTGAAGACCATTGTGAAGCGATTGATTTAATTATTCATAAAGGAATTGCTGGTGAAATTTATAATATTGGTGGTCATAACGAGATGAAAAATATTGATATTGTGAAACTAATTTTATCTAACTTAAATAAGCCAGATACGTTAATTGCATTTGTCCAAGATAGAAAAGGACACGATTTGCGTTATGCCATAAATCCAGAAAAGATTCATAGAGAACTTGGCTGGACCCCAAAAACAAATTTTTCCACTGGAATCAAATCTACCATCGAATGGTATTTAAAAAACACTGAATGGTGGACTGATATTATCTCGGGCGAATATGAAATGTATTATAAAAAAATGTATGGTAAACAATTGCAATAATTATAACGAACTATATATAGTTATTTGACAATTATTATTTATTAGAGATAAAATCATAGAACATTATGGAAAGAAGAAAGGTATTACTTGTAAGTGCGCTCTTGGGAGTTTTTGCCTTGGCCGTTGGTGGAGTAATTTTAGTTGCTAATAAATCAGAAAACGTTACATCAACCAGCAACACTCCATACCAACTCTACATTGAAGCTCATCCTGAATACACAAAAAACGAGGCCGATTGGCTTCAAGACCTTATAAATGGACAGTTAGTTGATCCGAAAACATTCGTTGTTACATTTAACTCTAATGGTGGCTCGGCAGTTCAATATCAAGTTGTTAGAGAGGGTGAAAAGGCTACAAAACCAAATAACCCAACCCGAAAAGGTTATACTTTTAATGAATGGACATATAATGGTTCACCATGGATTTTTTATGGATATTCAGTTACTGAAAACATAACCCTTTATGCGACATGGAATATTGTCAATTATAAACTGAATTATGATTTAAACGGAGGAGATGAATCTGAGACCAATCCATCTTCTTATACTGTAAATAGCGAATTTTCTCTAAAATCACCAACAAAAACCGGATATTCTTTCGAAGGATGGTTTGATGATGACGGAAATAATGTTGAAAAAATTGTCGCAGGTACAACCGGAAATATTAATTTAAAAGCCCACTGGTTAGCAAACGAAAATCTTCTTGATATTTCAAGCAACGACATAAATAAAGGAACGGTTGAAATATTGAGCGGAAGTGGATATACCGACGAAAACATTAGTATTCAAGCAAATGCTCTCGATACATTCGCTTTCCGAGGATGGTACAACGAGAACAATGAATTAATATCGAAAAGTAATCCTTTTAATTTTGTAATGCCACCTTCCAGTGTTAAATATCACGCCGAATTTGATGGGCTAAGACAACTTAGTTTATCAATCAGCGACCCAAATAAAGGTTCTGTTAATGGATCTGGTACAAAGATTATCGGAGATAATATTGAAATTTCGTGTGAAGTTCAAAGCGGAATTTTTAAAGGTTGGTTTGACGATGACGACAATTTGGTTTCATCGTTTACAGATTACGAATTTGTTATGCCAGAAGAAGATTATCATTTAACAGCCAAATTTTATGATGTTAGTGAGGAAGCCGATTATAACTATAAAGTGCAGCATGGCATTATACCTATGTTTAATGATGATTTTAGTAAGGTTACATACGGAATGTATCCACAAAGTGTTGTCGATGACACGGAACTTGAAAGTTCACTAAACGAACTTTTATCATCCAGTGAACCAAATGAATACGGATATTATTCTTTAGATGGTGAATTCTATATTAATAGAATTGTGACTATTTATAATTTTGAACGATATTCTAGCGTTACAGATTATCCAAAATGTTTTGATAACGGGGAAGAAATGCTTTCTGGTTCAATAAAGTGGTTTAAAGTTGAACCAATTGAATGGCATGTACTCGGCAAACAAAACGGTAATTATACTTTGGTGTCATCAAGGGTCCTTGAAAAAACTTCTTTTGATAATCACGGCGGTAGCCGCATCATTGGTACAAAAACAATATATGAAAACAATTATGCTTATAGTTCTGTTCGCGAATGGTTAAATACATCTTTTGCGAATAAACTATTTTTCCTTAATACCGGCGATAATTATAAGGTTGTTGAGACTGAGGTTGATAATTCAGCTAAAACAACCGGAGCAGAAGCAAATATTTATGCCTGTGATAATACTATTGATAAAATTTATTTTCCAAGTGTTTCCGATACAGAATTGATAAAAGCAAAAATTGGTAGTTGTGCTTCTTTGACAAGCGACTATTTGCGGGCAAGTGGCACTTTCTATAATTATCAAACTATGCCTTATTGCGGAGAATATTGGACAAGATCTCCAGACTCAGACCCCTCATATAATGACCATGTTAAACGTGTTAGTGAGAAAGGCCAAATAGGAAGATGTAGCGCCTCATTGGTTCACAATGTTCGTCCGTGCGTTACTTTGCGTATTATTTAATATTAAATTTTAATTTACAATTATAGTGCTTTTATTTTATTGGGTTTTACGTTTTTGTGAAATAATGAAGCCTAATTAAATTATTTGAATTATAGACTAATGAATTTTAATCATTTTCTTTTTACTTTTTTTTATATAAAATTATCGATATGAAAAAAATAAAAAATTTTTTCATGCATATTTTAATTTATCTTGCCTTTTTGTTTCCGTTGATTTTGTCTGCCAATTGTTTTTTTACTGCGCTGGTAAATACAGACTATTACCGTTTTTCTAAATCATATGCTCAAAACAGGAATCTATTGTATGATGATCGAATGATTTTCAGTTTAAGAAATGATTTAGCATTGAAATTCCGGGATGATAGTCAATATAAAACAATTGCGAATAATGGTGCAATCACCAGATATTCCGTTTGCCTTGAAACGGATTCAAAACTTTTTAAAGTAAATAATACCAATGTCACACCAATACAGTCAAACCTTCTTAGATACTATCCTTCAAATGTTGTTGAAAACAACTTTTTAATTCAGTATGTACCATTCAAACGTTTTGAGAATATAGAATTATTTGATTCGGACGACACCAATTTTGTCGTAGTTTCTTCGTATATGTTTGAGGCGTTAGAGAAACCGGAATATATTGATATCAGTAATCCTTATAATAGTAACGAAATAATCAGCGCAAAAGTTCACGGTATATACAGTGTTTCCAGTGGTCAAAAACGTTTGAAGAATCTCTTTTACGATTTGTATAATGAACCTATCTTTCTAAACAACAAAGCATTTAATGAATTTGTTTTAGATGGAAATACTCCATTTTCAACTGATATTATTTTTAGTTCATCTAGCAAATATCAACCAATTTTGTCAGATGTGATGACCAACAAGAATTGGAAAACTAATTCATTTGCTTTTAAACAATTTGAAAAAATTTACGATGATATGGAACGCATGGAAACAAGAAACACAAACCTGCTTTTTATCATCGGAGCCGTTAGCTTTTTAGCCTTTCTAACTGCTTTTATTGTTGTTGTATTTTTAAAACTAGATTGCTTAAAAAAAGCTTTCGAAATAATCAACCCTTATATGTTTGTTGTTTTGTGTTTTGCTCCGGTATTTGTATTTAGATTATTGTATTTCTTGGTTGAATCTCCAGTTTTGTTTTTCCTTCCATCGTTTGGGTTAACAAGCGTCTTTTGTTTTTGTGTAGCCATCATATATTCGGTTATATTTTACTCAATTAGGATAATTAAAAATGAAAAACACCATTAAAAATATAATTCATAATTTTAAATGCCTAATTACATCTAAGCCATTCTTAAGGGATGCGGTTGCAATAATTGTTTTTATATCCATATCTATTTTTAGCGGCTATGCCCTTTCTGTAGTTTCATCATATAGAACATTATTAAATATTCTCCTCATTGTTTTTTGTTTGTGTTTGTTCTTGTATCGTGTATTAACAATTAAGATATTTCCCATTAATTCAGTCAAAAGCGCTGCAGTAAATCTATTAAAATCATTGTTTCTTGATTCGTCTTTTATCTATCTGCTGATTTTAATTTTTGCTTCGCTGATTGCTATGAGTGTAAATAATGATTTTACTGATGTGGGCATTAAGACTTTTCTAAACCAATTTTTAATGTTTTTTGCAGCATTTTTGATTACAAAAATTTTCCCATTTAAAACTATCATAAAATATTTTAGAAAAATTTTCCCATTTGTTTGTTTAGTTGCTCTTGTTTTATATATCTTTTTAAATGTTTTTAATATAGATTATCCCTTCAATTCATTTACTTCGAGTTATGCTAGTTACGATAATTATTTCTATACTTTTTTCAGTTTCGTTGGTCTTAGAAATAGAAATTGTGGATTTTTTTGGGAACCGGCTCTTTATGGTTTGTTTCTTTGTTTTGCCGTTATATGTGAAATTCTTTTCGCAGAAAGAAAAATTCGCATTTCCGTATTAATTTTGTACTTAATTAGCATCATAACCACCTTTTCTTCCTCATCGATAATCATATTAATTTTTGCCTTGCCTGTTTGTGTGGCGATTGCAAAAAAAGAGGTTATCGATAGAAATTTTGTAATTTTATTAATTTCTTCTCTTGTGTGTCTTGTCGCCATTTTGTTTGTTGTTATTTTTAACACAAATATATCAGCCAAATTTATTGTTAATGGCAAATCGGATACGTTTTCGACGAGATTATATGGCCCAGGAGTTAATTTTGTTGTAATGTATGAAAACCCGTTTGGTGTTGGCTTTTCAAATGAAACAGCCGTTTTCTTTGAAACAGCAAATCGTATGGGTGTTGGTAGCAGCGTGAGCGTTCAAACCTTTTCCTTTGGCTATTGGATTTCTGCTTTTGGATTTCCTGGTTTGCTTTTAATGTTTATTCCGCTCTTATTTTTAGTTTTAAATGACAAAATTCCGGTTTATGCGAGCATATTGATTGCGTTATTGTCGTTATTATTTGCTCTTTCTGAACCATTAAATAATGTTCTATTTTTTATAATCCTACTTTTTTATGCGATTAACGAATCTACTTTATTTAAGAAAAAACGTGATATCTGTTCAAATGACAAGCATTCGCTGATAAAAGAAATATCAAATAGCAAGAATACATCATTGTTAGCAAAGAATTCTCTTGGATCGTTTGTTGTAAAGGGTTTGGCGATGTTTATCTCTCTTTTCACAACATCCGCATATATATCTTATTTTGCTGATCCAAAAGGTGAAGGAATGCTATCTTTATGGTTCACCATTTTGTCTTTGCTGACATGGATTTTAATTTTTGATTTTGGAATTGGACACGGATTAAAAAACAAGTTAATAAATTCCTATGCAAAAGGAAGTAAAGATACAACAAAAAAGATTTTAGCTTCGTCCTACATTGGTATTTCATTAATTTCTCTTACAATTTTTGTAGTTGGGTGCATCCTAATTTTCATTGTTGATCCATACAATTTGTTTAACATTGATAGTTCGCTGGTTGAACTTAAATCAATTAGATTATCATTGGTTTTTATCCTCTTGGGAATATGCATGAATTTTGTATTAAAACTCGTTGGGAACATTTATGAATCCTTACAAAAACAATGGGTTTCAAACTTGTGTGCTGTTTTGCAAACATTTTCGATTCTAATGTTTGTAACATTTTTCAGATTTACGTCAAACGAGAGCCAAATTATTGGTGTTTCTGTGGCGTATTTGCTTGCTTCTAATCTTCCTTACGCACTTTTAACATTAATTTTATTTATGGGAGGATTTAAAAAATATCGATTTCATCTAAAAGATTTTTCTCTTAAATTTAGTAGATCTGTTTTAAGTTTGGGAGGTGTTTTCTTTTTGATTCAAATATCAATGATGCTAATTAACAGCACTAACACATTCCTAATCCAACAGATATTTGGTTCAACATATCCAGGTGCAGCAGCCGAATTCACTTATTATCATAAGATTTTCAATATAATAATTGTTGTTTCCCAACTTCTTAGTGGACCATTGTGGGTTATTATTGCCAAAGCAAAATCTGAAAATGATAGTAAGTATCTTAGAAAAATTTCACGAATAATTATTTATGGTATAGTCGCCTTTTCGCTCTTAGATCTCGTGGTCTTTTTGTGCTTACCATTTATTTTTAAAATTTGGATTTCTAATGCTGATTTTACATTTTCTTGGCTGGCAAATGCTATTTTTGCAATTAATGCACTTATTGTAATGACTGTTGTCCTTTTTTCAGCCATATCAAACGGACTAAGTTATTTAAAATATCAGGTTTTAGGATTCCTTATTGGTTTAATTTTGAAAATTATCACAGTTGTTTTAGTCGTTGTTCTACACAACAACGGAAGATTAAATGAATGGTATTTTATTGAGCTAACAACGACAATTGCATATTTACCTGTTTTATTTCTTTTGCCAATTGGTAACCATAAATGTTTGCGAAGCGAGCCAAAAAGAAAAACTCAAAAAATCTTTCTTTTAGGTTATTTTTCTGAGTTGATTGATAGTGGTAGAAACGCTCCTTTGGCGGCAGAATCGATTTGTTTATATATTAAAGATGTTCTTGAATCAAACAAGTTAATTAATTACGAAATTGTTAATTTGGCCAACTCAAGAAGGAAGTTTGTTGTTGAAAGAACGAAAAAATTAGGAAATTTTACGCAAATTGGAACAAATTGCTTTGGTCGTGTTTACAGAAAGTTTTTGTGGAAGAAATTTTATTGGAAAAAAATATATCGTTTTTGCAAACAGAATATGCAAGAAAATGATGTCATTCTAATATATCATTCATTGTTAAATGGTAAATTAATAAAAAAAGTTCGCGCAAATTTACATATTAAGACGATTTTAATTGGTGCTGAATTTTATTCAGATGTAACGAACAATGTTGCAGGAAAGAGAATTGAACAAGAAATGTATGGATATGCGAATGCACATATTTTAATTTCTGACTCCTTGAAAAACGAAATATATCACAAAAGACCTTCAATAATTCTTAATGGTGATTATCGCGACATTGATATAAAGTGTAAAGACAAATTCAACTTAGACGGGAAAAAACATTTAGTATATGCTGGTACTTTTGATCCTGTTAAAGGCGGGGTGTTTTCTGCAATTCAAACTATGGCCTTACTTGATGATAGTTTTGTATTGCATATTCTTGGGTTTGGAAACATAAATTCAGTTAAACGAGAAATTGCAAATTTGAATATATCGGACAAAGTCATTATTGAAGGGGAATTGCGCGGACAAGAACTTTTTGATTTTCTTGCAAGGTGTGATATTGGCTTAAGCACACAGAATTCGCACGCAACTTTCAATTCCACGTCCTTCCCTTCTAAAATTGTTCTTTACACAAAGTGTGGCCTAAAAATAGTTTCAACGCCAACACCATCTCTTTTAAACTCTCCATTTAAGAAGAATTTGTTCGTTTCAAGTGGAGATAAACCAGAAAAAATACAAGATGCAATTATTAAAGCCACAAAGAAAAATATTAAACAGATTCGAATCAACCAAATTCGGGCACAATTTGAATCTGAATTTTGGGGCTTAATAAATCAAATATCTAATAGCAAGAGATTTCTTTTTGTTAATAATTGTTTTGGCGGAAGTACAGGCACAATTTGTCGAGAAATACATGAATATGTTCTTCAACAAGGCCACGATTCCCTTTTTGCCTATGCAACTGGTAAAAGTAAGAGGTCTATTTTCTATAAGAAATATTCCTGCAGAATTGAATCGTATATCTCCGCTTGTATTACAAGAATAAACGGTGATTACTTTGGTAATATGCTTGGAGCAACACAAAAACTTATTCGTATTACACACAAATATAAACCAAATCTAATAAATCTCCACTGCGTTAATTCTTATTCGCTCAATTTATCTAAGTATTTCAACTATGTAAAGACTCTATCACTTCCTGTGGTTTTAACAAACCATGCTTTATTTTATGCAACTGGTTCATGTGGATATCCATACAACGGTTGCAAGGGATATTTAAAAGGGTGCAAAAATTGTCCGAATAAAAGATACGCCAGCAAATCTTTCATTAAAGATAGAGCAAGTAAAAATTGGATTTCCATGAAAAATAATTTAAATGATCCTCGCGTTTTTATGACTAGTGTATCTGATTATGTTAATAATTTTTGTGGTTCTTCTGAAATAACAAAAAAAATACCAAACAAGACAATATTAAATGGAATTGACACAAGTGTTTTTTCTTCGGCTAAACGCAGCAAAACTAGAAACGCGCAAACAACGATTCTCTATGTAACGTCAGACATAAATAACCACAACAAAGGATTTGACCAATTTTGTTCAATTGCAAAAGAATTGGATAATGATTCATTTAAATTTATTGTTGTTGGAGATAAGAAAAAGAAAAAATTTAACCAAAAAAATGTCTTATTTTTAGGCAAAATAAATAATATAAACGAGCTTGCTGAAATTTATGCATCTTGTGATTTGCTTTTAATAACAAGTCGGAACGAAACATTTTCGTTGCCTGTTGCTGAAAGTTTGTGTTCAGGAACGCCGATTGTTGGTTTTAAATGTGGTGGACCGGAGTCGTTTGCTCCGAATGAATATTCTAAATTTTTTGGTTTTGGTGATTGTGATGGTGTAATCAGATACATAAAAAGTAAAAAATATTTACTTATTGATAGAAAGAAGTGCTCAATAGATTCAAAAAAACTTTTTGACAAGCAAATGATGCTTGATAAATATTTAGATTTTTATAATTATATTTTCGATAAAAACACATGAGGAATATACTTTTTATTTGTAATGAATCAAAAACTGTAATTAATTTTCGTCAGGAATTAATTTTATTTTTGCAGGAAAAGAATTATAAAGTGTCAGTAATTGTTTCAGATAACGATTACGTTGCTCAAATTAAGCGCTTAGGCGTATCATGCTTTGTTTTTAAGCACAAAAATCATTCGAAAAACATTTTTGCTATTTTGAAATTAAAAAGATTTTATAAAAAAATTATAAAAAACAATCATTTTGATCTTGTATTCACATTTCAAATTAAACCAAATATTTTTGGTTCACTAGCAGCAAGAAAATTTAAAATTCCTGTTGTTTGCATGGTTGAAGGTTTGGGCAATCCTTTTCAACCTCATTCATTTAAAGAGAAAATTTTAGAATTATTAGTTGTAAAACTATACAAAAAAGCATTTAGAAAAGTTAAGCTTGTTTTTTTCTTAAATGATTCTGATTTAAATGATTTTTTAAGAAAGAGAATCATATCTAAAGACCGGGCATTTGTCATTGATGGAATAGGAATTGACACAAAGAAGTTTCCTTTTACAGACATTCCAAGTGCAAATTGTACAGTAATTTATCTAGCTCGTTTGTTAAAAAATAAAGGAATTTTTGAATTCTGCGAGTGTGCAAAAAAGGTAAGGCAAGTTCGACCTGACATTTCCTTCAAATTATATGGATCTGAAGCCGAATTAAACCAAAAAGACATTCAAAAATACATAGATTTCGGAACAATTGATTATTATGGATATGTTGAAAATCCAAAGGAAGTTATTTGTTCCTCTAATATTATGATATCCACTTCATATAGGGAGGGTTTTCCTAGAATTATTTTGGAAGCAATGGCATTGGGGCGCCCCGTTATAGCTTTCGATTCTGTTGGTAATAAAGATATTATTAGAAATAGTGATATAGGTATATTAATCGAAAACAAGAGTGTGTCTAAAATGAGTGAGGCAGTAATTGAATTAGCTGATAATGTAGCCCTTCAAAAGCTCTTAGCTAAAAACGCTAGAAAATATTGTGAACAGTTTTATGATTCATCCATAATAAATGATATTATTGAAAGGAAAATTAGAAGTTTTTTGTAATCGTTTATGGTATATACAAAAGATCAACTTGCTAAACTTCAATCAACACTAAATGAAATTCTTGGAATGATTGATGTTTTGTGTAAACGTAACAATATAGAATATTTTGCAATCGCTGGAACATTGCTTGGAACAGTTCGTCATGAAGGTTTTATTCCTTGGGATGATGATATTGATATCGGCATGATGAGAGATGATTATAATAGGTTTTTGGAAGTTCTTGTTAAAGAACTTCCAAAAGGCTACACATATGTGAATTATGAAGTAAATAAACATTGCCCAAATATTTTCACTAAAGTTTGCAAAGAAGGGACGACTTTTGTTGAAGAGGAAACAGAATCGCTAGATATACCACATTGTATTTTTGTAGATATTATGCCCATTGATAAAACATCTCCCGTTCCTGAAAAAAGAGTAAAACATTTAAAACGGATACGGTTTTATTATCAGCTTTTTAAATCGAAATCATTGTGGAAGGTTTCGAGTATTTCTAATAAAAAAAGAAAATTTGTAGGAAAAATTGTTAGACCGCTTTTGCATATTTTTCTTTTTGCTTTCTCCAAACAAAAAATATATAAAAAAATTAATAATTTGTTGAACAAGTATAATTATTTAGACACTGATTATTATGTATTTTATAAAGGGCTTGAAAGGGGTGCTGTTCCATATAATTGGGTTTTCCCATTAAAAGTATTAAAGTTTGAATCTCGCTCAATATTTGTTCCAAACGAATATGAAAAAGTTTTAAATCAATTATACGGTGATTATACGATTCTTCCACCCGAGGAGAAGCGTCAATCTCATTGCCCGAAAAGGTTGAGTTTTTGATATGAAAAAATCCATGATTTTGTATTTTGGAAAAATGGATTTTCCTTTTAATAACGCATCTGCATGTCGCGTTGGAGGAATTTGTTCGGCGTTGAAACATGATTTCGTTTGCAAGGTTTATGGTTATTCAAAAAATGGCTGTTCTCGTGGATATTTTGATGATATAGAGTTTGAAAACAACAAGTATCCAAAATCATTATTATCGTATTTGCTAACATTTGGAAGCAACAGACGCATTAAAAATGTTTTAAGATCTCTTAACCCTAAGGATATTGGTGCTGTTTTTTTTACATCGATTGGTCACATTCAACTAAAATTTCTTGGAAAGTGGTGTAGAAAAAATAAAATACCTTTGGTATATGATTGCGGTGATTTAAATATAAAAAGCGATAAAGGAATACTTTTTCGAATAATAAAATTTATTGAAGAAAAAAAGTTTAAAAAAACTGTGCTGAAATATTCTGCTGTTATGGCGATTTCTAATTTCTTATCGTCTTATTATGCGAGAGCGCAGCACGTGTTTGTTGTTCCGTGTATTGCTGATATTGCTTCGCAAAGGTTTGATGGTGAGCCAGAGAAACTTGACGAAAATTCTATTAACATTGGATATTTTGGAATTCCTGGAAAAAATTTTACTAAAGATCGCCTTGATTGGTGTTTAGAAGCTTTTAAAAGAGTTTCTAATTCAAATATTAATTTCTATATTGCCGGCATTTCAGAAAATGAATTACCAGCTAGATGCCGCTCAATCAGAAACGTTAAATACCTTGGAAAGATTAGCAACAATAAATGCATTTCAATAATCAAATCACTTGATTTCGTAACTTTTTTTAGAGAAAACACAACAATTGCAAAAGCTGGTTTCGCATCAAAAATAACTGAGTCTTTTTGTTTAAATACGCCGTTATTGACAAATTTAACTGGGGACATGGGTAAGTATTTAAATAACAACAATTCGGTCTTTGTTAATGGCGTTGATTTTGAATCATGTTTAAAATTGTTTGACACGTTGTCTAATATTAGCAAAGATCAAATTTTTGCTATGAAATCATATTTAAAGAAGAATAATCGTCTAAACGCATCTTACTGGTCTGAGTTTTTGATAGAAAATTTGAATATCATTAAGGAAAAATTTTTTAACTAATCAGTATTTTAGTATAATTGTTTTATGAAAAAAGTTATTACATTTGGCGTTTTTGATTACTTCCATTATGGTCATCTTAAATTATTAGAAAGATGTAAGGCTCTTGGAGATTTTTTAATTGTTGCTGTCCACGATGATAAGCATGTGAAGTTAAACAAACCAGAACTAAAACTTTATTATAACGAAAACGAGCGATTAGAAATGGTTCAAGCGATTCGTTTTGTTGATGAGGTTATTTTGTACACTCAGATCGATGAAACAATTAAAAAAGTCGATTTTGATATTCTTGTTGTTGGTCCAGACCAAACAAATCAACATTTTATTAAAGCAATCGAATATTGTAAGGCTAACAATAAAAAAGTGGTGGAACTTTCTAGAACACCGAATATTAGTTCAACCGAAATAAAGAAAAATAGATGATTGTTAGAATAAAAAAGGAAAACGATTTTAATAAAAGCGATTTGGTAATGCCTTATTCGCTTTTTCCTTACGCAAACTATTCCTTTTATGGCTTAAACAAAAAAATCTTTTCTTTATACAAGACTGGAAGTTGTTTTTTTTCAAAATATGATGATTCAATTCAAATTTGTAGTGAAACAATTAATGAAGACGAATTAAATGATATTTCTGATTTTATTCAGAGCCAAAAAATACGAATGGTGACTGCAAAACCAGAAATCGCATTAAAACTAGCAAACGCTCTAGACAATAATAATCTTTCTTATAGAAAAGAGGACGGATATATTTTTGAAATTAATATTTTCGATCAGATCAACACAGACGTTTTAATAACCGCCAAGCACAAAAAAGATTTTCGCCAAATGGCTCATATCGTTTGTTTGGCAAATTCTAATAACCCAAATTTTTATAAAGAGAAACAATTGTATATGCAATATTATAAGAGAGCATCATCTGGCTATTGTAGGAACTTTTTTCTTGAAGGAAATAATTCGATGCTTGGCTGTATTTCTACTTATTGCGAAACGAAAGACTACTGTGTCATTGGAGGTTTGGCTGTACATCCAAACTTTCAAAAAAGAGGTTATGGAAGGAAATTGCTTGTAGGTGTGCTTAACAAACTGGCTTCCGAGAGCAAAAAAATCTTTTTATTTTGTTATAATGAAAATCTTTTAGAGTTTTATTGCCAATATTCAAATAAGAAAATCCCCATATCTAAAATATTAATTAGCAAATAAAACTCACCTTACAGCAGCGTTATCAAGAACCTTATATCTTTTATTTAGTTGTGTATTATCTAAATATTGATTCTTATTAATGATTTATCTTTGTTTAATAAGTTCATATGTGATGGCATAAACAATATTTGAGATTGCACAACATATTGGTTTTATGTGATGGATGAAAACTTTTTATAGGTATCTTTTTAATGTGCGCAAAACCCATTAAAAAATGATATTTGTGGCAGGCTGTCCTTAATGAGAAGTTATCTGTAAAAAAACTTTGAAAAAATTAATAGAATCTATCCAAAACTTTGAAAAACTCTAAAAAAGTTATAAAAAGTGTTGCGTTTTTTGAAATGTTCAATATAATAGATACCGAGGAAAAAATATGGAACTAAAAATATCGAAAACAAATGTAAGCTTTGCGCCTGCAGCACAAATGAGTGTTGCCGCGGCAGTAAAAGGCATTCAGGACTACGAAAATAATAATCCTGCATTGATGCGAATAAACTTTAGGCCAGCATATCAACGATCAGAGGCTTGGAATGAAGATTTTAAGGAAAAGCTAATTTTGAGTGTAATTGTTAACTATCCAATTGGAAATATTATTTTAAGAGAATTAAACCATAATCCTGCTTCATATATGGAGGTCACTCATGAAGTCGTTGATGGTCAACAACGTTTATTGACTCTAAAACAATTTATTAACGGAGATTTTAAGTTGGGTTATGAAACAAGTAAATCAATTTTGAAAGAAAAAAGGGAATTATTTGAATTTGATGATATTTCAAAAATAAAAAACAATGCTGTTAAGATTTATAAAAAATATAATCAAAACCCTGATTTAAACATTAAACTTGGATTTCAAGATTTGCCAACTGCATTACAAACGCAAATCAATGCATATCCACTTGTCGTAATTTTTGTTAATGCTGATGATGAAGCAATCGCTCAATATTTTAGATTTGTTCAAAACCAAGAAAGACTAAGGGCTGGTGAGATTATTAATTCGATTCCAGATTCATTTTTGCAGAGATATTTATTCATGATTGAAAATAAAGAAATGTTTTTGAAGAAAATTAATTGGAAAGAATCTCGAAAAGAATTCGATAAAATTTTTTATAGTATGATTGGCGTTTTTGAAAAAAAATTGAATTTTGGAACTACAGATATTTCAATTATTGAGTACGCGAGCAATAGCACCGAAATAAATGAGGAAGGCGATACTTCCGCAAGGCGTATGATCAATGCTATAAATGCAGTTTCGGATTGCGAGATCAACAATAGTGGAAGATTCAGCAAGCGTTTGATTAAGTTCTTTCTGCTTAGTGCTGGTTTTGGCATAGTTGATTTTACTTCAAATACAAATTTAAAATTTAAAGCTTTATTAAGAATTGAATCTAAACTACCGTCATTTAATTCTGGGGACTTTGAAAACGTAAGAAAAGCGTTGCCGAATTATCCAGAAGATATTGTTGAAAAATACAACAAATTATTTATTCTTGGAAGAGGATCCCATTCTCCAAAATCTACTTACGAAACATTACGTCTGCTTTCTGATTTGGTTGAATACGAGCTAAGGAGTCTAATTGAGAATGAAAATTAGTGAATATTTTTCCTTAGGAACAAATTTTGATTTTTATGATGTAGATATTCATAAAGATAATTATAGATTTATCGACCCGCATTATGTAAGAACACTAAATGATGATTTTTGCAAGAAAGCAGTTACATATATTGATTCATTTTTTAAAGATTTTTTGATTCAGTTTCAAAGCGATAATCCAGATGGCGCCAAGAATCTCCTAGATCATTTTCATGAGTTGAATAATACTAGGTTAGGTATGAGTAAGGATACCCCTCATGGCAAAGCTATCGGAAAAATCAATGCTGACCAAATATTTAGTGGAATCGTTAATTCAGATTTATTTATCAAAGGCACAGCAAACCAATTCGAAGATATTTCGCTTTATTTGAAAGGAATCGATAAAGATAAGATGTCTGATATGGTCACAAACATTATTAAAGAACCATTAGCAATTTTTACACTTGAACAATGTAAAAAACACAATATCCCTTATAAAGATTTTGAAATTGAATATTGGAATCCAAATAGTTTTCGTTGGGAAAAATCTATTTTTGGACTGCCTTTTGACAATGATGGTAAGTATCTATTGTTTGTCCCTAAAAATATTTTGTGCATTCACACTGCCTATAATTTTAGGACGTTTTTATATAAATCAATTTTGCCTTTTTATAAGGAAATATACCTTAAGAATAAAAACCCGCTCGTTAAGACAATAAAGCTAAAAAATGGACAAGAAAAATGTTTAATAAACAAAAAAGATATTTTGAAAGATTTGCAAAAAAAATATGTAATAGACAAAGACTTTGCGATTAAAAATACGAAGGAACACCCCGAATTATTGAAAAAATTCAAACAAATGAAAATGAAATAGATAATCTCTGTGTGTTAAAGTAAAAATGTTGATATCTATCTCTATTTAATACCTAATTTCTCAAACAAAAATGAATAAAGAAATATTTAAGAAATTAACTGCTCAATATGCCCCTCTTATCCAATGGCTAATTGATTCTGATTCTGTTTATACTAACATTGATAAAAAAATAATGTGGATGTTTGCATGGGATGATAATCCAGCAATTACCGGAACAGTAAATAGAACTACAAATGTCATGTCCGTTAATATTGTTTTTGTAGATGAGGCTTATCAAGAGAACAGAATATTTGATATTGAATATTTCCTTCTTCATGAAATGAGACACATATATCAAAACATTCAGGTTGAAAAATTCAAAACAAATAAAAATACCATTAGTGATAGTTTTATTTTGAAATGGATTAAAGAAAATAAAAATTATATTAAAGCCCTTGATGGAAGCGGAAACGAAAATATCGATTATTTTAAACAAGATTGTGAATTAGATGCTTATGCTTTTGCATATTCAGTCATGAATCAAAAGTATTTTGGAAGATATAATCAAAGCTTATTTGTGCCAGATGTTTATCAATACGAACTTAAAGAAGTCTTTGATTCTGCCGTTAATGATTTTAAGATTGAGTCTTAATTATGATTTTTAGCAAATTGTAACCATTTCATCACTTTGTTTTTTATAAGAAAACTTAGTATTGTTTTAAAGACAAAGAACATTTGATAATATAGGAACATGACAAGCAAAGAAATTTCTGAAGAAATAATCCGATACCTCAACGATCAATCACGGTATGGGGCTTTAATGCTAACCTCAGCGTGGGGCACAGGGAAAAGTTATTATATAAATAATGAATTAATTCCGTATTTAGTAAATCAAAATCATTATAATGTTATCCTTGTTTCTCTCCATGGCTTGGCAAACCAATTTGAAATAAGCAGAGCTATTTATTTCGAATACATATTGCAAAAATCAAAATTTACAAAATTTTTTAGGAAAAAGACAAAAGCCGTTCTTGCTGGAGCTAAAACAATCGCAAAAGGAATAGCCAGTTTTTTCAATATTGATTTCAAGACTTCAGAAAAAGATTTAACCAATATATATAAAAGTGTTGATTTGTCTAAAACGCTTCTTATTTTGGAAGATTTTGAGAGATCTAAGATGGGCCCATCTGAAATAATGGGTTTTGTGAATAATTTGGTTGAATATGACAACACTAAAGTCTTGATTGTAGCAAATGAAAAAGAGATCACTGATCTGGATGATAAAAATAATTTCTATGAACGAATTAAGGAAAAAACGGTTAGCGACACATTTATTTTTAATTGTGATAAGGAAAAGGTTATATCAACGATATTGAATGAGTCGAAACTTATTGAGCAGTATAGCCAAGAAGTGGAAGTTGAAAATATTTCACGCGAAATTGTAAATGCACTAAATGAATTAAATATAAAAGAAATTAATTTTAGGTCTATAAAATCGGCAATTTATTTAATAAAAACTCTTGCTGAGGACTTTGGAGACAATATTAATCCAGAATATTTAAAAACAATTCTGATAAGCACTATAATTTTTATACATAAACGCAAATCCGGAAATAAATTGGTATGGGAAAATAAGGCCGATTCTCCTGCTAAACTCGCGTCGTATAAATACCCAATGAGTTTTGTTGTTTATTGTTATATTGTTAATAGGCATTTAAATAAAGATGTGTTCAAGGAGAATCATGATGAATACGTTGAACTGCAAGAGAAGGAAAAACTTAATAATATAATTAATGAAAAACTATCTGTTTTGTATCAGCCATATATACAAAGAGAACAAGATTTGATTGATGTTATCGATTATATTTTTAATGAATTGGTGAATGAAAAAATCTCGTTTGAATATTATTATAAAATCGCTAATTACTTAATATTTTTAAAGTTCACAATTGGATATCAGAAGAAGATTGATTCGTGCTTATTAAAGATGGTAGATAATTTAAGGAAAGCTGATTCAAATGTGGTGTCAAAATTACACCTGACAAGCGGAATAGAGCTTGAATCCGAAGAAGCAAAAAGAGATTTTGAAATTTTTTCTTCCAATGTGCGAGGTTTGGTTAAAACTAAAAATACTGAGCCATTCAATTTTTCGTATAGAATCGATGATTTAGAAAATTTTATAGAAAATACCAACAACAAAAGTTCAAGATTTATAAATTATGGATGCTTTGCAAAAATGTTCGACAACGATAAATTAATAGAATTAATAAAAGAGTGTACGGCGAAGCAATTAAATGATTTGAGAACACTCTTCTTATCTGTTTATTCATTTAGTAATTTATATGATTATTTCTCCTTCGATATTGACTCGTTACAAGATTTAAAGAATAAACTTGATTCTCTGAATAATTATTCTAAGTTTGACCGTATACAAAAATTACAAATTAGATATTTCATTTCAAACATTGATGATATTTTAAAGAGGTTAAAAGTGGATAATTAATTAACAATGAGTTAAAGTAATGACTATGAAAATCTCAGTTGCCGGAACAGGATACGTTGGACTCTCCAATGCGATCATCTTATCTCAACATAATACAGTCTACGCTGTAGACATTTTACAATCCAAAGTTGATTTAATTAATCAACATAAATCTCCGATTGTAGATAAGGAGATTGAAGAATATCTACAAACTAAAAAGTTAGATTTAACTGCTACAACAGATGGAGATAATGTATATCAAAAATCTGATATTGTGATTATCTCTACTCCAACAAATTATGATAGTGAAACAAACAAGTTTGATACTTCATCTGTTGAAGCAGTTATTAAACAAGTAATTAAAGTAAATCCAAACGCCTGGATTGTTGTTAAATCAACTGTCGGCGTTGGATTTACTAAATATGCCATCGAGAAATATAAATATAAAAGAATTGTCTTCTCTCCAGAATTCCTTAGAGAAGGTAAAGCCTTATATGACAACCTATATCCTTCTCGTATTGTTATTGGAGTGCCAGAAAAAACCAGAGAATATTTGGATTTTGCTGGTCATTTTGCCTCACTTCTTCAAGAAGGTGCAATCAAAAAAGATATTCAAGTTCATATATTAGGTTGTACTGAAGCGGAAGCAGTGAAGTTATTCGCAAATACATATTTAGCTCTTAGAGTGGCTTACTTCAATGAACTAGATTCATTCGCTCAATTAAAAGGTTTAGATACACTAGACATCATTAAAGGTGTCTGCGGTGATCCTCGTATTGGAGATTACTACAATAACCCATCTTTTGGTTATGGTGGTTATTGTCTTCCTAAAGATACAAAAGAATTAAGAGCCAATTTTGAGGATGTTCCAGAGAATTTAATATCTGCTATTGTTGAATCAAATAGAACAAGAAAACAATTTATCTGTGATCAAGTTCTTAAGATGGCTGGATATAAGAATGATGGTAAAGATGATATCACTGTTGGAATCTATAGATTAACAATGAAATCAGGATCAGATAACTTTAGACAATCTTCAATCCAAGGTGTAATGAAGAGATTACACGCAAAAGGAGTGAAGATTGTCATATATGAACCAACATTAAAAGATGAAGAATTCTTTAATTGTAAAGTTATTAGAGATTTTGATGAATTTAAGAAGATGTCTAAAGTTATTATAGCGAATCGTTATGATACATCTTTAGATGATGTCATAGATAAAGTTTATACAAGAGACTTGTTAAGAAGAGATTAATTGAATGAAAGTTTTGGTTACTGGAGCAGCAGGATTTATTGGGGCGTTTCTATGCAAACGTCTTTTAGAAACTACAAATGACGAGATTATTGGCCTAGATAATCTTAATGACTATTATGATGTTTCATTAAAAGAAGCTCATTTGGAGATGCTTAAGCCATTTAATAAATTTACATTCATCAAAGGCGATATTTCAGATAAAGCATTCATTGATAAATTGTTCGATGAATATAAATTTGATGTAGTGGTGAACCTAGCCGCTCAAGCAGGAGTTAGATATTCTATTGATCATCCTGATGTCTATATTAATTCAAACATTATAGGCTTTTATAACATATTAGAAGCATGTAGATATCATCCAGTTAGACATCTTGTATACGCTTCCTCATCAAGCGTATATGGAGGTAACACTAAAGTGCCATTCTCTACAGACGATAAGGTAGACAATCCGGTCAGCTTATATGCTGCGACAAAGAAGAGTAATGAATTGTTGGCACATGCATATTCTAAACTATATAATATCCCAACTACAGGATTACGATTCTTTACAGTATATGGACCAATTGGTAGACCAGATATGGCATATTTTAGTTTTACTAATAAACTAATTAAAGGTGAAACAATAGAAATCTTTAATTACGGTAACTGTAAAAGAGATTTTACCTATATAGACGACATTGTTGAAGGTGTAATTCGTGTAATGAATAAAGCGCCCGAAAAAAAGAATGGTGCTGACGGATTGGCTATTCCACCTTATAAGATTTATAACATAGGTAATAATAACCCAGAGAATCTATTAGATTTTGTGCAAATTTTATCAGAAGAACTTATTTCTGCTGGAGTTTTACCATCAAATTATGATTTTGAAGCGCATAAAAAACTTGTTCCTATGCAAAAAGGTGATGTTCCAATCACATACGCAGACACAAGTGATTTGGAAAGAGATTTTGGATATAAACCATCAACATCTCTAAGAGAAGGCCTTAGAAGATTTGCTGAGTGGTATAAGAGTTTTTATAAATAGTATCTAAAAGTGTATAACTGACTATCTATAACTAATGATTTGTCCACTCTTTCTGGTTTCTAGAGATTCGACAAATCTTTTTTCATTTTGAACTATAGATGGAATTGATCATTTAAAATCATCTCTCTTTGTTTCTTTATTATATTTAACAACTATCAATTCATATTTAGGCAACACAATCATCTTGTAGTGGTGGATATCTATTAATAAGGAATAGTTAAAATTCTCGCCTAATAACTTATCCATCTATCTCTTCTTTGTTCTTTGGTGCCTACATAGTCTTTCTCTTAATATCTTTTCTTTGTTTTTCTAAAGAGGAGATCTTTTTAATAAATCGAGATTGTTTATAAATGAGTCATCAATGATAACAACTAGGTTTTGTATTTCTAACATTATATTCTTTTTTAGTTTGGCTTGTTGTTCCGGTAAATCTTTGTTTACTTTGAGATATTAAGCCAACAAACAAAGATTAAATGCTCTAAGAATTTGGAAGTTTTAAACGAACTTGCTAAAGAATATAAAGAAACATACAAAGCTGTCCGTCTTTTGACGGAATACAGAAGTATAGCCTTTTTTAGATTGGCTGCCTTATTAGATAAAGAAGGAATTGAAAATAACATTCGCAATGTGTCGATGGTGCTATAAATCATGAAATTATTTACTTTTTAGTGTGTTTTTAAATTTTTGCTAGTTCTCTTTTTGTGAAGATCGTTTAAAAATCGCTTACTCATACTCATGCGTACCATGAACGAATTGCTTTATTTTTAATATTAAAAATGAAATAATTCAATTATGTATAAAGAATTTAGCAAAATCAGTTTGCATAATCACTTTGGTGGGCCAATGGCAGACTATTGTTTTGGCGAATCAGCAACCGCAACAAAAAGTTTTGATTTAGTGGCCGCTCAGGGCAAAATTGATTCTGCAGCATCAAGCGATTTCCAATTGCTCGGTTTTACCAATCATAATCATTTTTGGAAGAACGAATTTAAACAGCTTAAGAATTATATTGAGTTGAAATCTTACAACATATCTCTTATTCCTGGTGTAGAATTTGATCTTAAGAAAGATTTAACTGATACTAAAAGATTACATGTTGTATTGCTTGCTTCTGAAACGACAGATTTAGATAAATTTGAGTCTGATATTAGTTCGATTATTGCATTAAATTCACAAAATGCAATTTCAATAGAACAACTTATTGACTTTTGTTTTAATCGTAAGTGCATTTTGATTCCACACGGAAACAAACAAAAAGATAGAGGAGCAATTGAAAATAAAGATTCTTTTGAGGATATTTTAGGTGTGCGTGATTATATTCCTATGTTGATAGAAAATCCCACAGCCTCTAAAAAAGAATATTTAGTTAGTAAATTTAAAGACTTATTAAATGATGCTGATTTTGAATGGTTAGAGAATAGCGTTAGTGTTTCTTCTGCCGATCAATCAGATTTTTCTTCAATTATAGAACCTACCTATATTTGGGCGCCGCCTTCGTTTGATGCTTTGTTTTATTGCTCAATTATTGGTAGAGACCGTTTTTTTAATGAGCGAGACATCATTCAAAAATCACAAGCCATCAATAAACTTATCATCACTAATCATGGAGGCGATTTAAAAGATTCTACGATTACTTTTTCTCACGGGCTCAACGCAATTGTTGGTAATTCTGGTAGTGGCAAAACGTTGTTACTTAATTTGATTAATAAATTGTTAACAGGTAATAACTTACAACATTCAGTAAGTTCATCAGGTGATAATTACGAAGAAATATATAAGAATACAGATTTTAAATTACTTGATTCAAACGGAGAAGAAATATCTATAAACAAAATAAGTGTCTTTGAAGGCGAGAGTCTTTACAAACAAGTCGTTAAAACCATTGGCCTTAACAAATCTAAATTATTGAAGGAATTTGGGTTTGAGTTTAACTATAAGGCTATTATTGGAACAATTGATAATTTTAATAAAGATATTAACGATTATGTGCAAACAAGTAGAAAGATAATTGAGAACAAACAATCAATCAGCAATAGTCTCTTTAAGTTTGTGAACGAATATAATTATCTTAAGGGAAGTTTTGGTGTAGACAATAATATTGAATATACTGTCGACCCAACAATCCAAGGAAGCATTGATAGCCTAGAAGATAAAATCAGAAGCCTTCAGAACGATTTAAGTTCAGCACAACAAAGCATTTCATATCTTAAAGATTTAATCAAAAAATATAACATCGCATCAGAAGAAATTGATTTGACAAGCATTGAAAAGACCCTGACTAAGATAATTAAAATTAATATCTTTAAACAAGAAAAGGAATTAATAAAACACAAAGCTTCCCAGATGCGTTCTCAATATATTTATAAGGTAATAAGCGAATACAATAAATCTGTTGGAGCAAGAGCATTATCGATTAATAAAAGCAAGCAAAACATTGTTAGTAGCATAACAGAGATCATTGGTCTCTTAAAAGATAATGCTACAAAACAAAAAGCTTTGCATATTCCAACATTGTCATTTGAACCGCATATTGAGCAGCTTAGACGCGATAACAATTTTGGCTTTATGAAACTCGATTCGTTTGTGACAAATTTAAAAATTGATTACGACAATTTACCTTATTTTTTTGATTCTGCCATTGGCTCATCGTCATTTAAAGTTAATAAAAGCGAATTTGCTTTGTTCAAACAAACGCCGTTAAATTTAGAATCTCAGGAATCTATGAAAATGTTTCTTGATGTTTTTGTCGCAAATGCTTCTAACTTACGTATAGAATTTAGCTTTATTGATGACGGTTCTTTGATAAAATTCGAGACCTATATCGAAAAAGAACGCGGCAATTTTAGAACCATTGAATCTTTGAGTGCTGGTGAATTGTCAAAACATATATCAATTTACTAATAGATAAAAAACTAGAAGAAATATCTAATTCTGCAATCATTTTATACGACCAGCCAGATAATAATTTAGAAAAAGCATTTATATTAGAATCGCTTGTAAAAAAACTTTGTGAATTAAAAAAGAAATATCAAGTCATTATTACCACCCACGAACCTTTGTTAGTCATTAATGCCGATTCCAATGCAATTATCAAAGCTACAAATGATCCTGTTGCTGGCAAGAATAACATTAGCTTCGAAAATGTGGTTATTTTTGATTCGACCAATAAAAACGAGGCTATAGAAAAGATAGCAAAATTGATTGATGATGGGAGCAAAGATGCTG
>Ga0247611_10000062_pt1 | contig 197825 bp, 155 predicted proteins | sample 177DNAGHGhighgp2_FD_192422 | JGI IMG/M metagenome (GOLD analysis project Ga0247611, IMG submission 192422) | Sheep rumen microbial communities from Palmerston North, Manawatu-Wanganui, New Zealand - 1770 DNA GHGhigh gp2 | ecosystem: Host-associated > Mammals > Digestive system > Stomach >... | reverse complement strand
CACACGGAAGAGGTCACAAGTTCGATCCTTGTAGTGTCCACCAGAAGATATGCCGTCTTAGCTCAATTGGCAGAGCAACTGATTTGTAATCAGTAGGTTGTTGGTTCGATTCCGATAGACGGCACCACCTAATATAAACCCGCAAGTACGCACGCTTGCGTTTTTATTAGGATAATACGCGGATATGGTGGAACTGGTAGACACGCAAGACTTAGAATCTTGTGAGGCGACTCGTGCAAGTTCGATTCTTGTTATCCGCACCACAAGACTGATACTAGTATAATTACTAGTGGTCATAAATTAGCACCGATTTTGGTGCTTTTTAGTTGGCTAATGTAACTAAGTATTATACGAATTGTAAAATCCTATATTATCAATAGTAAGCGTTAATGTTTTACAGGTAATGAAAACTCGAACTATCGAACGTCCGAGTTATTTTTTTTAAATACCAAGGCATTAAAGCATTTATTTCTTCTTCCGTGGAATTATGTCTTAATTTAGTTAATAACATTTCAGTGAATTCACCAGGATTATATCCATTTGCCTTGTGAATATCGTTTTTTGGAAAAACCGATTTTTTTGTTGTCAAAACTATTGGAAAAACCGATATTATTGTATAAAATATTATTGGAAAAATCGATTATGTGGAGAATTAAACTATGTTCAAAAGAAAAATACAAATTGATTTAGAAAGCTATTATAAAAATACAAGTGAACAAAAAATATTAATAGTCTATGGGGCTAGACAAGTAGGAAAGAGTTATATTATCAGAAATACAGCAAAATCATTTTTCAAGAATTATGCTGAAATAGATTTAAAAGATGATTACGAGACAAATAAAATGTTTTCAAATGTCCAAACAACAAAAGATTTTTATACATTAGTAAGTTCTCTTTTTGGCGGTCTTAATAATAGTGACGACACAATTATTTTTCTTGATGAGATTCAGTTTTATCCACATCTTATGACCCTACTCAAGCCTCTTGCTAAAGAGAGAAAATATCGCTATATCGTAAGTGGCTCTTTATTAGGCATCACTTTAAGACATTCTTTTATTCCTATGGGATCTATAACTGAAAAAAGAATGTTCCCAATGGATTTTGAAGAATTTTTATGGGCCAATAATTATGGAGAAACTGCTATTGAAGAATTGAAGAATTGTTTTATAAATCTAAAGGAAGTTAATCAAAGTGTTCATGAATACACTTTAAGATTATTTCAAGATTATCTTTTAAGTGGTGGGTTACCTGATGCAGTTAATGAATATATTATTAATCAAAATGTTTCCAAGATGAGGCAAGTACAAAACGAGATTCATACTTATTATAAGGATGATTGCTCTAAATATGATGAAGAGCATAATCTCAAAATTAGAAGAATATTTGATTTGCTGCCATCTAATATGGCGAATAAAGTAAAACGTATTCAGTTTAAAAGTATTGAAGGAAAAGATGATTCTAACTTAGATAAATACGAAGATGAGTTTGATTATTTGTTTGATTCAGGAATATCTCTTCCTTCTAGAGCGGTATCAAATCCTGTTTTCCCGTTAGTGCAAAGTAAAAGCAAAAATTTAATTAAGGCATATTTTAATGATGTTGGTTTGTTAACTAATATCTTATATAAAAATAATGTGTTTGCGGTATTGAATAAAGATAGTGGAATTAATTTAGGTTCAGTATATGAAACCGCTGCAGCAATGGAATTAATAGCGCACGGACATGAATTATATTATTTTGATAGTAAGAAAGTTGGAGAAGTTGATTTCTTGATAAATAATTACGATAGTTTATCGATTGTGCCGATTGAGATAAAGTCTGGTAACGACCAAAATAACTTTAGAGCCATCCCAAAATTAGTGGATCCAAACGGCAATTATAAACTCGCGTATGGTTATATATTTGGAAATAAAAATATAGTTAAAAAAGATGGTAATCTCATCACACTTCCTATTTATATGATTATGTTTTTATAATCAATGGAGAGACTAATTATGACAAAAGAAAAGCATTGTGAAATTTTTAAAAGAATTAACAATATTTATGAAGACCTTAACGATAACAAGATATCTTACGATAAAGCAGAAGTTGAGATAGTAAAGTTGAATAACTACTATTTATCAGAATTTAAGAAGGTCTTAAAGTTAAACAAATTATCTGATAGAACTATCAATAGAACGATTAATTCTATAGATTTCTTTGTTAACACTTATTTATGTTATCGATTTGATAATACCATTTATAAAGGTTATGAGTCTTATCACGATTTCTTTACTTATTTTCTAATTTATAAATGTATTGGCTCTAATAGTGTTTCCACTGTTAAAGAACATATCTCTTCGTTTAAAAAGTTTTATAAATTCATGTATGAAAATGGATATATTAGTGAAAGAGATTATATAGATAATGAAAATATAATTATAAATTTTAAAGATGAATGGATTGAGATCGCTCAAAAATATAATGACTATTTAGATAATGGGATGTATGAAGATATGAGTTTTGATGATTATCTAGATGGTTTAGATGAGGACAATAACAATGATTAGCAAAGAAGACTGGAAAGTTTATCAAACCCACATAGTTGATTGGCAAGAGAATTATATAGAGCATCTTCTAGATGAGTATAGCTTGATTATCAAAGAAAAATCATATCCTTCTAAAAGATTTTGGAAATTAATTAATAAAATTAATAAAGATAAAAAGCATCCTGGAGTTAGCATTATTCTTTCTAAGAAAGACGCAATAGATCAAATAGTGTCTTTATTATTAGAAGAAGTTATAACCATTGATGATTTAAAAGTGTTTTCAAACGAACTGCAATTGGAAGTTAAAAATCGAATCAGAAAATAATTATAATTTGCTTATATATTTTCTTCCAAATTGGTTGTAATAAATAAAGAATAACTTCTTATCTAAATTGAAAAACCTTAGATAGCAATAGTAACGTTCATCGTTGTTAATTTCTTTTAAACTTATATGAGAAATAATATATTCAAAGTGGTCCTCCATGGTTGGTTGAGGATATTTTTCATAAAGACGCTTAACAAAGTGTGAGCTCGTGTAGTAATAGTGGTTTCTATTAATTCCTTTAGAATATCTATCTATTTCCTCATCACTCATTTTGGAGAAATCCATTAGTGGTGGTAGTTTTTCTTTTACTTTGTCTTTATATTGATAATAAAGCGACTTATCGTCTTCTTCTATTTCTTTATCATAATAATTTAACAATAGGTAATATCCCATTTCTTCATAAGGAGATATATAAGAGTCACCTTTCTTAGTTAAAGGATTTTTATATAACGTATCATTAAAGAATTCATATCTAGATAACGTGAGAACATCAGGAACGTTATAATAACGATCATAAAAGAAATGAATGTTTTTCTTCGCGGTAGATAATCTAGCGACTATAGATTTATTATTTGTTAAAGATAATCTAATATCGCTTATGTCATCTAAATATGAACGGGCGATATATGGTTTAATACCTTCTAATAGGAGAGTTTCATAAATGGATGCTTTAAATTCTTGAAGGGGGCATTTCTTAAAATCTTTGACTTTAGAAATACTTATCCAAGAAAATAGTGTATTAAAAAACATTATGTTTTGTTGCCTATCTTTAGTGATGATATCAGCGTAAAAATGGTTTTCTTTTGGACAATCATTTTCTAATGGTAATAATGTCAGTCCTAATTTATCACATAATTTTCTTGTTAAAGCTATTTCGATAACCATATATTAATATTATCAGCTTATTAAAGATATCGTTGAAGAATTTGAATATTATTATAGACAAGCGAATGATATTTAAATGTCATTAAATGAAAATATTAGGATAATATATTGTAATAAAATGATTAAATGCTTAAAAGAATACAAAAGATAGTATAAAAGATAATAGAGTATTCTTTAAAAGAATTAGATCAATGCATAGACAACTTGGTAAAAAAGTATTTTCCAAAGAATTATAAAAAGAAAAAAGAAATAAATATATGGGCGAATATCAACATATAACTCATGAATCTATTAAACCATTTATAGATAATAATTCTTCTATATTAATTTTAGGATCTTTTCCTAGTGTGAAATCTAGAGAAGAAGAATTTTATTATGCGCATAAAAGCAATAGATTCTATAAAGTATTATCTAATATATTTAATGAACTATTACCTACTTCTATAGAGTCTAAGAAAGAATTATTAGTTAAACATCATATCGCTTTATATGATGTAATTTATTCTTGCGATATCTCTAATAGTGATGATTCCTCTATTAGAAATGTAACTCCAATAAATATTAAAGAATTATTAGATAAATTCCCTAATATAAATAGAATCATTGTTAATGGTAATAAGGCTAAAGAATTATTTAATAAATATCTTATAAAAGATATAGACACACATAAAATAGATGTTAAATTCGCTCCATCAACTTCTAGTGCGAATGCAAAAATGAGCTTAGAAAACTTAATAGAAATTTATTCAAAATATATAGCACAATAGCCTTAAATATAAAAGGGACAAAATGTTATATTTTTACTCAAAAAACCAGTATAAATCATGTTGGGCTTAATAATATTTTAACTTATAGTTTAAATAATTATTTTGACTTAGATAAAATCAATCTCATATAATATATGAAACTGATTAACAAAATATGGCTAAAAAATTAAGAGTTAATTATAAGCTTATTTATGTCTTAGCGGATATTCTTTTATGCTTCGCTACTGAAGTGATATCTTTCTTATCATTCTATGGCTTCCACGCTTTTGCTGAAAATATTGGTCCTGCTCTTATTTTTAGTGCAGGTATGGCTTTATTAACTGTAGTTAGTTTTATCATCGCCAAAGTATACAAGATTATCACTATCAATATTGGTATCTTTGAATCTATTAGAATCATGATTGCTACTTTATCAGTTCATATTATTGGTTTAATTGTAGTATCTGTAGTTCCTCAACTACCAACATTCTCTCCATATATCTTTACTTGGATGTTAGCGACCGCGACATTAGTCTTCTTCCATCCATTTTTAAGAATTATGGTTCGTGTACTAAATATCGCTGCTTTAATTACAGCGAAAGAAGAGCGAGTAAGAACTATAGTTATAGGAGCAGGGGCTACAGGAAAAGTAGTGGTCGATGAATCTAGAAGAAATAAATATAACCATAATCAAATCGTAGCGATTGTTGATGATGATCCTAATAAGATTGGAGGGTTATTTGCTAACTTCCCAGTTAAAGGACCAATTAGTAATATCGCTACTATTATTGACTACTATAAAGCTCAAGAAGTAATTATTGCGATGAGTAGAGTCTCTCAAGAAAGACTTAGAGAAGTATTACAGTTATTAGATTCTTGTCCAGTTAGAGTTAGACGTATGCCTTTAATCTCTGAAATGGAAGGACCTAACGATAAAAGAATTATCGATGTTGATATGGAAGATTTACTTGCTAGAGAGCCAGTAGAATTAGATAACACTCAAATTGATAAGATGCTTAAAGGTAAGTGTGTTCTTATTACTGGAGCAGGTGGCTCTATTGGAAGTGAACTCACGAGACAAATCTTTAATACTCATCCTGCGACTTTAATTCTATTTGATATCTATGAGAATTCTACTTATGACATTCAAATGGAATTAATGGCGAGAATCAGAAACGAGAATATCAAAGATATCAACTTAGTAACTTTAATTGGTTCTACCTATAACGAAATTAGAGTGGAACAAATCTTAAGAGACTACAGACCTGATTACATATATCACGCGGCAGCGTATAAACACGTACCACTTATGGAAGGTAGTCCTGCTGAAGCAATTAGAACTAATGTTATTGGTACATATAACGTTGCTAGACTAGCAGACAAATATGGTGTTAAGAAAATGGTATTAGTGTCTACTGACAAAGCTGTTAGACCTACTAACGTTATGGGTGCTACTAAAAGATTCGCAGAAACAATTATTCAATATTATTCTGATAAATCAAAAACTAAGTACGCGGCAGTGAGATTTGGTAATGTTTTAGGAAGTAATGGTTCTGTTGTACCTTTATTTAAAAAGCAAATTGAATCAGGTGGACCAGTAACTATAACTGATAAACGAATTATCAGATATTTCATGACTATCCCTGAAGCAGTTGGACTTATTTTACAGTGCGGCTTATTCGCTGAAGGTGGAGAGATATTTATCTTAGATATGGGCAAACCAGTTAAGATTCTCTCTTTAGCAGAGCGACTTATTAGACAAGCAGGCTTAGTCCCTTATGTAGATATTGATATCGTGGAAACTGGACTTAGACCAGGAGAAAAACTATTTGAAGAATTATTATTAGACTTAGATCATCAACAAAAGACTGAACATAATTTAATTTTTGTTGAAAATAAAGAGGCTATTAATAAAAACATAGAACAAGATGTAGTAGAAGCCAGCAAGGCTTTTGGTATGGATGAATCCACCAAAGATATTAAAGAACTTTTAGAAAATTTGGTTAAAACATATAAAAAATCAAGTTGTTAGGGAATATAGATACACTTAGGTATGCAATAAATTATGGACAGAATGAAAATACTAGTCTTTAGTGTTTCTGCAATTTCGGACGCGGAGTCAAATGGTAGAGTGTTAAAAACTTTGCTTCCTGACTCTAAGTTGTGTCAATTTCTAAATGTTCACATTTCGGGGCAACCAACCGTTGATTCGTCTGTTGAGTATCTTTGTTTTACTGATAAGAATGCGTTAAAATCGCTTTTCTCACTTGGCTTATTTTCTAAACCTAGCAATATTCATTTTCCTTCTGAATCTAATTTTTCACAGCCTGGCGGAAATAATTTTAAAAAGAAAAAAACTATCCATTATCTTATAAGAAATTTAGTTTGGAAATTTGCTTTTGGCATAAGAAAAAAAATTATTAAAAGTGCAAAAAAATTTGAACCAGATATTGTATTTCTAATGGGTGCAAACATGCCTTTCTTATTTAAAATGGCAAGAATAATATCTAAGAAAACAAATTCTAGTTTAATTATTTATAACGCAGAAGACTACCCATTAAAAAAATATGATTATATAACCGGCAAAGCTTCTTATTCGTTAACTACCAAATTGGTACAGCGTGGTTTATTTAAAGAGGCGAAAAAAGCATATAAAAAATCAAAATGTAATATCTTTAATTCTGATAAATTATTAGGCGCCTATACTACAGAGAGATTTGTTCGCTCTGATAATTCTATGGTAATTAGAATTCCTAGTACATTAGAGACTATCAAATATGATATGAATAGCAAAAACATTTTGTATGCTGGGAATTTATATGACGATAGATGCTTGTCATTATTAGATTTTGCTAATGCTTTATTAGAAATAAAAAGTGAATTCAAATTAGTTGTATACGGAAAAATAACCAATCAATTGCTTCTTGAGAAGATAAATAATAATGATGCAATTTCATATAGAGGCGTCATTCCTTTTGCTGAATTAAAGGAACATTTTTCTGAATACTCTTTCTTGTTACATATTGATGGTTTTTCTAACTATTCTAAATTAGATTACAAGTATGCTTTTTCTACTAAAATTGCTGACTATTTAATTCTTGGAATCCCGTTTATTTGTTATGGAAGCAGCGAAATTGCTGGAGTCGAATTCTTACACAAATTAAACAATCAGTTCACTATTGTTTCACGAGATGAATTATTGCCGAAAGTGGAAAAAATATTAAAGCGAGACGTTTCGTACAAATATGACAAAGTGAAAATTTTTAAGGAATTTTCAATGTACGAATGTCGTAGCAAGATGTTAGAATTATTTAAAAGGTTTGAGTCAAATAATAAAATATAATAGTATTTTAATAGTTGCATATGAAAGATTTTGAATTAGCTTGGTTAATTAGAAGACACGCAGTTGAAATGACCCACTTATCTGGAGGAAGCCATCTTGCTTCTATTTTGTCATCTGCTGACATTATTGCAACCTTGTATTGTGATATTTTGAAATATGATTGTGCTAATCCTAAAAGTGAAGACAGAGATTACTTTGTTTTAAGCAAAGGACATGCTGGAGCTGGTTTATATGCCGCCCTAGCCGAAGTTGGATTTTTTGATAAAAAAATCCTTTTAAGTCATTATCAAAACGGGAGTATATTATCAGGACATGTTTCGCATAAAACTGTTCCTGGTGTTGATGTTTCAACAGGAAGCCTCGGACACGGATTATCTTATGCCGTAGGTATTGCATATGCTTTAAAAAAAGACAACAGAGATAATAAAGTTTTTTGCCTACTTGGAGATGGGGAATGTCAAGAAGGCTCTGTTTATGAAGCAATGACACTAGCAAGGCAATTGAAATTAGATAACTTATACATATTTATCGATTATAACAAAATGCAAGCTATGGGATTTGTTGATGACATTATTTCATTGGAGCCTTTAGAGAATAGATTAAATTCTTTTGGCTTAGAAACATTTAATATAGATGGTAATGATTGTCTTCAAATTAAAAATGCATTTTTACTTTGTAAGAAAAATGACAGGCCTCATGCAATTATTTGCAACACAATAAAAGGAAAAGGTATCTCTTTTATGGAAATGAATTTGCTTTGGCATTATAGATATCCACACGAAGGTGCGGAATATGATGGTGCTGTTGCAGAATTGAATGCTCAGAAGCCAAGCACTATTAGCGACCCATACAGGAAAAAATAATTATGAGAACGACGTTTGCTAATTTATTGTTAGAAGAAGCCAAAAAAAATAAAAACCTTGAATTGTTAACTGGCGATTTGGGTTTTGGTGTTTTAAAAGATTTTATAGAAAAGTGTCCATCACAATTTACTAATTGTGGTATTGCAGAGCAAAACATGCTTACTGTTGCTGGCGGAATGTCTTCTATGGGAAAAGAAGTAGTTGTATACTCAATAGGCAATTTTCCTACCTTTCGTGCTCTTGAACAGATCAGGAACGATATTTGTTACTATAACCACAATGTCAAAATTGTTTGCATTGGTGGTGGATATACATATGGTAGTTTAGGGATGTCTCATCATGCTACTGAAGATATTGCAATTATGAGAGCGATGCCTAATATGACAATTTTTGCCCCTTCTGATAAGTTTGAAGCGACAGTTTGTATCAAAAAGATGTTTGAAATAAACGGCCCTTGTTATTTACGATTAGAAAGAGATTCAAATTTTGATTATCACAAAAAAGCAGAATTTACTGATTTATGTAATTTGCAACCCGTGCTTTTATTTAATTCTAATAGCGCCTTTGTTACATATGGCACCATTATCGAAGAGGTGTTTGATTTAGCTAAGGAGAAAAAAATAGATTTATATACCTTACCTTGTTTAAAACCTGTTGATGAAACAAAACTAGTTAATATTCTAAAAAAATACCAAACAATATTTTGTCTTGAAGAACATAGTATCATAGGTGGCCTTGGAGACCTGATTTCCAGTATTATAGCAGGGACATCTGAAATTAATTGTAGAGTGATAAAAATCGGAATTAAAGATAAGTTTCTATCGGATGTTGGAACTCAAAAATATATGCGTAAATGTGCAAAACTAGATTCAGAAAGCATTAGACTTCTGATTTCAAAATATGAGAGATTATGAAAATTTTATTAATTAATGTTGTTTTTGGATATGGTAGCACTGGTGTTATTGTCGAGAACCTCGCTAAAGAATATACGAAACAAGGCAATGAAGTTTTCATAATCCAAGGAAGAGGAAAAAACAAGAAAAAAGAGGGATTTAAGGTATTCAAACCTACATCTGAACTTGAGAGTAAAACTCATCATTTTTTTTCTATATTTAACGGTAATATCTATGGTGGTATGTCATTTTCAACACGAAAAATTGTTAGAACTATAAAAAGAATACAACCTGATCTAGTACACTTGCATTGTTTGAATGGCTATTTTGTAAACATTTATAAACTCTTAGCTTTTTTAAAAAACAACGGATTTAGGACCATCTTGACTAATCATGCTGATTTTATGTTTACTGCTAATTGTGGATATACATTGAATTGTAATAACTGGATGAACAACGAATGTTCAAATTGCGCTCGTGTCAGGGAATTTGCTGGAAGATTTGCTATAAATAGAACCCATAAGAACTATTTAAAACTTAAAAAAGTAGTAAATGGTTTTGATACATTGAAATTAACATGCGTATCTCCTTGGCTGACCTCTCGTATAAAAAAATCTCCTTTGTATTATGGCAGGGAGATTAAGACAATCTTAAACCCTGTTGTTTGTAACAGCGATTATGCTGATAACCCATACCTTAATTATCTAGAACGCTATGGTAAAAAGCGAGTTGCGTTATTCGTTTGCAATCAAATAAATAACCCTGAAAAAGGTTTTTCTTGGTTTAAAAAAATTGCGTATGAGATGTCTGATTCAGACTACCTTTTTGTTCTTATAGGAAATAACGCTTCTGATAATATTCAAAGTCCAAACATTATCTCTTTGGGTCAAATAGATAATTCTTCCTTATCTAAATTTTATTATCATGCTGATGTTACGTTGCTATTTTCTATGAGAGAAACTTTTTCCATGATAACAGCTGAATCATTATGTTATGGAACTCAAGTTGCTGGGTTTAAATCTGGTGGGCCAGAATCAATATCTATAGATAAAGCATCCTATTTTGTTGATTACGGGAATATACAATCTTTAATATATGTTTTAAATGAAAAAATATACAAGTTAGATCTTGAGACAAAAAACAAAATCATCTCTATTGCAAGACAAAAATATGATTTAGAAAACATCGGGGAACAATATCTTAATTTATGGTGATAACAAGGCTTTTAAAATCATTTTCTATTAAAGAGTATATTGTTTTTGCCGTTTTATCGACGATTTTATTACTCTCACTTTTAACTACAAGTGTTCCGGCCGTTTCAAATAATTATTATTTAACGCTTTCGTTTAAAATATTATTTTTTGTGTTAACTTTCGTTTCAATCGCTTTGACTTGTTGCAAAGATAAAACAAACATTTCTTTCGTTGCGTTAATTTTTGAACTTTTTTATTTTGTGACCGGTACTATTTCTTTATCGATAAATAGTATCTCGTTTAGAGAATGGATATGGAGTTTCGGGATACTTGGAGAAATATTAATATTGATTAATTTATCGTTTTGCTCGCGTAGATCTATTAATCAAAATATAATTCTCCTAATCACAATCTTTTTTTCAATAATTGTGTTTATAGCATGTTTATATTCAAACATTGTTGAAGCAGACAATATTTACAATTCTATAATTGCAAAAGGAGAAGAATCCCATTTCTATCAAATTAAATCTTTCTTTGAGAGTCGTAATTCATATGGATTTATGATCTTTTTTGACATTTGTCTTCTTGCCTTTTTATACTGCAGAATCAAAAAATATAGATTTTTATTTATTCCATTAATTCTCTATTTTCTTGTTAATCTTATTTTTAGCCGTTGCAAAATAGCAATTTTTACTACACTCATTGTTTTGCTTACTCTGTTTATTTTATTTTTGATAAAACTTTGGTCAAAAAGAAGAATTGCATTTTTTGCTGTAATAATCAGTATTTCTTTAATTATGATCACGTTAATTTGTTGTATATCTGTTCCGCAAATATATAACAAATTTGACTTCTTAAAAAGCTTAAACAATTATCTTTCTGAAGGCTTTTTTGGGCAGGCAATGAGATCTATACAGTCAAGAATTAGACAGTTTGAAAATGTATCATCTTTATTTTTAAGCCCTAGATTGCTTATTGGTTATGGCGAAAATCTAGCATCTATCAAAATTGATAATGCTTATGCATCATTAATTTTGACGGGTGGATTGCCGAAAGTGTTTTTATTCCTTTGCATATCATATTACTCTTTTGAAAAGATACTATCCTTGAATAAATTTGATAAACAAAGAGGGTCACTATCTTTTGCTATTTTTATTTGTTTCTTCTTGTATGGCATGTTCGAAGGTTTTTCAGTGCTTGGCACATCCTTCTTTTCGTTAGCATGGATTATTTTACTTATTTTAGTTCCTTCTGTCTTATTAAAAGAAGAGAATTCCGTGAGATTAAATCAATCAAATCATGTTTTGCATATCGTCGGGAGCTTTAATAAAGGAGGAACCGAAGCGTTTGTTTTAAATTATTTTAATGAAATAATTAAGCATTCAGATGTTATATTTGATGTTTATTGCTTCGGTAATTCAGATTTAGAACAAGTTAATAGACTACGCAATCTTGGTGGGAACATTTTTTATGGTACTGCTCCATCCACAAAAAATATACTTTCGGAGTTAATATCGTTCAAATCTTTTCTGAAAAAAAACAATAGATATCGAGCCATACATTGTTCTGCTAATTTTGATAATTTTGTCTACTTACATATAGGAAATCTTTTTGATGTTCCTTGCAGAATTCAACATTCTCATGACACATTAACCGGTGTTACGCTGTCAAAAATTAAAAGCTTAGTTTTCTTTATTAAACGCATTTTCAACAATTATAATTCCAACAAATCGTTTGCATGCTCTAAAGAAGCTGGGTACGACGTAATTGGAAAGAAATATTTTAGTCGCCACGGGAAAGTAATTCCTAACTGTGTTGATGTCGATCGTTTTAGTGTGGCGAATGAAGAACGCGTTAATGCACTTAAAAGAGAATTTAATTTAGAAAATAAAAAAGTTTTTGGCAATATCTCACGATTTGAAGATAAAAAGAATCAAGAATTTATTTTGAATATCTTTGATAAATACCATGAGAGTGATAATAATTCAGTTTTAGTGTTAGGAGGAGTCGATGGTGGAACTTTAAAATCTATCAAAGAATATGCTTCGCGTCTTCCTTCTTCTGATTCTATTATTTTTATAGGTTCGAGAAATGATGTTGAGGATTGGCTCCATACAATTGACATCTATCTTATGCCATCTCTTTTTGAAGGATTCGGTATTTCTGCGGTAGAAGCACAAATAGCTGGTTCTTATGTAATCGCAAGTGACCGACTGCCTCTAATAACAGATATAGGATTAAACCGAATATGTTATTTATCTTTAGACGATGATGTTTCATCTTGGATTGAAAAAATGAAAAACGAGAAACATAAAGATGATTTAAAAATATTAAATTTGTATTATGATGTTAAAGTTAATTATAAAGTTCTTTTAGAAGAGTATAACTAAAATTAATTACACAGGCGGAGAATAGTCATGGCTAGTTTGCTTAACAAGCTGAGTAACAAATTTAAAATGTCATATGCTAAGATGGCTAATTTCTTTATTGATAAAAAAAATATAATCAACAAAATCTATTTTATATCAATTGTTGTGTATTTTTTTGTTGTTTTTCTCCCAAATATTACAACAGGTTCGCCTCTTTCTTCATTTTTTAATGAAGGTATTACCAAAATTATTTATAGAGTCTTTTTTGCTATATCATTTGGATTTATTTCAATCGTTGCATTCATTGCAAATGATATCAGGCTCAACCGCCTTACATTTTTTACGCTTCTTGGTTTTTTGGTTTTTTTAATTGTTGGCACACTTTTTAACTTGTCGCCAATTTCTACCGTTTACATTAATGGGTATTACGAAAAAGTTGTTATTTCTTATTCTACTGGAGCCTTAGATATTATTACTTATTATGGCAATTTGTTATTTTCGTATGTTTTTTGTTTTGCTCTCTTCACATCAATTCCGTTAATAATGAAAGATAAAGCTAAGCTTTCAATTTTACTTGACTCATTTATAGTCGCAATGCTCCTTCTTTGTTTTATAAGCTATATCAAAGACGCTAAACTCTACTATTCAGTTTTAAAGCTCGACTTTAATCAATATACTGAGAAAGGCATCTCGTCTTTGTTTGCAAGTAAAAATTCATTTGGAGTATTTTTATATCAAGGTATAATTTGCTCTTTAATTGCTCATCATTTTAGGCAACAAGCAAAATACCGTTTCTTATATTTGATAGCAGTATCTTTGTTTTCTATTACTTTGGTTTTTACGCTTTGTAAAGATGCTATTTTTGCATTAGCGATATTTACCATTGTTTTTTTGATATATCTTTTCAGAAAGCAGCAAAAAAGAGTTATTGATTATGCATTAATATCGTTTTGGGCCGTTCTTTCATGTTTAATTTTGTTCTTAATTATTGCTCTTTTAAATCAAGAAACCCTGAAAGAGATTCCGTTCTTTAAAAGAATATATGATTTTATGGGGGCCAACCCTGTGAGTGGACACGATAATGCTTTTATTGGAAGACTTGAAATAGTGGCAGTTTTCTTCCTTTCGATAAGCGGTATTCATTACCTTGTTGGATACGGACACGCACTCCCTTCAAACGCCTATATTTGGAGTTTAACTTATAGAGGAGAAGGAAACGAGAACCTTCACAATACTTTCCTACATATTTTTGGGACTGGAGGAATTTTCTATTTTGCTTTTTATATCTTTATGATTGGCTATACCTTCTACTTAATTTTTAAAAACAAGAGTAATGACAAAAAGATCTTTTATTTATTGTTTGGGCTACTTGCATCACATGTTTTTTATTCGCTTTTCGAAACATCGATTATGTTCCTAAGTGGTTCTAGCGCAACTATGTTATTTTCAATTATTCTTGTTTCTCTTATTAATCGTGATTCTTTGAAACATAATATCAAATCATCAAATATTTATTGTGAGGTAACCATATAATGAAAAGAAAACTTCTTGCATTAATTTTTATACCTCTTATAACGTCTTGTTCTTATCATGGCGGAATATCTAAGACAAAAACCATTTCTCGCCATTATACTTTAACAAATGGACATGCCTCTTTAAATATTGATGATTACGGGACAGATTCCTATATTGTTAGTAAAAACGAAGGGGTTATTGAAACAAGGAATTATTGCAATTTTGATTCATTTAAATATTATGAGAGTGAGGAGTCTTCTACCCTTTCATATCATATCGGGTTTAACGATTATATCTCAGTTGCAGAGGCAAATACGTTTTTTGATTTCCATTACAATGGAGAATGCGAGTTTAGAATTACGTCAATTACAAATGTTGTTTTAGCTGAAAAACATGGAAATTATCATTTCACAGGAGAAGATGATATCTCGATTATTTTTGATGATAACAGTAAGAGTTATGCAAAAACTAGATTTGGTTTATATAATGAAGGTATAGGAAAAGATAGAATTACATATCTTCAAACACCTATTTCTATTGACATAGATGGTGAAAATACAATTATATATTTTTGGTTTTATGATTCGATTTTGCATCCAAGCCCATGGGGAGAAAACTAATGAGATACAACAACTATAGTGTTTTGATGTGCGTCTACTATAAAGAGAATCCCAAAAACTTATCAGAAGCAATTGAGAGCGTTTTAGTTCAAACCCTCCTAACAAATGATTTTGTAATTGTTTGTGATGGCCCTTTGACCAAGGAACTTGATGAAGTTTTAAATAGATATCAATCTAAGTACAAAGAAATCAATGTGGTTAGATTAGAAAAAAACTCTGGAGTTGGAGCTGCATCTCAATTTGGACTTCAATTTATAAAAAACGAAGTGTTTGCAAAAATGGATAGTGATGATGTTTGCTTTGACACCAGAATGGAGAAAGAATTAAATTGCATTAATTCTGGTTATGATGTAGTAGGGGCTGGCATTGCTGAGTTTATTGATGACAAGTCAAACGTCGTTGGAATTAGAATGCCTCCAGAAAATCATGACGATATTGTTAAATTTTCTAAGAAAAGAAACCCTGTAAATAACGTCACCATAATGTATAAAAAAAGTGATGTAATAAAAGCCGGAGGTTACTTGAATGCTAACTTCTTAGAAGATTATACCCTTGATATAAAACTCATTTTAAATAACTGTGTTTTTTATAATATTCAAGAGCCTTTAGTTTATGTTAGGACTGATCAGGGCCAGCTTAAAAGGAGAGGAGACAAGAGACTTCGAAAAGGATTTAAAAAATTAAGAAAGATGATGCTGAAAGAAAAATATATTACCCGATTTGAATATTTAAAATATTCTTTCGAAGGATTTGTCTTTATGATAATGCCTAACTTCATAAAAAAGTACTTATATAAAAAGTTTTTGAGGAGAAAAAAATGAAAAGAGTATTTGATATCATTTTTAGTTTGATTTTTATTCTACTGTTAGCCCCATTATTTTTAATAATTATTATAATTGTTAGTTTAACATCAAAAGGTGGACCATTTTTTGTTGGGAAGAGAGTGGGCAAAAGCGGAAAAACCTTTAATATTATCAAATTTAGATCAATGAAAGTTAATAGTGAAGGAAATGGCAAATGGAATGTTTCTGGCAAAGATCCTAGGGTCACTAAAATTGGTCTTTTATTAAGAAAAACTAAACTTGATGAACTTCCTCAATTGTTTAATATTTTTGTCGGCCAGATGTCTTTTGTGGGACCTAGACCAGAATTACCAATTTATGTTTCTTGGTATTCTGAAATAGAAAAGCCAATTTTAGATAATAGGCCAGGTCTTACTGACTGGGCTTCTATTGTTAACTCTAATCAGATTGCCGAATTTACAAGCGCTGATGATCCTGACTACTACTACGAACGAGTTATTCGCCCATTAAAGCTTAAACTGCAATTGTATTATCACGACAATCATTCTCTTTTGTCTGATTTCTATTGCATGGTCTTAACTTGCTTAAAAATCTTTTTTAAAAAAATTAGAAATCCAAGAAAAGTTCAAAACATTATTGATGAATATTTAAGAGAACAAGAAGAAAAGAAAAATCTAAGAAGCAAAACTGAATATATAACGATTCCTAAAACAGATTTAAGAGTTTCAAGGCTATGTTTTGGCGGATGCCCAATGGGCAGATATGGATGGGGCAAAACAGATAAAAAAGATTTGATTGAAGCTGTTAGATATGCAATCGACATTGGTGTTAACTTCTTTGACACATCAGATACATATGGTCTCGGTGAATCTGAACGCATTCTAGGAGAATCAATTAAAGGTAGAAGAAAAGATATTATTATCACAACAAAATTTGGAGTTCGTAGAACAGATGATGGGCAAACATATTATGACAATTCTCCGTCATGGATTAGGACGGCTTTGAATAATTCTCTTGAAAGATTGCAAACTGATTATATCGATTTGTATCTAGTTCACTACTTTGATGGTAAAACTCCACTTGCTGATATATTTAGCACGTTGAATGAATTACGACATGAAGGCAAAATTCGATATTATGGAGTTTGCAATGTGAATGAAGATTACTTAAAAAAACTTGAACCATTTAAAGATGATATCGTTTGCATTCAAAATGAGTATTCTTTATTGACCAGAAAAAATGAATATGTTTTTAATGAATTTAACAAAGCTATGGATACTGCTTCATTGACATGGGGCTCATTAAGTCAGGGTCTACTAGCAGGAAATATTACAAAAGAAACTAAATTCGAACAAGGCGATAGACGAAACAGAGATGTATATGTTAATTTTCATGGTGAGCGTTTTGAACACAATTTAATGGTGGTCGATGAAGTTAAGAAAATTGCAAAGAAATATAACAAAACATGCGCTGCAACATCGCTTCGTTTTGTTCTTGACTATTTGAATTATTCTGTTGTTCTTGTTGGGGTAAAAACAGTCGCCGAACTAAAATCAGATTTTGATGTTTTTGGTTTTAACTTAACAAGTGGCGAAATTGATTATTTGAGAAATATTTCCGTTTTTAATAAATAATTGTAAAAATTAATTTTTAATTCGCCTATAAAAATTCGCAAGTTTCATATAGTTCCAGCAGCGATTAAAATTCCCATTTTTAACGAATTTAAAAAAAGGCTTAAACAATGGGCTGAAGGAATTATATTCAACATTAGTTATGGCGTTTTTATATCTTTCTGAGTTGATGAAAGATTTAATTACTGCTTTTTGTGTTTTCCTAGATTCACCAGAATTAATAGCAATTAAAAATACGCTAAATGATTGAATATATATTCTGTAATTAATAGCATTGAAATAATTTTGATTTTTGTTATACATGTTTGCCCTTTTTTCGAACTCATCATATTGGAGATTTAATTTATTAATATCTTCAATCTTGTGGTTATGCGAAAAAGATTTCGGGTTTGAATAGTAATAATATAATGGCTTGTCAATTTTCAATCCTGTTTTTGCAAACTCTAAGTAATCTATATTAAATAATGCATCATCTGCTCCACCAAGAATCTGACTAGATAGAATCTCAATATTGTTTTCATTAATTATTGACGGTTTGTATAGTTTTCCACATAAAGAAGAAAACAAATCTAAATCCATTGGTGTTTTTGGATTATCATTACCAAATATACGTTTTTGTAAATCTTTTATGTCTTCTTCATTAAGCATATTTTTGCTTAATTCAATTTTTCTCAATTCTGTTTTTCCATTTTTATAAAACTTTATCCAATCGCAAATAATTAAATCGTAATTATTGTTCCTCTTTAACATTTCTTCAACAAAATGATTGTCTAAATAATCGTCAGCGTCGCAAAAACAAATGTATTCGCCTTTTGCGATTCTACATTGTTCGGTTCTTGCAGGACCAGCGCCCTGCTTTATTCTATCCAACAGCTTGAATCTTGAATCTTTTTTGCAGTATTCTTCAATTATTTTTTTGCTTTTATCTGTTGATCCATTATTCGTGATTAAAAATTCTAAATTTTGATACGTTTGATTCGAGAGTGAATCTAAACACTTTTTTAAATAAGGTTCCCCATTATATACGGGCACTCCAATTGTTATTAACGGATTCTTTTCTAAACTCATATATCTAATCTTATATTTATTTATATTATATGTTAACATATAGACTACAAAAGGTAATATAAATTAGTTGTTTATGACGTTAAAAGTATTAATTCCAACATATAAAAAAACAATTGATGAAATAGTTAGTCTTTTTTCTTTTTGGAATCTAAACTCAGACTGCATTATTTCTAATCAATGCGGATACAATGATGTTATTTATAAAAGTTATAAAGGATATAGCATTAGAATTATATGCACTGACACTATTGGTGTATCGGTTAATCGCAATATGTTAATGAGAAATTTAGATGCAGATATTGGTATTTTTATAGATGATGATTGTTCTATGATTGATGGTTATCAAAATATAATATTAAAAGAGTTTGAAGAACATAATGCTGATTATATTATTTTTAATGGATACACCGATAAAGGATCGATTATTAACAAATCCAAAAAAAGTATAAGATGTAGAAAATATAAGCAAGTTTCACATACTGGAGGTCCTGGTATAGCTTTCACAAAGGACGCCTTTTCATATTATAAAATTGAATTCAATGAAAAAATAGGAACACCAAACATGATTTATTTGGGCGAGGATTCTCTTTTTGCGTTTCAGTTAATTAAGAAAAAAACAAAAACCATAAAATCATCTTGCCCCGTATTTAAAATTATAAACGATGTATTTAATTCATCATATTTTAATGGTTATGACGACCAGTATTTTTATTCTAAAGGAGCAATCAATAAGTTAGTACACCCTCGTTTTTATAAAATTTGGAAATTATATTATCTAATGGTCTTGCGACGCAGAACAAAAAGTAGATTTTGTTTTATTCTTAAAAATATGAAAAAAGGTGAAAAGTCTATTAATAATGGGGAGGTTGTCTATAAACTATGAGACAACTATCAGAAAATAGAAGAATTTTCATTGCATCCATAATTAATTATGTTTCTTTTGGAATCAATATTTTAGTTGCTATTTTTTACACACCATTTTTATTAAACACACTAGGCGATGTGAATTATGGAATAAGATCATTTGCCACTTCGTTTGTTATGTATTCAAGTTTAATTGGAACTGGGATATCGGCCGCATATTTAAGGTTTGCAAACATAAAAAGGAACGAATTTGGAGAAGATGGAGTTCGAGATGTTGATGGCGTGTTTTTCAAAATATTTTTCATTTTAGGAATCGCTAACTTTGTTTTAGGAATCATTCTTTTCTTTTTCTTTTATTTTCAAGTCATTCCTTTAGCAGGATATTCAGATGAACAGATTTTTGTTATTTCGTGTGTTGTTTTTTTGAGTTTTATTACAGTCGGCATAAAAATGCCTGCCTCAGTTTTGATTTTGATTCTTAATTTTAAGAGGAAGTTTATTTATAGAAATCTCAGGTACTTATTATCTAGTGTGTTTGAGTATTTATTTTCTTTTGTTTGTTTGCTACTTGGACTTACTATTTTTAAAAGCCAGGTTATTATGTTGTCTACAATTTCTCTTTTGTCGGAAATCGTTTTCTCAATAGTAACATTTATTTATTTATTTATTATCTTAAAACATCGAGTCAACATCAAAAGAAAAGTCGTTGAAAAAACACTTTGGAAAGATGTTATTAGATTTTCAATTTTATCGTTATTAATTGTAGCTGTTATGTCTTTAAACGATTCAACAGATCGTATCATATTAGGCTTTATTTCGCCGACCGCAGTAACTTTCTATTCGCTTGCAATTGTGTTTAACGCATATATTAAGACTGCTGTTGATAGTGTTTCTGTTTTATATATACCTCGTTTAACTGAAGAAGCCACTTCTAACAACAAAGAGAATTTACAACATACTTTTGATTTTGTTTCTAAGGTCTGCACAATAATATTATCGTTTATTGTATTTGGTTTTATTTGTTGCGGGAAAGAATTTATAGTCTTATGGTTAGGAAAATCTAGAGAAGAAATATATTATTATTCAATCCCCTTGCTAGTCGGAATGGTGTTTTTATATCCACAACACTTTAGCATTCATGTTCAACGAGCTTACGGAAAACAAAAATTTGCCGCTATTGCTCTTTCAATTACATTTATATTAAATGTTTTAATTAGCGTTGCGTTGGTTTGGGCATTCAAAAACGTCGCTAATCCTGCGTTAGGATGCATCATTGGAACTCTTTTTACTTATGTTTGTGAAACAATTTTGTTATCGCTTTATAACAAAAAAACTATTGATATTAAACAAAATGAAATTTGGAAATCGATTTTCGTTAATCTTTTTATAGGCTTTACAATATCTATAATCGTTATAAGAACTTCTGAAGCTATTATTTCTGGAATCTCTCCGGTTTTTACAATGCTTTTAAAAGGATTTGTTTACGTTTGTGTATTTGCACTGTCTCAGATGTTAATAAACAAAAAAGAGCTTCGTCTATTTTTTAAAAGGAAAAAGAAAGCATGAAAAAATATGATATAGGTGTTGTGACTTTTTTTGACGCAAATAATTATGGTGCTGTATTGCAAACCTATGCTTTACAGGAATTTTTAAAACAAAACAACATTAAATCGTGCATTATTAACTATAAATGGCATCCTGATGACAAAGCTCGATCTTTGAGAGAATTTTTATATTTTATAAAATATAAAAAATTAATTAAAAGGAAAAAGTCTAGCTTTACAACTTTCCTTGATAAATGCAATTTATCTTCTTTGTATAATAAAGATAATATTAAAACCGCGAATGAAGAATGTGAGAGATTTGTAGTTGGAAGTGATCAAGTTTGGAATTCCAAGTGGAATTTTAATTCTGATATCTTTTATTTAACATTCACAGAACAAAAATATAGTTATGCAGCTAGCTTTGGATCTGTTTCGTCTATAAGTAATTATAGACATATTTTAATAAGAGACGATTTGTCAAAATTTAAGACTTTATCTGTCCGCGAAAACAGTGCGGTTAATTATTTAAAAAAACTAGGCCTTCAAGCGAATTCAAACATCGATCCTGTGTTTCTTCTTGATAAAGCAATTTGGAACGAATTAGCTGAGGGCCCACAATTTAAGAACTATTTATTAATATATTCTCTTGAAAATAATGAAGAAATGATTTCTTTTGCAAAAGTATACGCTAAAAAAAACAACTTAACTCCCGTGATTATCATGGATACGAAGAAAAAAACATTATATGGTTGTAGAGTTGTTTCCTTTTGTTCTCCAAATGAATTTTTAGGTTTGTTTAATAATGCATCAGCGATTGTCACAAACTCATTTCACGGCACATCCTTTTCTATATTATTTGAGAAAAAAGAGTTTTTTGTGTTTCTACAAAAAAGTAAAAACGCACCTAACGATAGACTGCTAGATTTGTTAGATTCTTGTAAACTGACAAATAGAATTGTTAATAACGATTTTGTTAACAGCAAGATCGATTATTCTGACGCTCAGAATTATATAAATAATGAAAAAGAAAAAGCTAAAAAATATTTTCTAAATATTGTTTCCGGGAAATATGATGATAACAAAGTCTCATACAACAGCTTTTTCAACAAACATTATTTTTATGCTAAAAGTAAAGATTCTCAAGATGTCTTTGGTTCAAGAAGTGGTGGGATTGCATTTTTATTAGGAAAAAAATATCTAGCGGAAGGCGGTGTTGCTTATGGAGCTTGCATCAACAGCGATAATACCGTTTCCATAAATAGAGCAATTACATTATCTGAATTAAACAAAACCAGAAATTCTAAATATGTTAGCAGTGATATATCTAATTCATTTGAACTTTGTGCAAAAGACTTAATCAATGGGAAGAAGGTTCTTTTTAGTGCTTTACCGTGTCAAATAAGCTCCCTGCTAAATTATTTAAAAGTAAAAGACATAGACACATCTAATCTTCTTGTTGTTGATATTGTTTGCCATGGCGCTGTTCAACAAAAATATTATTTGAATTACATTGACTATTTAGAAAAAAAGCATCGATCAAAAGTTACCAGCTTTAATTTTCGTGATAAAGAATACGGATGGGACACTCATTTTGAATCTTACAATGTAAACAACAAAAAATACCATTCTAAAATGTATACTAGATTTTTTTATAGCAACTATGGTTTAAAAGAAGGATGCTATAAGTGTCCGTTTTCGAACTTTGAAAGAAAATCAGACATTACTTTAATGGATGCTTGGGGATATATAAAACCTACAGATTTAAAAAATGGAGCTAATGTTTTGATGGCTAATACAGAAAAAGGGCTAAGCGCTTTTAAAAAATATAGTTCCGATATCGATTTTGAAGAAATAGATAGATTAGAAACTATTCAGCCTAATTTAATGAATCCTTCAAAAAAACCAGATCTATATGAATTATTTAAAACCAAATATGAAAACAAGGAATTTAAAACAATTTATAAATTCTGCGCCAAGCCAATTATCAAGATAGAAAAAGGCAATAAGCGAAAAGCAAGGATGTTGTCGCTTTTAAAAGCTATTAAGATAATAAAATAGTTACATTGTTCCGCCGTCTATTGGCAAAACGCATCCAGTAGTGAAGGATGCTAAATCACTTATTAAAAATAAAATCAGATTTGCAATTTCGGTTGTAGTACCAAATCTTCCGATTGCCTGATGATGTCTTATAAAATCAGAGACCTTAGGATCGTTTGCTTTAATTGCTTCATCCCAATATGAGCCGTCAAAAGCAACTGCTCCAGGCATAACTCCGTTTAATACAATTCCATATTTGGCAAGTTCTCTTCCCACTGAAGTAATGTAAGCGTTCAAAAATGCTTTGCTAGAGGCGTATTGTGGATTTCCACGTAAGTGCTTTCCTGAAATCGATGACACATGCAAAATATGCCCCTTAATGTTGTTTTCAATCATGTCTTTTATAATTATAGAATTTATATCGATTGCATGCAGCGCATTTATATTAAGTGAATTTATCCATTCTGATTTGCCACCTAGCGGATTTCTACTTGTAAGAGATGTCCCTATTGAATGAATAACTATATCAAAATGGCCGAACTCTTTTAGCAACTCCTTTGAGAATAAGACACAGTCACCATTAGAAATATCGAATTGCTTAATATTGAAACTTCTTGCCCCAAGTTTTAAACATTCTGATTTTAAGTCTTCTAGCAATTCCTTAGACCTAGCAATAGCGACTATATGTGCTTTTTCCAAAGAGCATAATCTTGCGGCTTCTCTTCCTATACCTTTAGAAGCACCTAGCAATAATATTTTTTTATTATTCAATCCTAAATCCATAAAAATCCTAGATATTATACATGTTAAAAATGCCTCTTTCTATATTTTTATTGCGAACCACCAGCCTACCATCTTTTTTTGTAAGACTATATTCGTGTTTGAACATTGGTTAGTGATTTTGGCTAGATGATGAGGAAACACTCGCCGAAATAGATATATTGATTAGATATTATTTAAATATAGTTAGAGATTTATAGATGTTTGTTAAATAAGTAATATCAATAAGTTTCTTTTAATGTGATAATCCTGATGCGATAGTGTTTCTTTATATCTTGTTGATTGTGTAAATCTCATAACAATACCTGTCTTTCGACTTGTTTCTCCAAGGGAATAGGTATCGGTTTACTATTGTTAGACTTATTTCAGGATTTTAATCTTAGAAGAATTATGGCTTCAGTCATTTCAAAAACATCGATAACTCCCTTATCGCATAATTCTTCCAAGATATAAAGACAGATGTTATATTCGTATGGGAGTTTCTTATCAAAGATAGCCTTGTCTTTATTGTGCATAGTGGTACCTGTTACTTATGTGTCTATAAATCCATCAAAAAAGGGAATAATTCAAGTTATAATTTTGTAAATAGCTGTCTATATAATAGACATTGGAAAGTTTATAAATTATTATATTAGAAGAAAAAATACCGAATTATATAGTGCCAATTAGTATTATTACGCATTCATTAATTATTGTTTTTGGAATAGTATGTTGGCAAAACACAAGGAGGAATTCGCATGGCTTCGATTAAGAAAGTATTTGAAAATATTAAAGACGATTTGACTAATTCTGTGCAGGAACGAAAAAACATTAAAATCCTTGAAGCCAAAGGTATAATTATCACCGATTTTAGAATTTGTAATGGTTCAAAGCAAGATTTGTATGTATCAGGAAATATCGACACAAGCGTAAAGAAAATATTCTTTGCTTCAAGACGAACTATAGAAATTGGAACAATTTTGGTTGACAAACTTCTTAATCTTTATCAAATAAAAGCATCGACGTATGATAAAAATAGACTGTTTGATGAAGATGTAGTGACAACGATTTGCGACTATGATTTGTATGTGCCAAATAATCCGGCGAGAAATGTGATTAATCAGAGTGCAAATATTTTTCAGGGTTTTTCTGATAATTCCTTTAATAATATAGGCACCCTCGTACTAAATGTTGAACAAAAAGCAACAATTGAACAATCTATAAGTATTGCTCAAATGGTTGAAACTGTAGAGGACGAAGCTAAGTATAGGTATGATCCAGTCAAGAATATATTTTCGTTCTTAGAATTGATAAATAAAATTCTTAAAGGAATTGAAACGATTGATAAATTAGAAGATAAATTGGTGCAAGGTATATTGAAGGAAACCTCATCGTTTTTAAAAGACATGATTTTAATGTTAATAAAAAATATAAAAAAGAAAGCCGATGAGAGCGGTCATTTCAATGATAAATGATTTCAGTGACTACATGAATGGAACACTTACTTTTCTAAATTCTAACTGTTATTTTTCTTTTGATGGTAAAACACTAGAGATTTATTGTGTTAATGGCGAAGCTAGAACAATTTTATGGGAGAAACTAGCTGATGGCTCTTACTTTTCTACCAAGAAAGAAATACCAAGCAATAGAATTGAGGGCCATTCTTTTGGCTTAAATGCAGATGTTATTTTTTATATTGATTCCAAAGGATATGGCTATCATGGTAGCATAGACACTGAAAAAGTTATCCTTAAAATCAATGTCTTAAAATATATAACAATTAAGAGTAAGATTTGCGATAAGAACATTCTTGTTTTTGGCTCTAAACAGTTTCATAAATTTTTATATTTATTTCCGCAATATAATCTCACTTTAAGGCACGAAGATAAAATTGCTGACATCACATACAAATCGGCCGTTTCATCAGACAAAGTTGAATTTACGTTTAAGGGTAAGAAATTTGTGGCCTATCCCTGCCCAACAATTAAAACCCAAGGGAATAAGTTTGATTTCATCCCTGAAATTCATATAGTGTGCGATGAAGCGTTTGAGGAAACAGAAATGCTTTCGCTAGTTGAAATTCTATACAAAATCATTTCTTTTTTGTTTATGAGAGTCAACATTATTCCAGATAGTATTTATTGTTGTTCCAACAATCTTCAACATAATATTTTTTATCGTAAAGCAACTGACTACATCGAAGAAAAAGAAGATGTGAATTCTATTAGAAAATATGGATTTATTAGATGGAACATAGTTTACAAGAACTTCCAAAAGATTATTGATGATTTTATCGATGGAAATGCAGATACAAAACACCTTGGCAATTCATCAGAATCAAGAAAATGGATTGACTTTAAAAAAGTATCCACCATATCATCTTTTTTTGAATCTACTTATGCTCTTATTTATGGAGACAAACCAAACCATAGAACATCTACTCAAAAGAATATAGATACAATTATTGAAACCTTATTGCCTCTAAAAGACAAAGGGAATAGAAAAATGGGTGACACTATAGATTATTTAATTAAGCAGTTAGATCATGTGTCATTAGAAACGAAGATACAAAAAGTGCTAAATGAATACGACGATTATTTACACGCTATCAAAAAAGAATTCGGGCTTGAGAATAATAGTGTAACCGAAATTGCTGGTATCTGCGCGCAAACAAGAAATTGGACCGATCACGGTGATAAAAGAGCGGAAATTAATCCATTTATTGCATCGTGTTTTGCCTATTTGACTTGTGCGACTTATGCTAGTATTTAAAAAGATGGGGAATAGATGATAAGTTTATTGCCAATGCGCTTTTAGAACTGTATATGGTATAAATATTTATAGATAAATTGCGTAGCATGAAGAAAACAAAGATCAATATCTTTCACGAAATTCGTAGTTTTAATTGTCGGGATGACTATGTTTCATTCATTAAAACAAAAACTTATATGAATTGTAGTGAAATTGACAATATTTCTAGACCAGAACATGTGTGTGCTGTTTATTGCTTGGGTATGAATTTACTCAAAAAAATGTATCGTGGTTATTTAATACCTGTTAGCAATCAGTATGAAGGTATAATATATGTAACATTTGTTGAAATATGGACATATATGTCCTTATTTCATGATATTGGGTATGGCTATCAAACATATGAACCATCAGATGATTATAATCCAAACATTGTCCGCTTAATATATTTAGGCCAAGTTGTTGACTTATTAGAAAAAATGAATAATGAATGGGCGACAGCATATAACGTTGACGAACTAGTTGCATATTATTATTACATTTATCAGAAAAGAGTTAACGAGAATATCCTGGCTGGCAAAAAAGTAAATACTGAAGTTCACGAACACGGGATATTGGGCGGGGCATTAGCTAGTGTAATAATGAGAAAGAATCAACCTTTGATTATGCAAGGCAAAAACAGTCCTTGGTACTATATAACGTTAGCTACAGCCTTGTCTATTGCGCAACACAATATATGGCCAGTCGACAAACTAGATTTAAGAGAATACGATATATATTTTTCTGCCACAAATGTTGATAAAAACAAATTTGTTGAAAAGAATAATAAATTGGATAAAAAGATTGACTTGCTTTCTTTCTTTTTATGCTTGATTGATAGTATTGATATTACAAAAAGACTTACAGATATAGAGCCATATAATTATTCGCTTATAAATGATGTTTTGAAACAATATAAAATAAAAGTTTTCAAACATCCTGGCCACATTTGCATAAGAATCTATGCTAGAGCGATACGTACAATATTAAACAACAATGGACTGAGTGCTGTGTTCGACAAATGGATTTTTGGCATAAGAGGCATGGAGTCTTTTTTAAATATTAAGTATATTGAGCATAAAAACGATTGCCTTGATATAAAAATTGAGGATCATGAGATTGTTTAATCTCCATAAAGACATTTGTATTAATACAGTCGGAAACTTCTCATCGAGAAAATCTATGTTTTAGTTCAGTGCGTTAAAGACATAATGTGATAGAAAATGATGCCTGGCTCGTGTTTGAACATTAGTTAGTTGCTTTTACTATTGGTGGAGGAAACACTCGCCAAAATTAAATAAATAGTGGTTCTAGATATATATAGGCCATTAATATGGAACGACTGTTAACACTGATGTTGTTATTAGGAGAAATTGCAATATTAATAAAGGTGTTACTATTAGGTAAGAAAATAGAGACAAAAGAAAAGATGTGTCTACTATTGGTGATGAAGTTTGGATTGAAGTTAATGTTACAATTGTTGGCAAAGTGACAATTTGGGATGATGTATTAATTGCCCCTAATACATTTGTTAATTGTGATATTCCTTCTCATAGTGTGGTTTTGGTAATGCGTGCATTGCTTTTGATGGGATATATTAGAATTAGCTATGCGACTAGTATGGATAACTAAAATATTTATAGAGGCTTTAAAACAAATAATATAATAAAGTTATATTTTAAAAATGATAGGTGTCTCGTGTTTGTTCGTAGAATATGGGCTTTGTTTGTAGGAGGAACACTCAACTAAAACCAACCACAATGTTTAAAAATGATATTAAATTAACAATTCAATGGTATAAATACTATATGGATTGGATAAATGCATATCATAAAAACAAATAACTTTCATTATAGTGAAGCAGGACTAACTCGTTCATGTTGACACTATAATAGATTATTGTTAGATTATCTATGATAAATGAAGAATAAATATTATTCATATTATTGATATGACGCTTGATCGCAAGTTATAATTTAGTTACTTAAATGGAGGATGCAATATGTCATATAGGAACGGAACATATGTAGCATTTTATGTCGACGAACCATTTTGCGATGGTAAAAGTCCAGTTACAGCTTTTGATTTTTGTTACTATAATTTATTAAAAGCTTGGAAAGAAACCGATCCGAATTTTGACTTTATAGACTCACATGAAAAGACATATCAAGTTAGGGATGATAGCGATTTTAATTCCACTCTAGTTCCTAGAATTAGAGAAAGACTTAAGAACTCAAAAAACATGATTTTGTTTTTGTCTTCTCACACAAAACAAAGCAAAGCGCTCAAAGAAGAAATAGAATATGGCGCCATTGAACTTGGTCTTCCAATTATAGTTGTTTATCCAGAATTCAACTTTAATTCACAAATAAATATTGACGGAAAATTAACTTTGCGCACCCTTTCTCTAATTGATAACAATCTTCCAGTTTTAAGAAGAGCTATGACTTTTGTTCCTACAGCACACATTTTATTGAATAAGGAAAACATTAATGCCTGCATCGATTTTGCTCCTTTAACTATCAGCGGAAAAATAGACAAAGGCATTTACACTTATAAAAAATAAGGGAATATATGAAAAAACATTATGTTCGTAATAACGTAAAATATATATTTGTTAATTTTAAGTACTATCTAACATTTTACTTTGGAGCAATTAGTTTTATCGGAGTAATTATTGCTATTGCTTCATGCATTATAAATGTAAGTGATTTGTTAAATGAGTGGAGTATCGCTCAAAAAATAGGACTAATTGTTGGAGTATATTTTGGTATTGCGTTTCTGATCATTCCTTTTTTCTTTTGGAAAAGAAGACTTATTTATTATAAGAACGGAGAACATGAAGTAAGCGCTGAATATGGCGATTTGAATAAACTATCTTATAAATATGGGAGCGAGAAAGTTGTTTTTATTAATGTAAATACTACTTTCGATATGATTATAGAACCACCTGGACCAAAAGCATTAGTTGCCGAAGGAACAAATCATGGTAGGTTTATTAAAAGAGTGTGTGATGCAAACAAACTAACTTTTGAGCAACTAAATAGCGATGTTCAAAAATTGCTAGATAATCAAACCAAATTTACACCAAGAACAGTTAAAAGAGAAAAAGGAAACGAAAAGGATTATCCAATTGGAACTTATGTTATATATAAATTGGGAAAAATTTCATACCTCCTGTTTGCTTTTGCAAGATTTAATGAAAATAATAATGCTTACCCTGGGGAAGAATCTAAAGACGAACTCCCATTGAAAGAACTTCTAACTGCTGTTAATGAAAGTTCACAAAATTTAGATGTTTATATTCCGCTTTTGGGGACTGGTAATTCAAGATATCATTTTTCTAACTACGATTCATTTAATCAAATTAAACACTATTTACTTTCCCATAAAAGAAACATCGAGGCCAAGTATCGTATTGTTGTATATTCCGGCATTAAAGATGAAGTTTCTATTTTTAAAAACACTTAATTTAAGGATTTAATATGGTACATTCAACTAAACACGGCTGCTTTATTAGTTACAAAAAGGAAGATAAAATCTACGTTAAAATTATAGCTAAAAGATTGGATGAATTAGATATCCCGTGTTCGTATTTAGATAGAACAATTAATTCTGAAAATATTGATACTGTAATTAGTGTTCTTAGAACTCAATATATGAATAACAAGCCTGTTACTCTGTTTTTAATTGGCTTGCATTCATACGAAGACACTAAAGAAAGGTGGAGAAAAACCTGGGGAAATTATTACCCACACCCTGAATACAACGAACAAAGTTTTGTTATTAGGGAATTAAGAGCCACGCTTTCTGATTATGATGGCAACCCTAGACATGGATTATTAGGAATTGTTTTACCTAAGATGTATGACAAAATCTTTAAAGGAACATATAGATGCTCTCATTGTGGTGAAGCAATTAACTATATTGCGTTAGACGATGATACAGTTATTAGAGAATTCCATAGGAATTATTATCTTGTACCTGTTAATGAAAAATGCGGGCATTACAATGAGGATGGAAGATATTGTGTGCTTTGTAAATTAGATGAATTTCTAGATAATCCAAGCATATTCATTGATAAAGCATATGATAAATCAATATCCAAGATTGCAGATAGTGTTTACTATAAAAACATTGATCATGATTATAAGTTGAGAGATGAATAATATGGCAAATGACTCTGGCTTTATTATTACAAGAAAATATTTGTATAAAATTGTAGCTGATCATTTTTCTTTGATTGATGAGTATTTATTACTTAAGCAAAACAGAGAATTTATCATAAATATCTTTATTGATAGTTCGAACATTGCTGGTTTATTGGAAAGTGAAATTAAAGAAGCGCGAGACCATTCTTTATCATCGTTCAATGATTTATGGGGCAACATTATTGAAGAGATTAAAGTTGAATCCTTTAGGGAATACATTGATGCTTCAATCCGTGAAAAAGTATTTAATAAAATCAACAATTCATCTAATCATTCATTCAAAATGATTGTAGTTTCAATATTCAAGGAAATAGCTTTCTATCAAAATAGACTGATTGAAAAAAACTTTGCATCCCCCTGGTTTAGATTTCTCGATTCGACAACTAACAACTCTGCCCCACAAACATTTTTATCATATGCATATTATGACAAAGGAATATCTATTGGCTTATTCATTTATTTTCTACTTAATGGTGGTTTTTTATATGTTAATTGGATGTGGAGCGGTACGAACCCTGCTCATATTACAAAACAACAATTAGACTTGGAATTGAAAAGATCAAACCAATTTCTATTTTTGAGAACATTAAATAGCGAGTTGGATTATTATGGGAACTCACATATTAGGCAATGGTGTTCATGGGAAATAGGAAATTACTATACAAAAAACAAATCACGCAAATTTTATTTAAATTTCTATGGTGAAACAAGTAAAAACGATTTGCTTTCTACATTTTCTATTTTTAGATATGTTAAAGATGGCATAATTTACAATTAATAGTCGTTCTGACGGTTAACAAGTTTTTCATTTTTATACAAGCAATTGCAAATGCTTTAGTGTGCTATCATTAAATAGACATGCGCGAAAGGCTATTTTCCAAAATGGCGCAATTGGTAGACGCAGCAGTTTGTCAAACTGTGGTTGAAACACATTTGGGGTTCGAGTCCCATTTTTTTGAAAGGATAAATATAGTATGATATCTAGATTTGATGATAAGGAGTTCCGGCTTAAAGAATTAATGTCAATCATAATGATGTTCTTTGAATAATAGTGGAAAAGTAAGTTTTTTCGCAACTGATTAAAATTGGGATTGTTACAGTAGGAAAAAGGTTAATTGAATAATTAATTGCAACTTTCTCGAAAAAACAGTCTCGCGTACACGCATAATGCGAAGAGCGAGCTTTTTTCTTGTTGAAAATAATAAAGATCACTGGTTATATTATGATTAGAAAGCAAAGCAAAAGATGTTGCCTTTTGTTCTTGAACAAGTAATTGCAACTTCATGTTTCGAGACTAGCGATGCTTCCTAATTGACGTTAAACCGTGGTTACTTTTGCTTCAGTACTCGAGCGGTTAAATTAACGTCTTTTCTTTTGATTTCTTCAATTCCAAATAGTTTAACAATGTCGTTTCCAAACTTTTCTTTCATTGCTTCAATAGGCGTTTTCCAATCTAGAGATTTTCTAGGATATGAATTTATATGCGAATTAATGATTTGTATGTCTTCCTCATTAATCGTGTCCAAAGTTTTGCCCTTCTTTCTGATATAGCGGAATAATTCATGATTTCTTTCACATTCTGCTTTATCGCTAGATCGATAAGTCCTGGTATAGAAAACTCTACACATTATTTCTCCATCTATATCATGTTCTAGTTCGGTTAGATTATCGAATTCTGTTCCATTGTCGCTTAATAAGACACGGAACACTTTAGAAAATCTTTCTTTTCCAAGCTTATTTCTAATTGCCATAAAAGCATTATTAACTCTTAAAGCAGTTTTATTTAGCAAGAGAATATACATCTGAAAGTGGAGTGTGTCCGCGTGGATTGTTAAAATGCATTTTTTATCATCTCTTTTTCCAAAAACTGTGTCGCATTGAAATGTGACTGTCTTGGGGTGCTTATTCATATAGCGAACATAATCCTCATAGAGATGATCAATCTTCTTTAGTGGATCATGGGAATAACTTCTAGGATAGTTATAATTATTTGAAGTAGTTAGAGACAGCTTTCTTCTTAAATCAATATTTTTAGCGGTCAATAGCCCTTTATCGATATAGCTTCTAAGAGTCTTTGAGCATACAGGAAAATCTTTATTTGATGAATAAGACTTAACAACTTCAGGAGATTGCCCATTAATAATTGGTGTGGATACATATTCATCAAATTTTCTTAATTCATGTTCGTTGAGTTTGATTTTTGTTTTGCCGTTTTTGAATCGAATTTTAGCAGTATCATGAGCGATTTCTGGATGATAAATAAGATGTTCAAAATTACATTCTTTAATCCTTTCACAAAAGTTACATACCTCATATGGCTTTGTTATTAATGAACAAGTCTTAGGAAGATATTTCATACAAACTTCCGGGCATCTACTTATTTTAGGACCACATATTGATGCATTTTTGCAAAGCCTAGTTTTGAATCCCCATCCAAATTGAGGGTGCTTATTCTCAACTATAGAATTAATTATGATTTCTCTATAAATTGATGTCTTGTTATATCCTAGAATTCTTGCGATCTTCGGAATATTAAAGTCAAGAGACAAATACTTAAGTATTTTAAATCTATCAAAACTTGTAATATGTTTTTTGCTTCCCTTTTCATGTTTTTCCATAGTTTCTCCTTCCTAGGAAGCATCATAATAATTATACTGAAAACGTAATTTAAACTTGTATTTCGAGAAAGTTGCAATTAATTATTCAATTAACGTTACAGTAGGAAAAATTTGCAGCAAAAATAATTATGGATTACTATAGTACGTTAAAGACATTTGATTTGCGAAATCGAAAAAAACGATACCTGGCTCGTTTTTGAGCTGGGTGTTTTCTTTTTACTGTTGGTTCTATAAGCACTCGCCGAATAGAAGATATGTAGAGCGGACATGTACTGATTTCTATGTACCTGGAGAAACTGATTATAAAAAAGCATTAAGAGGTAATCCTTTATCTTGCTTAACCACGATGTATGATAGAAGCGTTATAGGTGATTTATATTTTGATGAAACATATGATAGACATGAAGATTATATATTTTGGTTAACAATATTAAAACGGGGTATTATTGCTTATGGAAATCAAATTGTATTAGCAATATACATATATAAAAGAACGAACCACAATATGTCCAAGCACACAGTTGTATGAATAATGATTTTTATTGCATACAAATCGATACATTCATTAATGAATTACATTTAAACTGAATTAAGTTATAATTTAAATGTTAAATATGAAAACTTTATTTATTCATTTAAGCGACTTACATCTATCAAAGCATAATATCAGCAATGATTATAGCATTAATCAATTTATGGATTGCTTTACCGGAGATGCCGACAAATATAATAGATGCTTCCTGATATTTTCTGGCGATTGTACAATGTCTGGAAAAAAAGAAGATTTTTTACATTTTGACAAGTTTATCAACTTACTTATAGATAAATTAAGCGGATGTTTAAAAACTGATGTTTCTTTTTTAGTTGTTCCTGGTAACCACGATAATTATCTCTTAGATGAGGCTGCTCCAGAAATATCAGATATTACTAGTGGTTACAAGAAGGGTGAAAGAAAAGTTGAAAGCATGTTTTTACAAACAATGCCAAGCATGAAAAACGCTTTTAATTTTTGTAGGAAATATGACATTGAATTTTTTAACAAAGCCATTGTATATAAAAAAATCTCTGCTCCTGGAAAGGAGTTTGATTATCATTTTGTATTAATAAATTCAGCACCCTTTTCCTGCATGGACCATGTTGATAAAGATGTACATTTTATTCCTTCATTAGAAAGAGATATCCAAGGGGGACCTTCCTATGGCAAAAAAACAGTCGAAGTTCTAATTTCGCATCACCGACCGGACTGGTTTGAAGAAAAATCTAAAGATTCGATTGATAAATTCATCAATGAAACCGCCTCGATTTGTTTATTTGGACACGATCATACAGATCAGATATATAGTTCTGTTCAAAATAATGAAAACGTCATTTACTCTAGAGCGGGAAGATTATATTTAGAAAGACAATTAACTGGTTCGTTTTCAAAAATAGTTATTGATGAAAATAAAAACACTTGTTCGTCTTCCATCTATTCATATTCTACAAAATTTAATAAATATGTTGAGAAGAAATCTGCTGACGAGTTTTATTTAAGACTAAATGACTGTCTAAGTTTTAATCTTGATTATCTATGTTCTTTCATAAATATAAACGTTGTTGATAATCTGCATGAATCAGATGTTTTTGTGTTTCCCACCCTAAGACCAAATGGCAACCAACAATATATTGAGAGTTTTGAACAATTATCAAACGTTTTGGATAGTGATAAAACTATTATAATTTCAGGTTATTCTAACGTAGGGAAAAGTGCATTGTTACACAAACTATTTTTAGATTATGCCAATGAGAAATGGAGAATTTTTTTAGATTGCACCCAATGTGAGAGCACCAATATTGAAAGAAAAATCAGAACTATTTTTAACGAGACATATAAATACGCAAATTACTTTTATGATGAATTTTACAAAACCAAGAATAAAATTATTTTTCTCGACAACTTTGATAAAGTTCAAAATCAGTTAATACAAAATAATATTATTAGATATTGTAAAGAACATTTTGATTACATTGCTTTAACAATTAGCGACCTTGATATCAAGACCTTTAGGCAATCGTTAGGAGCGCTATATGATGCTGATAAAACTTATACAATTTCAGGTTTTTCTATAAAAAAACGTTTTGAGTTATACAAAAAGATTTGTTCTTTAAATAACGTCGAAGAAGACGATGTTGCAAAAGTCTCGTCTTACGTTGAGGCCTCTATTAAAATGTGCAGTGTGATTGATATGTCAGATCCGTTTTATTTATGCATATTAACCCATAACATTGTCACTAAAAATATTTATTATGAAAGAAATACATCCGATGCGTTCACAATTGTTTTTAGACATTCGTTGGAAAAAGCTTTGGTTGATGCAAGTTCAGAAGAAAAATTATCAAATCTAAATTCTATCTTGTCTCAGCTTGCATTCAACATGACATTTAACAATAAAACTATTTATTTTTCGGCGTCTGATTTACAGAATGCATTAGATGAGAGAAGTAGCAAGTTCAAAAACATATCTCTTGATTTTGACGACGTGTTGAATATATTTAAAAAAGCGAATCTTATAAAGAAATCTAATGGTAAGTACAGATTTCAAAGGAATTCCTACGTAGCATATTTCGCATCGCAAGAAGTTGTGAGGCTATATTCTCGTGGCGAACACAAATATATGGAAGAAGCTGTTAACGATATCGTGAGTGGCATTAACGGAGATGTATTTTTATTTGCCGCTTACCAATTAAGACAAGTTGATGTTTTCTTTAAAATACAAGATTTTCTTGATGATATTTTAAAAGGATTTAACGAAATAGATTTCAAAGAAAAAAATAATGCTGTTCTTATAAAAAACAAAATTTTAATTCCTGAGAGCAAAGAACAGCAAGAGAACAAGCAACAATTTTATGATAGAATAGACAAAAGTGAACAAAAAGCGATTGTTAGGTCAGAAAACGACGAATCTAAAGTTTATGACAAGAAATATGACGATGAAGTTGAAGCCATACTTAAAGCTATAAAAATGATTGAAATATCATGCAAGGCGATTGCTGGATTTGATACAGAAATAGAAGCGACAGAGAGAGAACTGCTTATTGAGAAAACAATAGGATCTTCTTTGAAATTGGCCAACTTAGTATTTTCTTTCAACGAAGAAGATATTGAAACAATAAATAGAGAGTTTGAAAAATGGAAGCATGAGAAAATTTTAGAATTAGAAACTAATAACGAAGGAAAGAATAAGATTGAGGCCCTTAAAAAAATCGATATTGTTAGAGCTTTGTATGATTTTTTGACTACATGGATATTAAATTTAGAATGCAATATGGCTGAAATAATGGCGTCCAGTTCATCTATTCAGTTTATTGTTAAAATTGATGATAGTACGTTTTGTAGAAAAATATTTAAGCTTATGGCTTTTACAGCCATGCAAAGAACTGATAGCTTTATTGCGTATTTGGAAAAAATATATGATAAAGGCAACAAAGAACTCACTTATATTCTCGATAGAATAGTTAGAGTTTTCATTATAAAAAATCAGTTAGATTATAAGCAAAGAAACAAGTTGTCTTCAATTACTGGCATTAACGAAAAGAAAATATTACTTTATTCTGGTAAAACAGAATAAGCTTTTTTAGACTCTCTGCTGTTTTTACCTAAAGGTCGATTTAAGAAACATCATTAAAAGATAGTGCAATAATTGTGTGTAAATACAATAAACAAATATGGCAGAAGTGGACCCCACAAAGATTTAAAGTATCAATGTAGATATTTTATCTTTAGCTATTATCTTTAACGGATTTATAAATACATATTCTTATTTTTATATAGACACTAAGAAAGATTTAATAACTGGGTTACTAATATATTTGTAGGACATTACTGAAAAAGAAGTTGAAGTTATTTCTGCGGCAGAATTATTAGAGTTGTTATTTAATGATTTTCATCATTGTGATTAATTAAATAGATACAGCTTCTATATATAGAGTGTTACTTGTTAATTATGATAGAAGGTTGTGTTCTAATATACACAAACTAACCAAGTTACTACTAATAATATATCCACATTACTTCGTATAAACTACGTATTAATCCAATAATGGTAAGTTCTAATGCTGTAAGACATACTTTTTGGAGTCTTACTAGTTGTAAAAATAATCAATATAACTGAAAAGACGAATCTTTTGCAGTTGATTAACTGGTGCTAACTCTTTTTGCTATTCAAAAATATATTAGTAAAATATATAATATATATTGAATTATGTCTAAAGCAGTAATTGTTGGTGGATCAAGTGGCCTCGGATTGGCCATTACTCACGAATTAGCAAAAAAATACACTAATGTAATTGTTTTAGATTTGAAAGAGACCGCTTTCGACAATAGTAATGTATCTTTCAAAAAATGTGATATTAGTAAAGATATTACTGAGATTATCAAAGAATTAAGTGGATGCGATTGTTTAATTATTACAGCTGGGTTTGGCGTAGTTAAACCATTTATAGAATATTCTGATGCTGAAATAGTTAAAAATATCAGCGTTAATTCGACCTCAATAATTAGAATTATACATGCGTTTTACGATACTCTTTTGTCTAACAAAAATGCCAAGTGCTTAGTAGTTGGATCAATAGCCGGAGAAGTGTCTTCACCTTTATTTTCTGTGTATGGAGCGGCAAAAGCATCTATTTCTAAGATTTGCGAATCAGTGAACATTGAATTAGAGAAGTCTAATTCGTCTAATAGAATTACATGTGTCATTGCTACATCATTCCAAGGCACATCGTTTAATGGCGGGAAGACTGATTTGAGTTTATTAGATGAATTATCTAAACAGTGCATTTCTGCTATGGATAGCCGAGCCGAAAAATTATTTATAAATGAAGAATTATGCTTAGATATCATAAAAAGATATCAATCTAATCCACATGAATTCGGTTTATCAAGTTATGACTATAAGATTAAGAACAATAGAATAAGTAATCGAAAATCCATTGTTGTTGGCTATCTTAGTGGTACCTTTGATTTGTTTCATATTGGTCACTTAAACCTTTTAAGACGCGCCAAAGAACAATGTGATTATTTAATTGTTGGAGTTCATAAAAGTGGAGCGTGGAAAGGAAAAGAAACCTTTATTCCTTTCGAAGAAAGAATTCAAATTGTTGGGTCTATTAAATATGTTGACGAAGTATGTGAATCTTTCCCAGAAGATTCTGATGCATGGAGTAAATTTCACTACGACAAACTATTTGTAGGAAGTGACTATAAGGGCAGCGAAAGATTTAAAAAATACGAAGAATATTTTGCTGACAAAGATGTTGAAATTGTATATTTCTCCTATACACAAGGGATAAGCAGTAGCCAATTAAGAGAAAAATTAAAGTAATCATATTAGATTATAGTTTTGCCTATTCTGGGTTTGAATATACACCTATTTTTTACTCTATTGATTTTTTATTTCTTAAAAGAAATGATACGTGTTATACTATTGGACATGCGTAATTCGTTTATTGATATTGATAAATGACTAAATGCAAAATAAAAAAATATCATGAAAAAAATAGAGTACTTAATTAAACACAACCGTTTTATACAGTTTATTTATAAAAAGTTCTTTTCCGCCCTCTTTAAATTTTTAACTTTGTTTGTACCAGTAAATGATAGGTTGATACTAATAAACTCTTTTTCTGGGAAGAAATATAACGACAGTCCTAAAATTTTATATGAAAAGATTGTCGAGAGATTTGGAAGCGATAAGTTTAAAATTGTGTGGGCGTTTGAAAATCCAAAAAATTTTAAAGAATTCAATTTAAACACTGTTAAAATTAATTCTTATAGATATTTCCATACTGCGTTCAGAGCAAAATATTGGATCTCCAATGTTAATATTGAACGCGGATTATCTTTTAAGAAGAAAAAACAAATATATCTAAATACTTGGCACGGGACTGGACCTAAATCTATTGGTAATGGCGCGAATAATAGAAAAGATTATAATTTCTCCAAGACTAATTATCTTTGTGCAGATGGCGATTTTTTAAAAAATGTTCTTCTTAAATATTTTAATGCTAGAGAAGATAGCATTTTAATGTGCGGACGTCCTAGGGAAGATATTTTATATAATCACTCTGAAAAATATGTAGAAGATATAGCGAAACGCTTCAATATAAAAAAGAATGATTTGGTTATTTTATATGCTCCTACTTGGAGAGAACAAAATAGCAAGACTTTCAAATCTTCAATTTCAGTAGACCTAGATTTAGACCTAATTTTCGAAAAATTTCCAAATGCAAAGATTTTATTTAGAAAGCACTCTATCACAGCAGAAGTTATCTTTAATCACAATGTTTGTGACAAGATTATAGATGTTAGTAGTGTACCTGATATCGCTGATTTACTATTGATTACTGATATTTTAATTACAGACTATTCTTCAATTCCGACCGATTTTTCTATTCTCGGGAAACCATTTTTATGTTTTGCTCCAGACTATGAAGAATATACTTCTACAAGAAAACTTTTTTATGATATTACTACCGAATATCCATTTGGCATTCAAAAGAGCACGGAAGAAATTGTTGAATGTATTAACGAAATACTTTGTGGCAACAATAAAAAAGACGAGTTCCAAGCTTTTAAAGACAAATATTGTCCTTATGGGGGTCACGCAACAGATATATGTATAGATAAATTATTTGGTGAATCTACTGATATCGAAAGAGAATAAAATGGAACGTGGGAAGTTTAAAATTTTAATTTTAATGTCAGGCGGTTTTGATACTTATGGACCATCAAGACATTTGTACGATGCTTTAATCGAGGACATTCTTAAAGATGGTCATACTGTTCATTTAATCGAAAGCCACTCATCTGGGATTGATCCTGATGTCCCTGAGAAATTTAAATCATATTCTTCTTTTTCTTATGAAACAATAAACACTAAGGTAGTTAAGAAAAAGAATTTTGCAAAAAGATATATAGTTGGAGCTAAATATTCTCTTAAAACAAAAAAATGTTTAAAAGCTAATTATGGCAAGTTTGATTTAGTTTTTGTTCAATCTTGCCCATGGGCTCCAATTCTTTTACCGATTGTAAAAAAACGTTTAAAAATACCTTTAATTTGGAATATTCAAGATATGTTTCCTGGTTCTTCAATTGCTAATGGTGCAATGAAAAGGAGATGGATGCAACGCTTTTTCTATAAATTTGAGAAAAGAGCTTATAAAACTGCTGATTATATCACTGTTATTTCTGATGATATGAAGAACAAAGTAATAGAACAGGGTGTCGACCCTTCTAAAATTACTGTTATTTCAGATTGGTTTGATGATTCGACTGTATCTGAGATTCCTCTCAAAGATAATCTTTTTGTTAAAAAATATAACCTTGATACTGATAAATTTTATGTTCAGTATGCTGGCACAATGGGATTCAATTTTAATTATCGAGTAGTGTGTGATATTGCAGAGAAATTAATTGACCACAAGAATATTGTTTTTCATATGGTTGGATTTGGCAGTCAGATGGATGATTTTAAAAAAGAAGTTGAAAAACGTAATCTCACAAACGTTATATTTTTACCACTTGAACCACAAAATATGGTGTCTCATGTTTATAGTGCATGCTCCGTTTGCTTGATTCCACTTCCTAAGGGAGTAATTGGAAATTCTGTTCCTAGTAAAGCAGGACTATTAATGGCCTGTAAAAGACCAATTATTACTCTCGCTGATGAAGGTTCATGCTATAACAAAATGATTAACGATAATAAAATTGGCTATGCTTTTTCGGATAATGAGTCTGAAGGTGCTGCTAAGGCTATTGAGTTTTTATCAAATAATAGGGATGTAGCTGCTGAATTTGGCTTTAATGGTTTTAAATTTGGATTTGACTTGTACTCAAGAACAAATAATACAAATAAATACATTGATCTCTTTACGAGTATTGCAAAAAAATAGGTATGAAAATATTAATTGTTGGATTGAACAAAATAAAATATATGCCTTATCTAAATTTTTATTTAGATGCTTTAAAAGACCAACAGCAAGAAATTCATGTTTGCTATTGGGATAGAGATGGCAAAGATGAAGACTTGTCTTCATATAAAAATATCCAGTTTCATAGATTTGTCTATGCTCAGACAAACGGTGTAAACAAATTAAAAAAAATTAAACCTTTTTCAAAGTTTAAAAGATTCGTTAAAAAAATAAACAAGGAAACAAAATTTGACTTAATTATTGCATTACATTCTTTAACTGCAATTCTTATATATGGTGTTCTTAGAAAGAAAAATTATATTTTAGACTATAGAGATTCAACATTTGAGAAAAATGCTTTCTTCAGGAGAAAGATCAAAAAAATAGTGTTGAAATCACGTTTGACTTTTACAAGTAGTGAAGGTTTTAAAAAATATTTGCCTAAATCTGAAAAAATCTATAATTCACATAACCTTTTGTTGGATTCTTTAGAGCATAGAGATTTTAAGAAAACTGAATCTGATAAAATTAGATTATCTTTCTGGGGATATATTAGACACGTTGAACTAAATAAAGTTATTATCGATAAAATAAAGAGCGATGATAGGTTTGAACTTCATTATTATGGGAGAGAACAAGAGTCCGCAATTGAATTAAAAAAATACTCGAAATCACTTGAGGCTAACAATGTGTTTTTCCATGGAGAATATAACCCTAGTGATAGATATGAATTTATTAAAAATACAGATCTTATTCACAATATATATTGTGATTCTAATACGATGCTTGCGATGGGAAACAAATTCTATGATGGTATCATTTTTAGAATTCCTCAGCTTTGTTATACAGATTCCACAATGGGAAAACAATGCTCCAAGTATGGTGTTGGATTAGAATGTAATCCGAATGATGAAAACTTTTTAAACAAAATTTATGATTATTACAAGACTCTTTCTGTGAAAGAATTTAATAATGAATGCGATATTGCTCTTGATTATGTTTTAAAAGAATATAACGATGGAATTAAACGAATAAGAGATTTATTGCATAGTCTAGATGCATTGTAAATATTGAATATTTAATAACGCTTCTATAATATTAATATATGTATTTGTCTCAGTTTCAAACAGCTATTTTATATATAACCATGTTGGCATTGACTTTTGTTTTGTCTCAAGCTGCCAAAAAAAAGAATAGTTTTTTGCCTTTTGCCCTATTATTAATGGTTTATGTACTTATAGCGGGGTTAAGATCAATAAGTGTAGGAATTGATACAAAGAATTATGCAAAGTTATTTGAAACGGGCGAATATATTTGGCTAAAAGACAAAGGCTTTATTATTTTTACTGATTTGTTTTATAAAAAGACCGATGTCCATACATACTTATTTGTTATTTCGCTTCTTACTTATACCTTTACATTTATCGGTATCTGGGGAATAAGAAAACACATTGATTTGCCATTAACTATGACGTTTTATTTTGCATGTATGTTTTTGCCTACGCTTAATATTGTGAGACAAAGCTTTGCATTCTCGATTGTGTTTTTGGCATTACCGCTACTATTCAAAAACAGATATGTGTTATTTATTCTTTTTGTTGTTCTTGCCTCAACAATCCATATCGTTTCTTTTGTTGCGATTTTGATTCTTTTATTCCATATTATTTGCACTTGGTCAAGCAAAAGAAGAGAAACAAAAATTATGATAGTTATTTTCTCTTTGATCGCCATTGCCATAGGAATTGTTGTTTTCAAAACTTCCCTCGAAACAAAGGTTATGAATCGAATAATAGCATATTTCAAAAAAATAACATTTGATTTTGGATTTTTTGGAATTGCTCAGTTTACCTTTTGCTTATTCTATTCTATTTATGTTATTTTTCACTCTAAAGAAAAATACTCTGAAAGTAATACTACCCTTAGCGTTTTAACTTTAGTTAGTTCTTCTGGCAATCTTTTAGGATATGTTTTTAAGTACTTGAATAGAATTTTCACAAATTTTGGTATTTTCCAATATTCAGCGTTTTCGCTTTTATGGAAAAAAGATGAGAACAATGAAATTCAATTTGATAGTAAACCTAATGCGCTATTTAAAGTAGTTGCCTTGTTCTTGGTGTTTTATCCATTTATATCAGTTTTAGTAAGAGATGGTCATGAAGTCATGAACTATGGAATGTTCTTCTGGTAATTTTATGTTTCGTTTAAGTATTGTTGTTCCTATATATAATGTCGAAAAATATTTAGTTAAATGTTTAGATAGTGTAGTTAATCAGTTAAACGAATTGGTAGAAGTGATTTTGGTTGACGATGGCACGAAAGACAATAGCGGAAAAATATGTGACGAATATGCTTTGCGATTTCCTAATATTAAAGTTGTGCACAAACAAAATGGCGGGCTTTCTGATGCACGTAATTTTGGTATCAAAGCATCTTCTGGTGAATATATTGCTTTTCTAGACGGGGATGATTATATTTCGGATAATTGCATAGATAAATTATTAAAAGAACTGCCAAGTGATTGTGAGGCAATTGTTTACCCTTTCATACTTGAAAAAGTTTGCGAGTCGAAACATGTTGGATGTGTTGATTCCAAATCTGGTTATTCACTCAAAAAATCTCTTGTATGTAACTTATCAGGTAAAGAATTGTGGCCTGCATGGAAAACGATAGTAAAACGTTCGTTTATTGATCAACATAGACTTATGTTTCCTTTTGGAAGAATACATGAAGATGTTTATTGGACTTCAATGGTTTTGTTGCTATCCAAAGACATTATGTTTAAAAACATATATTGGTATAACTACATTGACTCTAGATTAGACTCAATAACTAGCTCAATTAAATTTAGAAGTTTATTATGCATGATTGATAATTTTAACGATATTAAAAATTTAAAAGTCGATAGAGACAACAAAAAATTAAAGAAAGCATTACTTGCCCGTATATCTGATGGCTGTTTTTCAATGCTCAAATGTTACGTCAATCCAGAATCAGATAAAAACATAATTAAACGCACTGTAAAAGAAAACTTTATCTGCTTTAAGAAAAGTAAAAAGCTTTCACATAGACTTTTTTGCTTGCTGTTTAGAATAAATAAAAATCTCGCATTTCGCATTTATGAGAGGAAATTCGCATAATGAGAGCGCTTAAAGTATTTATTTTGAAATTTATTAATTTTCTTGTTCCAAAAAACAAAAATTATATTTATGCTTCGCCGATTTCTAATTGTAAATCTGATAAATATGATTTATTGAATTATTCTGCTGACAGTTTATTGTCATTTATCAGATATCTTTTAGATAACTATATTGGTACACGCAAACACATTTTTTTAGAAACTCATTTTAATGAAAGAATTCCTCTTTATAAAGATGCGGTGAAAGATTTTAAAAATATTACTTTTACTTTTCTTAAATGTAACTCAAAAAAAGGCAAAGTAAAAAAGGGTAACATTTTTAAGATGTTTAGATGTAAAACACTAATGTTTGAGCCAATCGACTCATGTCGACCATATATTTTAAAGAGACAAAATACAGTTTGCTTATGCTATTTTTCGACATTTAAAAATGATTCGGGTACAGTTAACTATAATACTATTTATAAGGATTGGACATTTATATGTTCAACGTCGGAGATTGATTCTAAATTAAAGTCAGAATCGCATTATGTTCCTTTTAAGGCATTTTATTCTGTTGGTTTAACAAGAAATGATAATTTATTTAAATCATCACCAAAAAAAGATGTTGAGATTAGACAATTACTTACCAAACAATATGGAAACGATTTTAAAAAAATTATTTTGTACGCCCCGACATTTAGAGATATAAATACCGATATAAAAAATCCAATTATGTTTGATGGTGTTGAAGAGTTGAACGATTTTTTAAAAGATATTAATGCTATTTTAATTGTTAAAACTCATCCTTGGAAAGATGATAAGTATTTCAGTAATGGAAACACAAGAATCGTTCCATATATCCCAACATTTGATTACTCATTCTATGATTTGATGAAAATTTCTGACGTTTTAATTAGCGACTATTCATCTATCTCTATTGATTATCTTCTTTTAGATAAGCCTATTATCTATTTTATGTACGATATTGATGATTATATGAAAATGAGAGGATTAGCCTATAAGCCATATGAAGATTATTGTGGTGGACAAGTGGTTTATAATAGCAAAGATTTAGTGGGCTCTATTGCCGAAGCACTTAGTAAAGATTCATATAAAACCAAAAGAACTGAAGTTAGAAATATTGCTTTTAAATATTATGATGATAAGACTTGTAAAAGAGTCTATGATTTACTAGTTAAAGACAGGATTTTATAATGGCGAGAATTAGAAGTTTCTTTGGCGGTTTAATAAATAAGTACAAAAGCGCTAATCTTGTTCTTAAGGCTAGTGTTTGGTTTTTAGCAATTACAGTTATTGATAAGTCAATATCTGTTTTAACTCAACCAATTATCAACCGAATACTTACTGAAAGCGAAGTTGGAACGTATGGAGTTTTTCAGTCGTGGTATTTGATTTTGTCTATTGTTGCAACATTCAACTTGTTTGGAGGAGTCTTAGAGGTCTATATAACCAAAAATAAAGAAATGGCTAGAAAGATTTCTAATTCTTTGGCGTGTCTATCTCTTATAATTTGCACGGTTTCCTTTGGAATAATTAGCATTTTTATAAATCCTTTATCCTCATTTTTAGGTCTCAAGCCTTCTTATATTTTCTTAATGTTTGGAATGATAATAGGGGAAAGCTTATTCCAATTTTGGGCTGTTCCAAAAAGATTTGCTTATTCATATAAAACATATTCTTTTGTCACTGTTGGTGTTTTTGCTACAAAAAGTCTTTTAACGATTTTATTAGCATATTTATTTGTGTCTGATCGTGTATTGGGGAGAATCTTGGGCTTATGTTTGCCTTCTTTAATTGCCGGAGTAACTTTATTTATTATTTCGCTTAAAAAAGATAAAGCCGGAGTATCGCTTTGGAAAACCGCAATTAAGTTCAACTTACCATTGCTTCCTCATTATCTATGTACCGTTTTACTTTCTTCTTCGGATAGATTCATGATTGAAAAGTTAGTTGGCATCAACGAAACTGGTTTATATACTGTTTGCTATTCTTTTGCTAGTTTGTGTTTGATTGTATTCACAGCACTTAATAATGCCTATAATCCATTCTCTATGAAATGTATTAAAAACAAAGAATATGATAAATTGTCATCTTCTACTAATGTTTTAGTTGTATTCTCAATTTTGTTTTCTCTACTTTTGATATATTTTGCCCCTGAGGGTATCTATATAATTGGTGGTCCTAATTACTCAACAACACTTAGTATTGTTCCTATTTTGGTTGTTGGAATATTCTTTTCAAGCTTCTATTTTATTTTTTCAAATATTGAGTTTGTACATGAGAAAGTTAAGTTTGTTTTTCCAATTACATTATTTGGAGCGGTTTTAAATATACTTCTTAATTATTTCTTGTTACCAATATACGGATATAAAGTTGCGGCATATACAACATTTTTAGGTTACTTTGTCATTGCATTACTTCACTATATAGTCAGTTGGTTTATTTTAAAAAGAAATATCTATAATATGCCTTTTATTATTATAAGTTTGCTTATTTTTATTGGGCTTTCATTCTTGGCTATGTATTTATATACAGTTCATTTCGCTATTAGATTATCTGTTGCGTTTGTTATTTTGGCTAGTTTTATTCTTCTTGCTATTTTTAGAAAAAAATTGTTTAAGCACAAAAATAAAACTATAATAACCACAACTGATGAAAAAACAGAATAAAACATTCTAATATTTAGATACATTTATTAAATTAAAGGAGATAAAGTATGAATTTGATGAATTTAGTTGTTCTAGAAGATGCAGCTACAACAAACAAAATTTTAGGAATGCCAAAAGCTGTTTTCTTTGTTTTAGTAGTTATTGTAGCGCTTTCACTTATTGCTATTATTTATTTGGTTTATTTTTCAGCCAGCATTAAAGAACATGAGCAAGCTGTTGTTGAAAGAAGTGGAAAATATAAAAAAACAGTATCTAACAAACTGGTGCTCTTATTTCCTTTCGTAGATAAGATTGTTTATAAAGCGGACTGTAGACCTTATATTTATAATTTTAAAGATACAATAACAATCATAGATAAAAAAGAATCTTTATTTAGAGTATCGTTATCCGTGCTATTAAAAATTGTTGATGCGAAAAAATATCATTATCAGACATCTAATGTTGGAGACGTTCTAGAAAATTATGCTTGTGAATTACTAAATGAGTATTTTGGTAAGAAAGAGATAAAGACTTGCAAAGATATTAGAGCCACTCACAAGAAAGAACTTATTGAATTATTTAATAAAACAGTCACCGACTCCTTAGGTATTGAGATTTGTGAACTATACATCAAAAACATTATTGACGATAAGAAATAAAAATATAAGTTTCAGCTTTTGCTTCAATTATTTTTATATCATCGATCTAACATAATGGATCGATGATTTTATATTTGACATACATCATTTTCTAAGTGCCATTTTGACACTTTAGGTATATAATAAGAGACATGACGTTAAAAGAATTAAGAAAATCTAAAAAATTAACACAGTTAGAAGCATCTAAACTTTGCGATATTCCTCTGCGCTCATATAAGCGAATCGAGGCCAATAGTAAGTACGTCTCAACTTTAAAATATAAACACGCCTATTCAGTTATAGAAGGATATAATGGAACTTATTTAGAAGATATTGAGTTGCCTTCTAAAATTATAGCTGTTGCTGGTACCGGCTATGTTGGTTTATCTAACGCGATTATTTTATCGCAACACAATAAAGTATATGCAGTCGATGTCGTTAAAAATAAAGTTGATTTAATTAACTCAAAGAAATCTCCTATCGTTGATAAAGAGATAGAAGAATATTTAGCCACTAAAGAATTAGATTTAGTAGCAACTTTAGACGGTGATTCCGCTTATAAAGAATCTGAGATAGTGGTCATAGCTACTCCTACAAACTACGATAGTGAGACTAATAAGTTTGACACTAGTAGTGTGGAGTCAGTAATTAAACAAGTTATTAGAGTTAACCCTAATGCTTGGATAATTGTGAAATCTACAGTGGGTGTAGGATTCACTAAATATGTAAGAGAAAAATATAACTTTGAACATATATTATTCTCTCCTGAATTCTTAAGAGAAGGAAAAGCATTATATGATAATTTATATCCATCTAGGATAGTGGTGGGCGTTCCCGAAAAGAAAGAACCATATTTATCTAAGGCTAAAGAGTTTGCGGCCTTGTTAAAACAAGGAGCGATTAAAAAAGATGTCGCTGTTCATATTTTAGGATGCACTGAAGCTGAAGCGGTTAAATTATTCGCTAATACTTATTTGGCTCTTAGAGTTGCTTATTTTAACGAACTTGATACTTTTGCCCAAACCAAAGGTTTGAATACATTAGATATTATTAAAGGCGTATGTGGGGATCCTAGAATAGGAGACTTTTATAATAACCCTTCGTTTGGTTATGGAGGATATTGTTTACCTAAAGACACTAAAGAATTAAGAGCGAATTTTGAAGATGTACCAGAAAATCTTATTTCTGCTATAGTGGAGTCTAATAGAACTAGAAAACAATTTATTTGTGATGATGTATTAAAAAAAGCTGGATATAGAAATGACGGCAAAGACAATATTACTGTCGGTATCTATAGACTTACTATGAAGTCTGGTAGTGATAACTTTAGACAATCCTCTGTTCAGGAGGTAATAAAGAACTTGTTGGATAAAGGAGTGAATGTTGTTGTTTATGAACCAACATTTAAGGATGAAGAGTTCTTAAAATGTAAAGTTATAAGAGACTTTGTTAGCTTTAAAACTATAAGTAAAGTGATTATCGCCAATAGATATGATTCATCACTAGATGATGTCAAAAATAAAGTTTACACAAGAGATTTATTAAGGAGAGATTAATTTTATAATTAGTGTTTTAACTAATTATGCTATAATTTGTCGCAAGGGGTTAAATATATGCAAGCATTAATGTTAGCCGCAGGCTTAGGTAAAAGACTAGCCAAATATACAAAAGATAACACCAAATGTATGGTGGAAGTCGCTGGTCAAAAGTTAATTGACCGCGCAATAGTCGCTATTAAAAAAGCAGGTATACATAGATTTGTTATTGTTACTGGTTATAAAGGTGACAATTTAAAAAAATATATTTTAGATAACTATAATGGTCAATTAGACTTTGTTTTTATTGATAATAAAGACTATGCGACCACCAATAATATTTATTCTTTCTATTTAGCAAAAGAAGAGTTAAAGAAAGATGATGTTATATTATTAGAAAGCGACATCATTTTTGATGAAGACTTAATTAAAGATGTTTTGTCTAGTAAAGATAAAGATATCGTGACTGTCGCTAAATATGAATCTTGGATGGATGGAACATGTGTCACTTTAGATGAGAATAACCATATTAAGAAGTTCATTGAAAAAGCCAGATTCTTATATGAATATGTCGATAAATACTATAAGACTGTTAATATCTATAAATTCTCTAAAGAATTTGTAAATAACATTTATATTCCATTTTTAGAGACATATATGAAGATGTATGGTCTTAATTGTTATTATGAGACCCCACTTAAATATATTTGTAAGTTACCAGAAATATCATTTAAAGCTTTCACTATGGATGATAGGCCGTGGTACGAGATAGATGACGCGCAAGATTTAGATATCGCTACTGTCTTATTCTCTAAAGGAGAAGATAAATTAAGACTTATAGAAAAGAAATATGGTGGATATTGGAGATTCCCTGGATATATTGATTTTTGTTATTTAGTGAATCCATATTTCCCACCTAAAGAAATGGTGGAAAAACTCCGTTATGAACTTCCTACTTTGTTAACTCAATACCCAAGTGGTTTATCCGTTCAAAATATGAACGCAGGTAGATTATATAATGTCGATGAGAATCATATTTTTGTGGGTAATGGGGCAGCGGAATTAATTAACGCTTTAGGACATATCTCTAAAGGTAAGAAAGTTGGAGTGAATATCCCGGCTTTTAATGAATATGTTAGATGCTTCAAAGATAGTGAAATCTTAGAAATTGATAATTCTAAGCACGATTATAGATTAGATATGTCTTCTATTAAATCCATGATTGATAAAGCTGATATTACAGTAGTGATTAATCCGGATAATCCGTCAGGCTTTATGCTTTCTCAAAAAGAGATTATCGAATTAGCAGAATATTCTAAATCTAAAGGACATCAATTAGTAGTGGATGAATCTTTTGTGGACTTTGCTAATAGTGAAATTAGATTTACATTATTTAATGATGAATTTATTAATAAATATCCTAATGTGATTGTCATTAAATCTATTTCTAAGTCTTATGGAGTTCCTGGACTTAGATTAGGGTTACTCGCTACAAGTGATACTGAGTTATTAAAAGAGTTAAAACAAGAAATGCAAGTTTGGAACATTAACTCTTTTGCGGAATATTATTTACAAATCTATCAACTATTCTCTAAGAGTTATTTAGAAGCTTGCGATAAGATTGTTGAAGCTAGAGAAGAATTTGTTAGTAAGCTAAAACAATTTAAACGATTTAAAGTTTATCCAAGTGAGGCTAATTACGTAATGGTGGATTTAGGCTCTATTAATTCTAGAAAACTTGCAGTCACTTTATTAGACAAATATAAACTTATTATTAAAGACTTATCTAGCAAGAAGACATTTGAAGGTAGAAACTTTATTAGACTTGCAGTTAGAGATCATAACGATAATAATTACCTAATTAACTGCTTAAAAGAAGTTATTAAATAGATTAGATATAAGCAAAAGAAATAGTACGTTTTTGCTATTTTGTTTTTAAAGTATTTTATTAATTTAGTATACAATACATTAGTATTGTGTTAAACTTTACCCTTGGTTATGAAAAAAAGCCAGAAATTCTATCTAGTAATAAAAAGATTAATTGATATCTTGGGCTCCTTAATAGGAATACTATTTTGCTTTTCTTTATTATGGTGGTGGATATTCATTATTAACCTAATTGTTACTAAAGGACATCCGATTTACGTACAAAGAAGAGTGGGAAAACATAAAAAGGAATTTGGTTTACTTAAATTCCGTTCCATGAGAATTGATGCTCCTGAAGTGGCACCTAGCGATATTGATATTGAAACACATCACAAAATGGAGACTAAGTTCGGTAGTTTCCTAAGAAAAACATCTTTAGATGAAACATTACAATTATTTAATATCTTTATTGGGCAAATGTCCTTTATTGGTCCTAGACCAGGTGCGGCACATAATGAAGAAGAACTTATAAGATTAAGAGAGCAATATACTCCTAACGCTTTTGATGTTAAACCAGGTTTAGGCGGATGGGCACAGTTAAAGAATAAAAGAGCCCATGATCCCGAAGCCAAAGCGAGATTAGACCATGAATATGTTGTTAAATTATCACTTTGGTTAGATATTAAAATATTTGTATTAACAATCCTTCATATATTTGGATCAGTAAAAGGGGAATAGAATCCTCTTTTTCTTTTTTAAATCTACGAATAATGAATATTATTAATAATTATTTAAATGGGTTATAATAGATAGCGGTTTATAGAATAGTTAACAAAAAATATCAAAACATTAAATGGAACAAGTTAGCAAAGATATCAAAAGACAAATAATATTTAATACTATCTATATAGCAATTATTTTAGGATTAACCGCTTTAGCCTTCTATTTCACTTTACGTGGCAAAACTAGTGAAGTTATGAATGATTTAAGAGGGGCTAACTGGGGTTATATAATTGCTATATTAGGTGTGGTATTAGGTTGTATTGTATTTAGATCGATTGCGGTACTATCTTTAACACGTATTTTTGATAAGAACTACCGTTTTCATAGAGCAATCGCTATTGACCAAATTGGTTCTTTATATCGTATGGTCACTCCTGCAGGGTTAGGTAGCCAATTAATGGAGACTTATGTCTACCGTAAACAAGGTATTCGTATGTCTAATGCTTTAAGCATCTTAGCGATGTATACGATTGTGTATCAAATTGTTTTAATTATCTATGGTTTATTAAGTATTATTATCAAACATCAAATGATATCAGATATCGGATATATTTCTTTTGGAAGTGGAGCAATATCTATTTGGCTACTAATCGGTATTGGCTTTGGTTTTAATATTATTACCATTGGCTTTGTCTTCTTATTATCATATTGGGAACCTTTTTATAAATTTATAAAAGGTCCAATCTATTCCTTATTATATAAAGTCCATTTAATGCGTGATTTAGAGGCTTCTAGAGCGCGTTTAGATTCTTCTAAGTTAAATTTCCGTAATAATCTAAAAAACCTCTTAAAACACGTAAAAACCTTATTAGTAGTAGCGTTAACTTTCTTTATCTATATCACTATTTCTTATAGTGTTCCTTATATTTGCGGTTTAGCGGTAGGTAATTCTTCTAGTACCGCTAATTACTGGGATAGTGTTTTATTGTCTAATGTTCACCAAATGGCGACATGCGTGATTCCTATTCCAGGAAGTGCTGGTGTCTCGGAACTTGTGTTCTATAACTTATTTTATAAATCTAATTTCTATAGTAGTGAAGAAATCACAAGAGCCTCATTACTCTTATGGAGAACTTTGATGTTTGTGATACCTTTAATCATTTCGATGACTTATACAATTATTTATCGCCCGAGAAAGAGACCATTTAAAGATGAAGATAACCAAAATCAAGATATTGAAGTCCAAGGTTAATATATCTTTAGATAATGGGTCTAAATTATCTATAGATAAAGATACTTTCACTAACTTCTATTTATATGAAGGAAAAGAAATTAATAATGAAGAATTAAAAAAGATCAAAGATCTTAATAATTCCTCAAAATTACTTCAATACGCTTTAAAGCTTAGAAGTAAATCTTTATATAGTGAATTTAAATTACGAGAAAAGCTATATAAAAAAGAAGCTCGTAAAAAAGAAGTAGATAAGATTATTAAAATATTAAAAGGTTATGACCTTATTGATGATAAAGCTTATTCTGAGGAGTTAGTGGAATATTATAATTCTTTAAATTATGGGGAAAATAAAATTAGAACTAAATTAGCGGATAAAGGAATATTTAAAGAACAAATTGATAAAATAAAATTCCCAATTTCTATAGAAAAAAGAAAAGCGCATAATTTATTTCCTAAACTTGAAAAGAAATATGATAAATATAACGCTTCTAGTAAGAAATCTCATATCTATAATGCTTATCTAGCAGAAGGATATAGTAGAGATATCGCTAGTGAGATGACCAATAAAATAAAATCACCTAATCAAAAAGATGAATTAGCGAAATTAAAATTAGATTATCAAAAAACTAAAACTAGATTAGCAAACAAATATAAAGGTAAAGAATTAAAACAGAAGATATTGTCTTCTTTGTTAACCAAAGGTTATAAACTAAACGATATCTTAAAGGTGATATAGGAGGATAGATAAATGGTGTTACTTAAAGACTTATTAGAGGGAGATCGAACCAGTATCCAAGCTTTAGTTGGTTCGGTATCTAACGGCACGAATAAAAGTGGCTCTCCTTATTTAAATGTGGAATTAAGAGATAATTCCGGATCTTTAGCCGCTAAAAAGTGGGAGATAGACGGAAGCGATAAAGACATCTTTGTAGTGGGCAATATTGTGGAAGTGATGATTGAAGTTATTAAATATAATGATTCTCTTCAAGGTAAGATTTTAGGAGCGAAATTATTAGATTTAGATAATATTGATGTTACTAGATTTATTAAAGCTCCTCCAATTCCTAAAAGTGAATTAATAGAAAGATTTAATAAATTAGTAAGCTCTATTAAAGATAAAGACTGTAAAGCCTTATTAGATTATTTTATAAATAAGTTTGGAGAAAAGATTTATCTTGCTCCTGCTGCCACGAGTGTTCATCATGAATTCTCAAGCGGCTTATTAATGCATTCAGTTTCATTAGGGGAACACGCAGATTATTTTGCTAATTATTATCCTGATATTAATAGAGACTTATTAGTAACCGGAGCGTTACTACATGACTTTGGTAAATTAATAGAATTAGAAGGACCAGCGGTTTATCACTATTCTTTAGAAGGTAAGTTACTTGGTCATATATCTATTATGTGTGGAGAACTTAGAATCGCCACTAAAGAATTAGGCTTAACTAGTGAAGTTCCTCTATTATTAGAACATATGGTGTTATCTCATCACGGACAATTAGAATTTGGTTCTCCTGTCCTTCCACTTACTAAAGAAGCGTTATTATTATCTATGATTGATAATTTAGATAGCAAGATGCTAGTACTAGATAAAGCATTTATAGATGTCGCTCCTGGAGAATTCTCTCAAAAAGTATTCGCGCTTGACGGCAGAATGTTCTACAAACCTAAAGAATAATTATAGATAAATGTCTATATTGTAAAAAAACAAGGATTAACCTTGTTTTTTAGTTTGCTTCTTTTCTTATAATTCCTTTTTAATCTCTTTAGCGATTGCAGGAAGATTAAGCCCTTCAGAATTATTCTTCATCTCTAAGATAAAACCTTCTTCAGAGTTATAGCGAGGAATAACGTGGACATGGAAGTGCATTACTGTTTGTCCTGCTGCGGAATAGCAGTTAGTGAGTATATTCACTCCTCTAGCGCCAAGTAGCTTTACTTCCACTTGACCAATTCTTTGAGCGACATCCATGACTTTATGCATTTCTTCTTGTGGGATTGTTAAGAAATTATCGTAATGTTTTTTAGAAATTACTAAAGTATGCCCTTTAGTGACTTGAGAAATATCTAAGAAGGCAAGTACATCATTGTCTTCATAGACTTTATGACATGGGATCTCCCCATCAATAATTTTGCAAAAAATATCTTTTTCCATAATAATTACTACCTCTATTTAATTATATATCCTTTTTATAAAATAAAAACCAGATACAATCTTATGTACCTGGTTAATTTTGTTTTGTTAATTATTCAAATAAGTCTGGATAATTACTCTTGAAGTAATCATAGACACTTTGATCGTGATATTTGATATCCATTTTCTTTAGCCAATATTCTTTGCTTAAAGAAGAATAGCTACCGGTTTCAGCGACTTTAGTGGTGATTTCAGAAGTAACAGCATTTAAGAATTCTAGACCACGACTTGTAGCATAACTACCAGTGGATTCGGAATTTCTCAATTTCACATCTTTAGCAGCTTCGATGACTTGGCAGATGTAATATGCACTTCCATCGTCATAGACGATATCATTGATATAGTCACTACCAGCATAGTTTCCTTCAAATTTGAGGAAGTAAGCACCATTGATGGAGCAGAGATATTTGTTTTCGTCTGCGGCCTTTTCTTTTCTGATTTCCCAAGTGCCGCTTTCTTTAGTATAACGGTCAGTAGCAGCTAATAAGCCTTTATTTTCGTTAGCTGGTTTCCATTGAAGAATTGGGTCAGTAGCGTTTTTCGCTTCTAATTTATTATTCGCAACACCGAGTTGGAATAAATTAGTTTTAATAGTGCCATTACCATCTAAAGATGGACCATTCTTTTGAACGTACCAACCTTTAGTGATAGCTTCAACTTGACTTAAAGAAATTCTTTCTTGATCAAATCCTTCTTCAGGAGTGACAGTTCCATTTGATGTAAATTTGTTTCTTAAAGAGGTATCGATTTCTTCAAAGCTTTTAGCGCTTAAGAATTCATCATAGTCTTCGACCAAATCACCATAGGTGGTGTTTTCATAATATTCTTTACCTTGTTTTTTTGCATATTTGAAGGCGTCAGAACGTGATTCGTGGATTCTAGCAATAATTTGTTCTGCTTTCCAATAATCAGCGCTAGATTCATCTGTTACTAAAGTAACAGTACTTGGATCATAAACTTTTAAACCCTTGGAGATTTCTTCATATTTTTCAAAGATTTCAAAGTATGGGTTATTGCTATGATCTTCATCAACGTAGGCGTAATAATCACCTGTTGGTGCGTGAGAATAGATTTCTTTTACTAACTCTTTGACTAATAAGTCAGCGTTAATGTGGAAAGAACTATATTTTTCAATCTTAATAACGTTGATTAATCTCGCTCTAGATTGTTTAACAGAGTTACTTTCTTCATCTAATAAGTATTGTTCAATTAATAAGTCACTATAGATTTGTGGTACAACTTCTTTTTCAATATAGTGATATTGAATTGCACCTTCGTCTTCTTCTTGAGATAATCCATAGTTTGTTTGATAGAACTCTCTATGAAGAATGTTGATGACTTTAGTTTCTTCTCCAACTTTGACTTCTTTTTCAAAGACTTCGTCATCTTCAACAGTGTAGTCAATAATCAAAGGTTTAACGCTTTCAACAGATTCATGGTTATATTTAATAACACTTTGACCAGCTTCGTATAAAGATTTTACAAAATCTTTTTCTTTGAAGAAATGTTTTGAAGTATATGTTCCAGAGCTAATCTTGGAATACATATTTTCTGCAATTCTTTTTTCGATGTCTTCGTATCTAGAAGTTACTCTAGTGATTTCAGACTTACATGGAACGAAAGTTTTATCATCGGTAACTGGGGTCCATTTTTCTGGATCAGGGTCATTATCGTTGACGTGTTCACCTTTGTTGTTATAAGCCCAATAAACTTTATGAGATCTTATAAAAGAATATAGTTTTTCTTTTTCTTCTTCAGAAGCGCTATTTTCATTAACCTGTTCGGCTATTCTGGCCGCTTCTTTTAAAGTTGTGCTTGCATCACCATCAGAAAGAGTAACTTTGTTATATGCTCCATAAACACTTTGAGCGTAGCGATATAAGACTTTATCTAAAGTCTTGCTTGGAAGGTCACCATCATGATATTGATCAGCAATAATCTTGATAATGTTATTGTGGATTTCTTCGGTTTCATCATCAATTTTGATAATTGGATCATTGTAGTTACTTGGATGTGATTTAACTTCGTCACTACTAGATCCACAGCTTGTTAAACCTAAGATACCTAATAAGGATAAAACTGCTAATTTAGAAAATTTCTTATTTGACATAGCATCTTCCTCCTTCTTCTTTCCATTCTTTTTCATTATCTTTATTGAATGAGAAAGCACAAGTTGTTGGAACGAATGAATCTTTATACATTCCTTCTTCACCTCTTAACTCATTTTGATTGATTAATTGAATAAGATATTCAGTCCAAGCTTTATTGATAGATTCTTCTTGAGAGAGTTTGGAACTTTCTCTTAATTGTTCAATGGTCTTTTGAATGTTTGTTCTAATTACAGAATTTCCTTCTTTATCTTCATCAGAGAAGTGAATTTTGCTAGAAATCTTACCGCTTCCAAAATCATAATTGAGCAATGCTTCATAAATACGATAGTCATAAGCAGCATCGAAGTTGCTGGATTTGACATCGTTCTTGATAGTGTTAACACGATTTGTATAGTAGGAGCTATCATTAACATTTTTAATGTTAACGTATGTTTCGTGATCCCAGTTATAGTCTTTATCGGTTGGGACTTTTTCAGTGTAGTAATAATCTTCTATGGAAGTGTGTGTTTTCTTAACGGAATTCGCTTCATCAATAACTTCGATTGTTTTGTCTGGATCATCTGGATCTTCAACTTCCTTGTAAACGATTTTTTCATATGCGAGTTTATTAGTATTTTCAAAGACAGATTTTCTCATCACCATGAAGTGAATTCCGGCTGTACTTCTAACACCGATAACAACGTTATCATTGGTGTCACACAAGACTTTCTTTTCGAATGTTTTTTCAGAAGCATCTTTGTTAAATTCTAATTTGCTACTTTTGAAATTATGACTCTTTAATTTTAAGATATCTTCATTATCGAAATTATAAGTTTCAGTTCCGATATCGTTATCACCAAAACTAACTGTATCGGTCTTTAATAATTCATTTGTAATAACAAATGGGGAACGGAAGTTTAAGAAAGCGTTGAATAAAACGTTTCTTGGTAAAGAGGCTTGGCTTCCTTCTGGAGTGAATGTACCAATCTTTTCTTCCTTAGCCATTAAACCAATTTGTCTAAAGACATCAAATGGAATAGCAGGTAATAATTTTTGAGCATCCTGTAAGTGAACGTTAACATTAGTTAACATTGTTTCTTTAATAACATCAACAACCTTTTCTTTTGTTTCGCTGATTTCCTCAACACCTGTTTCTGGATTAACTTTAGAAACAGTGTTTGTAACGATTTCAGCATCTTTATCTAGGCCAAAGGCTTTATAAAGTTTATTGTTAACATCAGTAACTTCTTTGTTGTTATCACTTAAAAGAGCATCATAAGCATAAGTACCTAATTTGAATTCGTTATAGAATGAGGTTCTTGTGCTCATTAATTCAACGTCACCGTATTCACTGCTTGAAGTATCATCAGATAATTTAGCGACTTCTTCGAAAGTGTATTGTCCATCGACTAAGTGTCTCACAATATCCCATAATTTTTCCGCTTCTGCTTGTGTGATGGTTGCGTGGTTATAATCGCTTGCATCCGCACTTAACTTCACGAGAATATGAATAACGTGATATGGGAATACTGGTTCAACATCTTTAGTTGCTGGTTCGATTTGTGTCCAATCTTTAGTTTCTTCTCCAGATTGTGTTGCGGAAACACCAACATATTCTTGTTTTAATCCAGGAACAGTTTTTTCTCCTTCTTCATAGGATTCATAGTGCTTCTTGAAGTACCAGTCATTAATGGCTTCTTTTTCTAATTCGTAAACGAATTTTAATCTTAAATCTTCTTCAGTTTCAACATTGTTGTTCTTTAAGATTTTTTCCCATTCTTCTTCTGGTTCAGTGCCATTATTGTTGGCATTATCATTAGCGGTTTGTCTAGCTGCTTTGACCTTATCAAGGGCATCAGACTTAATTCTGCTGAACTTCTTGAGATCAGGTTCTTTTGGATTTTCATCTGCGGCAAGTTTTGGATATTCGTATCTGATTAAAGATTCAAGGACAGCATTATAGTATTTTGTAGTGCCATCTTTGCTTTCTCCGAATTCACGATACAATTGATCCACGTTGATTTCTAAACGATCGGTCTCACTATTGTAACCGATAAAATCAACAACTGATTTGTCGCTTGGGGTAACAGTTGCTGTAGTTCCACAGCTTGTTAACGCAAGTGCGCCGATGAAACTAGTAACTAAACCGATAGATAGCTTACTTTTTTTCATCTAATTGTTTCTCCTTTTCAAATACATAGCGAATATATTTTATATATTTTCATTTTTACGCGCAATAATAATTTTAATTATTTTCGTGCATATACTAGTGCGAAAGCTTAGATTTTTATATTTTTCTTACTATATCGTTTGCATATTGTTTTTGAGAAAATTACAATAATTCAGCATTGAGGTAGAAGTATGGCAACTTTAAAAATTAATGACCTACATGTTCAAGTTGAAGGAAAAGAAATCCTTAAAGGTGTCTCTTTTAGTATGTCTGAAGGAGAAACAGTTGCTTTATTAGGGCCAAATGGACATGGTAAGTCAACTTTATTTAATGCGATTATGGGCCATCCTAGATATAACATTACAAAAGGTAGCATTTATTTAGATGATGTCGACTTAACGCATATGACCACTGATGAACGCGCTAGAGCTGGTTTATTTTTAGGATTACAAAATCCTGCTGAAGTTCCAGGAGTTATTAATAGTGATTTCTTAAGAGCTGCTGTTAATGCAACTAGCAAAGAAAGAGTGTCAACTTATAAATTTTATAAGTTACTTGATAGCGCCACTAAAGAATTAAAGATGCCATTTGATTTAGCCACTAGAAGTTTAAATGAAGGATTTTCTGGTGGAGAAAAGAAAAGAAACGAAATACTTCAACTAATGCTATTAAATCCAAAAATTGCTATGCTTGATGAAATTGATTCTGGGCTAGACGTTGATGCTATTCAAACTGTCGCTGATGTGATTAACAAATTAGAAGGTGAAGGAAAAGGATTTTTAGTCATTTCTCATTATGCTAGATTATTTGATTTAATTAAACCTACAAGAGCAATCGTTATGATTAATGGAAAAATCGTTTTAGATGGAGACCCATCTCTTATCAAACGAATCGATCAAACTGGTTATGAATTTATTAAAGCTGAACTAGGAATTAATATCGAAAAAGAAGAGAACAAAATGAATGAAGTCTCTATCGGAAGTTGCGCTGTTAGAGAGTCAATTAAAAAATAGATATGAAGAAGATAATTGTAGATAGAATGAGCAATTTAGACCTATCCACTTATGAGAGTGAATTATCTTTTGAGTTTGCTTCTGGAGAAACTTCTTTATATCTACATAATTTAAAAAGCGAAAGTGAGCTTAATTTTGAGTTATTGGAGAATGCAGTTTTATATTTATCTTTCTTTGTGGACTCTACTCTTGAAAATGTGAAAATTAACGCAAATCTCGGAAAAAATTCGAAAATTGTCGTCTATTTTGCTGATTTTAGTGTTCAGAAGAATAAATTAGAAGCGACTATAAATCTTAATGATGAGGGTGCAACTTGTGAATGGCATTTGGCTTCTCTTTCTTCTAATAAAGATAATAAGGATATAGTGGTAAATATTTATCATAATCATCCATCTACTTTTGGAAGAATTGATAATTATGGAGTCTGTAAAGATGAGGGAAAATTACAGTTTTCTGGAATCTCTTATATTTTAAAAGGATGTCATCAATCTAAGTCTCATCAAAATGCGAAAATTGTCGTCTTTGATAATAACTGTGTTGCAAAGGCTAAACCAATATTAAAAATTGATGAAAATGATATTGAAGCTAGTCACGCCGCTAGTGTAGGAAAAGTTAGTGATGAACACATTTTCTATTTAACCTCTAGAGGTTTAAATTTAGAAGAAGCAAAAATGCTTATTACCCTAGGTTATTTAAAGCCAATTTTAAAAGGATTTAATGAGTCAATTCAAAACGAGATTGATACTTTAATTGAAAGGAGACTATCTAATGTATAACATTGATGAAATTAGAAAACAGTTTCCTATGCTTGACGGCAAAAAAACTATGCAAGGTCATCCTTTAGTATTTCTTGATAGTGCCTCAACATCTTTAAAACCTTATTCAGTAATTAAGGCAATTGAAGAATATTATAGTGATTACACCGCTAATCATCATCGTGGTGATTATGATCTTTGTTATAAAGTGGATATAAAAGTCCAAGAAGTTAGAGAAAAGATTGCTAGATTTATAAATTCTGAAAATAATGAAGTAGTCTTTACTTCTGGAGATACAGAGTCTATTAATCTAATAGCCTTTGGCTATGCTTTAGATAACTTAAAGAAAGATGATGTTATTTTAATTAGTTTAGAAGAACATGCCTCTAATACTTTACCTTGGTATCGTATTTGTGAATTAACAGGTGCAAGAATTGAATTTGTAGAATTAGAAAATAAAAGAATTACTGTTAACAAAGTCAAAGAAGCTTTTAATAAATATAAAAATATTAAGATTGTCTCATTTGCTCATATTGGTAATGTTTTAGGATATGAGATTGACGCGAAAAGTATTGCTAAAGTAGTTCATGAAAATGGAGCAATATTTGTTTTAGATGGTGCCCAATCTGTTCCACACATCAAAGTAGATTTCAAAGATTTAGATGCTGATTTTATTACATTTTCCGCACATAAAATGTGCGGTCCTACTGGAATTGGCGCCCTTGTTGGTAAATATGATTTACTCCAAAAGATGTCATTATTTAAAACTGGTGGAGGTATGAATGTTAAGTTTAATAAAAACATGGAAGTCATTCCTTTAGATGCGCCATATAAATTTGAAGCTGGTACTTTAAATATTGCAGGTATTATTGGTTTTGGGGCGGCCATTGATTTTATTAATTCAATTGGATTAGATGCCATAAGAAAACATGAAGAAGATTTAGCGAAATATGCTTTATCAAAATTAGAAAACTGCAAAGATATTGTGATTTATAACAAAGACTCTAATTCTGGAATTATTGCTTTTAATAGAGTGGATGTATTTGCTCAAGATGAAGCTACTTTGCTTAATTCAAAAGGAATTGCTGTTAGAAGTGGGCAACACTGCGCCAAAATGATTGATGAAGTGATTGATACTATCGCTACTGTAAGAGCGAGTTTCTATCTATATACTTCTATAGAAGAAGTCGACATTTTTGTGGATAATTTAATTAATGGAGGAGATATTTTAGATGCCTATTTTAAGTAATGATATGATGAGATCCATTATTATGGATCATTCCTCTAATCCAATGAATAAACATCTTCCTAAAGGCGAAGGATACGATAAAGTTCATATGCATTCAGATAACTGCATAGATGATTTAGATATTTATTTTAAAGTAGATGGCGATAAAATTGTCGACGCTTGTTTTGAAGGTGTGGCATGCACAATTTCTTTAAGTAGCACAGATATTATGTGTGATTTAATTAAAGGAAAGTCTAAAAAAGAAGCAGAATATATGATTAGCCAATATCAACATATGATGCATGAAGAAGATTTTGACGCGGATGTTTTAGAAGATGCGATTGTTTTTATTAATACTTCTAAACAAGCTGCACGTATTAGATGTGCCACTATTGGCTGGAACGCAGCTAGTCAACTATTAGAGGAAAAGAAATAATGCCAAAAGATATCAAATTTCAAAATGATTATAAGTTTGGTTTCAAAGACAAAGATGTCTCTATTTTAAAGACGGAAAAAGGTTTAAATGAAGATATCGTAAGAAAAATATCTAAATATAAAAATGAGCCAGAATGGATGCTTGAATTTCGCTTAAAAGCTCTAAAAAGCTTTAAAGCCATGCCACTTCCTAATTATGGACCAGATTTAAAAGGTTTAGATTTTGATTCTTTTACTTACTTTATTAGACCAAGTGAAAAAGAAGTGAAAAATTGGGATGAAGTTCCAGATACGATTAAAAACACTTTTGATAAATTAGGAATTCCTGAAGCTGAACAAAAATATTTAGCAGGTGTTTCTACTCAATATGAATCAGAAGTGGTTTATCATAATATGCTTAAAGAAATTGAAGATAAGGGAGTTATTTTCTTATCTACTGATATGGCACTTAAACTATATCCAGATTTATTCAAAAAATATTTCTCCACAGTTATTCCTGTTGCGGATAATAAATTCTCTGCGCTTAATGGAGCAGTGTGGTCTGGTGGATCTTTTATCTATGTTCCTAAAGGAGTACATCTAGATAAGCCGCTTCAATCTTATTTTAGAATTAATAATGAAAAATCTGGTCAATTTGAAAGAACATTAATTATTGTCGATGAAGGAGCGGATGTCCATTATGTAGAAGGTTGTACTGCGCCTACTTATTCTAAAGAATCGCTTCACGCTGCTGTAGTGGAGATTATTGTCCTTAAAGGCGGGAAATGTCGATATTCCACAGTTCAAAACTGGTCTACAAATATCATTAATTTAGTTACTAAAAGAGCGGTCTGCTATGAAGATGCTACTATGGAGTGGATCGATGGTAATATCGGTAGCCAAGTGAATATGAAATATCCTGCTTGCATATTAAAAGGTAGGGGTGCTAAAGGGACTTGTATTTCTATTGCCGTTGCTGGAGAAGGTCAATATCAAGATGCAGGAGCTAGAATGATTCATGAGGCTGAAGATACAACTTCTACAATCATTTCTAAATCTATTGTCAAAAACGGTGGAGTGGCTAATTACCGTGGAACGGTAAGACATAAAGCAAATGCTAAAAACTGCCGTAGTCACGTTGAATGTGACACGCTTATTTTAGACCATTTATCCAAGAGTGACACCATTCCTACTAATGAGGTACATAACAATACTTCTTATATTGAACATGAAGCCACTGTTAGCAAGATTAATGAAGATCAATTATTTTATTTAATGAGTAGAGGTATCTCTGAAAAAGATGCTACCCAGATGATTATTATGGGATTTATTGAACCTTTCTCTAGAGAACTTCCTATGGAATACGCAGTTGAATTAAATCAACTTATCAAGATGGATATGGAAGGTAGTGTTGGCTAATATGGACTATCAAGTGATTGTTGTTGGTGGTGGACATGCTGGCTTAGAAGCTGCTTTTTCTAGTGCTCATATGGGTATGAAGACACTTTTAGTGTCTATTAACATCAAGATGATGGGCAATATGCCTTGTAATCCTTCTATTGGTGGATCTGCTAAAGGGATAGTGGTCCGTGAAATAGATGCTTTAGGGGGAATGATGGGTATTGCAGCCGACCATCACTATTTACAAATGAAAATGTTAAATACTGGTAAAGGTCCTGGTGTGCAATGTTTAAGAGCCCAGCAAGATAAATTAGAATATCCAAAATACTTACAAGATTTAGCGTTAAATACTAAAAACCTCACTGTTATAGAAGGAATTGTTAATGAATTAATTCATGACGACAAACGTGTTTTTGGAGTTAAGCTCACTGATGGAAGATCATTTACTTCTGAGGCAGTGATTTTATCTACAGGAACATATATGGAATCTTATATCTTTAGAGGCCATAAAAAGATTCAACAAGGTCCTGATGGAGAGAAACCTTCTTTAGGATTATCACCTTATTTAAGGAGCATGGGTATAGAAACCTATAGACTTAAAACTGGTACTCCTCCAAGAATTAAAAAAGATTCCATTGATTTTTCTAAAGCTAAAATAGAACCAGGTACTAAAGGGCATTTAGCGTTTAGCTATACCACAAAAGAATTTATTCCTTTAGAAGAACAAGAAGTCTGCTATTTAATATATACAAATCAAAATACTCATAACATTATTAAAGAACATTTAGATGAGACTGCATTATATAGTGGGAATATTGTCGGAGTGGGTCCAAGATATTGTCCTTCTATCGAATCTAAAATCATGACTTTTAAGGATAAGGAAAGACATCAATTATTCTTAGAACCAGAATCTAGATATACAGACTCAATTTATTTACAAGGTTTCTCCACTAGTATGAGTGAAGAAGTACAAGAGTTAATGGTTAGATCTTTACCAGGATTTGAACATGCCGAATTTTTAAAATATGCATATGCGATTGAATATGACGCGATTAAAACTACAGAATATAGACCAACTCTAGAACTTAAAAAGTGGCCAGGATTATATATAGCGGGTCAAATATGCGGTACATCTGGATATGAAGAGGCTGCTGGACTTGGTTTATTAGCGGGTATTAATGCTTCTTTAAAAATTCAAGGTAAGGAGCCATTAATTTTAAGAAGAGATCAGTCCTATATTGGAGTGATGATTGATGATTTAGTCACTAAAGGAACTGAAGAACCTTATAGGTTACTTTCTTCTAGAGCGGAGTTCCGTCTTTTATTAAGACATGATAACGCTGATTTAAGATTAACGGAGATTGGTCATCAAATTGGTTTAATTAGTGAAGATAGATATAACTATTTCTTAAAGAAAAAACAAAATATCAAGGAAGTCTGTCAAATTTTAGAATCTACTTATCTAGGAAAAAGAAAAGATGTTGAAAAGTACATCATGTCTTTAGGTTTTAACGAACTTAAAGGTGGAATATTAGCCTCTGAATTATTAAAAAGACCAGGTGTCACATTAAGTGAACTCGCAAAATTCATTCCTGAATTAGATAAATATGAATTAGATGAACAAACTATTGAAGAAATTGAAATTATTGAGAAATACGAAGGCTATATTATTAAGCAAAAACGAGACGCTGAGAATCATCAAAAATTAGAAGAATTGAAGATTCCTAGTGATATCGATTATTTAAATATGTCAGGAATTAGATTAGAAGCTAGAGAAAAACTTAATAAAATTAGACCATTAACAGTGGGGCAGGCTAGTAGAATTAGTGGAGTCAACCCTAGCGATGTATCTATGCTAATATTAAATATAAAGAAGATCTTAAATCATGAATAAAGAATTACTAGTTTTAGAGTTAGAAAAACTTCATCTAGATGTTTCAAAAGTTGATTTATTAGAAGAGCATATGAAAGCGACTTTGAAGGTTAATGAATCTTTTAATTTAACAGCGATAAAAGATGAAGAAAAATTTCGTGAATTAATGATTTTAGATAGTGCATATCCTCTAAAATATTTTAATTTTGAGAATAAGAAAATTATTGATATTGGGACCGGCGCTGGCTATCCTGGATTAGTGATGGCAACACTTTCAAAAGGTCAGTTTACATTATTAGACTCAACAAATAAAAAAGTGGAGTTTTTACGTAACTTTGCATCAAAAACAGGATATTTTAACGTAAATTTTGTTTGTGAGCGCGCTGAAAACTTTGCGCGAAAGCATAGAGGAGAATATGATTTTGCAGTTGCTAGAGCAGTAGCAGAACTTCCTGTTTTAATTGAATTAATTCTTCCTTTGCTCAAGGTTGGTGGATACTTTATAGCCCTAAAAGGATCAAAAGGTCAAGATGAATTAATAGCATCTAAAAAAGCATTAGAAAAATTAGGTGGAGAAATTCATTTGTTAGATAAATATGATCTTCCTGAATCTCACGAACAACGCGTGAATATAATTATTAAAAAGATTAAAGAAACACCAAAAAAGTATCCTAGAGAGTATTCTGAGATAATTAAATAATTTATTATTTAACAAATATGATATTTACAAAAGTTGTTAAATTTATTATTCTTTTGTTATGAAGTCTTTTTACTCCTTAGTTAGCGAATATAACTCATTACCTTCTGGCAATGTTTATTTGAAATTTATTAATAATAAAACATATTTGTATTATCAATGGTCTGAAAACGGAAAAAAGAAAACGAAATACATTACCGCTGACGAATGTAGAGAGTTAGAGGAAAAAATTCAAAGAAGAAAAGAGTTGTCTATAGAGATAAAAAAACAATTAGAACAAAATAATCGAAATATGGTTTTATCAGATGCCGCTAGAAGTTATACGGGATATTTAATGATGGGTGATAAAGTAGTGGCTGAGTTTTCTAGTGGTGAACTAATTAATTATAAAGAACATTTATTACCATTAATTATCAAGAGAACCCATAGTTTGGCTGCTTTTTTAAAAACGCGAGTCATTGATACTAGTAGAACAAATGCGAGACTTTTAAAAAAAGCAATGAATATTCATGAAGATAATGATGAGCTTTTGTCGCTTTGTTCCTACGCTGCAAGCTTAACTGATAATTATTGGTTCAAGCCTAAAAGATCCAAACTTAAATACAAAGATATTTCTTTTGATAGCGACATATTTTTTGATGTAGCTTTAAAGGGGATCATGTCATTTTATCCAAGTAAAATAAGCCCATCTCCCGAACTAACTACCGGCGGAAGTTATGAAAAAGGATGGAAAAAAATAGGAGTAGAATGGTGGCTATATAAAACAGGAACCAATAACGAAAAGTTTTCGGAGTTATTCTATTCCACGCTTTTTGAAGAATTGGGACTTCCAACTGCCCATTATGAACTTGATGATAACTACATCAGAACTAGAAATTTTGTGAAAGATGTTAATTATGAACCTATGGTGTCGATTATGGGTGATGATGATTCATATGACCATGTTTTAAATAAACTTTTAACCATAAGTGTAGATATTGCAAGGCAATATTTGGTTTTGATTTATTATGATGTATTACTAAATAATATTGATCGTCACAACGAAAATTACGGTTTAATTAGAGATAGAAAAACAGGCAACATACTCTCTTTAGCTCCTAACTTTGATGATAATCTATGCTTAATTAGTAGAAATACTAGATTAGATAGCACAATAAAAGAGGGATTTTTATCTTATTTCCTAAAGTTCCTTAGAAATAATCCTGACGCTAAAAAGTTATTGAAAGAAACAAATCTAAGAGTTTTAGATGAAATGTTGCTCGATAAGTGTTTTAAGAAAGTGCCTATTAAAGTAGATGAGGATAGCATTAAAACATTCATTTTGTCCCGATATAAATATATCCAAAACGAACTACTTAAATAATATTTAACAACTATGATATCCTTAAAAGTTGTTAAAAATTTTTATGCGTTATATTTGATAAGTAAATTTAGTTTATTTATTATATAGATACTTCAGGGCAGCGAATTAACGCGACCGGCGGTATACCCCGCAAGCTAATAAGCATGAACTAGTGAAATTCTAGTGGCGACAGTAAAGTCTGGATGAGAGAAGTATATAGATTTATTTCTATTTTGTAGCCCCTGAAGTAGAGGGCTATTTTTATGACACCAGAAGAAGTAAAAGCCTTTATGGGCTGGTTTAAATGGGTATTATTTGCACTGATGATTGCTGCGGTGGCGTTATTAGTGTTCTTTTCCATTAGAAATTTTAAAAAGAAAAGAATTAATCCGGTTAAGTTTATTTCAGTAACTGGTATATTTGCAGCGCTATCTGTTTTGCTATATGTAGTGATTCCAGATTTTGGTTTAGGTTTTACTCCACCTTGGTTAAAAATTCACTTAGATGAAATTCCGATGTTTTTAGCAGGGTATATGTATGGACCATTATCAGCAATTATGGTTAATCTTGTTAAAACTTTAATTAAATTACCTATGACCACAACTGCAGCTGTTGGTGAACTGGGCGACTTTGTCTTTTCTCTGATATTTGTTATTCCCGCTGTCATTCTTTATGAAAAAAGAAGAAAACTTTCATCCGTATTTATTGGAGTTGGTATATCAACCATAGCACATATTGTTTTTGCCATGATCTTTAATGTATTTGTATTAGTGCCATTTTACTCTAATGTTATGGGATATCCTCTTGTTGCTCTTGAGGCAATGTGTTCAAAAATTGTTCCTGCTGTTAGCGGGGAGAACTGGGTATGGATGTACGCTTTAATTATGGTTGCTCCAATGAACTTAATCAAAGACGCAATTGTATTTGTGGTTGTCCTTCTCTTATATAAGAGACTACATCTATTAATAAATAGAATTGGTCAAAGAAACGATAACACATATAGTGGGCAATCTTGACTTTTCCCTTGTAGCGGTTTACTCTATAATTACGGTTGGACCTCAGCCTAACGGCTTTGGTCTTTTATTATGTACACAAGGTAACATAGTAAAATGAGAACAAATACGATTTCACTCATAAATGTACCTCCCTTCCAGTAACCCCTTAGATTTCATCCACGGGACGAAATAGTCCAAGAGAAACCACTAAAAGATAGGACTTAGTCGATACCAGCGGATATCGATCTAAGAGTTAGAGAGCGTCTTACTTCCCACAAAAATAAGAGTACCCTCTCACTATATACAGAGTGAAAAAACCGCTAAAGTTGCGAAAAAAAGTTTCTGAGATTATCTCAAAAACTTTGTTATGCAAAGCATAAAAAAACCAGATTTTTTGAGGATCTGGTTTTTCTATATCATTACTCTTCTACAGAGATTGCACCAACTGGGCAGACACTAACGGCTTCTTCTTCGCCTTCTCCAGAAACGACTTCTGCTAATCCGCTATCACCGATTGCAAAGTCATCTGGGTATGTACCTGCGCAACATCCACAACCAATGCATAAGCTTTGATCGATTCTGACTTTCTTTTTCGCCATTGATATTTACCTCCTGGGTTTTATTTGTTTATTATACTATTGCCTATTTTATTTTGCTAATTATTATTAAAGAGATTATTATTAACACATGAATGTAGCGCTTATTGTCTTTGCGGGAACTGGGTCAAGAATTCACTCTGATATTCCTAAACAATTCATTAAAATTAATGGCCTAGAAATGGTCATTTATTCTATTAAAAAGTTTAATGAAAATCCGCTTATTGATGAGATTGATTTAGTGACATCTAAGGAATATATTCCTTATGTTGAATGTTTTAAAGAGAAATATCACCTAGAGAAAATTAATAAAGTGATTGAAGGAGGAGACTCTAGACAAGCCTCTGTAAGACTAGGGTTAGAGACTATAAATTTACAAGAAAACGATAAGATATTAATTCATGATGGAGATCGTCCTTTAGTTAGTGATGCTCTTATTAATCAAGCGATTAGTTATTTAGATGAATATGAGGCTGCTTGTCCGTTTATTTATGTTAAAGAACAAATTCCCCAGATATCTAATTTAGGTAGAAGACATGTTTATAATGGAGAGGAAATCCATATTCAAACCCCTCAAGCATTTAGGTTTGGATTAATCAAAAATAAGCATATTATTAATAAAGACGTCGCAGTTAGTGATGATATATCTTTAGTGGATGAGTCTATGGTAAAATATTATCATGGTGACAAATTTAACTTTAAAGTTACCACAGACGAAGATTTAAAATATTTGAAAGAGTGTATTGAACAAAAAAGATGAGTAAATTTAAAGACAATTTCCGTAAATATCGTAAAACCTATATTTTTACTTTTGTGATCTCCCTTTTAGTGGGTATTGCCGTCTTTTGTTTATACTTTTTCTTGAATGGTTATTTTGTAATTTCTGCTTTAAATGGAGTGAGTATTGCTGCTGTTGTTTTAGTTGCTTTAGGAGGCTTAATGTGGGTTCAATCTCAAGGAGCGTTTGATACTATATCCTATGGATTTCGACAAATGTTCTCTAGCTTTTTCTCAAAAACTCCAAATAAGTACAATGATATGTATTCCTATAAACAAGCAAAGATTGAAAAAAGAGAATCTTCTCCAAAAACTTTTTTTGCGATTCTTTTTGCCGCCGCGGTTTTTGCTTTAGCGATTATTGCTTTAGAAATTGTGTACCATATTCACTAAATAAACTTTAGTTTAATCTAGAAAAAACTTGGCCAAATTGGTCATTTTTTATTGCTTCCAATATTAAAAAATACTTTGCATTATATACGCATATTAATATATACTAGTACGCAAATAAAAATACACGTGCTTATATGTACGAGAAAAGGAGGTAAGATTATGATTAAACTAGCGATGCTTGCATCACTCACTGCTGGACTATTCATGGGCGCTAATACTGCAGGAAACATTCCTCAAATTAAGAAAGCTCCATTAGATACTAGAATCATCATTGAGTTAGATCGTTCTTTAGACTCATTGACTGAAGAAGGAATTACTAATGTCCAAAACAGTTTGCTAAATCGCATTCGTAGTGAAGTGACAAGCAACTTCAAAGTATTAAGTAATTACACAGTTTTAAATAACGCTATCGGTATTTCTGTGAATGAACAATATGTTAGTCAAATTACCAATTTATCCGGTGTTAAAAGTGTAACCAGAGATAAACTTCACTGGTTCCAACAAAGTAATAGCGTACAAACCATTACTGCTGATCCTGAACATGATTACGGTGGAAAAAATAACATCTCCGCTGAGACCATGAATAAACCAGACAACACTAATGATGGTGAAGGTACACTTATTGCTATTTTGGATAACGAATTCTTCTTCCGTGGGAAACACACCGAAAAGAATGAAGCTGGTGAAGAAGTTGTCGTTCCTGCTTGGAATCATGAAACCTTCACTTCGTTTGAAGAATTAGGTGAAACCGTTGTTCAAAGATTTGTTCCTAGGAAAAAAGTTGTTCAAGGTGTTACACATTACTTTACACCAACAGAATATTCTAAAGCTAAACACGCTTATGAACTTGTTGATAACAAAAAAGAGTGTGGTGAAGAAGGTTCTTTATATTTCAACACTAAAGTTCCATTTTATTTCGACTATGGTGGAGAAACTCCTACCTATGGTGATAATTATGTCGCAGACTTAGACGTTTCTAGTCTTTCCGATTATCATGGTAGCCACGTTGCTTCTACCGCTTCTGGACATGCTGAGTTCTATAAAGGTATTGCTCCTAAAGCTCAACTTGTCTGTATGAAGGTCTTTACAGAATTTAGAAGTACAACCTTTACTGATCAAATGGGATTAACATCTTTCTCTGGTGCGTTTGAAATGCCAATCTTAAACGCCTTAGAAGATGCGATTAACTTAGGTGTTGATGGAATTAACATGTCATTAGGTAGCAACCTCGATGACTTTGATAGTAATTCTATTACCTTAAGAACATTAACCAGATTATCAAACGAAGGTATCTTAAGTGCTATTTCCGCTGGTAATGCTGGTAAAACCTCATTCGCATCTTTAGGTGGATATGCTAACTGGACAAGTGAAATGGTGGAAACTGGAATTATTTCTAGCTATGTTAATAACCATTCCACAACCTCTGTAGCCTCTGCTCAACCAACTCAAATCTTCTATACTCAAGCCTTAAATATTAATGACAACTTTGTGGCCTTTGAAGACCAAGTCAAAAATAGAGAAGGTTATCCAAAAGATTATAAAGTTGAACACGAATTAAAAGAGGACTTATTCCCAACTGGAACTGAAAAATATGGATGGGCCTATATCCCAGGATTTGGTACATCCGCTGATTATACTGGAATTGATGTCCGTGGAAAGATTGCTATTGTTAATCGTGGTAGTTCATCTTTCGCTGATAAATATACAGTCGCCAAGAACATGGGTGCTGTTGCTCTTGTCATTATTAATAATGACCCAACCGCAAACGACTTTAACTTCCACTGTTCCTTTGGTGACACTCAACCTGAAATTCCTGTCGTCTTAATGTTATTTAAAGACAAGGCAATCGTTGATGGCTCCTTAGGTTTACCTAAGAAAGGTAGCGACTTAGCTCTTATTGAAAATCAACTTAAAGATAATGAAAAAGCTAAGACCTCATCAACATTTACTTCTGATGGTATTGCCTTTGACCTCGAATTAAAACCAGACATTTCTAGTCCTGGCGATTTAATTAGAGGTGCTGTCCCACCACAAAATAAAGAAGACAAACAAAGTAGACCATATACCTCTTATGCTTTCTTAAGTGGTACATCAATGGCAGCTCCTAACTATGCTGGCGCTCAATCCGTTTTATATTCTAAATACGCAAAAGGAACATATGGAAAAGAGCCAGGCGCATTAACTGAAGCGCAACTAAAGAGTTATCGTCAAACCATTGATATGCGTATGTTATCTACCGCAGATCCAATGTTAGACTTTGAAGATAATCCAGAAGTTCCTGGTACTAAGACCTTAACTTCTCCAAGAATTCAAGGTGCTGGCTTAGTGGACTTAGGTGGCGCTTATAGAACTGATGTCTATTTAGAAGGCGTTGATGAATTAGGTCAAAAGACCGGTAAAGCAAAACTTTCATTAAAGAATAACGATGATATCAATCAAGGTAAAGTCGCTTTAAGCTTCTATTCTCATAACGAAAGTAATGAAGAGCGTATCTATGACGCTTATCTCACAGTGATGAGACCTGCAATTAAAAACGATAATGGTGTTGTTACTAAAGACTACACATATCGTGGAGAAATTGATGACATCACCTTATGGGCAGGAAGACATTATTGGACTGTATCTTATGATACTGAACTTAAAGAAGATGTCGCTGTTGAAAGAGTTGCTCCAGGAGAAGTTAGTGATAAAGATTTCTATAAAGTTAGTAGAGATATTACCTATTACGCTACTGGAGATGCTGCTCTTAATGCCAACTATGATGATGAACATCATACATGGAGTTGTAGCGAGTGTGGCGAATTACATATCGATGGTGCTACTGAATTATGTCCACATTGTGGTGCTGATAAAGAACACCATACCGATGACTTCCTTACCACAATTAAAGCAGAAAAATATTCATATGATGCTGCTAGTGGTGAATGGGACGTCCTACCTGGATATGATTATCAATCCACTCAAGATGTCTATATCGCTGAAAAAGTTAGCCTTGGAGAATTAACATTCGCTAAAGGTGAACAACTCAACGTATTAGATCCATATGTTATTAGTAATGAAGTGAAATCTGAAATTCTTAAATTCTATGAATATGGATGTTATATCGAAGGTTATTTAACCTTAGAAGCCAAACAAAGTGGTGTTGAAGATCTTAACTTAGTCTATGTTGGATTCTTTGCTGGAGAAGGTAGTAGCTACCAAGATGCTCCAGTAGTGGAACCATTTAACTTTGAAAAAGATCCAAATAAAGTTTACCCAAGTGATTTAGTCAATGACGTTGCTAAGACCCTTGTTGGTAAAGGAACTTGTGACTTTGGAAGTACATGGATTGTTGGTTATCTCGAACCAGGTAAAGCTTATGATACTGAACCATTCGAATATAATGAAAATTCATTAAGTAACTTAGCCAAAACTTCTACTGATTGGCACTTCGTTGGTGAAGATCCATTAAGTGGAGAAATGATGGATGACGCTAAACACAATTTATATGTTGGTAATCCACACACATCTAATACGATGATTATTCAACAATTCGTGTTACGTTCTGCCGCTGATAACTATTTCGAAATTAGAAACCGCGAAACCGGTAAACTAGTTTATAAATCCTGTATGATTGACGCTGCTAATGCTTATGGTTATATGGGCAAATGGCCACTATATAAATCACACGTTAATGGTGATAGATTAGGTAGCTATATTGCTGATAAAGCCTTAGCGGTCGTTCCATTATACGACACCACCACAGGTGAAGCGTTCCAAGATGGAATTTATGATATAACCTTTAATTATTTACTCGCGGGCACGAACACTTGGACAAGTGATTATGCTGCAACACGTGATGTTTATAAATACACATTGCATATTGATAGCACCGCACCAAAAGTGAGCAAGGTTATCCATGATAGCGAAAAAGCGACAGTGAGATTCAATCTTGAAGAATCTAATCTCGCTTACGCAGCATTTGGTGGCATTCATGGTGGTATGCAAAAAGTGAAGACTGATGGTGATGGACAACAATATATTGAAGTCACAGAAGATAAATTAGTCCAACTTCTCAATGATAATCCAAACGAATTCACTGATGATTCTGGAAGACTTTACATCTCCTTAATGGATAAAGCCTTTGGACAAACCGGTGTTATCGTTAGATTCAAATACGTGTTTAAGACTGATGAATATGATTTCGATGATTATATCATGGGTCAACACGCAAAACTCAAAGCCAATCATGACTTAATCGACCGTGGATTATATATCTCAGTCATTGAAGTCGGTAAAGATGGTTATGAAGTCGTGGAAGACGGAGATATCTCCAAGTTCACTGAATTCATGAAAAACAACGAAGTTGTTGAACATATCGAATATCACACTATCGTCACTGGTGGTTGTGGTGGTAATGTTGTAGCAACTAGTGTCATCTTATCCGCATTATCATTAAGCGCAATTGTCTTATTAGCAATTGCTAGAAAAAAGAAAAGAATAGGAGGTAAATAATATGAAAAAAGTTCGTTATTTATTCTTAACAGCGTCCGCCTTATCAATAATGTTTGGCCTCGCTAGCTGTGGTGATGCACCTAGCAGCCCACAAGCAGACTTCGATTTCACAATCGAATTAAACACTAAAAGAACAAAGGTTTATTTAAATGAGTACGAAAAGGATCCTGAAGGATTCGATGATCATATCGTCGTTCATGAATCTAATAAACTTCCTGGCGTAAATTATAACTACACCTATAGAGTGAAGTCTGGTGGCAGTTCTGAATATGTTTCAGTTGATAAAAGTGGTTATATTACCCCTAAAAAATTAACTGATGATTTAATGCCAACAGTTAAGATTCAAGTTTACGAAGAAGTTTCTGATATCACTCGTACCATTTCCTTCCAAATCACCAATAGAAACCCATCTGCGAATACAGGTGCAAACTATTCTTCTAGCAAAGAAGAAAAGAACATTATTCTTGGTGAATTAGAATCCTTTGCAATGAATAACTTCCTCACTGGTATCACCTTATTTGAAAATGGTGGTTGGGTGAGATACGCTAACCGTGTCAAATTAGGAACTGAAACTTATGTTCCTGGTTATGGCTTTGGTTTATTATCAGAAGGTTCATTAAATGGAAATCTTCCAGGAATTACTGATGAATGGAAGTCCTATTTAAGAAGTGCAACAAGCTCAGAAACATATTCTATTAATGCTTGGAACGCTGAAGGTAGCCAAATCAGTGATTTAAATGGTTACATTACTTCTGGTTTCTGGAGTACTAGACTTGATGATACTGGAAATACCTATGAATGGTATCCATGTTTAGCAAAAGATCAAGTTACTAGATATGATCTAGATGCTGAAGGAGAAGCCACTTCTACTCAAACTGTTTATAACAATAGACCTATCCCAGTCGGTGATGATGGTAAATTAATTACCCACAAAACCAAAAATGAAAAGGGTTTATATCGTAGATGGAGAGTTTACGTTAAAACTAGCGAAGTTCAATACCGCACTATGGCTCCTAATGGATATGATGGAAGAGCTGTTCAATTAGAAGACTATGTCTTCCCATTCAAAATGCTCTTAACTCAAGCCTGTGGTACTTTCCGTGGTGCTGAATTAGCTTCTGATACTTCTTATGGTATTAAAGGTGGTTACACCTACTTTAGAAATACTAAAGACAGCACTCCTGAAAAAGCTGATGCTGAATTTAATAGAGTTACTAACTATGATTCTGAAACCGGTGTTAGAAAATTCGGTGGTGAATTAGGTATTACCACTGGCAAATCTGATGAACTCGGTAATGGTGAATACATTGAATTCGAATTAATCAACCCAATTGATGATTTCACCGCAATGTATACTTTAAGCAGTAACTTATATTCTCCTCTTCCAGAATCATTCATGGTTAATCTTCCAGAAAATAACAATAGTTGGATTAGCGCTGCTAAAAACTATGGTGAATATGGTAAAAAACCATCCGCTGAAGATGATACTGATTGGTTTAGAAGAAATATGTTATGTGTTGGTCCTTTCTATTTAGAAAGATGGGATACCAACTCTCAAATTATCTTTAAATTAAATGAAAACTGGTTTGAACACAATTTAGGTGCTAAATCTAGATATCACATTCCTGGTGTTCATATTTCTATCGAGTCCAAAGCTCAAAAAGACCCTGACCATGTTTGGAACTTATTTAATAAGGGCAAACTTGATAGTGCAGGTATTCCAAAATCTTACTTAGAAAGTAAAGATCATGACCCTGTACCAGAGGCTGGAAAACAAGATAAGAAGACTAGAGGTGATTCTACCTTTAAGCTTAATGTTAACTCTTGTGACCAAGAGATGAGTGATTACTTATTCGGACCTGAAGGAAAAATTGAAAAACACAATCCAGGTAGAAAAGTCAAACCATGGATGGCTAATAATGACTTCTTAAGAGGTTTATTCTGGTCTATTAAGAGAAAAGACTTCGCTGAAGCTCGTGGTGTTAACCCATCTTATGAATATTTTGCTGATGCATACTTAACTGATGTTTGGAATGAACAAAAAGATAAGTACGAAACAAAATCTTATAACACAACCGATCCTCATAGAGAAGCTTTAACTAGCTTCTTAGGATTTGATCCAACCGATCCTGATTATCGTTATACTGAGGCTGCGATGTATGGCTATAGTAACGACTTAGCTGTTATTTATTTCCAAACTGCTGTTTCTGAATTAGTGAAATCTGGTGATATCATTCTTGGAACTAAAGCTGCTCCAACTGAAATCAATATTGAGATTTGGTGGATGTATCAATCCGATATCGATGAATATGGTAAAGATATTAAAAACTATTTTGAAGAAGCATTTAACAACAACGCTGTTGCTAATAGCTGCGTTAGATTAAATGTTATCAATGATAACGTTACCGATTGGCAAGACGTCTATAAGAAACACCTTATGACTGGTGAATTCGATTTAGGCTTTGGTGCTATTAGTGGTAACACTTTAAACCCACTTAACTTCATGGAAGTTTTAAGAAGCGATAACTCTTCTGGCTTCACTCTTAACTGGGGTACTGATACTTCTAAAGTTTCTGAAACCTACCCAATTATCTTCGACGGACAAGAATGGTCCTATGATGCTTTATGGGCGGCTGGAGACCATGGTGTCATCGCTCAAGAAGGTGAAGAAAAGAAACCAGTTGAATATGGTTATATGAAGGCTCCAAGAGATCTTGAAGATCCTGAAAAAGTTCTTGAGGGTGGCGATTTATCTAAAGGTGGTATTTTACAAATCCCATTTAAATTCGTGGAAATCGATGAAGGTGTTGATTTTGAAATTACCAAGGTTCAAATCTATCTCCCTGGCACTGATAATTTAGTCATTACTAAAGATGATATTGAAGTCCTCAACATCATTAAAGATGGATCTGGAAAAGTTACCTCTTTAGAGGTTAAAATATCTGCCGCTGTTGGTGAAGATATCAATAGTAGATTATTCGAAGCTAACGACTTACAAGACGCTTGGGAAAGAGAAACTGATCCAGAGAAAAAAGCTGATATCGCTAAACCATTTAAGATGACTAAATATGACTTATATTGGTCTGTTGAAGTTTACTTCGACTTAGAAATCTCTGGTGCAATGCCTGTTGAAAATGTCTACTATGTCGCCGCAAGCGAAAGTGACGTTAATAAAAGTTTTGCACGTAGATAGAAGGAGGTTCTAATTATGAGAAAATTAGCTCTTTCAATTCTTAGCTTAACCGGCATCGTCGCATTAACTGGATGTGGTGAAAACTACCGCTATGAACCATATGTAGTGGTGGAACATAAAACCCCAACTAAAATTTATGTTGACGAACCTGGTTTAGTAATGTTTGTTGGAGACACCAAACAAGTTCACACCAATATTAGACCATTAGATGCAGCTGATGCCGAACTCGTTTATGCGAGTACTAATAATAGCGTTGCTACTGTTTCTGATAAAGGTTTAGTTACTGCTGTGGGCGCTGGTAGTGCCACAATTACAATTTCTAGTAAAGAAGATCCAACAATTTTTGATGAAGTTGTGGTCGGAGTTGAGAAAAATATCATCACTGGTACAACCGCTGAAGAAAAGAAAGCTCAACAAGCCGAACTTAAAACTGCTTTAACAAAGCAAAAGAAAACACAAACTGATAATTATGGTAGTTCTAATAATCTGACAAATGTTTTTGTTAAAAATGGTTATGTGATTTCTACAACTAGAGATGGTGAACACTATAGCAGTGAAAACGTTAGACAAAATTTCCTCGCCAGTAGAGAAGGATTCTTTGAATTCCAAATCGAAAGTGCGGAAATTCGTTCCCCAGGTGGAAATGCATCATTTGATTCCTATGGTTATATCTTCTTCTGTAACGAAGACTTTGACGCTCACATCTATAAATATAGTGATAACGCCAAAAGAAGATGTGAAGTTAAAGCCCAAGATTTACTTGGCAAAGCCGATGAAACCGAAGTTGTTTGTTTAATGCTTGATCAATTCTTCGTTGCTGGTAGAAAAATTCTTACCAACCAATTCACTAATGCTTTAGAATCTAGTGATATTTCTTCTGGTTCTACTGCCTCTAGAGGTGGATTCTCCGATGGTGGAGTAAAATCTGCTGGATACTATAAATCAGCAGCCCCAACACCGCAAACCGTTGGTAACGAAGATGAAAGCGATTTAAACATTCCAGCTGGAACAACAATTCTATATTCTACTGAAACTGCTCATCACTGGACGGACGGCAGAATTGATGCAACTTATGGCGTATCCAAATTTGAATACGATTTAGATGGTCATCACTACGTCCACACTGAGATGAGTTACACAACAGTTTTATTAGAAGAAGAAGTAAAAATCGTTTATCCAAATAAAGACGACTATCAAAAAGTTGCCGGATTATTCGACTTATAATCTTCAAAAATATTACAATTAGGACGCTTTATGCGTCCTTTTCTTTTGCTATTTTGTCATCTTTTGTCGTCACTATTTTGCTATTTTTTGATAGAAAAAAATATCTAAGGTTGTCTATATTTTCAGTTTGATATATAATAAACAAACAATTTATTAAATTAAATTGTAGAACCGAAGAAAAATGTTAAAGTATTCCATTAAAAGAGTAATCCTAGCCTTGATAACAGCGTTTATCATTATTTCAATTACTTTTTTCTTGGTCAAATCTCTTGGTATTAAAGATACTTCCCTAGGTCAAAAGCAAAGTGTTAGACACGCTTTCTTCTTAGAGCAATTAAGACTTGGATATGTTGATTGTTTTAATGTAGAAATGCCAGGATATGGGGAATTACTTGCTGAATTCCATGATTATGGCGCAGATGAATACTTCTATCAAAAACCGATTCTTGAACAATATGGCATGTGGTTAAGCAACGTCTTTACCAAATGGGAATGGGGTAACTCCTTGTATATTGTTCCAGACCGATCGGCAATATCGGTTATCGCGGATCGATTACCGACCTCAATGTATTTAAATATCATTTCTGTGGTTATATCTGTCCCACTTGGTATTGGACTAGGTATTTTAGCTGGTTTAAAGAAGAATACTTGGGTAGATCATTTAATTTCTACATTAGTCATGATCTTCATTTCCTTACCATCATTCGTTGTTATTTCTTTCTTGATATATTGGTTAGCCTTCCATCATTCTTGGCTGCCAACTAAGTGGCCTGCTCCTACCGAGCCATTAAGCCAAAAAGTTCTCGGATTTATTATTCCGGTTGTTTCCTTATCTTTCGGTAGTGTTTGTGGCTACACTAGATTTGTGAGAGCTGAGCTTTGTGAAGTTATGTCTAGTGAATATTTATTACTCGCTAGAACTAAAGGCTTAACTAAAAACCAAGCTATCACACGTCACGCTTTAAAGAATGCATTCGTGCCAATCTTACCTAGCATCTTAGCGGAATTCATTGGTATTTTTGGTGGCTCTATGATTCTTGAAGAATTGTATGGCATTAACGGTATTGGTAGCTTATACATTACCGCTATTGAAACTAAAGACTATAACGTACTTATGTTAGATATGACTATCTTTACCACAGTCGGCTTATTAGCAGGTATTGTTTTAGACTTGTCATATGGGTTTATTGACCCTCGTATTAGAATGGGAGAAAAACGATAATGAAAAAGATCGATGATAAAGACTTTGAATTAGCTAATCTTCCTATTGAGGCTCAAGATCCAGAAATCACGAAGGAAGATTTTGTCCTTCAAGATTCCGATAACGCGGTTCACGAACAAAAATTCCAAACCAAGCCTACGACATTCTTTAAAGACTCTATGAAGAGATTTGCCAAGAATAAGAGTAGTGTGGTCGCTGCATTTATTTTAGGTATTTTAATTTTATTAGCCATTATTGTTCCATTTGCTTCACCATATGATGTTAGTAAACCTCAAGATGTGGCCTTATCAAACTTAGAGCCTAAATTATTTAATAACGCGGGTGGTTTCTGGGATGGAACTAAATCCTTAGACCGTATTTCTTCTTATTACGATAGTGATTTAGAACACTGGGTTCCTGATCAAGAAGCCTATCCTGTTACTGGTATTGTTGGTGGTGTTGATGGTATCAATGTTGGAGATGAAGAATACACTAATATCGCTGATAAAAACGGTTTTGAAGGATATGCTTTAGTGGGTTACTATGGCTCTACTGGTGTTAATACTGTTAGTTTAAAATCTTCTAACCCTGCTGAATATATTGGTGATATTAAAGATAAACAATTCGCTTTAGAATTAGATGAAATTGAATTAACTTTAACTAATTTTGAAGTTGTTGATTTAGCTAAAATTAGAGAATTAGAAGAAGACGATAAGATTGAATTACCTCAAGGTTATTCCTTAGGTTTAACTTCTTTAGAATTTAATTACTTTGATATGGATGAGAAAAAATATGTTCCTGTCACTATTGTGGAACCAGCTTTAACTCACAATATTAATCCTTCTAATACTGTAAACGTCAAAGAAAAAATTCTTTCTTTAACTGGAGGAGAGCATTTCTTTACACAGTTCTATTTCACAATTACTGTTACTCCAGTAAGTGGCACTCCTGCTGATGCTAACGTATGTGGCTTAGTAAGGAATATGGTGATTCACGATTCTAGGGCAGATGATGTATTTGTTCCTACTGCTGAAGAACCAATCAATCCACACTTACCAGAAATAGAATATTTCTCTATTGATTTAGGTAGAGATTTAAACGGTATTTGTTTTAATAACGCGATGTCCTTTGTGGCTCGTAATTTAGAAATTGGATACGGTGTTAGTACTCAAACTAATAGAGGCTATTGGAATATCGGATCTAGTAGAAACTATTCTAAAGAAGTTTATTTAGGAAAATGTCGTTTCGTTTCTTTTGTATTTAATAGTTATGAAGCAACTTTAGGTGAAACTTGGGAAGATAGTATTTCTCTTTCTATTTTAAGGGACTACAAAACAGCCGGATGGGTTACCTTAAGGTATAGTTTTGATTATGATGAGAAAGATAAGCCATATCTTGAATATTTTGAACTTCATATCACCGATAAGGAGAATTGTCCTTTACTAGATGATTTAGATATGGATGATGTCGTTAGTGTTAGAGCGGTTAAAGGAAAAGAATCATTTGATGTTAGAGCAAGAGTTATTAAATATAAATTCTTAGGCTTTAAAGAGATGCCAAAATTCATATTTGGTACTGATAAAGCGGGTAGAGACATGTTTAAATATGTCTTTGAAGGTCTTAGAAACTCTTTAGGTTTAGGTATTATTACTTTTGCGGTTTGTTTCTTATTTGGTTTAATCTGGGGCGCGGTGTCTGGTTACTTTGGTGGTAATGTCGACCTCGCTATGGAAAGATTAACAGATATATTAAGCGGCATGCCGTGGATAGTAGTGATGACGATTATTGTTATGCATATGGGACGTAACTTCGTGGCCTTTGCTTTAGCGTTATGTTTGACTGGTTGGATTGGTACCGCAAGTACAACTAGAACTCAGTTCTATAGATTTAGAGGCCGTGAATATGTTTTAGCCTCTCGTACATTAGGCGCAAGTGACGCTAGATTAATTGCTAAACATATTTTACCTAATGCGATGGGTACAATTATCACTGGTGCCGTTTTAATGATTCCTAGTGTTATCTTCTCTGAAGCGACATTAGCCTATTTAGGATTAGGTTTCCAAGATAGATCATCTTTAGGCGTTATTTTAAGTGCCAACCAAGGTCAATTATTTAATCATCCATATCAGTTAATATTCCCTGCGGTTATTATCTCGCTTTTGATGATTTCGTTTAACTTGTTTGGTAATGGCTTACGTGATGCGATTAACCCAAGTCTAAAAGGAGAAGGAGAATAATGGAAGAAAAAGAAGTAGTGCTTTCCGTTAAAGATCTTAAGATTAACTTCTCTACTGACCATGGGTATGTCCAAGCTGTTAGAGGCGTGTCTTTTGACTTATATAAAGGTGAAACCTTATGTATTGTTGGTGAATCTGGTTCTGGTAAATCAGTCACTAATAAAGCAATCATGGGTATTTTAAGTGCGAATGGTCGTATTATGGGTGGCTCCATCATGTATGAAGGTGAAGACTTAACTAAAGTTAGTGAAGACGAATTCCACCGTATTAGAGGCCATAAAATTGGCATGATCTTCCAAGACCCATTATCTTCTTTAAACCCAATTGTCCGTATTGGTAAACAAATTACTGAGGCAATGTTAATTAACAATTCCAAATTAAAGAAGATGTTTGACGATAAAGTCGCTAATGAATTAGTGGCTTATAAGAATGCGGAAACTGAATATGAATCTTTATTAGCCGCTAGAAAAGAAAAGATAAAATTCGCTAAAGGCGAAGCTAAAAAAGAAAGAATTAAAATTAAAAGTGAACCAAGCTTATTAAAAAGCGGTAGATTTTATTCATTAAAAATCGAATATAACGGTAAGAAATATGAGATTAATGAAAAATATAAATCAAAGCTTAAAGAGCTCTCTAAAGAGGAGTTAGAAGCTCAAAAAGGTGCTTTATTAGCTGAAAAAGAAGAAAATTTAACAAAAGTTCATGAGTGGTATAAAGCAGAATCTTTAAAGATTTTAGAGGAAGTAAAAGCTTTAAAAGCGGAAGTTCCAAATAAAGTTAAAGCAATTAAAGAAAACGCTCAAAAAGAATTTGATGAAATTAAAGAAGCTAATAATGAATCTAAATCTTCTTTAAAAGAAAAATATGTTCCTTTAATTAAGGAAAATAAAGCGAAATATAAAGCTAAATGTAAAGTCGCGAAAAAAGAAGTTAAAGAATATAAACAAGAACTTAAAGAAAGATATCAAAATAAAGTTAACTATGCGAAATCTTATTTAAGCGATAAAAACGAAATTAAAGAAGCTTGTAAAAAAGCTAAACAAGATTATATTTCTTCAATTAAAATCACTAAAGCTCAGGCAAAAGCTAGAGCCTTAAAGATTATGAAAGAAGTGGGTATCTCTAATCCAGAAAAGAGATTTAGACAATATCCATTTGAATTTTCTGGTGGTATGAGACAACGTATCGTTATCGCTATTGCTTTAACCGCTAATCCAGATATCTTAATTTGTGATGAACCAACTACTGCTTTAGACGTGACTATCCAAGCGCAAATCTTAGAGTTAATCAATAGATTAAAAGAAGAGAGAAATATCTCTGTTATCTTTATTACTCATGACCTTGGTGTTGTAGCTAATATGGCGGATCGTGTCGCTGTTATGTATGCTGGTAAGATTGTTGAATACGGTACTGAAGATGATATCTTCTATGATCCACGTCATCCATATACTTGGGCGTTATTATCTTCTATTCCTGATATCGATAGTAAAGAAAAACTTGAAGCGATTCCAGGTACACCTCCAAATATGATTTATCCACCTAAAGGTGACGCTTTCGCGTTACGTAGTAAATATGCAATGGCTATCGACTTTAAGAAGGAGCCACCAATGTTTAAAGTGAGTGATACTCACTACGCTGCGACTTGGTTACTTGATCCTCGTGCTCCAAAAGTGGAGATGCCGAAGATTGTTAAAACTCGTATTGAAAACTCTTTAAGAAATGCGAAGAAAGGAGCAAATAAATAATTATGAATTTTATTAATAGCTCCATTTATCGTATTAAGGCTAAATATAAACCAAGAAAGCCAACATATAGACCAGAACTTGAAGAACAAGGTATCGAACTTTCTGTTCGTCACTTAAAACAGTTTTTTAAATTTGGTCATGGTCGTAGTGCTTTTAAAACTAAAGCGGTTCATGATGTCTCTTTTGATATTAAAAAAGGAGAATGCTTTGGTGTTGTTGGTGAATCTGGTTGTGGTAAAACCACAACAGGTCGTTCTTTAATTAGACTATATAACATTACTTCTGGTTCAGTTTATTTTGAAGGTAGAAGAACTTCGGCTGGATCTAGATGGAATGAAAAAGAAATTAAATGGACCAAAATTAGAGGCCGTAGAAAAATTAAAGAACTAAAGAAAGAATTAGCCTCTGAATTAGAAAAGGTTTTAGACACTACTGGATTAATTCCGGAGATTGAAAAGATTAATGATGAACTTTCTAAATTAGAAGCCGAAATTAAAGAAATTAAATCTACTTATAAAGAAAGAATGGAGCAAGCCGCGAACATTGAAGACGAAGAGGCTAAAGCTCTTAAAATCGAAGAGATTAATAAAGAACATTCTTCTGAAATTGAAGTAAGAAGAGTGAAGATAGAAGCTTTAAGTGAAAAACTTAAAGAATATAAAGCCACTGTTAAAGCTGCAAAAAAGAAAGTAGTGGATGAATCTACTCAAAAAACCGTTGATGAATTAAAAGCCCAATATAAAGAAAAGATTCAGACTGTTAAAGACCATATCGACGAAGTTGAAAAAGAACAAATTGAGCAAATTGCCCAAATTAAATATGACAATAAACACGTCGATAAGAAATTAATGTCAAAGATGCAGATGATCTTCCAAGATCCTGTTGATTCATTAGACCCTAGAATGACTGTTGAAGATATCATTCAAGAAGGTTTACATATTCAAGGTCAATATAACAAATTTAAGAACTCTCAAAAAGTGAAAGATGTTCTTGTTAAAGTTGGTTTACTTCCAGAATATGCTTCTAGATATCCTCATGAATTCTCGGGCGGACAAAGACAACGTATTGGTATTGCTCGTGCTTTAATTATGAAGCCTCGCTTCTTAATTTGTGATGAGCCTATTTCCGCTCTTGATGTTTCTATTAGAGCGCAAATCATTAACTTGTTAAATGATTTAAAAGAAGAAATGGGTTTAACCATTATGTTTATTGCTCACGACTTATCGGTTGTTAAATATTTCTGCGATAGAATCGCGGTTATGTATTATGGAGAAATCGTGGAACTTGCTAGTAGTGATGAATTATTCGCTCATCCACTTCATCCATATACCCACGCACTTTTATCTGCTATTCCTAAACCAGATCCATTAAGTGAGAAAAATAGAACTAGATACCTATATATTCCTGCTAATGAGCACGATTATTCTAAAGAAGCTCCAAAACTCACAGAAATCACTCCAGGTCACTGGGTCTTAGCGAACTCTGCTGAGTTAGAAAAGTACAAAGAAAAACTCAAATAGACCATCTTCGGATGGTTTTTTGTTTGGATAGTTTCTTATATAATTGTATTTTAGAAATATAAAAATAAATTTTTATAAGTTGTAAATAGGTAATATTGAGTCTAAGATAAATGTGTAAGTGTTATAAGTACACTTTATAAATATTATGAAAACTAAAAAACTATTTACATTATTATCTTTTTTAACCCTTGCTTTAGGGGCATTTTCTTTTGCATTAATTAAAAATAACGAACGAAGTGATTTTAAAGTAGTATCCGCTATTGATATCGATGATTATTCTGCTTGCGAATCCGCGCATAATAGTCATGATGCTTCAGGGCTTTTGAGCGCTTTAAGAACAATTACTTCTCCAGGTCAAGCTGGTTCTTATAATGATTTATGGGAAACTTATAAAAAAGCATACGTTAGAGCAGATGGATATATTTTTGATTATTATTCCTCGATAACAAATTATCGACCAGGAACCGACCAAGCTGGTAGTTATTCAAAAGAGGGGGATAAATATAATAGAGAACATTCTATTCCTAAGTCATGGTGGGGTGGAGGAACTACTGCAGGTACTCAAGGAGCAGATCCATTTATCGTTGTTCCTACTGATGGCTTTGTGAATGGTGGTAGAAGCAACTTCCCTTTTGGAATGGTTGGAACAATAGATAAAAGCTATTCCAATTCAAAAAAAGGCTCTGGCCGTTCTGATTTCAATTATTCAGGCACTGTTTTTGAACCAGATGATTCTGTCAAAGGCGATTTTGCAAGAATTGTTTATTATGCCATCGCTAAATATGAAGGATCTTATAATTGGATCCAAGGCGAAGGTAATGTATGTTTTACAGGAAACAGTTCAACAGATTTTGGCTTAACTCCTTATTCTATTAAATTATTTTCTTATTGGAGCGAATTGGATCCTGTTAGTGATTGGGAAAGAAGCGTAAATGATAAAGTTGCTCCAATTCAAAAGAATAGGAATCCATTTATTGATCATCCAGAATACGCAAATACATTATGGGGCGATTGTGCTAATTACACTCCATACACTCATTCAGTTCCTTCTGTTGGCGTATCAATTTCGCCATCGTCAGCGTCTATTACCGAAGGAAATACTGTTAGTTTAACTGCAACTTCAAGTGATAGTAGTCCAATTACTTGGTCAACTTCTAATAGTGCTGTTGCTACAGTTAATCAATCTGGTGTAGTTACTGGCGTTAAAGCTGGCACTGCAACTATTACCGCGACAAGTAGTACCGTTGGTAGTGCTACTGCCACAATTACTGTTACAGAACCAGTTATATTATCTTCTATTTCTGTTAGCGGACAAAAAACATCTTATGTTGTTGGTGATAGTTTTGTTAAACCAACGGTAACTGCTACTTATAGCGATAGTTCTTCAAAGGATGTTACTAATTCTGCGACTTTTTCTAATTATGATTTAAATACCGAAGGCAATTACACGGTAAATGTTAGTTATAAAGAAGGTACTATTACTAAAACTACATCGTACGACATAACTGTTGCTCCTCAAGGACAAGTTGTTGTTGAAGCCTCTGTTAAGAATGATAGAACATTTTATGTAGGTGAATATATTACTAATTCGGATATAGATGTATATGTTGATGATGTAAAAACAACCTCATTCTTATTTAACGGAAGTAATAATTATTCATATCAATTTACTTATGAAGACGCTGCTAGTGGAGGAGCGATAACAAACAAACTATTCGAAAATGCAATTTCTGCTGGCGGAGGAGTATGTTCTTTAACCGCTAAAGTTAAAAGAAAAGAGCATGGAAGCTCAGAATCAGTTACTGATGTTATGACCGCTAATGATTTAACTGCTACCGGTACCTCATATACTCCGTTCTCCAATGTTTCCTTAACTAGTAGTGCTCGATACGCAGGCAATTCTGCTAAAAATACCGCAGGAAATATTCAACTAAATACTAAAAAAAGCGACTCTGGTATTGTATCAACAACTAGTGGAGGTAATCTTACTAGTGTCAGAATTGTTGTAGGCAGTGGTAGCAATACTGTTCAAATCTATGGAAAAAACACTGCTTATAGTAGTGCAAGTGACTTATATGATTCCACAAAACAAGGAACTCAAATAGGTTCTTGTTCATCTACATCTACAATTAATATAACTGGTGAATATGCATATGTAGGAATTAGATCTGCTAGTGGTGCTTTATATTTATCTAGTGTTGAATTTACATATGGTAGCGAAGATACAGCGGAAAATGTTGCTAATTATATTATGTTTGAAGATACAATTGGCCAATGTAACACAAAGACTACTGTGGCAAAAGGATATTTCGAACAGCTTAGCAAAGAAGAAAGAACTTCATTCATGGAATCAAGCGAATATGTTATTTCTAAAGGCAGAGAAAGATTATTAGCGTGGTTAAAGAATCAAGGAATGGAAATAGAATCTTCTAATAATGATTATGTTATTAACTCTAATAGCGCTTTTAAGCCAAACACTGTAAATCAAGAAAATAATAGTGTGATTATTATGATTTCCATTTCAGCTTCTATTTCATTGATTTTAGTTGGAACTCTTCTCATAAAACGTAAGAAGCATCGACAATAAAAAATCGATGTCGTGAATAAAATTTTATAGAAAAAAACGTCGTTCTAGAGCCTAGGAACGATGTTTTTATATTTGCTCAAAAATAATACTTACATATGATAAATATATTGTGTAATATATAATCTTTCCTAATAAGAAAGAGAATCGAAACATATAATTGTGAAAAAAAGAATTATCGGACTCGTTTTGGGCACCTTGGCCCTTTCTTTGGGTACTATTTTAATTGCTGGCAATTCAGATAAAGATAATAGAGTTGCTACTGCTTATTATTCACCTAGTACTCACTATGAAGTTTCTGACACTGCATCAGAATTAGCATCTTATTATAGCTCTATTTCTAATAGTGATAGTGGAACATCACTTTTAAGTAAACTTCAATCTTTAAACTCTAGTAAACGTAAAAAGACTATTGGTTATAGTGGCATTGGTACTGATACTAGTGGAGCGGTTATTTATACAGATTATGATTTAAATAGCACCGCTAAAGATAGCAATGGTCAAACATATGGCACTAAAGTTGCTTCCTTTTATACAAAAACTGCCGCTACTAGTTGGAATAGAGAACATATGTGGCCTAATTCCCATGGTGGAAACAATGTTGAGGCTGATATTTTACATACTCGTCCAACTATTTCTAGTGAAAACTCTAGTCGTGGTAACTCATTTTATGTCGAAGGTAAAAATAATAGTTCATCTGGATGGGATCCATATACAGCAGGATATGATGCGGAAGTTCGAGGTGAATGCGCTCGCGTAATTTTATATTGTGTTGTTGCATATCCAAGTTTTACTTTAAGTGATGCTGATTCACATAGCACAAGCAATAGTAACAAAGACAATATGATGGGTAATATGAACACTTTAATTAAGTGGCATTTTGATTATCCACCTAATGTCTATGAAATAAATAGAAATAATGGTGCGGAATATCTTCAAGGAAATAGAAACCCATTTGTGGATCATCCTGAATATGTCGCTCGTATTTGGTCAAGCTTTAATTCTACTGTTAGTAGTTTATGTTCAACCAATTCCAGTAAATACTCAAGCTGGACACCAGGCAATTACTGCAATTATGGTGAAACTACTCCAATTACACCAAATGTCGGTGTCACAATTAGTCAATCAACCGCTAGTGTTTCTGTTGGAAGTACAACAACCTTATCTGCTACTTCGTCTAATAGTTCTTCAATTACTTGGACAACATCTAATAGTTCTGTTGCTAGTATAAGTTCATCTTCATCTAATAGTGGAGCAAATATCACTGTTACTGGTGTTTCTGCTGGAACCGCAACTATTACTGCTAAAGCCACAATTAGTGGAACTCAATATTCAAGTACTTGTACAGTTACTGTTACTAAAGTAGTTAGTTCTCTTTCTAAAGGTTCTACTTCTCCAACTAAAACAACTTATACCGCTGGAGATTCATTTGATCCAACTGGATTAACAATTACCGCTACATATTCTGATTCTACTAGTAGTAATGTTACTAGTTCTGTAGTTTGGTCACCAGACCCATTAACTGCTGGTACAACTTCAGTTACAGGAACTTTTGGTGGTAAATCAATTACTATTTCAGGATTAACTGTAGAAGCTGCTACTGAGCCAGAGATTATTGATAATAATTCTGATTTATCGGTTGGTGATTATGTTGTTCTACGCACTGCTGCTGGAGTTGGTGTAACAGGATGGAACAATAATAAAGATGCAACTGTATCAGAGACTGAATCAGAGTGGAAGAAATTCTATGTTGCTAGTGCATCTAGTAGTGGATTTACTTTAAAAGATGAAAGTGCAAATAGCTTTATTGCAACTCCTGGTAGCGATAATAAATTTGTTTATGGTTCAGCTGCAACATGTAGCACTGATTCAGATGGCCATTTAATTTGTAATAATAGATATTTATGTAAAAACGGAACTAACTATCGTTTCTATGGTAGCATTAGCAGCTATTTGCCGTTCTTTATCTATAAAGTTCCGGGATCTTCATCGACTAAAACTCTATCATCAATTTCAGTTTATACATCGCCAACTAAAACAAGCTATGCAGCAGGTGAATATTTTGATCCTACTGGATTAGTTATAACTCGTACATATTCTGATTCATCTTCAGATACTTATGCTTATAGTGGACATACAAGTGAATTCACTTTTAGTCCAACTACATCAACATCATTAACCACAAGTAACACAAGTGTTACTATTACTTATGGTGGTAAGTCTTGTAATCAGTCTATTACTGTTAATGCTGCTGCTGTTACTTTATCTTCAATTGCTGTTAATACAGCACCTACAAAAACCACTTATACGGTAGGAGAATATTTTGACCCTACTGGTTTAGTGATTACTCGTACCTATTCTAATTCTTTTTCAGATACATATACATATAGTGGACATACAAGTGAATTCACTTTTGATCCATCTACATCAACTGCATTAACCACAAGTAACACAAGTGTTACTATTACTTATGGCGGTAAATCATGTTCACAAACTATTACCGTTAATTCTAGTGGAGGAGGTAGCGGAGGAAGCGAAGAAGGCTCACAAAGAATTTCTGCTAGTACAACTTCTTCTTACTATCAATCTGGAGATATTTGTCCAACCGGAAGCACATCAAGTGCTACCGCAACTTGTGATGCTTTTGATGTAAGCTGGCTTAAAAATGGTAGTAGTAATAGCATTGCCTATACGTATGCAGAAATCCGCGTTTATGCAAGCCATTCATTTACCATCACTCCAAAAGAAGATTATACAATTACCAGCGTGGTGATTACTGCTAATAGCAATACCTATGCAAGTGCTATTGGTGGTTCTTCTTTAACTAACTGTACAAAAGATGTCAGTAGCTCGACTGTTACTTTAACACCAACTAACGGTGCTAGTGCTATTGGTTTTACTAATTCCGCTCAATCAAGAATTAATTATATTGTTGTTAATTATGAAACTGAGTCGTCTGGTTCAGTAGGTCCTATAACTTCTATTACCGCTTCAGTTAGTAAGACTTACTATGTTGGTGAGACTATTTCTACTTCAGACATTGTTGTTAAGGACAACAATAACAACAATGTGACTGGATTTACATTTGCTAATAATGGCTATCAATTCACTTATAGTGACGCCTCTAGTGGGGGAGCTTCTACTAGTAAAACATTTACTAATTCAATTAGTTATGAAACATTATCATGTTCTTTAACTGTTCAAGTACAAAGAAAAGCGTATTCTGCTCCAACCAGTTCTTCTTTAGAACATACTGGTGCAGAATTTAAGACTGCTGGTATTGGAACTAGTTATGCTACTGGACAAACTGCAACAGTGGATGGAGTTACTTTTGCTGTTGATGGCTATGTTTATAACAACACATATTTATCATTAAGTGCGTCTAAATCATCTGCACCTGGAAAAGTTTTAAATACTACTCCTTATCCTGGTGGAATTACATCAGTTACTGTTACTGGAGCCTCTCCAGATATTCAACTTTCTACTGATGGAAGTAGTTGGGTTGATTTAAGCAGTGCTACTACAAGTACTGTTAACTATTTCTATTTAAAGATTTTCTATAAGACAACTTCACAGTCTAGCTATGTTAATATCACTAAATTCAAGGTTACTTTAAAAGGTAGTGAATCTGCTTTAAGTATTGCTAACTTCATTATGTATGAAGACACAAATAATCAATGTGTTAGCAAATTAACTACTGCAATTAGTTATCTTAATAATTGTTCTAGCAGTGAATTGAATACATTTAAAACATCTAATGATTATGTTATTTCTACAGCTAGAGAAAGATTAGAAGCTTGGGCAAGAAATCAAGGTGTGAGTTTAGATTATTCTTCTACTGGTAACGTTTCTTTAAAAGCTATAAAAAATACTTTATTAACTTCTGTTAATGAACAATTTAATGACACTTTACTTGTCATTATTACCTCTATAGGTGTTGTTAGTTTATTTGGCTTATTCATAGTTATTAAGAAAAGAAAGAAAAACTTATAATTATGAAAATAATCCATAAAATTTTAATTCTTTCTTCAACTTTATTTTTTGCTGTTTCTTGTGGAGATTCTTCTCCAAACAACATTGAACCAACCTTAAACAATATTTCTTTATCAGGAGATTATCAAACATCGTTTATTATAGATGATACCTTTAATTATGATGGATTAATTGTTACCGCTCATTATAGTGATAATTCTATTAAGACAGTTAAAGAAAATGACTATAATGTTTCTACTCCTGATATGTCGACTAAAGGAGTTAAAGAAGTCACTGTTACTTATTTAAGTAAAACCGCGACTTATAGTGTGACGGTTAATGAAAAAAGTGGACCTCAAATTGAATTAATAGATATTACTTTATCTGGAACATATAATACAGAATTTGAAGTAGGAGATACTTTTACTTATGACGGATTAATTGTTACCGCTATATATAACGTAGGTGATCCAGTAGTGGTCACTCCTACTAGTGTTTCTTCTCCTAATATGGATATAGAAGGAAAACAAATAATAACAGTCACTTATTTAACTAAAAGTAAGACTTATACAATTACTATTTCCGCTAAAGAAATTATTCCTCCTGAAGAAGAGGAAGAAGAAACTTATAAAGGATATTTACGTTTATCGGAAACTAGATTAGAAATCAAAAGAGATTCAACTACTCAATATCAAGTACTTCCTATTCCTCAAGATTTTGAACCAGAAGGAAATTTTCCATATGAATATGTAGTTAGTGAAAACGATTTAATTACTATTTCAAAATATGGCACTGTAAAATCTGCTAAAAATAAGAATGGAAAATGCACAATCACTTGTCGCTGTACTGATCCAAATTATAGTGATATGACTGCAATTTGCTATGTGACAGTTATGGAAGAATTACCAGTTAAACAAAAAGGTTGGGTTAGAGTAGATGATTATGATTCATTAAGTGATGGCGATATTTTAGTGATGGCTTCTCCTGCTCAAGGAGTAACCGCATCTTTAGACACTCTTCACTCTCACTTGAATCCTGTTACTTCTACTTTTAGTAGCAATATGAAAACAATCACTTCTTTAGGAGAAGGATCAATCGAATTTGTTCTTGGTTTGGAGGATAAAGGTATGACTTTAGAAGCGCAAACTGGTGAATATTTAGTTTGTACACATCAAGGAAAAGTTAAATTAGATTCTTCTAGTAAGACTAATAAATACTGGGATATTCACTCAAATATTGACCCTGAAACAGGTATTGGAAGTATCGATGATGGAGCGGTTATTGAAAATAATGTTGAAAGTTTAGGATATATAATGTTTAATATAACCTTAGGTTATTTTTCTACATATGTAGATAATAGTATCTCTAAGTATATGGCCCTGCCATTCCTATATAGATTACAGGAGTTAAATTAAGAAGTTTTTACATCATGAAAAGAAATACAAGAATTATCGGTGGAGGCTTAGCAATCTTAGGCGCTGCAGTAGCGATTGTTTTAGGCGTCAGCACAATAAAAACCGGCTTTGCGCAAGCCTTATATAGCGCTAGAACAAGTCAGCCAAACCAAATAGTGTTAGATTCTTCAAATAAAGTTACTTCTGCTGGAGACCATGTACAAAAGACTGCAAAAGGTAATGATGTTACATTTACATATAGTGAAGTTGCTAGTTCTACCGGTGGACATGTCACATTAAATGCAAATGGCACTTTAATAAACAAAGATTGGATTAGATCGATCACTTCTTTCTCTTGTGTTTTTAATCAAGTAGGAGCAATATCTGCTCAAGTATCTTATGGTGGAGATGTCTGGGGTGATTCTTTCGTCCTCAATAGTGGACAAGTTTATGAACCAGGTACAAACCCATATTATATAAAATTTACTGCTTCTAGCACTGTGACTATTACATCACTTATTTATAACTATAGTTGTTTTGAAAATCCAAATGCTCACGAAGGAGAAGAGAGTGGAGGAGAAGAGATATCTTATTACCAAAAAGTAACAAATACATCTCAAGTTACTGAAGGGCATTATTTGATTGTTTATGAAGTTTCATCCACTTCAGCAAAGATTTTAAATGGTGATTTATCCTCTTCCGGAGTTGATGTTGTTTCAAATTATGTGACTGCATCAATTTCAAATAACATTATTGAACCTTCTGATAGCGTTAATAGCGCAGCATTCGAGTTTTCTTCTGTCTCTGGTGGATTTAGCATCATGTCTATTAAGGATTATTACATTTATCACACCGGATCAAAGAACACGCTTAACACTAGCTCAACAGCTCAGGCAAACGAAATAGAAATTGATTCTTCTTATTATGCAACCATTTCCTCTGGAACACACCATATCAAATTCAACACTTCCACAAACAATGGAGATAGATTTAGATACTACACTTCAGATGTTAATGTTTGCTTGTACAAACTTGTTTCTGAATCATCTGGCCCATCTTATGATAAGCCTGATTCATTCATTTCAGGATTTAGAATTAGCGAAAGCGTTACATCATTTAATCAAAACGATGTTTTCGATAATGTTAATGGATTAGTTGTTAAATCTGTTAAAAACGATGGTACTGAAACCACATTATCAAAAGGCAGTGGAGATGAAAACTATAGCTATGTTGTTTATAATTCTAACGATCAAGCGATTGACACTAGTGTTGCGTTCGGAAATACTGAGTCTGCTTTATATACTGTCGTTGTCAGTTATAAAAACTTTATTCCATCTGAATATACAATTACTGTTAACTATGTAAAGACTTTAACTCAAATTGAAGTTAATAGCACTAATACAATATTTAATACTGCACAAAAATTGTCAGACTTTACATCCGGCATTTCTGTTAATTTGAAATATCACGATGCGACATCAGATGATAACATTGGCTATTCTGATTTTAACAGCTACAACCTAACATTAACATTATTAAATCCAAGCTTGGTTTCTTATTCGATTACATCATTATTTGGCACTGCAGGTACTTGGGAAATTAAAGTCGAATCTACTGTATTCAATGTTTCCGGAACACTTAATATCACAGTTAACGCTATTCCAGTTACCGGAATCTCTGTTACTGGTGCTTCCGCAACTGTAGAAGAAGAATCGCAATTACAATTAACTGCGTCTGTTGTTCCAAATAATGCAACAGTTCAAACTGTTGCTTGGTCTAGTAACCATGAAAGCATTGCTACTGTTAATACAAATGGTTTAGTTACTGGTGTTTCTGCTGGTGAAGCAAGAATTACTGCGACTGCCACTGATGGCTCAGCAGTTTATGGATATATCGACATTACTGTTACTGCTAAACCACAACAAGATAATTTTGATGCCGATATGACAACAGGATCTAATGCTATGGCATGTACTGTTGATGGTAGTGAAGGCGTTAAAGTTGGAACCAGTACAAAATCTGGTAGCATGACTATCAGAGTTGGTGCTGGTGCAACTAAGTTATCGTTCTATGCTGCTGGCTGGAATGGTACTAGCACAGTCATCAACTTATCTGGTGCAACGTGTGGCACATCATCATTTAGTTTAACAGCAGATTCTGGTATTTCCGGTTCTGGTAGTGCTTATGCCTTAAGTGGTACTGAATCAGATTATTATTACGAAACAACTCTCACTGGCGTTACAAGCGAAACAGATATTACTGTTTCTGCATCAACTAGATTTGCTTTATGGAAAGCTAAATATTATACAACCGCTGTTGAACCAGTATATCCAACATCTATTTCATTAGAAGCCGGTTCTACAAGCGTTGCTATTGGTGGTACTACTTCTTTAGAAGTCAGTTACTCTCCAAGTAGTACAAACGTAAAGAATGTCATATTCTCTTCTAACGCAACTAGTGTTGCTACAGTTAGTAGTGAAGGTATTATCACTGGTGTTGCTGCTGGTAATGCAAGAATTACTGCCACAGCAGAAGCCGCAAATAGCGGAACAGTAACTGCTTATGTAGATATCACTGTTACAGCTATTGCTGTTTCTGGTGTATCTGTAAGTCCAACATCTGCATCATTAACTGTTGATCAAACTCAACAATTAACAGCAACTATTTCACCATCAAATGCAACAAATAAAAACGTTACATGGACTTCTGATGCTACTTCAGTCGCTACAGTTTCAAGCACTGGTTTAGTAACCGCAAAAGCAGAAGGAACTGCAACAATTACTGTAAAATCTTCTGCAGATAGCACTAAAAAAGCAACATGTACTATTACTGTTACTGCTAGCGGTGGTGGCAGCTCAGGTGGTGGTGAAGAGACTACAACCTACCAATTCACATCCAAATCATGGACCGCAACATCTGGTGGAAATTCTGCAAATTGGACAAGTGGTAAGGATGGTGCTGGATATTTGAACGAAGGTATTCAAGTAACTACTGGCGCAACTGGTGCTAACGGTACTTCTCCTAAATCCTTTGATGCTGTTCAATCAGTTGTAGTCACATATTGTACAAATGCAAGTAAAGGTGCTGGTAGTATTGCTGTTTCAGTTGGCAATACACAAATTTCTTCTCAATCAGTTAGTACTTCTGGTGGCACAACTGGTAGACAAATGACATTTGCAAGTGACGAATCATTAAGCGGAAACGTGAAGATTACAGTTACTTGTAATACAAATAGTATTTATATTATCGCCTGTTCAATTACCTCTGGAACTGCAGAACCAACTGATCCAACGTCCATTTCTATTAGTCCAAGCTCTGTTGAATTAGCCCCAGGTGGAACTAAAGACCTAGCGGTCAACTATACTCCATCTTCTGCTAACCAAAATAAAGAAGTAACTTGGTCTAGATATAGTGGTAGCAGCAACATTAGTGTCAGTTCCGCTGGTAAAGTTACAGTTTCTAGTAATGCTACAGCAGGTGACACTGCCGTTATTAGAGCAACATTAACTAATATTAGTAGCATTTACGCTCAATGTACTGTTACGGTTGTTGAACAAACTCAAGATGATCAAACAATCTTAATTTATCTTTGTGGATCTGACCTTGAAAGTAATGGACAAACTAGCGCAAGTAGTGCGGCTGGATACGCATCTAGTGATATTACCGAAATCTTAAAAGTTTCTGGTCAACCAGACGATGTCAATGTCGTTATTGAAACTGGTGGCGCTAAGTGTTGGAAAACAACACATGGTATTAACAAGAGCTATCTTGAAAGATATCATGTTGCTAATAAATCATTAGTGAGAGATTCTCAAGAAACTAAAGCGAACATGGGCTTAACCTCTACACTTCAAAGCTTTATTACTTGGGGAGTACAAACCTATCCAGCTGATAGAATTAGTTTAATTCTATGGAACCATGGTGGCGCTATGCGTGGAGTATGTTACGACGAGAACTATAGTTCTGATTGCTTAACCAACTCTGAAGTTAAGACTGCAGTAGCTAATTCTTTCTCATCATTAGGTAGATCAACATCTGATAAATTTGAATGGATTGGATATGATGCTTGCTTAATGCAAGTTCAAGATATTGCGGAATTTAATTCTCAATATTTCAACTATATGGTCGCTTCTGAAGAATCTGAAGCTGGCGCTGGTTGGGATTATGATAATTGGTTAGATGATGCTTATGCGAAGAAGACTACACCAAATATCCTTAAGGCTATTTGTGATAGCTTCCTTGCTGAACAAGGCTCTAGCAGTGATCAAACACTCTCATATCTTGATTTATCTTATATGGCAGCATATAAGTCTGCATGGGAGACAATGTCTAGCACAATCAAATCATTGATTAGCAGTTATGGTAAGAGTAACTTCCAGACACTGATGAAGACGTGTCAATATTATGGCTCAGATAGTGACTGCGAAGGATATAGCTACTTTGGTATCCTAGATGCCAAAGACGTGGTGAATAAGATTAGAGCCACATCTGCATTCTCGAGTGCGTCAACGCAAACGAGCGCAGTTCTAACGGCATTCAACAATTTAGTTGCATATTCTAAAGCTGGAACTAAAGCTGGTAATTCGTATGGATTATGTTGCTTCTTCCCAATGAAAGATGGTAGCGGCTATACATGTAGTACTTCAACTGTATATACTACAAGTCAGACTAACTTCACAAACTGGAGAAGTATCGTAACGTCTTACGGAGACTAATTATCTAACACAACAATAGGGTGACCAATCGGTCATCCTTTTTATATGTCTGATGTTCAAAAGTCTTTGTTTTATTATTTAAATACGTTTAGAATGAAGGGGAGATATTTTTAATATCCGTCTAACATTATTACTTGTATATGAAAAATAACGGTACTCATCGTTTATTTCTTAGATTATTAACTTTAGGGTTTATAAGTTCTTTATTTGTCCCTTCTTTTGCATCGCATGTGAAAGACAATGTTCCTAGTAACGACGAGGGCGTTTTTATTTGTGAAGATACAGGGGAAAAAGGACCAATCTTCTATCCTGCTGAATATTCTAGTGATATTACTAATGAGCCTAGTTATTCAACTCAAAATGGGTATACATTCTCCTCAATGAATTATAACAAGGCTCATAAATATTACCGTGGTGATTCCGTTAAGGTTGCGGTCATTGATAGTGGTCTTAATTACACTCACGAAGATTTTAGAGATACCAATTATAATCAAATCATCCAAGGAAATTCTCGTACCATTGATAACTCGAGTGGATCCTGGCTCTATTATCAATTTAGTAGTGGCTATCAAAGTAAGATTGTTGATAGTTTAGGACACGGCACTAACGTTGCCTCTGTTATTGCTAGTCAAATTAATGCTTTAGGATGCGCTGGTATTGCTCCTAATGTCGAACTTTATATTTATAAAGTTACTAATACAAGTAACGGCTATGAATGGACTGCAATCAATAGTGCTTTATCGTACTGTATTTCTGAAGGCATTGATGTTATTAATATGTCTTTCCAAGCTTATGAACACGAAGTGACTTATAATAGCTCTACTATGCCTGCTTCTAGTGGATGTTCTAGTGTCATGACTTCTTATATCAATAACTGCTATAACGCAGGCATTACCTTAGTGGCTGCGGCTGGTAATTATAACACCAGTGAACCATCGTATCCTGCTAGTAACAATCACGTTATTTCTGTTGGTTCTTTAGCAGAATCATCAACTACCACTAAAGCAGCTTATTCTAATACTTATGGTATTGATTTAGTGGCCCCTGGCACAGTCTATGTTGCAGATAAAGGCACTAGTAGTGCTTATAAGAAAACTCAAGGAACATCTTTTTCTGCTCCGATTGTTACCGCTGCTATCGCATTATATAAACAACAAAATCCAACAGCTACTCCAGCTGAAATCGAATCTGCATTATACGCATCTTGCGATTCAATAAATGGTAATCCTTCTTGGGCTGGTAACGGACGATTAAACATCGATAAATTCTTAGGCGTAGATGTCCAGGATGCTCCAGTAGAAATTGTTATAAGCAATCCTGAAGTCGTGAATGAAGAATTAGAACTCGAAATTGGTGATTATCTAGATTTAGATTACACTGTTAACGGAGTTGGTACATTTGATGACTCTGTTAATTTCTATACATTAAGCGGAGAAGATAGTGTTGTCAGTGTGAACTCTAATGGCAGAATCACCGCTACTGGAGTAGGAAGTGACTATGTTGTTATTGAAAGTAACGCTGATAGTAATGTTTATGCTTCTGTTTATGTAACAGTCACCTCTAGTGGAGGCGCATCAACTATTACTTCGGTATCAGTATCCCCGTCCTCATTATCATTAGATTTAAACGGCACTAAAACTGGTAGTTTAACCGCCACAGTTGATGGCGATAATAATCCAAGCCAGGCTGTTACTTGGTCTAGCAGTAATACAAGTGTTGCTACAGTTAGTGCTTCAGGAGTTGTTACCGCTAAAGCTACAGGTAATGCGACAATTACCGCTACATCTCAACAAGACGGAACTAAATCTGGAACTTGTACTGTGACAGTTAGTGATTCCACAGTGCATGTTACTGGTGTTTCTTTGAATAAAGATTCAACCACAATTACTGTTGGTGGTAATGAAACATTAACCGCAACAGTATCCCCTAATAACGCAACTAATAAGAGTGTCAATTGGTCTAGTAGCAACAATAGTGTTGCTACAGTATCTAATGGTACAGTCACTGCAGTTGCTACTGGTAATACAACTATCACAGTTACCACAGTGGATGGTAGTCGTACCGCTACCTGTACAGTTACAGTAACAGCAGCTCAAACTCAAACATTAATCATCACTAGAAGTAGTTTTTCCACTTCTGGTGGTTACGCATGGTACGATTGGACACAAGTTACATCTGATAGCACTTCTATAAGTGGTAAAGGTGAATTATACACAACTACAACTACTTCAATGCAATTTAATATGAGCAAAGGCAATAAAGTAGCTGCTATCTTTAATACAACTGCAATTCCTGGTTCAATTACCAAAATTGAAGCCACTTCACAGCAAACTACAATTCGTTCTTGGACGGCTTATGTGACTTTGACAGCATGTTCTGGCAGTGGGTCAACACTGACCTTTGGTAGTAATAAGACTACTGTTGGAACTTGTTCTCCTGCAGTTGGCACATCAACATCTTTTGGTACATCTAGTGCTGGATATTCTTATTTCTGCATTCAAGAAAATGATTCTAGTGCATCCTATATTTCTCAATTTAAAATCACCTATATTCCTAAGAGTATTAGCAGTATTGCTGTTAAAACAGCACCTACTAAAACAACATATGAGGCAGATGAGACATTTGATCCTACTGGATTAGTGATTACTGCAACTTATAGCGATAGTAGCACTAATGATATAACTTATTCTGATGCAACAAGTAGTAGCTTTAGTTTTGATCCAACTACTTCAACTCCATTAACCACTAGCCACACTAGTGTTACTATTACCTATGGCGAAAAATCATGTAGCCAAGCTATCACTGTTAGCGCTGCTAAAACATTATCTTCTATATCGATAAGTGGGTATACGACCTCATTTGTGGAAGGTGACACTTTTGCTTATGGAGGAACAGTGACCGCTCACTATAGTGATTCAAGTTCTTCTAATATCACAACTTCCGCAACATTTACTGGATATAATATGACTACAGTTAGTAATCAAACTGTCACTGTTAGTTATACCTATAAAGGTGTAACAAAAACTCAAACATATGGTATAACCATATCTAAAGGAACATTACAGTCTATTTCTGTTAGTGACACAACAACTACATATCTTAAAAATCACCCATTTAGTTTTGATGGAACTTGTACTGCAACTTTCGCGAATGGATATCAAAAAGTAGTTACTCCTACAAGCGTTACTTCTCCAGACATGTCAACTGCAGGTAATAAAACCATTACTGTGAGTTATACATATAATGGAAATACTAGAACTACTACATATCAAATCACAGTTAATTCAACAAGAACAGTTATTGAAGAAGCGGAAAGTGTTCTAGGTACTATTACTTATACCTCAGGATCTGAAACTATATCTGTCAATACATTATCAACAACTAAAAGTGGTTATACAATTATAGAAAATGGTCCTGACACATCAAATAAAGCATTAAGACTTGGTTCTGGAAGCAATAAAGGAACATTAACTATTACTTCTACAACTTCTAATATTTATAAGGTTGTTGTAAATGCACGTACTTATAATACTGATTCCCCTGTTTCTATGACTATTGGTGGAACTGCTAATTCGCTTACAACTTCATACGCTAATTACACAAAAGAATATACAACCGCTACCAATTCCGTTGCTATCGCAACAACTACCAACGGAAAAAGGGCGTGGATTAAATCAGTAACAATTTATACCAAATCAGAGCAAGACATTGGACAAACCGAGGATTGTGTTGGTCTTGAATCATTTATTGATACATATATGCATATGGATTACACAGATAACCTCGGTTATTGTAATGATTCTGAACATCATTATTACGCAACTGCTAAAGCAGCGTTTAATAATCTAAATAAACATCAAAGAACTTTGTTTACAGGTAATTCTGCTTATTTAGTAGAATGGAATAGATTATCTGCATGGGCTAGAGCGTCTGGAGATTCTTTAAATGGTTCATCATTATTAGTTTCTGGGAAAAATATGTTAAATATCGCTATTGAAAATAAAGGATCAGTCTTGATTATGATTATTTTAGGTTCCTCAACATTAGCCTTAGCAGTAGCCTATTTCATATTTAGAAAGAAAAAACGCGAACAATAAAAAAGTTCGATAAGATGAAAAGAAATGTTTTAACAAAAAACACTAACGTAAAAAAAGGAAAATGATGTAATATAAAGCCTTCAATAAATTGAAGAGAATTAGCGGTAACATATGAAATTATTTAAAAAACTATTTGTTGTCTTATTTGCAGTAACTCTTGGAAGTTGTTCTTTTCCTGGACGTCAGAAAATTGTTGATGTAACTGGAGTAGAACTTAACTATTCTTCTTATACCATGGAGGCTAATTCTACTTTACAACTTGAAGCTTATATTAAGCCAACAAATGCCACTAATAAAAATGTAATCTGGAAAGTTCAAAGAGGACAAACCGGTTTTGCTTCTGTTAATAGTGATGGCTTAGTAACCGCTAAGGCGGTTGGTACTGCTAGAGTTGTGGTTACCACTGAAGAAAGTGGATTTACCGCTACTTGCTCTATTACTGTTGTAGAAAAAATTGTTCCTGTAACAAGCGTTTCATTAAATAAATCGTCTTTATCTATTAAACAAGGTAAATCATCAACCTTAGTTGCTACAGTTTTACCAAGTAATGCTTCTAATAAATCTGTAACATGGTCAAGTAGTGATGAAAGTGTAGCTATAGTCTCTAACGGGGTGATTACTGGTGTTAAAGAAGGATTTGCTACTATTACTGCAACATCTGTTGATGGTGAATTTACCGCTTCTTGTGATATCACTATTACTGAACCTACTAGAGTTACAGGTGTTTCACTTAATGAAGCTTCTATATCTTTAAAAGCAGAAAGAACTGCGACTTTAACCGCTAATATATTACCAAGTGACGCCTATGATAAGAGTGTTATTTGGTCAAGTAGTAATAACAATATCGCTCAAGTATCTTCTGAAGGTGTTATTACTGCTAAATCAGTTGGTACTGTCACAATTACCGCTACTACTAATGATGGTGGCTTTAAAGCCAGCTGTACTGTAGTGGTAGAAGAAAAAGGCGCTACTGATGATTGGACTGTTTTAATTTATATGTGTGGATCTAACTTAGAAAGTAGTATGACTAACGAAGAAGATGGATATGGCTTTGCTGTTAGTGACATTAAAGAGATTTTAAATGTGAATAATCAACCAGAAGATGTGAATATTATTATCGAAACTGGTGGATGTACTAAGTGGACTACTAACTCGAAAGCGAAATATAGCGCTAATTATGATATTAGTACTTCATTCAACCAAATTCATAGAGTGGAAAACAATAAAATTGTTTTAGATAAACAACTAACTTCTAAACCTAATATGGGTGATCCAAATACTTTACAAGATTTCCTTGAATATGGTTTAACTACTTATCCTGCTGATAAAACTGCTTTAATTCTTTGGAATCATGGCGGTGGATTACAAGGTGTTTGTTTTGGAGAAACTAGCAAAAATAATTTAAGCAATGATGGCTTGGAGGCTACTGAAGTTGTTGAAGCAGTTTCTGGAGCGTTAAAAAAATGTGGGATGACTGGTCAAAAACTTGAATGGATTGGTTATGACGCTTGTTTAATGGCGGTTCAAGATATTGCAGAAATGAATAGTCCATATTTTAAATATATGGTTGCTTCTGAGGAAACTGAGGCTGGTGCTGGATGGGACTACGATACTTGGATTGATGATTTATATTCTGGAAAAGATACTGAAACCATTTTAAAGGCTATTGTTGATGGCTTTATCACTGATAATGGTGGTGTTTCTTCTAGATATAACGACCAAACCCTAGCCTATTACAAACTCCAATACGCAACTGAATATATGAATGCTTGGGAAAATATGGCTTCTACTTTAAAGAATAAAATTACAAATTCTAATAAATCATCATTTAATAATTTAGTCGATGAAGCAAAACATTACGCGGGTAGCGATTATGATTATTATGGATTATTTGATGCGATGGATTTTGTAAACATTCTTTCAAGTAGCTCAACATTTAATCCTGGTGATTCTATTATTAGCGACGTTAAAAGTTCTTTTAAGAACTTAATAGGATATGCTAGTTGCGGTAAAGGAGCGGGTAACTCAAACGGATTATGTATGTTCTGGTGTATTGATAGCTCCTATAAAAGAGTTAATCCATATACCGCAGGAGTTGATACCCATTTCTCTAACTGGGCTTATTTATCTAACACTTACGGTGGATAATTCCTCTTATATAAATGAATAAAATTAATGCCATTAATTTGGCATTATTTTTTTATATATGTATAATTACTATATGATGAAACATCGTTCCTTATTATTTATTGGTTTAATCACTGCTGGATTAAGTTTATCTAGCTGTAATTTTGCTGATATTCTTGCTGATAAATTAAAACTCATTGAAATCTCACAAGAATCAATTCCTAATTATGTCGTTGGAGAATCATTTTTTGATAAATGTGAATTAGTTATTACAGGAATTTATTATAGTGGTGATACAAAGAAACTAAATAGGAATGAAGTAACTTTTAATTTAACTCTTAATGGGGCTACAAAAAATATTTATACTCCTTTCACTAGTGAAGGCAGTTACAAGTTAACTGTCAGCAAAGATAATATTAAAAGTAAAACCTTAACAGTGTCTGTATATGAGACCACTAAATACGTTAGTGATATCGATGTTAAGGGCCAAAACACTATCGAAGAAAATAGAACGGTTCCTTTATCCTTAAGCGTTACCCCAACTAATTTTACTGTTCCTATTACTTATACCTATACCAATTCCAATGTTATTTCTGTTAGTAAAGTTAGCGAAACTTCTTACGAAGTTAAAGGATTATCTCTTGGTGGGGCTGATATTACTTTTAAGGCTTTAAAGGATGAATCTAATTATTTTGAAAAAGTATTCCATGTTTCTGTTATTGAAAGTCAAAAAGTGAAAATTGAACAAACTTACACCGATTTTATTCATAATAACTATTACAGTACATCTAGTTGCCCAACTGTTGGCGATGTTAATTTATTAGTTATCCCAGTCTGGTTTAAAGATAGCCAGTCTTATTTCCCTAGTTCCTATCAAAATAATGTTAAAGATGACATTAATAAAGTCTTCTTTGGCACTAAAGAACAAACTGGTTGGCATAGCGTGAAGTCTTTCTACGAAGAAGAAAGCGATGGTTTATTAACACTTAATGGCAAGATTAGCGAATGGTACACGCCTGATGTAACTTCCTTACAAGCTAATGCCTTCTCTAATAAGGAACAGGCTACTTTTATTAAAACTGCCACAAATTGGTACTTCAATAATCATGAGGATAGTAGAAAAAAATATGACTCTGATGAGGATGGCTATTTAGATGGCGTGATGTTTATTTACGCCGCTCCTGATTACCAGGTTTATAGTTCATTTTCGGGTAATATGTGGGCTTATTGCTATTATGTACAGGATACAAGTTTAAAAAATAAAGATAATCCTGGCGTAAACGGATTCTTCTGGGCTAGCTATGATTTTATGTATGGCTCAAATAAAGCTTATGAGAGATCCGGAGGTGGATATTGTAACGGCGATACCAGTCACTGTTTATTAGATTCTCATACATATACCCATGAAATGGGACATATGTTTGGACTTGAAGATTATTATGATTATTCTAAAACTACTTCTCCAACCGCTGGATTTTCTATGCAAGATAATAACGTTGGTGGGCATGATCCATATTCCACGATGGCGTTTGGTTGGTCTGATCCATATATCCCAACTGGTAGTTGTGAAATTACAATAAATGATTTCCAATCCAGCCACGATATCATCTTATTATCTCCAAGTTGGAATAAGAATAATTCTCCGTTTGATGAATATTTATTGCTCGAATTATATACTCCAACCGAATTAAACAAATTCGATTCAGATTATCAATATGACGGTAATTATCCTCGCGGGCCTAAAAAAGCTGGTATTAGAGTGTGGCACGTTGATGCTAGATTAATGACTACCACTGGTAGATTTATTAATGACGCTAAATCATCAACTAAATTCTATACAGCGTTTAATAATACTTATAAGACAGCCGCAGAAGATGAAAATGGACGTAATGCTTTCTCATATGACATCACTTATAAGAGCGATTATCAAAGATTTAATTTACTCCATTTGATTAGACAAGCTAAAAGCGGACAATCTTATATGTCTACTGCCGATTTATCTGAAACTGATTTATTTGTCGCAAATAGCACATTCGATATGGAGAGTTATAAGTCTCAGTTCTATAAGAATAATGGCTTACTTGATAGTGGCATAGAATTAGGATGGAGTTTTAAAGTTAAAAATATCGTTAGTGATACTGATGAGTCTTATGCGACAATTGAACTAACTAAAGCTTAATATATTATTTATTTATAAATAAAAGGAGATCTTATTCAACGATCTCCTTTTGATTTTGCTCTATTTTTCTTTTATATCTCACTAGCATATATGAGATAATTGTGATTCCAATTAATAAGACAATTCCGATAGGGATTTCAATATATAAAGGTGTGACCATCTTAGCTTGCCACTTTCCATAATATTCATAGATTTTATAATTAAAGAATAAAGCAGGAACACTTCCTAAGACAAATCCTAAAATTGAATAGAAAGTATAATCATGATACTTACTTAGTAAGTAATTCATTAGTTTTGAAACAAAATAGAAGCCAATTAAAGCCCCTATTAAGAAGCAACCTAATATACCGGCTAAATTACCAAAATTTGACCAGTTATGTCCTTGAATACATTCTTTTATAGTGTCGGTTGTATAGTTAATTAATGGAGCATAAAAGCCCATTAAAAGTAATAGCATTCCTCCAGATAATCCCGGAATCACTAATGCTATAGAGGCAACTACTCCAACTGGAATCATTACAAAATAAAACCAAATCGGTGTTTGACCATAAAAATAGATAGAAACATCCGCTTTAGCAATTACACTTGCAACGCCTAGACTAATGGCCACTAAAGCGCTTATTATTAATATAATAATATGTTTCTTATTAGGCTTAACATCTTTAACTTCATCTTTAATTCCTGGAATAGAGCCGATGATAAATCCGGCAAATATACAAACTACTCCAAAGACAAAACTATCTAGGGCTTTATCCATTAAATATATAGTTGGAATTATAGCAAGTACTACACCTAATAAAGTTGGAAGCAACACTCTAAAAGCCTCTTTAAAGTGCTTTAAAATATTACTTACAGCCCAAATAATTTTATTATAGACACCAAATATAACAGCGATAGTGCCACCGCTTACTCCAGGAACTGCACTGCCAAAGCCAATCGCCATTCCTGATAATAAAGTCTTTAACCAGTTTTTCATACCTTGATAGTATATAACATTTTTCAAATTAACATATATGTTTATTTGATAATTTGATATTATATTAAGCGATTATGAAATTAATTGTTGGATTAGGTAATCCTGGAAAAAAATACGAGCACACTCGTCATAATATGGGTTTTGATGTCGTCGACTTATTTTCAGAACTAGCAAAAATCGATATTGATAAAGAAGCTTTTAAAGGTTTAGTTGGAAGAGGCAAGGTATTTGAAGAGGATATCTATTTATTAAAACCTCAAACCTATATGAATTTAAGTGGTGAATCTGTTAGAGAATTAGTGTCTTACTTTAAAATTCCAACCGAAGATATTATTGTCATCTATGATGATCTTGATTTAGAACCTGGAAAGATTAGATTACGTCTATCAGGATCTAGTGGGGGTCATAAAGGAATCCAAAACATTATCGATAATCTAGGAACAGAAGAGATTAAACGCATCCGTATTGGTATTGGCAAGCCAACATTTGATACGATTGATTATGTTTTAGGCAAGCCTCTTAAAGAAGAAAGACCGTTAATCGATGAAGCGATAAATAAAGCTGTAGACGCGCTTAAAGAAATATTAAAGAATAATTTCGATAGCGCGATGAATAAATATAATCATTAAGGAGGAAGTTAGACGAACCTATTTGATAAGTTAAAACTCAATAAAGCGATACCCCCCTACTTAGCAAAAAGTGGGCATTTTGTCGTGGACGATTTAGTTGGAATTTCCTTATTAACTGCGGCTTCTATTAAAGAAGAAAAAGGCAAATATCTTCTTATAACTTCTAATTTATATAAGGCCCAAAAACTTTATACTTTCTTAACTAGCTTATTACCAAATAGCAATATTTCATTATATGCATCTGACGAATTAATTCGAGCGGAAACCCTTGCAATGTCTAAGGAAATGAGTGCGAATCGTATCTATGTTTTAGATAATATTCTTAAAGGAAAAATAGATGTCGTTATCGCAAATATCTCCGCAATTAGCAGGTTTTTGCCTGAAAAATCGCTATTTTTAGATAGTTGTTTTGATTTTAAGGTTGGTCAATCTCTCGATTTAAAACTATTAAAAAATAAACTTGTTCGAGCTGGTTACAGCCAAGTTAATAAAGTTGATCAATCACTTCAATTTGCGTCTCGTGGAGACATATTAGATATTTATTCAGTTAATTATGATGACCCGATTAGAATCGAACTTTTCGATAATGAAATTGAGTCTATTAGATTTTTTGATTTAGCAAGCCAATCATCAAAAGAAAAAGTAGAGAAAGTAAGTGTTTTACCTGCAAGTGATTTTATTCTTTCTGATGATGACCTTAAAGTCATTACTAATCGAATTTATGAACAATTAGAAAAAGATAAGGAAATACTTAATCCAAGCGACTTTTCTAATTTAAGAAATTTAGTGGATAATGATGTTTCTGAATTAATTGAATTTCAATATTCTCCAAGATTATATCGATATTACTCCCTCCTAGATGATAGACTTTGTTCGCTTTTAGATTACACAAAAGAATATACAACTGTTTTAGTGGATGAGCCTTCTATTAAAGCAAGTTCTCAAATGTTAGAAGAAGAGGCATTCTCGTTCTTAGAAGAATTATTTGAAAACGGGAAAACTATCTCTCATCTTAAGATGTGCTACTCTTTTGATGAACTAAAATTTAATAGGGATATTTTAATTCACACTTCTTTATTGCAGTCTAACGATAAAGATGTTGTCTTTAACTGTAAGAATATTCCTTTTGAAGTATCTAAAGATAGTGATGTTATAAATATTATTCATAATTATATTAATCAAAATTATTTATTAAATATTTCTTTATCTTCCAAACAGCATCTAAATTCAATAATTGATTTATTAAATGCCTCTCATATTCCTTTTGAAATGATTAAAGAATATGGATTACCTAGTAAACATTTAGTGGGATTATCTATTTCTAACATCCCTTGTGGATTTGTTTTAGAAGATGAAAAGATAGTTTTTCTAACATCTAAAGAATTATTTAATGAGAAAATCAGAATTACTCGCTTTGATAATCGATTTAAAGAGGCAACGATTCTTAAAAGTTATGAAGATTTAACTCCTGGAGATTATGTTGTTCATGAATATCAAGGTATTGGTCAATTCTTAGAATTGCAGACTCTAGAAGTAGAAGGCAAACATCAAGATTATTTAAAACTTGCATATCATGGAGGAGAGATTTTATATGTCCCTTTATCGCAGTTTCAACTAATTAGAAAATATTTAGGTAAAGAAGGGGCTAGACCTAAATTATCTAGATTACACACGAAAGATTGGGAAAGAACAAAAGCGAAAATTAAAGAACGAATTCATGATTTAGCGGAGCGGCTTTTTAATCTATATGTTGAAAGAAGTCATATTGAAGGATATGCCTTTTCCAAAGATGATGAATTTCAAAAAGCGTTCGAAGATAGTTGCGAATTCCAATTAACCAAAGATCAGATGAGGTCTTTAGATGAAATTAAAGGCGATATGGAATCGATTCACCCAATGGATAGACTACTTTGCGGGGATGTGGGATTTGGTAAAACGGAAGTGGCTTTTAGAGCAATTTTTAAATGTATTAATTCAGGAAAACAAGCTGTTTTACTTTGTCCAACCACTTTACTTGCTAGACAACATTATGAAGTGGCCTTAGAAAGATTCTCTAAATTTGATATTAAGATTGCAATATTTTCTAGATTAATTCCTGAGAAAAAACAAAAAGAATATATCAAAGATATAGCCGATGGAAAGATTCATTTAATTATTGGCACTCATCGACTATTATCTAACGATATCGTTTATAACGATTTAGGTTTATTAGTAGTGGATGAAGAACAACGATTTGGCGTTGAGCAAAAAGAAAGACTAAAAGAATTAAAATCTAATATTGATGTCTTAACTTTAAGTGCGACCCCTATTCCTAGAACATTACAAATTTCTTTATTAGGAGTTAGAAGTATGTCACAAATTACTACTCCTCCAGGAGAAAGAATGCCAATACAAACTTATGTCACTCCTTTTAATACTCAAGTGATTAAAGAATTAATTCAAAGAGAACTGGGTAGAGACGGACAAGTATTTTATTTACATAATGATATAGAAACAATTTATGAGATTGCTTCTAGATTAAAAAGAGCAATTCCTTCAGCAAATATTGCAGTAGCACATGGAAAAATGACTAGAAACGATATCGAAGATACGATGATTAAATTTTATTCTGGAGATATCCAAGTTTTAGTTTGCACATCAATTATAGAAAACGGCATTGATGTTCCTAATGCAAATATGATTATTGTTGATGATTCAGAAAGATATGGACTTGCCCAGTTATATCAAATTAAAGGTCGGGTAGGTAGAGGAAATCGAATTGCTTATGCTTATTTGATGTATAACGGAAATAAGGTGTTAAAAGAAGACACACAAAAACGTCTTAGAGCTTTACAAGATTTTACCGCTTTAGGCAGCGGATATAAGATTGCTCAAAGAGATTTAATGATTAGAGGAGCAGGAGATATTTTAGGACCAGAACAGGCAGGTTTCATTGACTCAATAGGTTTAGATATGTACATCAAACTTTTGAATGAGGCTGTTAAAGAAAAACTTGATGGTGTAGATCATAAAGAAGAGCAATATAATAAGTCTTTATCCTTAGCATTTGACGCTTATATTCCTAAGGAATATGCATCTGATAGCGATAAGATAGAACTATATCATGATATTTTAGCCGCTTCTTCTATAGATTCCCTTACCGAGATTAAAAATAAAGTTAGAGATGTTTATGGTAGACTACCAGATGAAGTTGAACAACTCTTTTATAAAAGATCGATCGATTTAATGGTTAAACAATGTGAAATTAATGATATCAAAGAGAACAAGTTGAATGTTGAATTATATTTAGGTGATAACTTTATAAATATTAAAGGAATTGGAAATATTCTTTTTGAAGCTTTAATTCCATATTTATCTATAATAAAGATTAGTTATCTCAACCATAAATTCAAAATTGTAATGAGTAAAAAAGGAAATTGGTTAATAGATTTAGAGAATATATTAAAATCATTAGTAAATATCATTAAGACTAATGAGATAATAGTAAAAGCATGAGATTAGATTTATTTTTAAAAGATTCCCGCATTATTAAAAGAAGAACTATCGCTAAAGAGTTCTGCGAAAGAGGTTTAGTTAAAGTAAATGATAAAGTCGCTAAACCATCTTTTGATATTAAAGGCGGAGAAGTCATTATAATTAAGTTTGGTGAAAACGAATTCTCGATTATTGCTAAAATTGAAAAAGTAGGTAAAAAAGAGAGAGCAAGCTATGACTCTAAATAATCTAGAAAAAAGTAAAAAATATTTATTAGCGTGCTCCTTTGGACCAGACTCCATGGCTCTTTTTCATTTACTCAAGGAAAATCATTATAATTTTGCCTGCGCGATCGTTAATTATCATTTAAGAGAAGAAAGTGATTCTGAAGTAAGTGGCTTACTTAAATATGCAACTGAGTTTAATGTTAAAGTATACGTATATGATGTAAAAGAAAAAATCCAAAAAAATGTTGAAGCGACATGTAGAGAAATTAGATACAAATTCTTTAAAGACTTATGTGAACAATTTGGATTTGATGCGGTACTTGTTGCCCATCATCAGGATGATTTGATCGAGACTTATTTGATGCAAAAAGAGCGACAAAATAGCCCAATTTTTTATGGAATATCGCCAGAAACAATGATTTATCGAATTAAAGTTATTCGACCATTATTAGGTTATAAGAAGACTGATCTGGTTGAATATTGTGATAAAAATAATGTGCCATACGCTATAGATAAAACTAACTTTGATATCTCTATTATGAGAAATAAAATTCGTCATAATATTGTTTCAAAAATGCTTGAAAGTGAACGTGAACAAATTTTAAAAGAAATCAAGGAAGCTAATTTGAAATTGGAGAATATGCTTAGTTTAATTGATAATACCAAATTATGCGATGTCAACTATGTGCTAAAACTTGATTTCACATCACAGTGTTATGTATTAAATTATCTAGTAAAGATTATAGATCAATCACTAAGTTTGTCAAAGAAAAATGTAGGACAAATAATTAAGATTTTAAAATCCTCTAAACCTAATGGGCAGTTTGTAGTTTTTAGAGGGTTATACTTATTTAAAGAATATGACTTCTTTGAATTTGGCGTTAATAAAGCCGAACCTCAGGAATTTAAATATTCGCTTATGTGTCCAGGAGTTTTAGACACTCCATTTTTCTATTTAAATTTTAAAATGGATACTTCTGATCGTAATGTTGATTTTAACGATTATCCTTTAACTATTCGAAACATTAAAAAGAATGATTTTATAATAATTAATGGATATAAGGCTAAAGCGCAAAGACTATTAATTGATTGGAAAGTTCCTTTCAGAAAAAGAATGATTTGGCCAGTAATTTTAAATAAAAACGATGAAGTGATTTATATCCCTCGCTATCGAAAAGATTTCAAGATGTCTGATGATCTAAGTTTTTATGTTAAATAGAAACTTCGGTTTTACTTTTCAAAATATATAAAAACTAATATAATCTATATATCTTTTTAAGATATCGTATCAATATTGATATGGAGGTCAATTTTTATGCCAGAAAATAATGAAAATCCTAATATGATGCCTAGACGTAGAATTCCGTTTGGCTTTATTTTTTCTATATTATTAGTCGCAGGTTTAATTGCGATTTTTGCTTATCGTATATTTGGAAATAGAGACAACTCCACACCTCTTACTTCTACTGCATATGTTCAAGCTCTTGTAAATAAGCAAGTTAAAACCACAATAATTACTCATCACTTTGAAGGTAGCTATGTTACTTTAACCGGTCAATTCAATGACACAGCTTATTCATGTACCATTGATGAGTCGACTTATAATAGTGGTGAAATCAGTTATACTGTTAAAGTTGTTGAAGATAAAATTTATATTCCTGAATTAGCAACTACGGAAAATCCTAAAGGAGAATTTGCCAAAGGAGCCGTTCTTGAATTACCTAAATTAAGCTTAAATTATTGGGTTAATAAATATACAACTGAAAAGATTAGCCTTAATGATGCCTATCAAACTAGCTGGTGGGATAGTTGGGGACCAACTATCATCATGCTTGCTGGTTCTGCTATTATTGTTATTTTCTTATTCTCTAGATTATCCGGATCTATTGGTGGAGCTAATAGACAAGCTATGGACTTTAATAAGTCGCGTGCTAGAAGAATTCAAGATTCTAAGGTCAGATTTAAAGATGTCGCTGGATGTGATGAAGAAAAAGCGGAGATGGAAGAAATTGTTGAATATCTTAAAGATCCACAAAAATTCACCAGATTCGGTGCTAAGTTACCTAAAGGTATTTTATTAGTTGGTTCACCTGGTACAGGTAAAACGTTACTTGCAAAAGCTGTTGCTGGAGAAGCAGGTGTTCCATTCTTCTCAATTTCTGGTTCTGACTTCGTTGAAATGTTTGTTGGTGTTGGTGCTGGTAGAGTTAGAGATATGTTTAGAACTGCTAAGGCAAATGCTCCATGTTTAGTCTTCATTGATGAAATCGATGCTGTTGGTAGACAAAGAGGTGCTGGCTTAGGCGGTGGTAACGACGAAAGAGAACAAACCCTCAATCAACTTTTAGTGGAAATGGATGGTTTCTCTGATAACTCTGGAATTATTGTTATGGCTGCAACTAATAGAGACGACGTTCTTGATCCAGCTCTTTTAAGAGCAGGACGTTTTGATAGAAAGATTACCGTTTCCTTGCCAGATAGAGAAGGTAGAGAAGCAATCTTTAAAGTTCACTCTAGAAATAAGAAACTCGCTAAAGATGTTGATTTCACCGCTATTGCTAAAAGAACCGTTGGCTTCTCTGGTGCTGATATTGAGAATATCATGAATGAAGCTGCTATATTAGCAGTTAGAAGAAGAAAGAATGAAATTACTACTGCTGAAATTGATGAGGCAATTGATAGAAGAATTGCTGGACCAGCCAAATCTTCGCGCTCACTTAACGCACATGAACGTGATGTGGTCGCGCACCATGAAGCAGGACATGCAATTATTGGATTAAAACTCGAACACTCAGATAAAGTCCAAAAAATTACCATTATTCCACGAGGTAACACAGGTGGACATGTACGTATGACACCTGAAGAAGATAGATTCTTATTAACACGTAAAGAATTAATTGCACGTATTGTGGGTTATCTTGGAGGACGTTCATCTGAGGAAGTTTTCTTTGATGATATTTCTTCTGGAGCACAAAATGATATCGAAATGGCCACCAGAATTGCTCGTATGATGGTCACTGAATTAGGTATGTCTTCATTAGGTCCAATTCAGTATGAAAGAGATACCGGAAGTGTTTTCTTAGGACGTGATTATACATCAAGTCAAAAGAATTTCTCCTTAGCTACTGCCGAGAAAATTGATGCTGAAGTCCAAAAAATTATTAACGAAGCACATGATGAAGCTAAGAGCATCATTATGAAATATAAAGATGATGTTGAATTAATCGCAAAAACTCTTCTTGAATATGAACAAATCACTGCAGAAGAGATTGATTATTTGCTCGAACATCGTCATCTCAAAAAATCTGAAATCGCTAAGGTTGAGGAAGCTGCTCAACCTGAAGCGCAACCAGTCGAAGGAGAAGAGAAGGGGGAATAATCCCCTCTTTTTCTTATATGTTTAAAATCGGAAATATTGAAATTAAATCTAATGTTGTTTTAGCCCCAATGGCAGGAATAACTTCAGAGGCATATCGTCATTTTTATGCCAATTTTAATGTTGGATATGTTGTAACCGAAATGGTTTCTGACATGGGGTTAATATATGGAAATAAAGAAACTAAATCGTATATTTCATTTGATCGTTTAAATGTTCCAACCGGAGTACAATTATTTGGTAATTCTGCAGAAAATTTGGCAAAAGCGGCCTTAATTTGTGAAAAAATGAATCCAAATATTGATTTTTACGATATTAATATGGGATGCCCTGTTCCTAAAGTCACTAAGACAGGAGCAGGTTCAAGCTTAATGAATAATCCTAAGTTATGTGGTGACATTGTTAGAGCAATTAAAGTTGCTACCAATAAACCTGTTACTGTGAAAATTCGACTTGGAGCTAATAACAATAAAGATCAATTTAAAGAGGTCATAAAAGAAGTTATTGACGCCGGAGTTGATCTAATTGCTATTCATCCAAGAACTGCAAAAGAAATGTATGGTGGTCAACCTCATTGGGAATTAGTTAAAGATTTAAAAAAGAGCATAAATGTCCCTTTGATTGTTAGTGGTAATATTTATACAGTTGAAGACGCTGTTAAAGCAATGGAAATTACAGGTGCTGATGGGGTTATGGTTGCTCGTGGGGCGGTTGGAAATCCTCTTTTAATTACCAATATAAATAATTACTTTAATAAAAAAGAATTAGTACTATCTGATTTAGATGCTCAAATTAGATATTGCTTAGAATTAGGTAGTCTTTTAATCGAGGAAAAAGGTGAAAAAATGGCCATGAGAGTCTATAGAGGAATAGCGACCAAGTTTTTCGATGGCTTTCCTAAGTCAAAACAACTAAAGTGTAGGTTATCAACTGAACTAAATTCATACTCTGATTTAACTAGAATTATTGAAGAGTACAAAAAAGAAATTGCGATATAATTCAATTTTGACTACAAAGTGGTCAAATATTCTTATATACTATTTGCGGTGTGGAGGCATTATCTATGGATAATCAAAATCTTAATGATCAAGAACTAGTAAGAAGAGAAAAACTTAAGAAATATGAATCTTTTAAAGTTGATCCATTTGGAAAAGCTTTTAAAGTAACTCACTTAACAAGCGAAGTTCATTCTTTATTCGACAAGAAAAGTCCTAATTCTTTAGAGAAAAATAAACCTTATGTGACTGTTGCTGGTCGTATTAAAAATTTAAGAAGAATGGGCAAAGCCTCGTTTATGAATATCCAAGATAAAAGTGGGAATATTCAAGTTTACATGGGTATCGACGTTGTTGGTAAGAAAGCTTATGAGTTATTTAAACTTGCTGATATCGGAGATATCGTTGGTGTTCATGGCCGCGTTATGAAAACTCGTAGTGGCGAATTAACCATTAGAGCAGAAAAATATACTCACTTAACTAAATGCTTGCATCCACTCCCAGAAAAATTCCATGGTTTAGTCGATGTAGAAGAAAGAAGTAGACGTAGATATTTAGACCTCATCGTTAACGATGAATCTAGAAAAGTAGCTTTTGCTAGACCAAAACTTATTAGAAGTATTCAATCATATTTAGACCAACAAGGATTTGTGGAAGTTGAGACTGCAGTTTTATCTCCTATTCTTGGTGGCGCTAATGCGCGTCCATTTGTTACACATATGAATGCCTTAGATAGAGATTTCTATTTAAGAATTGCCACTGAACTTAATCTTAAGAGATTATTGGTTGGCGGAATGGAAAGAGTATATGAAATTGGTCGTTTATTTAGAAACGAAGGCATGGATGCTACTCATAATCCAGAATTTACTACCATTGAAGCCTACCAAGCATATTCTGATTTACAGGGAATGAGAAAACTTGCTGAAGGCATGATTAGAAAAGCTGCTAAAGATGTTACTGGTAGCGATATAGTTACTTATCAAGATAAAGTTATTAATTTCCATAAACCATTTAGATGGGTTTCTATGGCAGACCTTATTTTAGAAAAGACCGGTGTTGATTTTAGAAAGATTTATGATTTCGAAGAAGCTAAAAAACTTGCGGAATCTAAAGGCATTAAACTTGAAAAGCATAAAAACACAGTTGGTCATATAATGAATGAATTCTTTGAAGAATTCTGCGAAGCAGAACTTATTCAACCAACATTTGTTTATTCTTATCCAATCGAAGTATCTCCTTTAACTAAAAAAGGGAAAGATCCTCGTTATACTGAAAGATTTGAATTATTTGTTAATGGAAAAGAATTAGCGAATGCTTATACAGAACTTAATGATCCATTTGATCAAAAAGAGAGATTCTTAGCTCAACTTAAGGCTAAAGAACTTGGTGATGAAGAGGCTAATGAAATGGATAACGACTTCATTGAGGCTCTTGAATACGGCATGCCACCTGCAGGTGGAATTGGAATGGGTATCGATAGACTTGTGATGTTACTTACTAACCAAGAAAACATTAGAGAAGTCATCTTATTCCCAATGATGAAAGATAGATAATCTAAGATTATGGCAGGGACACGAATTGAGAAATATCGCAAATATCGTCAAGCTATTGCCGCTAGAAGTGACAATATCCCTGTTTTAAAAACCCCTTCTACTCACGAAAATTTCGCTGACGAAGCGGGTTTTTTTAAGAAAATCACTATTAAAAATAGAGTAATTAATTTATCGATAGCTTTAGCTATTGTTAGCATTATTGCTCTACTTGTTATATTTGGAGTAATTGTCTTTTAGGAGGACATAATTATGAAAATTGCTGTTGCTATTGATGGTCCGGCCGCTGCTGGAAAATCTACTGTTGCTAAGGAAGTTGCTAAGCGCTTAGGCTACACCTATATTGATACCGGTGCGATGTATCGTGCATTTACATGGTATTGTATGGAAAAAGGAGTAGACTGCCAAAACGAAGCAGAATGTTGCGCTTTAATTCCTGAAGTTACTATTCAATTAAGACCAAGCGGACAAGTTCTTTGTAATGAATTTGATGTCACAAAAGAAATTAGAGAACCTCGTGTTTCTGGTAACGTCAGTTACATTGCTTCTTATAAAGATATTAGATTATTTTTAGTTGATCAACAAAGAGCAATGGCGGCTAAAGATTCTGTGATTATGGATGGAAGAGACATAGGAACATATGTTCTTCCTAACGCAGATGTGAAAATCTTCCAAGTTGCCTCTGTAGAAACTAGAGCGGTTAGAAGATATGATGAGAATATCGCTAAAGGTATTCCTTGCACTTTAGAAGAAATTGAAAATGATGTCCGTAAAAGAGACTATATCGATTCTCATAGAGAATTCGCACCTTTAAAATGCGCTCCTGATGCTTTAACTTTAGATACATCTTTCATGACTGTTGAAGAAGTTGTTAATAAAGTCATTGAGATTATTAATGCAAAATTAGAAGAGAAAGGTATTAATGGCTAGAGCGGTTGTTGCAATTGTCGGAAGTCCTAACGTTGGTAAATCAACGATTTTTAATCGTATCATTGGTGATAGAAGAGCAATTGTTGATGATGAGGCTGGTATTACTAGAGACCGCTTATATGGTACCGCTAGCTGGTTAGGTAAGAGTTTTACTCTTATTGATACAGGCGGAATTGAAGTCGCTAATCGCCCATTTCAAGAACAAATTCGTGTCCAGGCTAACATAGCAATCGAGGAAGCTGACATTATTTTATTTGTGGTAGACGGTAAGGTTGGAATTACCAAAGATGACCATATGGTTGCTAAGCTTCTAAGAAAAGTTAAAAAGCCAATTTTATTATTAGTAAACAAGATCGACGAAGGCTTACAGGCTGCAAATGCCGCAGAGTTTTATTCTCTTGGTTTAGGTGAGCCAATTCCAGTGTCTGGAAGTCATGGTGTAGGTATAGGCGATGTTTTAAACCGCATCATTGATAAGATTCCTGATGATAAAGAAAAAAATGATGAAGACACTGTAACTTTTTGTTTGATTGGTAGACCGAATGTTGGAAAATCTTCTTTGACAAACGCTATTTTATCTCAAGAAAGAGTTATCGTAAGCGATATCTCGGGAACGACTAGAGATTCTATTGATACACCTTTTACTAAAGACGGCGTTAATTATATAGTTATTGATACCGCAGGCTTGAAGAAAAAAGGAAAAATTTATGAAGCCATCGATAAATATTCTGCTATTAGAGCCTTAAAAGCTATTGAAAGAAGTGAAATTGTTTTACTAGTTTTAGATGGAAAAGCTGGTATTACCGAACAAGATAAACATGTCATTCAATACGCCACTGATTTATATAAAGCCATTATTATCGTTGTTAATAAATGGGATCTTGTTGATAAAGATACAAACACGATGTCATCATATGAAAAAACAATTAGAAATGAATACAAATTTTTGGATTATGCACCGGTTGTGTTTCTATCCGCTCTTACAAAAAGAAGGATAAATTCACTTTTTGATTCTTTAACGCTTGTACATCAGGCGTATCACACTCGTATACAGACATCAATTTTAAATAATGTCATCCAAGAAGCACAGGTCATGAACCAGGCTCCAGATTTCAATGGAGGGCGTTTAAAGATATACTATTCGACACAAATACTCACCGCGCCACCTACAATATCTCTTGTTGTCAATGACCCTGAATTCATGCATTTCTCCTATCAACGATATTTGGAAAATCGATTAAGGGAAACATTTAATTTCGAAGGAACGCCTATAAAGATTAGTTTAAAAAAACATAGAAAGTAGTTCAAAATCATTATATAATTTATATACATTAACAAGGAGATAAGGGGATGAAAAAGCTCAATAAGAATGAGATCATCGAGCTTGTTGCTGAGAAAGCACACTTATCAAAGGTAGATGCTAAGACATCAGTTGATATGACGTTCGACCTCATCATGGAAGCTTTGCTAAAAGGGGAATCAGTCAACATCAAGAATTTCTGTGTGTTCGAGCCTAAAATAAAAGCTGGCAGAAAAGGTACACATCCTAAGAAACATACAGCGATTGAAATCAAACCAAAGAAGACTGTAACAGTGCATTTAGCCAAAGAATTTAAAGCAAAGCTAAACAAATAATCATCATATAAAAAATTGACCTTCGGGTCTTTTTTTTAACATTAAATAAATATAATATTTATATATGGACAATAAGATTAGTTTATTTGTTGAGTTAGTTAACTTATTTAATAAACATGGTTATCAACTTTATTTAGTGGGGGGTTCTACTAGAGATTATTTGTTAAATATTCCTTTAGTAGATATGGATTTAGTAACTGATGCCACGCCAATAGAAGTGAAATCGTTTTTAGAAAACGCTGATTATACTTTTGCTAAATATGGAAGTGTGAAGTTTATTTATAAAGATGTTAAGTTTGACCTTACTACATTTAGAAAAGAAAGTGGATATTTAGATTCTAGACACCCTAATCTTGTTGAGTTTACTAAAGATATTAAAGAAGATTATCCTCGTAGAGATATCACCATTAATGCTTTATATTTAGATAAAGATTTACATGTAATTGATTTTGTTAATGGACAAAAGGATTTAAAAAATAAAGTTATCAGGATGGTAGGGGAAGCTAAAACTAGAATAAAAGAAGATCCACTTAGAATTGTTCGAATCTATCGCTTTAAATTAGATTTAGGTTTTTCTATTGAAAAAGAATTAGAAATAGAGATAAACAAAAACAAGGAATTACTTCTTGAGTTACGTAAAGAAAAGATATTAGAAGAAATCCGTAAATGCCATCATCAAAATGAGCTAAAGAGTATCTTAGAAAAATTCGGTATAAATAATTTATAATTATTATCGAATTGTGCTATATTACATATACATGATTACTGAAGCTATTGATTTTAGATACTTATTAATTGAGAATTATCGTAAACTCAAACTCAACGAAAATGAGTTAGCGACTATTTTTGTTATTGATCATCTAATTAGCCAAGGTAACCCTTTTGTGACCGCGGATTTATTATCTTTAAAAATGACTTTAGATTTAAAAGAAATCGATAAGATTTTAGCTAAACTCATTACTAAAGGTATGTTTGAATATAAAACAGTTGGTAAAAACACTGTTGCTACTTTAGAACCATTAAAACAAAAACTATATAGAGAGTTCCAATTATTCTTATCTAAAGAAGAAGAGGAAAAGAGCTCTACTCGTATTAAAGAAGAATTAGAAAATGTTTACACTAATTTTGAAAAACTTTTAGGACGTTCTTTGTCTCCTGTGGAAGTTGCTAAAATCCACGAGTGGATTTCCTTCGGATATAGCGATAAGACAATTATCGATGCGCTTAAAGAAGCGCTTTCAAAAGGTAAGAAAACTTTGCGTAGTGTTGATAAGATTCTTCTCAGTTGGTCTCAAAGAGATGACTTACAAGCTGAAGGACACACCCCACTTAGCGAAGAATGGGACAAGAATTTAGAAGAAACAATTCGTATCGCTAAGATACCGTGGATTAACAAAGATTAATGTTAACTAAAGAGCAATTTAAAGAAGTATCAAACTATTTAGACTCACTTTTTCCAAATGCAAAATGTGAGCTTTTTTATTCCAAAGATTATGAACTTGTGATCGCGGTGATGTTATCCGCTCAAACCACTGATAAATCAGTGAATGCTGTCACAACTCACTTATTTAAAAAATATCCAACGCTCAAATCTTTTGTGGACGCCGATATCGAAGATATCGAAAAAGAGATTCAATCTCTTGGCTTATATAAAAATAAAGCCAGAAATATAAAAGGTATTGCAGAAGTTTTATATCATAACTTTTACTCTATTGTTCCAAGTGATAAAAATGAACTTCAAAAATTACCTGGTATTGGAAATAAGTCTGCTGGTGTTATTCGATGTGAAGTTTTTAAAATCCCTGATTTACCAGTAGACACTCACATTATTCGTATATCAAATCGTTTAGGTATTGCTAAAAGTGGGGATGAGCCAATCGATATAGAAAGAAAACTTAAAAAAATAATCCCAGAAGAATCTTGGATTAAATCTCATCACCAGCTCATTCATTTTGGTCGATATTTTTGTACCGCTAGAAATCCAAAATGTAGTGAGTGTAAAATCAAAAAGTTTTGTAAGAACTAAAAATATAATTTATCGATAGCGTCTATATATTTTAGACGTGGATTATAGCTTCTTTCTACTTCAACCCCAGATTCTAAAAAGCATGAATATGGGATTGATTTTCTTTCTCCATTTTCATAAAAATGGATAACAAAACTTGCGTCTAAAATAAATACTTTATCTAATAATTCGAATTGAATAATAAAGAAAGCAATTCCTCCATGAAGGATGACTCTTTTTAAATGTTCTATCTGATGTTTAGTAATGTTGTTTAATGGAAAAGAAGTTTTGTTCTTTGTGTTTTTAGCTTCAAAATCTATATAGCGGCCTTTATACACTCCGTTATAGTCAGTAGTGGATTGCTCTTCAAAATATGCATGAGTGATTTTTGCACCTTTTGTGTAATCAACTTTTACAACATTAATTGGCGTTGGTCTTTTAGTAATTAGGCAAATATTTTTATCCCTATAATATTCATTAGAAATATTAATGTCATTTTCAAAATTCATTCCGCGGTTAGCGCTAGAAATGGATAATTCAGTTGAGGATTTTTTTATTTTTTTAGGCTCCTCTTTTTTATATATTTGACCATTAGGGTATTTAATCATTAGTCGATATATTCTTTAACGAATTCTTTAAATTCTTCTGGAGTTACACCTTCACCTTTTAATAATTTTTTAATTGCTTTATTAACTGGTTCTGGGCCAATATTGCTTCTATTTAAAACTTTATAGTACTGCTCTAATACGATATTTTTTTCCTTAAGGAAAACACTATAGAGTCTAGCTAAATTAACAGCGTCATACATTGGATCATGAGCAGTGCCATCAAACTCAACTCCAAAGACTTCTAAATAATGTGATAATGATAATGGATTGCCATTATCGTCTTTAACAAATTCGGAAATCACTGATTGAAAATCAAAATAGTTCTTTTTGATGATGTCACATAATTCTTTTGGAGCGTCTAAATTATAGGAACACGATTGATTTAATATACGCATATCGTGGTTACCAAAGGTGACAAAGACAGTTTTTTTAAACGCCAACCCACAATACTTTTTAATTTCATGAATTGCTTTTGAAAATGGAACTCCATATGTTTCTAAATCTTTTTCAGTGATTCCTGTTAATTCTTTAACGAATCTACCAATAGAGTTTTTGCTCTTCACATAATTTCTTATTGGGTTTTTAGCCTTAACAATTTGGCCTTCTTTATTTAAATATGTGAAATAGGCTCCATATGCAATCATTTCATGAGAAAACTGTGTTCCTTCGAAATCTAAGAAACAAATATATTTTCTTCCTTTTAAAATGCGATTAATTTTTTTCATCGTTTTCTATATTAACGATAGAAAATGTTCTTTTCAAGAAAAAGGAAAATCAAGTTGACTCAAAAAATGATTATATTTATAAATTTTTCATAGAAAAATGTCTAGATATAAGAGATAATAGTAGAGTATATGAGCAAAGACCTAACTTTTTCTTCTCATTCCCTTCTTAATAAGAAATTTAAATCTGCGGAACGCGGATATGATCCTGATGAAGTTGACGCAGTTCTAGATGAAATTATTGAAGATTATAGAAAAGTAGAGGCTTCTTCATCGGTTGATATTAAAGCTATACTTAATGAACTTAGCGAACTAAAAAAAGAAAATGCTAGATTAAGTGAAGAATTAGCCAAGCAGAAAGATAAAATCAAATATCTTCCAAAAGATAAGGCTGTTCATATCGATAATTATGAATTGCTCCATCGTATCGGGAAGTTGGAGCTATATATTAAAGACCATATCGGTTCTATTCCCGATGAACTAAAATAAAAACCTTCGGCCTAGATGATTGCTGACTACTAGTTAGTTAGAGGAAAGTCCATGCTCGCACAATCTGTGATGGTTGTAGTGATTACGCTAACGGAAAAAATAACGTTAGGCATGTAGGAGTACATGACGGCGGAAATTAACCTAAAGGGCAACCCATGGTAAAATTCCTGAAAGTGCCACAGTGACGGAGCTTATTTGAAAGAATAAGGTGGAACGCGGCAAACCCCTTAAGCGAGAAACCCAAATTTGGTAGGGGAGACTTGATAGAGAAACGAATCGATTCAAGTAAGATTATTCTTAGATAAATTATCATCCTAGACAAAACATGGCTTATAGGGTCGAAGACTCACTATTAAAAAGGAGAGAGATTATGAATCTTCCAACAAAAATCACCTTCTCAAGAATTATTGCAACTATTCTTCTGATTGTTACTTTATTTGTGCTATCACTTATTCCTGATTTAACAACACCAAAACTCGGAAATTCCCGTATAAACTTAATCTTTTTAATTGTTTTTGTATTTTTCGTGATAGCTAGTTATACCGATCATCTTGATGGCAAACTTGCAAGAAAAAATAACCAAGTGACTGACCTAGGAAAATTCTTAGATCCTGTTGCAGATAAGCTCTTGGTTAACTCAATGTTAATCTTCTTGTGTGCCTATCACCTTATTGCTCCTTACGCTATAGAACAAACCGCTTTTATTCCTGTTTGGTGCGTTATTATTATGGTGGCTAGAGATATAGTTGTTGATGCCTTAAGATTTATTGCCGCTCAAAAAGGAGTGGTTATCGCTGCTAATATTTTTGGCAAGCTAAAAACTGTCCTACAAATGGTAGCGATTGGTGCAGTATTATTAAATGATTTCCCATTCCATTATATGTACTCAAATAATACAAATCCTTATTTAACTGTAACTGCTTTTTTAGTATATGCCGCTACACTCGTTTCTTTATTAAGCGGTGTCATCTATGTTTGGCAAAATCGTAAAGCGTTTATTGAAAGTAAATAATCATGGATAGTCTCGGTATTAATAAGTTATTTAGAGAAAAAGGTCGAACATTAGGATCTGTTGAATCTTTTACTGGTGGTTTATTTGCAAAAGAGATTACCTCTATTAGTGGTGCGTCCCATTTTTTCAAAGGGGCTTTGGTAACTTACGCTACTGAAGAGAAAAATAGACTTTTAGGAATATCATATAAAGATATTGATGAATTTGGCGTTGTTTCTAAAGAAGTAGCGGCCCAAATGGCTAGTAACGGCAAGAAATTATTAAACGTTGATTACTGTGTTTCTTTTACTGGCAATGCTGGACCAACTGCAATGGAAGGTAAGCCAGTAGGCGAAGTTCATATTGGAATTGCCTTTTTAGATACCGCTCAAGTGCATTCATATACCTTAGAAGGTTCTAGAGAAGAAATTCAAAATAAAGCAATTAATATTGCTTTTGAGCTTTTGGAGACATTAATTTTAGAAAATAATTAATTTTTTTTCACAATTTTTGAAAAAAATCCACTCTGTATATAGTGAGGAGGCCATAATAAATGGACAAAGAAAACAAACTAAATGAAAAAGAACTCGATGAAGTTCTAAAACAAATTCAAAAGCAATTTGGTAAAGGCGCCGTTATGAAACTCGGCGATAGGCCAAGTGTTGAGGTTTCCGTCATTCCGAGTGGATCATTACTTTTAGATGAGGCTCTTGGAGTTGGTGGATATCCAAAAGGAAGGATTATTGAGATATATGGTCCTGAAAGTAGTGGTAAAACCACTCTTGCCTTACATGCAATTGCAGAATGTCAAAAACAAGGTGGTAGAGCTGCCTTTATTGATGCTGAGCATGCTATTGACCCTGAATATTCTAAAAACTTAGGTGTTAATGTTGACGAGTTAATCTTATCGCAACCTGATAGTGGTGAGCAGGCTCTTGAAATTGCAGAGATGCTTGCTAGTAGTGGCGCTATTGATTTATTAATCGTCGATAGTGTTGCTGCTTTAGTTCCACAAGCTGAACTTGATGGAGAAATGGGTGATAACTCTGTTGGCATGCAAGCTAGACTTATGTCTAAAGCGATGCGTAAACTTGCTGGTACTTTAAACAAGAATAACTGTACTATTATCTTTATTAACCAATTAAGAGAAAAAGTTGGTGTGATGTACGGTAATCCTGAAACTACTTCCGGAGGAAGAGCGTTAAAATTCTATGCTTCTATTAGATTAGATATTAGAAGAACTGAGGCTATTAAAACCGGTAGTGATGTTACTGGAAATACTTGTCGTATTAAAGTGGTGAAGAATAAAGTAGCCCCACCATTTAAGCAATGTGAAATTGATATAGTTTATGGTAAAGGTATTTCTAAAGATAGCGAAATCTTAGACCGTGCTGTCGAACTTGGCATCATTAAAAAGAGCGGAGCCTGGTTTGAATATAACGGTAGCAAGATTGCTCAAGGTAGAGAAACCGCTAAAGAATACATCCATAGTAATGAAGATGTTAAAGAGGAATTATTAAAAGCGATTAAAGAAGCTAAATAATGAAAAGACTAAAACGTTTATTTTATTCTGGATTTATATTCACTATTTTATTTTTATTAATTGAAATATTAATAGTCGTCTTTTTTGAACTAGGTATTGATACATATATTTTCTCTTCGCTTATGTCGAAGTCGCCAAAATATGCACAAGCCTTAGTTATTGTTAACCAGATATTTACAGCGATTAGAATTATTTCTTTTGTCGCTGCTGTAATTATCTTTTTTAGAGTTATCAATAAATATGAAGATCCAGAATTTAAAATACCGTGGTTAGTGTTCTTGTTTGTTTTTCCGTTTGTAACTGTGTTTTTCTTTTTGATATTTAAAAACCATGGACTACCTAGAAAAGAAACAAAATATATTAAAGGTTTCTTAAAGGAATTAGAGCCGTATTATCAAAGAAACAAAATAGAGTTCGCAAAGATTGAAGATGAATTAGGTAGAGCTAGAGGCGCTTTTTCCTATTTATTAAATACCGCGAGAGTGGGTGCGTTTAAAAATAATAGAGTGACTTATTATCCGGTCGGAGATAAATTCTTCCCTGACTTGATTGAGGGATTAAAGAAAGCTCAAAAATTCATTTTTATTGAATTCTTTATTATTACAGACGGAAAACTCTGGAGTGAAGTGAAAGATATTCTTATTCAAAAAGCTCAAGAAGGTGTGGATATTAGAATTGTTTATGATGATTTAGGAAGTAATGGCACAATTTCTTATCGCACTCCAAAAAGATTAAGAAAGTACGGCATTAAATGTTATAAATTCCATCCATTAAGACCGATTCTATCTGGTGTTTATAATAACCGTGACCACCGTAAGATTGTTGTTATCGATCATCAAATGGCGTTTACCGGTGGTAATAACCTCGCAGATGAATACGCTAATATCATTACTAGATTTGGTCACTGGAAGGACACAATGGTGAAAATTGAAGGAACTGCTATTTCTGATTTAATCACCACATTTATCGAAAACTATAATATTGCTAGCAAGGATATAGTTCCTTTATCACCTTATTTAGATTTTGAATATCCTGAATTCGAAGACGAAGGCTTTGTTATGCCATTTGGTGATGGTCCTGGATTTTATACTAATGACCATTTAATTGGAGAACAAAATTACATTAACATTATTAACTATGCAACAAAAAAGGTATTTATTTCTACTCCATATTTAATTCCTACATTTGGATTAATGAATGCATTAAGAAACGCTGCGTTACGTGGAGTGGATGTTCATTTAATTGTTCCAGGAATTCCTGATAAGAAATTAGTGTATAAAGTTGCAAAATCTAATTTTAGAGTTTTATTAAATGCTGGAGTCCATATTTATACATATACTCCAGGATTTAACCATATGAAAACCGCTTTAGCGGATGATGAATTAGGGTTTGTGGGGACTATTAATTTAGACTTTAGAAGTTTAGTTCATCACTTTGAATGTGGCACCTTGTTATATAAGACTCCATGTATTAAAGAAATCAGTCAAGATTTCCAAGAGATGATTAACCAAAGCGCCTTAGTGCCAATTGATTTTAAACTTGGCATATTTTCCAGATCCTTCTGTGGATTAATAAAAATAATTACCCCGTTATTATAATTTTTAAAAATTATTCTTTCCTATAAATAGATATTTCCTTTATAATGGTTTCGTACCTGCGGAAGGTACTTACCTATAGATTCTCTATCGAGAAAAGATTTATCAGGGTTTACCCTGTTACATAATAAAAGTCATACTTATAGCAATATTTTAAGTTGATTTAGGTAAATAGTCTTTTGACTATATATTTATATTAGAAAGGATTTATCCCATGCACATTTTAAGTGGATTCATGGAAATTGGTTTACCAATTATCTGTGTCTTTGCAGGTTTACTTGTCGGTATGGCGGTCATTTATTTTGTTCCTTTTTTCAAGAACAAAAGAGATCAAAATAAAGCAGGCAAAATTGTTCGTGAAGCTGAAATTAAAGCAGAACATATTGTCAAAAACGCTCAATTAGACGGTAAACAAGTAGTTAATGAAATGAAAATTGAAGCGGACAAAGAAATCAAAGAAAGAAAGTTGGAATTATCCGCTCAAGAAAAACAATTATTCCAACGTGAACAAAATATCGATAGAAGAGACGCTGCTCTTATTCAAAAAGAAAATACTCTTGATGAAAAGAATGAAACTCTTAATCGTCGATTAAAAGATGTTGATAAGAAAGAAGCCACCTTACAAGAGAAGATTGATTCTATCATTGTCGAACTTGAAAAGGTTGCTCAAATGTCAACTCAAGAAGCCAAAGATGAACTCTTTAAAAGAGTGGAATCTAAGGTTTCTAGAGAAATCGCCTCTTATATTAAAAACAAAGAAGAAGAAGCTAAAGATCAAGTGGTTGCTAAAGCCCAAGAAATGCTTGCTCAAGCAATGTCTAAATACGCTCAAGAAACCACCATTGAAAAGACTGTCTCTGTCGTTGCTCTTCCTAACGATGAAATGAAAGGAAGAATCATTGGTAGAGAAGGTCGTAATATTCGTACCTTAGAAACTCTTTTAGGTGTTGATTTAATTATTGATGACACTCCTGAAGTTATTACCGTTTCTTGTTTTAACCCTGTTAGAAGAGAAATCGCTAGAATGTCTTTAGAGATGTTAATTAAAGACGGTAGAATTCAACCAGGAAGAATTGAAGAAATTGTTGAAAAATGTAAACAAGAAGTCGAAGAAAATATTCATAAGACCGGTCAAGATGTGGCCTTTAAACTTGGCTTACCAAGAATTAATAAAGAACTCTTAGATTATGTTGGTCGATTAAAATACCGTACATCATATGGACAAAACGCCTTAGAGCACTCTATTGAAGTTGCTTATTTAGCAGGGTCAATGGCCGCAGAACTTGGTTTAGATCAAAATCTTGCTAAGCGTGCTGGTTTACTTCACGATATCGGTAAAGCTATCGACTATGAAACTGATGGTAGCCATGTTGAAGTTGGTTCTAGACTCGCAAAGAAATATGGTGAAGGTGATGTTGTTATTAACGCCATTGAATCTCACCATGGAGATGTTCCTGCTAAATATGTTATTTCTCACTTAGTTCAAGCTGCTGATACTTTAAGTGCGGCTAGACCAGGTGCTAGAAGTGAAATGCTTGAAAACTATATTCAAAGAATTGAAAAACTCGAAGAGATTTGTAAATCATATGATGGAGTTTATCAATCATACGCGATGCAATCCGGTAGAGAACTAAGAGTTATGGTTATCCCTGATAAGATTGATGATATTGGTGCTTTTAAACTCGCAAGAGAAATTAAAGAACGTATCGAAAACGAAATGACTTATCCTGGACAAATTAAAGTTTCCGTCATTAGAGAATATCGTGCGATTGAAACTGCGAAGTAATTACTTCTAGAAAGAGTTAATTTGAAAATTTTATTTATTGGTGACATCGTCGGCAAAATTGGCCGACGTGTCATTAAAGATCATTTGCAAACATTTGTGGATAAATATCACATTGATTTCGTTATTGCTAATGGAGAAAATGTGACTCATGGTAAAGGGTTATTAAGACATCATTATTTAGAATTAATTGATAACGGCATTGATGCGATTACCTTAGGTAATCACTATGATAGCAAGAATGATCTACGTAAATATATTGATTCTACTGATCGCTTAATTAGGCCGCTTAATTTACTACATCCTTATCCAGGAGAAGGTAGTATTGTTTATGAGCTTAATGGAGTCAGTATTAGGGTCACTAATGTTCTTGGTTCAGCTTTTATGAATGAAGAAGTAAACAATCCTTATTATTCGTTAATTGAACTTATTAATAATGAGGAGAAAACGGATATTCATATCGTTGACTTCCACGCTGAGGCAACTGGAGAAAAACTTTGCTTAGCGTATGCTTTAGACGGTAAAGTTTCTGCGGTTTTAGGCACTCATACCCATGTTCAAACAAAAGATTATAAAATTTTAGAAGGTGGAACTGGCTATATCTCTGATGTAGGTATGACAGGTTTCGCTGATGGAGCATTAGGATTTTCTAAAGAAACCGTGGTTAATAAAATTATTTATGGAGAACAATCTAGATTTGACTTACCAAGCGAAGGTAGAGGCTTATTATCTGCAGTAGTGCTTGATGTTGATGAATCAACAGGAAAGTGTAAAGAAATATTTCCAATTTATTATTTAGAAGAAAAATAAAATGAAGACGAAAATTATTAATTACCCAAATTTAAATGATGCCAAGTCGAGAGTTAAATCTGAGACTGAGTTTTCATTATATTCTCCTACTCATCTCAAAGAGATGAAAGAATTAGGTAAAGGAAAGAAATATTATATTCATACATTTGGTTGCCAGGCTAATATTCGTGATGAAGAAACAATGAAAGGGATGCTTGAATCATCTAATTTCATTCAAACAAGTGATCCTAGCGAAGCAGATGTTATTATTATTAACACCTGTGCGGTTAGAGAAAATGCTGAAGATAAAGTTTATGGCGATATCGGTAATTTAAAGAAATATCGTAAAATCAACAAAAAGCTTGTTCTTGGTATTTGTGGATGTATGGTGGAACAACCAGAAATATTAGATATTTTAATAAGCAAATTCCCAGAAGTTAATCTATATTTTGGCACTCATGAAATTGACCAATTATTAGATTTAATTTATGAAGTATATCATAACGATATTAGGTTAATAGCGATTAAGTCAAAACAAGGCGAAGTTATCGAAAATAAAAATGTTGTTCGAAATAATGCATTTAAAGCTTATGTGAATATTATTTATGGCTGTAATAAGTTTTGTACTTACTGCATTGTTCCATATACTAGAGGCAAAGAAAGAAGTAGACATTTTGATGATATCATGGACGAAGTTAGAGATCTTAAAAATCAAGGATATCAAGAGATCACTTTCATTGGTCAAAATGTTAATGCATATGGCAAAGATTTAAATGAAGGTCATGACTTTGCTGATGTACTTGAAGAAGCCGCTAAAATGGGTATTCCTAGAATTAGGTTTACAACATCTCATCCGTGGGATTTCTCCAGCAAAATGATAGAAATTATTGCAAAATACGATAATATCATGAAGTGTATTCATCTTCCGGTTCAGTCTGGAAGTAGTGAAGTTTTACGCCTTATGGGTAGACGTTATACTAGAGAGCATTACCTTAATTTAGTTAAAGAGATGAGAAGTAAGATTAAGGGTCTATCTTTATCAACCGATATTATTGTTGGTTTCCCTAATGAAACAGAAGAACAATTTAACGAGACTCTTACTTTGGTTGATGAAGTAAAATATGAGTCAGCATTTACCTTTATTTATTCTCCTAGACGTGGTACCCCTGCTGCTAAAATTAATGACAATGTTACCTACGCTGAAAAGAGTAGAAGATTCAAAGAACTTGTTAAGCATTTAGAGGTTAATATTGAAAAGGATTCAAATTCCTATATTGGTGGTGTTTATAAAGTCTTAGTGGATGGAGTTAGCAAAACCGATAAGAATATGCTTTCTGGATATACAGAATCTAATAAATTGGTCCACTTTAAAGGTGATGAATCTTTAATGGGTAAGATTATCAAAGTGAAGATTGTTGAAAGTCATACCTATTCTTTGATTGGAGAAATAGTGGATGAATGATGCTATTGAACTTGCTAAAGAACTAAAAGAAGAAATTCTTAAAGATCCACTTATAGTTGAATATTTTAGAATCAAGCGTCTAGTAGAATCTAACGAAGAGATTAATGCTTTAAAAAGAGACATTGCTTTAGCAAAAGCACATCACGAAGATGAGTTTCATAAAGAGTTATTAGCTAAATATAATTCTCATCCATTAGTGGTTAATTACAACACTCTTAAAGAAGAAGTTAATGAGTATCTATCTGAAATTAGTAAAATAGTAAATAAGAAGTGATTGATTTCACTTCTTTTTTATTTATAATAATCTCAATGATTTACGTAGTGATGGGTCCTACTTGTTCTGGAAAGACTGAACTTGCTAATTATCTTTTAGATAAACTTAATTGTGAGGCGATTAATTTTGATGCTTTTCAAATCTATAAAGATATGAATATTGGTACCGCTAAGTTAGAAAAGAGTGATCCACATTATAAAAAATATCATTTGCTAGATATTAAATCTCCTGCAGAAACTTTTTCGGTGATGGAATATCAAGAATTATGTCGAAAAGAATTATCTTCACTATTAGAAAAATATAAAGACGTTGTTCTTGTCGGTGGCACTGGCTTATACGTAAGAGCAGCCTTATTCGACTATAACTTCGCAAAAGAAGAAGTTTCAGTTGATGATGATTTGTTAGAACTTAGTAACGAAGAATTACTTAAGCTATTAGAAGAGTTAGATTTTGAAGAAAGTAAGAAGATCCATGTTAATAATAGAAAGCGACTATTAAGAGCGATATCTCTTATTAAACATTCTAGTAAAAAGAAAACCGAAATGCTTAATGAGCAATCACATAAGCCAATATATAAAAACATTAAATTTATCTACATTTCACCTGATAGAGATGAACTATATCAAAAGATTGATAAAAGAGTCTTATCAATGATGGAAAATGGTCTAGTTGATGAAGTAAAATATTTGCTAGATAATTACACTTTATCGCTTACAGCAAGACAAGGAATCGGATATAAAGAAGTAATCGATTTTCTTGAAAATAAAATAAATTACGCGAGTTGTGTCGAGTTAATTCAAAAAAGAACACGAAATTATGCGAAAAGACAAGTGACATTTTTCAAGAATCAATTTGAATCTGAAACTTATAAAAATATTATAGAAGCAAAGCAAGGACTGGGGGTTTAATTATGAGAAATATTTATGATGTTGCAAGTGAAGCTGGAATTAAAAAAGATTATGTTATTCCATATGGCTTAGACAAAGCAAAAATCGATTTAAAAATTAATGAGGAATTAAAAGACAAATCTAATGGTAAGTTAGTCTTAGTTACTGCCATTACTCCTACTAAAGCCGGAGAAGGAAAAACTACAACTTCAATTGCTTTAACAGATGGATTACATAAGATTGGTGTTAATTCTTTGCTTTGCCTAAGAGAGCCATCTCTTGGCCCTGTATTTGGTTTAAAAGGTGGTGCGACTGGTGGAGGACTTGCTAGTGTCGTTCCTTCTGAAGACATTAATCTTCATTTTACTGGAGACATGCACGCTTTAACGAGTTCTATTAACTTGATTTCCGCTGTTATTGATAATCATATCTTCCAAGGCAATGAATTAAGAATTGATCCTTCTAGAATCTTATGGAAAAGAGCCTTAGACATGAATGATCGTGCTTTAAGAAGCGTGACTGTTAATCAAGATGAGAAAAAGAGCGCTCCTAGACACGACGAATTTGTTATTACCGTTGCTAGCGAAATGATGGCTATTCTTTGTTTATCACGTGATGAGCAAGATTTTATTAACCGTATTAAACAAATAGTTGTGGCGTATGATTTAGATGGTAAACCAGTCAAATTAGAGGCTTTAAGAATTTCTAATGCGATTTATAAGCTAATGAAAAACGCTTTCAATCCTAATTTAGTACAAACATTAGAAGGCAATCCATGTCTTATACATGGAGGACCATTTGCAAATATTGCTCATGGATGTAACTCAATCATCGCTACTAAGTTAGCGTTAAAACTTGCCCCAATCGTAGTTACTGAAGCAGGCTTCGGTGCTGATTTAGGCGCTGAGAAATTCTTAGATATTAAATGTCGTGTTGCTAATATTAAACCTGATGCGGTGGTTATGGTTGCCACAATTAGAGCTCTTAAACTTCATGGTGGAGTAAAATTTGAAGAATTAGATAATGAGAACATCGAAGCACTTAGAATTGGCTTTGCTAATTTAAAACGTCACATGGAAAACATTGCTAAATACGATGTTCCAACTGTTATTTGTGTTAATCACTTCTCTAGCGATACTGAAAGAGAAACAGAAGAACTTATAAAATTCTGTTCTGATAATCACTATGAAGTTGCGTTCTGTGATGCATTCTCTAGAGGGGGAATGGGCGCTGTTGATCTTGCTAATAAAGTATTAGAAACCTTAGCAACAAAAGAAAGCTATTATCATCCTTTATATGAATTAAATTATTCATTACAAGATAAGATTGACTCTATATGTAAAGAGATTTATAGAGCTAAGGACGTTATTTATTCTGAAGAAGCGCTTAAACAAATTGCAGAATATGAAGCGCAAGGTTATAGAAATTTGCCTGTTTGTATTGCTAAGACTCCGCTTTCATTTACTGATAACGCTAAAATCTTAAATGCTCCTGACGATTTTGATATCACTATTAGAGAAGTTCGTTTATCTGCTGGCGCGGGATTTGTAGTTGCCTTGACTGGGTCAATTATGACTATGCCAGGACTACCTAAGGTTCCTGCAGCAGTGAAGATGGAAGACGAGTAATTTAAAAAAGTGACCTGCTATGCAGGTCATTTATTTTGCTTCAAACTTTTTAAAACTTTTTTTCGCAAGTTTTCATTTTTTTGCACTCTTTATTATATAGGAGGGTTTTAATTTGAAGACTCTAATTATAAAAGGATTATGTAAATATTTTCCAATCACTAAAAATAAGTCTTTTACAGCGTTAAATAATATTAACTTATCTTTTGATAATACTGGATTTGTTTCGATCATTGGAAAAAGTGGAAGTGGTAAAACTACACTTTTAAACATGATCTCTAGATTTGACACTCCTTCAAAAGGTGAGATTTATTTAAATAAGAAAAAATATACATCTAAAAAGAATAAAGATTATTTATTTTATAGAGACGAGATTGGATTAGTTTCTCAGCAATATAATTTGATTCCAGATAGAACTGTTATAGAAAATGTTTCTTTACCTTTATTAATAAGCGGAACGAAAAAGAATAAAGCAGTTGCTATAGCAACTACTTTACTAAAGTATGTTGGTATATCAGAGGAATTATATAACGCAAATGTTAATAAACTTTCTGGAGGAGAATCTCAAAGAGTTGCAATTGCTCGCGCCTTAATAAGAAATCCTAAAATATTACTATGTGATGAGCCTACAGGCGCTCTTGATTCTATTAATTCAAATAGAGTAATGAAACTATTGTCCTCGATTAGCAAATCAAGATTGGTGATAATGGTATCACACAACCTACAATTAGTTAAACGATATTGTAATAGAATAATCGAATTATCTGATGGAAGAATCATTAATGATTATGCAAATATTAAGATTGAAGAAGAATCAGTTATGCCAAAGGAAGAATATAAAGGACGATACAATTGGATCGATAAATTTAGTCTTAAAAATTATAGAAAGAGAATTAAAAGAAATTTGTTTGTAGTCGCCTCTTTATCTATTTCAATGATCATCACGAATTTAGTGTTTGGATTTATAAACGGGAAAGATTCTGCTATTAAAAACGCAACCTATCAACAGTTAGATTTTGGATATGGAACGCTCAGTAAAGACGAGATTGTTTCTGATACAGGTTTTATTAAATTAACCAAATCAGTACGGCCTAATATTAGCGAGTTAAGAAGTAATGATAAAATAACTAAATTATTTAATATTTGCCCAAACTTTTCGGCAATTTTGCCACAAAATATTAAAATTTCGATTAGTGACTTAATATTTGAAGGATTATTTTATACCCCAGTTTATAGTTATCAAGAAGGATATTTTGATAAGTCTTTACTTGCTATGGGAGATATGCCTTTTAATGATAGTCTTCATGAAGTAATTGTTAATTTAAAATGTTATAACCAAATCAGTTCTTTGCTTGGCTATGAAGCACTAGGTGAATACTTACATTTATATCATAAATTTGAATCGATTTATGTAAATGAATATGGAGAAGAGATAACAGACTATTTTGAATTTGAAACTGATTGTTTAATTGTTGGAGTGGTAAATGAATTAGACTATTTGAATTCCCCTAAAATTTATTATTCTTATTTAGCGCTTGAAAGCTATTTACAAGAATATGTTCTTCTTAATCTATCAACCTACTATGACAGTAAGATTACATGGTATGATAGAGTAATGGATGCTGAAGATTATTCCATTATTTCTTCTTATTCCTATCAATTGTTTTTAAAAGATTATCGGGATCGAAATCAACTTTTTGATAATTCCATTTTTGATGATTATACATTTAATTCAACGTCATTAGTCGTTGCTAATTCTTTGATTGGGTTTATGAATGCAGCTGAGTATGCCTTGTTTTTGTTTTTAGCAATTGGAGCTATCGGAACTTTATTAATTATCACCATTATTTCTTTTACAAATTATTCTGAAGACCGGAAGATTAGCGCCATCCTTACATCTTTAGGCACTAAAAACGGGGATATTGAAAACATATATGTGAATGAAAACATGTATTCAGGATTCATTTCTTTAGCTATATCTTTAATCTTATCTTACCCATTATCATTGATAATCAATAACATTATTCATAAGTACATAAGCGTTAGTAACATTATTTCAATTCCATATTTATCATTTCATAAAATTCCATTTTTATATCCGTTATTAATCACAATTTCTGTTGGAATTTTAATTGCGTTAGCAACTCTTATTCCTATTAAGTTTTCCAAAAAACGTTCTTTAAGTTTGGAGTTAAAAGCTAATGATTGAGTTAATTAATGTTAGTAAAAAATATAATGACCGTTATGTCTTAAAAGATGTGTCTTTATCCTTGCCTAGATATGGACTGGTGATTATTAATGGACCTTCTGGATGTGGAAAGACAACTTTATTAAATATATTAAGTACTTTATTAGATTTTTCTGGCGACATCACTCTTGATGGTAAGTCATATAAGGGGCTTAACGAAGATGAGAAAGAACTTATTAGGAGCCGTAAACTAGGTTTTTTATTCCAAGATTATAAATTATTTGAAAATGAATCGGTGAAATCAAACATTGCTTTAGCAATAGATATTGCGTGTGGCGATAAAAAAACTAAAAAAGAAAAGCGCATTAATGATCTTCTTAGACTTGTTAACTTATCTTCAAAAGAAAATCAGATTGTTAATAATTTATCGGGAGGAGAAAAACAAAGAGTGGCATTAGCTAGAGCTGTCGCTAATTCTCCACTTATCTTATTAGCGGATGAACCAACTGGAAATCTTGATGAGAAAAATACTGAAGTAGTAATGAAACTATTAGGAAAGATTAGTTCGGCTTCTTTAGTAATTATGGTGTCTCATGATTTAGAACTAACAGAAAAATACGCTGATCAGATTATTAAGATGAGCGACGGCAAAGTTTGTGACATCATCTATCAAAACAAGAAAAAACACCAAGAGTATTTGCCTGTTTTAAATCTCTCTTTTAAAACGCAAACTAGACTTCTTCCTTTTTCGTTTTTATTTAGACATACACTTCACACTATTAAAAGAAGGAAATGGAGAACAATGTTCATAACATTTGTAACTTCTTTTGGGCTTATTGGAGTGGGACTTGCTAGTACGTTATCAAATATTATTTCTACTAACTTATATCGAAGCTATTCCTCTATTTTAGATGATGACCGACTTATTTTAACTAATAAAGACAAAGAGATATCTAAAGATATAATTACGGGTGCAGATTATGATGAAGTACTTTCTTTAACTGAAGGATATGAAAAAGATATTGATTATATCGGGGTATATTACGCCAATGACTTTAATTTAATGTTTGACTATAACGTTGCTTATATAGAAAAGGGAAGTCAGATCAAACCAATTAGTGGTCTTACTATTTGCGACATTAACGAGTTTGGTTTAATAAAAAGTTCATTAGATATTGTTCCTAATAAAGTTAATTCTTTAGCAAATGATGAATTTGTTTTATCCGCTCCTTTTTCCGTTGTTAATGAATTATGTTTCCAACTTCAAATAGAAAGAACGATGTCTTCTTTTTCTAAATATATAGAACACAATGATTTATATTTCACATTCTTAGTTTCTAATAGTGCTTGGCAATATGAAGGTAGTTTTTCATTAAAACTTAAAGGATTTATCTTATCTAATCAAATTCTTATATATCACTCTAATCCGATATGGAACGAATATATTTTAGAAAATAAATTAACGTTACCAACTACACCTTATCTTAACGTTAATAGCGCTCATCCATGGGATTTAAAAAAAGCGTATTATTTTAATTTCTCTATTAATAGAGATGAATTTATAAAAGAACATCGCTTTGATTTTAAATATAAAGACTTTGATTTTGAAATACTTAGCAATTTATATTATCCAAAATTATTAGTAAATACTGATATTTATGAGTGTTCCAGGGTATTAATAGTTAAAAGAACTAGGAAAGATTATCTTCCTTCTTTTATTGGCCCATTTTGTAAAAGTAGTAGTCGTTATATAAAAAGTGTGACGTATGGTTCTTCTAATGCTTATGCGATATACGATAAAAGTTTAATGGTGGGTTTTTCTAAAAATACTTATATATCCAGTAATGAAGTGAGTATTTATGACATTGTTGATTTACTTAGCTATGTGAGATATGAAGATTCGCAAAATGTTTCTCTTCCTACTGGGACTATAGAAGGTCACTTTTCTAAAAGTAATATTTCAGGATTTTGTTTTGAACCTAATTACTGTTTAATAAGTGGAAGAGCTCCGGTAAATTATCAAGAAATAGTGGTTTCATCTGCTTTATTAGAGAAGTTAAATATTAGTGAACCAAAAAATAAAGCGCTATATTTATCTTTTCCCTTAAAAGAGAACTTATTACCTAATGGCTATATATCAAGAGACTTTAAAACGGTATCTTTAAAAATTGTGGGAGTTTCTGATAGTGCAAAACTTGCTATTCACCATAATGAAAGCTGGTCAATTTTATTTTTCCAGTGCATGCTTGGAGTATCTACTTTTGATTTAAATATAGAGAATTTTGCTTTGCAAATAGACACTAATCATGAAGAAGAAGTGATAGCGTCTTTATCTAGATCGTTCCCTCAATGTGAAGTTTATTCTCCGCTTAAAGATATTAAAAATAGTGTTGATGAGATTTGTGGATATATCGAATTAATTTTATTAATTGTTTCTATTTCTAGCATTGTTATCGCTAGTCTTATTCTATTTATATGTAATTATTTACATTTTCTAGAAGTAAAAAAAGATATTGGGTTGGTACGTATTTTAGGAAGCAAGAAAAGCCAAAGTAAGAAGTTTGTTTATTTCCATTCATTTATAATGACTAGTTTCTCTTTACTTCTTTCGCTAGTGGAATTATTCGTTATATCTTTTGTCTTATCAAAAGTTCTAGCGAGTTCTCTCCACATTAACTCGATGTTTGTCTTTAATCCGATGTCGATTATCTATATGTTTTTAGTGGATACTTTAATTGCGTTAGTGAGCTCTATTTTGATTTCTAGAAAGATATCAAAAATTCCTCCGTTAGAGTGTTTATATTAACGAATAACTATAAAATAATATTTTATCTTTGTCTTATTTATAAATTTGAATATAATATTCAATTGAAAGAAGACAAGATTATGGGATTAAAAGCAGGAATTGTGGGCTTACCAAACGTAGGAAAATCAACTTTATTTAATGCGATTACTAACTCTCACGTGGAGGCTGCTAATTACCCTTTTGCTACAATTAATCCAAATACTAGAATTGTGGAAGTTCCTGATGAAAGATTAGACTTCTTAGTGAATATCTTTAAACCAGAAAGAACCATTCCTGCCACAATTGAATTTTATGATATTGCTGGACTCGTTAGAGGGGCCTCTAAAGGAGAAGGATTAGGCAACCAATTCCTTTCTCATATTAGAGAATGTGATGCGATTGTGGAAGTAGTTAGATGTTTCACTGATAGTGATATTATCCATGTTGAAGGTGATGTTGATCCAATTAGAGATATAGAAGTTATCAATCTAGAACTCGTGATGGCGGATTTAGAAACTGTCACTAGAAGAATTGAAAAGATTGAAAATAAGGCTCGTATTTTAAAAGATAAAGAGTCAGTGATGGAAATGTCTTGTTTAACCCCACTTAAAGAAGCTCTTACTAATGGAGTGGCAGCAAGAAACGTCCCTCTTTCTCAAGAACAAGAAGAAGTGGTTTATAGTTATCATTTATTAACCAAGAAACCAATTATCTATGTTGCTAATGTTGGTGAAGAAGATTTATTAGATATTAATAGCTGTGAGAATTTTAACAAAGTTAAAGAATATGCTTCTAAAGAACATAATGAAGTGATACCGGTGAGCTGTGAGATTGAATCTCAACTCTCAGAATTATCCAAAGAAGAAAAAGTGGAATTCTTAAAAGATTTAGGAATTGAAACTAGTGGACTTGCTCAGTTAATTAAGGCTACTTATAAATTATTAAATTTATCTACTTTCTTTACAGTGGGAGCAGATGAATGCCGTGCTTGGACCTTCCCTAATGGATATAGCGCTCCTAAATGTGCCGGTATTATTCATACTGATTTTGAAAGAGGATTTATTTGCGCTGAAGTTTATACCTATGACTCCATTCACGAATTAGGCAGTGAACTTGCAGTTAAAGAAGCTGGAAAAATGCGTACCGAAGGTAAAGGATATTTTCCTAAAGACGGAGATATTATGTTCTTTAAGTTTAATGTATCAGGTAAAAAATAATGGAATACCGTGTTGGCTTTTCTAAAGACATTCATAAATTAGTGGAAAATAGAAAATTAATCATTGCTGGAGTAGTGATTCCTTTTGAATTAGGAGAACTCGCTCATAGTGATGGTGATGTTTTATATCACGCTTTAGCGGAATCTATTTTAGGGGCTCTAGCCTTAGGAGATTTAGGAAAACATTTTCCAGATACCTCTAATGATACCTTAAATATGGACAGTAGCCTCATCGTTAAAGAAGTAGTAAAGATGATGAAAGATAAAGGTTATAAAATTAACAACGTTGATATCTTTGTTTCTTTAGAAAAACCAAAGCTTAAAGATTATATTGAATTAATGAGAAAAAATGTCGCTTCTATTTTAGAAGTTGAGCTTAATCAAGTATCTATTAAAGCAGGCACTAATGAAGGATGTGGAGAAGTAGGGAGAGGCGAAGCTATTGAAGCTTCTTCAATGGTTATGTTAAAAAGTTATTGCTAATATAAATTAGTAATAAGTATAATTTTGTGTTAAAAATATGGAAATTAAAGAAGGTTTAAAACTTAATATTCAACAAGCATTAAAGTCACTTAATGTTGATTTAGCTTTAGAGCAAATTATTATTGAAAACTCTAAAGACCCTGCTCATGGAGACTTCGCTAGTAATGTGGCAATGAAGTCTTGTCGATATTTTGCTAAATCTCCAAAAGAAGTCGCGGAATTGATCGTTTCTAAATTAGATTTATCTAATATTGAAAAGGTAGAAATCGCCGGGCCTGGTTTTATTAATTTCTTTATGAAGAACGACTCTATTAGTTCTTTAATTAATAATATTATCGTTTTAAACGATAATTACGGTAGAGGCGAAAAGAAAAATAAGAAAATTAATGTTGAATTTGTTTCTGCTAATCCGACAGGAGATTTACATGTTGGTCACGCTCGAGGAGCGGCTATTGGAGACGCTATTGCGAGAATCTTAACTTTTGACGGTTATGAGGTGACAAGAGAATATTATATTAATGATGCTGGTAATCAAATTGATCACCTTGGTGAATCATTAATTGAAAGATATAAAGAAATATTAGGACTTCCATTTCTTTTACCTGAAGATGGTTATCACGGTGAAGATGTGAAGTTAGTAGCTAAACGCATCTATGATGAATTTGGTCCTCACTTATTAGAAAGACCAGACCACTTTGAATTTTTCAAAGAAAAAGGAATGGAATTTGAGTTAGACAAGATTAAAGAAGATTTAAAGAATTACAATATTGTTTTTGATGTTTTCTCTTCAGAGAAAAAGATTAGAGCTGGTGGAGCAGTTGAAAAAGAAATCGAATATTTAAAAGACCATGTTTATGAATCTGATGGAGCGTTAGTGCTAAAGACCACTGATTATCTTGATGATAAAGATAGAGTTATTAGAAAGAGTAACGGTGAATATACTTATTTCATGCCTGATATCGTTTATCACGTCAATAAGATGAGCCGTGGGTTTGATCAATTAATTGATGTTTTAGGAGCGGACCATCACGGTTATATTAACCGTATGAAATCAGCTTTAATGATGCATGGATATTCTCCTGAGTGCTTACAAGTTGAATTAATTCAAATGGTGAGAATGATGAAAGATGGAGAAGAATTTAAACTCTCTAAACGTACTGGTAACGGATATACATTACGTGAATTATGTGAGGACGCTGGAGTCGACGCTGCAAGATATTTCTTTGTCATGAGAAACGCTAGTGGTCATTTAGACTTTGATTTAGATTTAGCGGTCAAACAAAGTAGTGATAATCCAGTTTATTACGCTCAATACGCTCATGCTCGCTTATGTTCGATTTTATCTAGTGCTAGCGATATAAAAGTAAACGAATCACCAGTATTAAATATGCCTAGTGAATTAGATTTAGCTAAAGCTTTATCTAATTTCCCAGAAATTGTAAAAACCGCTTCTAAAGAAAGAGCCCCTTATAAAATTACTAACTACATTCATGAAGTCGCAGAAAAAATTCACGCCTTCTATACTGAATGTCGAGTTATAGATCGAGATAACTTAAGTGTTACCTCGAATAGATTAGGCTTATGCCTAGCCTCTAAAATTGTTATGAAAAACGCATTAACATTAGTGGGTGTAAGTGCCCCTAATAGAATGTAAGAAAGGAGACATATAATGTCTAAATCTTTAATTGAATACGCTTATGAATTTGTTTCTAAGCACAAAGAATCTGTCAACTTCAAAGAAATCTGGGAGTATGTCAAAAAAGAAGCTGGATTAAGCGAAGAACAAGCGAACGCCAAAGTTGGTCAATTCTTCACTAACATGATGCTTGATGGACGCTTTATTACTCTTGGAGAAAATGAATGGGATTTAAGAGAAAGACACGTCTTTGATAAAGTTCATATCGATATGAGAGATGTCTATAGTGATGTCCAAACTAGCGATGATGATATCGAAGAGAAAGATGAAGAGGAAGAAGAATACAATAAAGTATTCGAAGATGAATCCGCCTCTGAAGTTGAAGAAGAAGCTGAAGAAAAGGATGAATTATCCGAAAATTAGTTTGAGTTTATGTTTGAACAAATTTGGGATTTAATAAAAAAGAACGACTCTATTGTGATTTATGGACATTTAAATCCTGATGGAGATTGCTATGGTTCTCAGGTTGGTTTGAAGGAAATTATTCTTTCAAATTTCCCTGATAAAAAAGTCTATATTACCGGATCTGGTGTTCCATCTTTTTTTGATGTGATTTGTAAGATGGATATAGTAGATGATGAAACTATCAAAAATAGCTTAGCGATTATTGTTGATGGTAATGATTTAGCAAGAATGGAAGATTCTAGAGTCTTCACCGCTAAGGAATTCGCAAAAATTGACCATCATATTGATACCGGTTCTTTTAAAGAAGGACCATTTATTGTTGATGTTGACGCCAATAGTACTTGCGATATTATTACTGGACTAGTTATTGACCATGATTTAAAGATTTCTAAACTTGGCGCTAATGCTTTATTCCTTGGTATTCTTACCGATAGTGCTAGATTCCAATTCGTCTCTAATTATCCTCAAACATTTGAGCGTGCAAAATTCTTATGTGAGCATGGAGCTAATCCAAATAAGATTAACCGTGTTTTAGCTAAGACCGATGAAATCTCTTTAGCGGCTAAAGGTTATGTTATGTCTCACTATCAGAAATCTCCAGAAGGTGTTATTTCTATTGTTTTAGACCGTCACACTTTGAAGGAACTTAATATATCTGCTAACCATGCCTCTAATTTGATTAACTTATTAGGAAATATCGAAGGATATCCGATTTGGTGTTCATTTGCCGAATATGCAGATGGTAGAGTAAGAGCCGAATTTAGAAGTAATGGACCACTTGTACAGCCAGTGGCTGTTAGTGTGGGTGGTGGCGGACACGCTCACGCAAGTGGAGCTCAACTCCCATCTTTAGATTATGATCAAATTAACGTTATTATTCGTAAATTAGACCAAGCCATTATTAATTGGAGAAAACAATAATTATGTGGGAAAAAGAATTACAAGCTGCGATTGAAGCTGGCTTATTAGCCAAAAAGAAAATTATGGAGATTTACGCCCAACATTTTGATGTGGAAATTAAAGACGATAATTCTCCAGTCACTATCGCTGATAAATCCGCAGACGAAATCATTAGAAATTATCTTCATGAGAAATTCCCTACTCATGCTTTTCTAACTGAAGAAAGCACAGATAATCTAGAACGTCTTAATAATGACTTTGTGTGGATTGTGGATCCAGTTGATGGTACGAAAGATTTTGTGGCTAAGGATGGACAATTTACCACTAATATCGCTCTAGCTTATAAACACGAACTTGTTGTTGGTGTAGTAGTGGCTCCTGCTATCGATGAACTTTATTTTGCTAGTAAAGGTAACGGCAGCTATTTCCAAAAAGGAAATGATAAACCCGTTAGAATCCATGTTAATGATAAAGTTAGCGACTTAACTATGTTAATCAGCGTCTTCCATTTTAATGACGCGGAAAAAGAATATATTGAAAAGCACGCTGATAAAATCAAACATGTGGTAAGAAAAGGCAGTTCCTTAAAGCCTTGCGCGATAGCCCATGGCTTAGCGGAAATTACTTTAAGAAGAAGCCCTAACACCAAAGAATGGGATACAGCTGCTTGCCAAATTGTTGTTGAAGAAGCAGGTGGCTTATTTGTGGAACCAGACGGTACCCCGATTAGATATAACCGCGAAGATGTTTATAATCGTAAGGGTTATATAGTGGTGAATCGTAAAGAAAATCTATTCTAATTTATTTATAAAATAAAAGGACTCGAGTGAAATCGGGTCCATTTTTTGTTATTTGGCTGGGGTACTTGGGATCGAACCAAGGAATGTCGGAGTCAGAGGCCGATGCCTTACCGCTTGGCTATACCCCAATTATTCCGCAAGTCTTACTTCAACTACGCCTGGAACTTCTTCTTGAAGAATAACTTCCACAAGGTCTTTGATATCACTATAAGCGTAGGAGCAACCTTGACAGGCTCCAATCATTTTGACATAGACTATTCCATCGTTAAAGGAAACAAATTCGCAGTCTCCTCCATCTTTTCTTAAGAAATGTCTAATTTTATCTAATGTTGAAATAATTAATTTTTCTGTATCATCCATAACCTTATCATCTTTAATTTCTAATTTATATCCGTCATAAGCATCTTTAGCGTTATTTAAGAAGTGAGATGCTACATCTAGGAAGTTAAAGCCGTGCTTCTCTCCTTCTCCGCGGTAATGCTTTGTGACCGCTACATTATACCACTGAAGTGAGATATAAATCCTCCATAAATAAAATCTTTTTATTTGATCCTGGCTAGGATTATTTAAGAAATAGCTATCTAAAAGTTTTCTTCCTTCACTCACAAGGCCATTACCAAAACAGGCCACATCATAAATTGGGTCATTATTACCAACAAATTCAAAGTCAATGAAGTAATATTCGTCTTCTGGAGTTTGAATAATATTACTTCTTTGAGCGTCATTATGACATAGAGTTTTTCTTTGCATTTCTAGATATTCTTTATGAGCAAATAAGAAATCTCTTAATTCTTTATATAAAGGAGATACTTCACTTTGGAAAGATAAAGCTTCTTTTTCATAAGTTTCGGTAAATCTTATAAATGGAGCGTAGTCAGCTTTAGATAGCACTGGAGAAGAGTGGAGTTCTCTAAATAGCATAGCGACTTTTTCATAATCAAATTCACTTACTCTATCTAAAGATTGTCCTTCAATGTATTCGTTAATTTTGATTCCGTTTTCAGTATCAAAATAGACATTTTGACTGGTAATACCAATCGCGGATATAATCTTTTGATGTTCCTTTTCTAAAGGACGATCCACCATTTCATTAGCTTGTTCAGTAGATATGTATAATACGTATTTCTTATTATCTTTATTTTTAATGATATAGGAAATATTCATCATTCCACCCACTAAAGGAGAAACGATTTCGCTTCCTTTTCCAAGGACTTTTTCAATTAAAGATTTAATTTCTTCCTTTTCCATAGCAACTTATTATAGCACCCTTTTATTATTTTAATATACAATTATTAATTGTATGAAGTCACGTAAAATTCTCTTTTATATCTTCTTGATATTATCTATTGCTACGAATGTTTTAATTATTGTTGAATCTTCTATTGGCGGAAGTGGTAGTGCGTCTCAATCTGCTTCTTTAAGTGATTGGTTTATGAAAATATTAGAAGCAATCGGAATATCTATCACTGATGTGGAAACGTTTAGATATGTATTTAGGAAATTAATTGGTCACTTTTTATTATTTGGATTATCAGGATTATTTACAAGCTTATCGCTTGTATTTAGTGATTATTTAATGAACAAATTTAAATGGAAAAATATGTTATTTTGCTTAGGCTTAGGTGTAATTATCGCCATTATTAGTGAGTTAATACAAGCTTTTGTTCCAGGCCGATTTGGAACTTTCACTGATGTCTTCATCGACTTAGCGGGTTATATTGGTTTTGCTGGAATTGTTTATTTGATTTATTACTTAGTGAAAAGAAAATCCAAGAAAACACATGAAGCCGTTTAAAGAAGTAGAAGAGAAATTTAAAAATAGTCAAAACGAGTGGAAAACTCGTATTAGACAAGAACCTAGTAAAGCCAAAAGATTTTGGAAATGGGCTTGGTATTTATGTGCCTTTCCATTTATATGGATTTGGGTTAATATTAGAGATTGGCGAACCGCATTAATATTTATATTTGTCGCTTTAATTGTCTCAAGTGAAGTTTGGGTTCCTTATTTAATTGCCGTTATTTGTTGGGGCAATGAGGCAATAAGAATATCAATGTTATCAGTTGGTAGTGCGTGTTGGCTATTTTGGATAGGGCCAGGCACTCCGTTTCTTGTTATTTGTATTGGAATTACTATTGGAATAAAGGCTCTATTTAATAAAATTAAATATCGACATAAAAAAGTAAATTAAAACCCTGAATGGATCAGGGTTTTTTACAATTTTGGTGCCCGGGACCGGAATCGAACCGGTACGGTTTATACAACCGCAAGATTTTAAGTCTTGTGCGTCTACCTATTCCGCCACCTGGGCACTATTAATTGGTGACTCGCCGGAGATTCGAACTCCGGACCCCTTGATTAAAAGTCAAGTGCTCTACCGGCTGAGCTAGCGAGTCATCATTGGCTGGGGTGGGTGGGATCGAACCACCGAGATGACAGAGTCAAAGTCTGTTGCCTTACCTCTTGGCTACACCCCAACTTGTGGTGGAGGGGGGCAGATTCGAACCGCCGAACCCGAAGGAGCTGATTTACAGTCAGCCGCGTTTAGCCTCTTCGCTACCCCTCCATTTAATTGGTATAGCTTCGCGTTATTGGTGGATGCTGAGGGGCTCGAACCCCCGACCTCCGCCGTGTAAAGGCGATGCTCTCCCAGCTGAGCTAAGCATCCGCTTTTGCAGATACGCAAGCAATAATATACCATTATGCCCTAGTTAAATCAATAAAAAAATCGCCTTTTTGAGAAGCGACTTTTTGAGTATAAAAACTATTATAGTTTAGTAACCTTTTTTACCTAGTAAGTGGAACATGTTTTTCTTATAAATTTCCACGCCTGGTTGATTAAATGGGTTGATGTCTAATAAATAGGCACTCATCGCACAGGCTCTCATAAAGAAATAGAATAAATAGCCAAGAGTATAAGCATCTAGCCTATCGATAGTGATGATATTACAAGGCACCCCTCCATCTTCTTGATGAGCTTTTAAAGTTCCTTGGAAAGCATTTTGATTAACAAAAGATAATTTCTTTCCGGCTAAATAATTTAAACCATCAAGATCATCTTTATCGCTTGGAATCGTAACATCAAGTTCAGGAGTAACAATGTTAACGATGGTTTCAAATAGAAGTGGTGAACCGTCTTGAATAAATTGACCTAAAGAGTGTAAATCGGTAGAAAAAGTGGCACTAGTTGGTAATAAGCCTTTCTTTTCTTTGCCTTCACTTTCTCCAAAGAGTTGCTTAAGCCATTCAGATAACTGTGACATTTGTGGTTCATATGTGACAAACATTTCTACTGGTCGATTATGGCGGTACATATAATCTCTAGATACCGCATAACGGTAAGCAATATTATTTTTAAGGTCATCATTATCTAAATCATTTAAAGCATCTAAAGAACCTTGTAACATGGCTTTAACATCCACCCCAGCGACTGCAAGTGGGAATAAACCAACAGGAGTTAATACAGAATATCTACCACCAATATTTCCTGGTAAGACGTAGGTGGAGTAGCCTTCATTATTACATAATGTTTTTAAGGCACCTTTTTCTTTATCGGTAACAGCATAAATTGCTTTTTTCGCTTTTTCTTTACCAACTTTTTTCTCAAGTAAGTCTTTTAATAATCTAAAGGCAATTGAGGTTTCAGTGGTGGTACCACTTTTAGAAATAACATTAATAGCGAAGTTTTTATCTTTTAGATACTCTAAAACTTGATGGGTGTAGTTAGGAGAGAATGTTTGTCCCATAAAAATAATTTCTGGTTTATCGCTACTTTTTAATCCTTTAAGAGCATCTAAAGCGCATTTTGCTCCTAAATAACTTCCTCCGATGCCAGCGACTACTAATACATCAAAATGTTCTCTGACATATTTAGCGTCCTCTAATAGTCTAACTAATTCTTCTTTATCGTAATCTTTTGGCCAAGTGGTCCAACCTAAATAATCATTTCCTGGGCCAGAACGGTCATCAATCATTTTGTTGATACGTGTGACTTGACCTTGATATTTAGCAATTTCAGCTTCACTAATGACATTACTAACGTCAACTTTAATCATCTTTTTCTTCCTCTGCTTTCTTTAATGTTTCACTAATCCATTCTGGAAGTTTTTCTTCTAAGTCATGGAAGTCCGCCTCATCGAATTGCGCGAAGTGGTGGACTGATTCATCATGAGTGTTATATCTTTCTTCTTCTGGAATAGCTTTATATGACACTCTTAAAAATCCGTTTTGAGGATCAATAGAAAGTACTTTCACTTTTAGCTCGTCTCCAACAGTTCCGAATTTTTCAATGTCTCGAATATATTTATCGGAAAGTTCAGAGATATGTAATAAACCGTTTTGACCAGTTTCAAAAGTTAAAAATAAGGCATATGGTCTTACCTGGTTAACTTTACCGATTACAACATCTCCAACTTTGATTTCCATACATAATAATGTATCACTCTCATAGTTAAAAATGTATAAAAAAATAGACCAAATTAATTCGGTCTATTATTTTGATTTGATAATTATTTATTTGCTAGAGCGAGTTCTTTAGCTTCTAAATCCGCTCTTGTGGCGATGTCATCGATAATTAATTTGAAGACTTTTTCCATATCGGAGTCTTTCGAATAATCTGCTTTAACGACAAATTTACATCTTTGATCTTTTCTAATCTGAGCGACTTTTTCTTTATTGTCATCGGTATAAACACCAATGGAGTAGCCCTTGTTCTTATTAACTAGAGTCATGCAAGCGACATCGGTCATTCCATCTCCGATATAAGCAATATTGGTGTATGGAATTCTTAAGCCATCTCTATTTTTTTCATTAACGGCATTATCGTCTCTGACATCAGTAACTCCTTTAGCGATTCTAAAGAAGAATTGAGTTTTCTGGGTGTAGTTAATCGCAAGTTTTGGCCACACAGGCACACCATTTTCATAATAGAATTCACATCCATATACATTGGTGAAGCAGTCATAGATTGAGCACCCTTCTAAAATCTCTTTAGTTCCGCTTGAGACTAAATAGTGTTCAACCTTAACCCCTTTTTGCTTTCCGTATTCGTTAATTCTTGTGAACCAAGTTGAAACTCCTGGATGGTATTTAATCGATTTACCACATTCTCTTAAAACTTCACGGGTAAGTTTAATTCCTTTTTCTTTTGCTTTTGCAATCATCATATACATGTATGAAAGTATTCTTTCACATCCTGATTTTTCACTAAATTCACCGGTTGCACCCCAGAATTCTTCTGGAGTCATTCCCACCATCGGAATAAAGGAATAATTTTGCATATCAGTCGTGGACAATGTTTTATCAAAGTCATACATGATTCCTAATATTGGTTTGGCCATAATTTTACCTCGTTAGGTATATTATCACGAAAGATAATATAGGTCAAATCATCATTTTTTAACAGTATTACCCTACTAACACTGAAAAATAGTGGTAATTTTATAACGCTAATTAATTATTATTTCTTTTTGTTAAGTATATTGCTTGAGAGAAAATAAATTTTCTTTTACAATTATATCGCCTTGGAAAGGACAAATATTATGGAAAATAAAAAACCAGTCATTCTTTGCATCATGGATGGTTATGGAATTAGACATAACCCTGTTGGCAACGCCGTTTACGATGCCAAAAAGCCAAATCTAGATGCTTATTTTAAGAAATATTCTTATACAGAAATTAATGCTTCTGGAGAATATGTCGGACTTCCTGATGGACAAATGGGTAACTCAGAAGTCGGACACATGAATATGGGAGCAGGAAGAATTGTTTATCAATCTTTAACCCTTATCAATAAGTCGATTAAAGATGGCGACTTCTACAAAAACGAGAAATATTTAGCTGCCATAGAACACGCGAAAAAACATCACTCAAAGTTACACATCTTTGGTTTAGTTAGTGATGGTGGAGTTCACTCTCACATCAATCACATTTTAGCCATTATTGAACTCGCCGCTAAAAGTGGATTAGACGATGTCTATATGCATTGCTTTATGGATGGTAGAGATGTCGATCCGCAAGCTGGAGTTAAATACGTTGATATGATTCAAAAGAAGATGGATGAATTACATTTTGGTCATATTGCTGATATAGGCGGCAGATATTGGGGCATGGATAGAGATAAAAACATGGACCGTGTTGATGTTCATTACCGTTTAATGGTGGATCATGATGGCCCAAGTTTTGAAGATTATCATGACTTCTTCAAATATGAATATAACGAAGAATTACCAAAATTAGGTAAGGCTAGTAGTGATGAATTTTTAATTCCTCACTATAACGCTAAAGTTGATGGAAGAATCTCTGATAATGATGCGATTATTTTTATGAATTATCGTCCAGATAGAGCAATTCAAATCTCAACTTTATTTACTAATCCAGATTTCTATGAATATCCTATTAAAAAAGATGATGGTTCTTTAGCTTGGAAGCCATATAAACCTGCACATGCATTAAAAAATATTTTCTATGTTTGTACGATGAAATACGCTGATAGCGTTAAAGGTGTTATTGCTTTTGAACCTCAAAAACTTAATAACATCTTAGGCCAATATTTAGCTGATAAAGGTTTCACTCAATTAAGAATTGCGGAAACTGAGAAATACGCTCATGTCACTTTCTTCTTTGATGGGACGATGAACTTTGATGGAGTGGAACGTCCTGAACTTAAAGGATGTAGAAGAGTATTAATTAACTCTCCTAAAGTTCCTACTTATGATATGCAACCAGAAATGAGTGCACCATTAGTGCTTGAAGCTCTACTTAAAGAATTAAATAAACATGATTTAGATGTTGTCATCTTAAACTTCGCTAACTGTGATATGGTTGGTCATACTGCGGTTCATGATGCTTGTGTTAAAGCCGTTGAAACGGTTGACCACTGTGTTGGTGAAATCATTAAGTGGTGTGATGAAAATGGTGGAACTCTCTTAGTGACAGCAGACCATGGTAACGCTGAAGAAATCTTAGATGAAAATGGTAAACCAATGACTGCTCATACTACTAACTTAGTGCCATTCTGTATTAATAGAGTCGGTTTAAAACTTAGACAAAAAGAAGGCAAGTTAGCCGATATTGCTCCTACTATCTTAGAACTCTTAGGAGTGGAGAAGCCTAAAGAAATGACTGGTGAGTCATTAATTGAAAAATAAGGAGAAAATCCATGAAAGATAAAAACTTAAAATTTGAAGAATACCCTTTTAGGGTACCTACTGAAAAAAGAACCATTAATAAGATGGAATCTTTGATTAAGGATTTAGAGGAATGTGGCAGTGCGCTTACCGCGAAACTTGCTGTTAAACATTGGAATAAATACATGTCTGAACTTTCTACAGATGTTGGTGTTATTTCCGTGAAATATTCTTTAGATACAAGAAACAAAATCTATAAGAATGCTCAAGATAAAGTTGATGAGCTAAGTCCAGTATTTTCTAAATACTCCAATGAATTTGAAAAGATTCTTTTAAAAGCTAAATATCGTAAAGATTTAGAAAAGATTTATGGAAAATATCTTTTTAAGATCTATGAGAATAACCAAAAAGCGTTTGATCCAAAAATTATTCCTGATTTGATTGAAGAGAATAAATTAACTTCAAAATATGATGAAGTATTAGGAACTGCCCAAATCGAATTTAGAGGACAAGTTTATAACTTATCTCAACTTGGTAAATTTATGTCTGACAAAGATCGAGAAACTAGAAAAGAAGCTAGTATTGCGATGGACAAATGGATGGGTGAACACGAAAAAGAAATTGGTGATATCTATGATAAATTAGTCCATCTAAGAGACGGAATGGCCAAAAAACTTGGTTATAAGAACTTTATTGAACTTGGTTATATCCGTTTAGGTAGAACCGACTATAACGCGAAGATGGTAAAAGGCTATAGAGACCAAATTAGAGAAGAAGTGGTCCCTATCGCTCAAAAACTTTATAAAGCCCAAATGAAAGGATTAGGAATTAAAGACCCTCAAACATTTGACTATAATCTTAAATTCTTAAGCGGTAATCCAACTCCAGTTGGCGATTCTAAAGTCTTAGTGGGACACGCTAAAACGATGTATGAAAAAATGTCTAAGGAATCCGCTGACTTCATTCATTTAATGATAGACAATCATTTGATGGATTTAGATGCTAGAGCAGGTAAAGCTCCTGGAGGATATTGTACATATTTCTCAGAATATAAAACCCCGTTCATCTTCTCTAACTTCAACGGCACTGAAGGTGATGTGAATGTTCTTTGTCATGAAGGCGGTCACGCTTTCCAAGCTTACCTCAGTAGTGGAATTAAAATTCCAGAATATCAAAATCCTACTTTAGAGAGCTGTGAAATTCACTCCATGAGTATGGAATTCTTCACTTGGCCATATATGAACTTATTCTTTGGCAAAGACGCTGAAAAATATAAATATTCTCATTTATGTGATGCGATTGAATTCTTACCTTATGGAATTACCATTGATGAATTCCAACACTGGGTCTATGAGCATCCTAACGCTACTCACGAAGAAAGATGCGCTAAATATAAAGAAATTGAATCGATCAACCTTCCACATTCTAGATATGACTATTGTCCAACTATGAATAAAGGTACTAGATGGATGAGACAATCTCATGTCTTTGGAACCCCATTCTACTACATTGATTACACTCTTGCTCAAGTGGTGGCCTTCCAATTTTTAGCGGAAGATCTTAAAAACCATGAAAAAGCTTGGAAGAAATATGTCAAACTCTGTAAATTAGGTGGAACGCTTCCATTTACTGGTTTACTAGAAAAAGTACATTTAAGAAATCCATTTGAAGAAGGAAATGTGAAAAAGAATATTCACCCACTTCTCAAAGTTCTTAAAGAGTTTGATACTTCAAAGTTCTAGTATAAGAAAAGCGTAGGAATTGAGAGCCTACGCTTTTATTATATTGATTGAATCAAAGTTAATAAAAACGAGGATGTGTTTAGCCCATCCTCTTTTCAGCAAACGATTTTGTCACAACCCGACTTGCTTATATATGCTAATTGGCCTCACTCTTCCTTTACCATGACAATTGATAAAGGCCCCCAATTTTGTTCTTGCTTAAGTAATTATTCATCATTTTAACGATGAACAACTATTAATGTACGTAATTAGCAATAAGATTTCAATACATTTTTTTGTCAATCATCAGCATCCTTATATTTATATTAAATTAGTACAAAGTAATAAATTAATAGAAATATATAATATAAATATTAGGATGAAATTATTTTGTGTTTTTCTTTTTTGCGCTTTTCAACGGACACAAATATAAAAAACACGCCTTTCAAGACGTATTTTTTTGTTTTTATGGACCTTGTCCTATTTAACACATAGTGTTAATTTCTTGATGGTGCGCGGGATGAGAATCGAACTCACACATCTTGCGATATACGCCCCTCAAACGTACGCGTCTGCCAGTTCCGCCACCTGCGCATTTTCAAGTTGCTTGATTATTGTAAGAAAAATAATGATAAAAGACAAGTGATTTTTAGTCTTATATTTGTTAAAATATGTATCGCTATAAAGAAGGTATACAAAAATGAAAGAAATATTAGTGGAAACCAGTGCACGTCATATTCACGTCACTGAAGAACAATTTAAGATTTTATTTGGTGAAGATGCCAAACTCGAAGTCAGAGCACCTTTATCTCAACCAGGTCAATTCGTCTCTTTTTCTAGATTAGATATCGTTGGACCTAAAAAGACTATTCCTAATGTCTCCATCCTAGGACCATTTAGAAAAGCTGGACAAGTTGAAGTCTCTGCAACTGATGCTAGAACTTTAGGTGTTCCTGCAGTGGTTAGAGAATCTGGCGATTTAGCGGGTTCTCCTGCTATTAAATTAGTGGGCCCTGCTGGAGAAGTGGAATTATCTGAAGGCTGTATCGTTGCGAAAAGACATATTCATATGACTCCAAAAGATGCTGAAGAATTTGGTGTAAAAAACGGTGAAATTGTTAAAGTAGAAGTTAATAATCCAGGTAGAAGCCTAATCTTTGGCGATGTTGTGGTGAGAGTTAGAGAAGATTTTGCTCTAGCAATGCATATCGACACTGATGAAAGCAACGCAGCTGGTTGTGCTGGAACAGTCTATGGGAGAATTGTTAAATAATGGAAACTATCCATTACTATCCTAAAGGAACTTGCTCCATTGAGATGTTTATCGACCATGAAGATGGCATTATTAAACAGGTGAAGATTATTCGTGGATGTAGAGGTAACACTCAAGGTTTAGCGGCTCTACTTGTAGGTATGTCGTTAGAAGAAGCATATAAAAGACTTAACGGTATTCAATGTCGAAACGGCACCAGTTGTCCTGACCAATTAGCCCAAGCTATTAAACAATACTTGAATAAATAATAATATTTATATATCATATTAATGCTTATCTAGAATCGTGATAAAAAGGATGAAAAAACACGATAGCAACTCTCGGAAGAGTAAGTGCTCTCCTTAGCAAAGTCCCAGAACTTTGATCGATAAGTTGAGAAGAAAAATAACTTCTCCCAATTCTGGGGGGAAGTTTTATTTTTATAGAAGGTATATCATCATGAAAGAAAAAATCTTATTTACTTCAGAATCAGTTAGTGAAGGTCATCCAGATAAAGTGTGTGACCAAATTAGTGACGCAGTGTTAGATGCGTGTTTAAAAGTGGATCCAAATGCTCATGTGGCGTGTGAGACTTTTGCCACTACAAACTTTATCCTTGTAGGGGGAGAAATTACTTGTAAAGAAAAAGTAGATATTCCTCAAATTGTTAAAGATGTATTAAAGAAGATTGGTTATGATAAACCTGAATATGGATGTGATTATCATACGATTGAAATCGTTGATAAGACTAAGCAACAATCTCCTGATATTAATCAAGGAGTAAATCAAAAGAAACCTGAAGATTTAGGAGCGGGTGACCAAGGTTTGATGTTTGGCTACGCTACAAATGAGACTAGTGGGTATATGCCGCTTGCAATTTCTATTGCCCATAAACTTGTTAGGGATGCCTCTGAAAAACGTCGTAGAGGGCTATTTAAGGGTGCTAGACCTGATATGAAGAGTCAAGTGACTATCGACTACACCGATCCTAAACATATTCGTATTGATAATATGCTAATGTCCGTGCAACACGATGAAGATATTAATCTAGATGAATTTAAAGAATATATTCATAAAAATATTATGCAAGAAGTCGCTAAATCATTTGGTTTAAATACTGATTTTAAATATTTAATTAATCCAACTGGTAGATTTGTTTTAGGGGGGCCTGCTGGAGATACTGGCTTAACCGGTAGAAAGATTATTGTTGATACTTATGGTGGATCTGCTAATCACGGAGGAGGAGCTTTCTCAGGAAAAGACCCTTCAAAAGTTGATAGAAGTGGAGCGTATATGGCTCGATATATTGCTAAAAACTTAGTAGCAGCAGGAGTGGCGGATCGTTTAGAAGTGCAACTCTCTTATGCAATCGGAGTGAATTATCCATTAAGTATTGGAGTTAAAACTTTTAAAACTAGTAAATATTCAGATGAAAAAATTTTAGAAGTTATCCATAAATTATTTGATTGTCGTCCTGGCATGATAATTAAAAACTTCTCACTTAAAAAGCCAACATTTAAATATCAAGATATCTCGAATTATGGTCACTTTGGTCGCCCTGATGTTGATTTACCTTGGGAAAAGCTTGATAAAGTTGAAGATATTAAAAAACTTTTAAATTAGAATTAAGCAAAAAATATATCAATTACTCTATAAATAGAGGACTTTTTAGAGTTATAATAAAAATGTCTTAAAAATCCTATTTCAGTGATTTGGAAAGGAGATAAATATCATGAAATATGTAATTAGTGGCAAAAACATTCAAGTTACCGAAGGTATTTCGAATGCATTGCAAACAAAACTTGCCAAGATGGACAAGTACTTCCTTATTAACGACGAAGTCGAATGTCGTTGTGTTGTTTCCGCTCATAAAGAAGCGCAAAAAGTTGAAGTCACAATCTTTTTACCTTCTATGCCTTTAAGAGCAGAAGTTGAGCATCAAGATTTATACGCTGCTATCGACTTAGTAGTGGATAAGCTTGAAGGCCAAATGAGAAAAATTAAAACCAGAATGGATAGAAGTAATGGCCGTATTTCTTTAGGAAAAGCTATTAACTTTGAAGAAATCAAAGAAGAAAAGAAAGAAGATGAAGAAGATGTCGTTGTAAGAACTAAATCTTATTATCTTCAACCAATGTCTATTGAAGAGGCTATTATTAGAATGGAAGCCTTAGGACATGACTTCTTTGTGTATCTCGATGAAGAAGATGATCGTATCTCTACTGTTTATATTAGAAAAGATGGTGGATACGGAGTCATCCAAGCGGAGAATCCAATTAAGTAATTATTATCTAAGATAATAAAAAAGGTCTTAGCAACCGCTAAGGCCTTTTAGTTTGTCTTAATAATTAATAGGCCATTTGATAAATGCAATATTGAGTAACATATTCGTTACCAGAAAGATATGAGCCAATATCTATATAGATTAAACTTTCAGCATCGATATAGTAAGCAAAATAGCCTTCATCTCCATCTTCCCATTCACCTGCTTCCGGATCAGCATATTCTTCTACATAATCTGGTAAATAATCAATACCAGCAAGACATGCTTCTTCTAGATTAGAGACACCATCAAAAACAACACCGATGTATGCGTCTTGTCCGTCCCATGAAATCTGGCTTGTTGGCATCTCTAAAGCACTGCAGATATCTTTAGCGATATCTTCCACAGTTCTTTCATCTCCGCCTGGTACAATTGGTGAACTTCCGCCAGAGAAGGTACCTGTAGCAGTAACTTTTGAAATACGAATTTGTTTTCCGGAAGTGCTTCCTAATGTGAATGTGACAGAGGCAGCATTGCCAGTCCAAACACCAGTTTTCTCACTATAATCAGCTTCAAATGTTCCTGAATCTGGAGTAAATGCAAAATTGTCATCAATTCTTGTAAAAGTAAATTCAAGCTTGGTGAGGTTGTCAGCAGAGAACGTAATGGTGTTGCTAGGATATAATCTAATGCTAGCACCAGAACTATAATATTTTGGATCAAGGGATCCACTGTTCTTACTTGCATCAATGGTTAAGCCTGGAGCAAGTGATGTCGAAGAGATTACTTCAGCATCAGCCCATCCATAGTCAGCCATCTCAAAATCGTATGTTCCAGTAACTGGATCATCTCCAGGAGGAACAACTCCTCCTCCTTCAACATAAATTGCAATTTCATTACCGCATGGGTATTCTTCGGTAGCTTCATACCACTCGTAGTGTAATGTTAATTCGCCAGCTTCTGAGGATTTGGTGTAATTGACATTACCTTCTTGAGTTACTGCTGTCCAGCCAGTTCTAATAAGTCTATCGCCATAACCATCTAAGACATTGGTTTCAGAATCGTCTCCAATAAAATAACCGCTTTCTTGATCGCTCCATTCATGATATAAAGTTGCTTCGTCGAATTGCACATATGGTAATACTAAACCTAAATATTCTGTCATTTCTGCTTTGATTTCTTGAGACCATTCAACGCTTTGTGGCTGTTCGTCTTCACCACATCCAGTGGCAACAAGAGCAAATAATGCAGGGAGAATAAAAATTTTCTTCATAGAGTGTCCTCCTAAAATCTTTACTTATTTAGAATAATATTTATTTTGCTATCTAGCAATAATAAGTGGACAAATTCAAATTATTAATAAAACTTTTATGTAGTTTTATATAACTTGTGTATAATATTAGCAGTTTCAATATATTAGAAGTTAATTGTCCGCAGGTGAAGTTAAACTTCCCTAATGTATTGAAGGAGGCTAGTATTATGAAAAACATTAATCAATACAATTTCGATATTATTCACGTTGCCACACATTTAAGAGACACTCTTGAATATGTTTTACCACGCGAACACGAAGAAAAGGTCTATAACCAAAGAAAAGAAGTGTTAACTAAAGGCTTATCTAAAGAAACTCCTTTAGGAAAATTCTTAGAAGCTAACAAAGATAAGTTCACTGAATTATTAAAGAATTATGATGAACTTTTAGAAGAAGTTTATGGAGATAATTCCACAATTTTAGTGAAAACCGCTGAAGGCAAAATTAGAGTGGATCATTCTCAACATTTAAGAATTTATGAACTTGTTACTGCGATGATGGAACCAATTAGAGATATCATCTATTTCCATGTGAACTTAGCCAGAAAACAAAATGAAAATGAACCAATTATCGAAGAATTAATGCCTTATGATGATAGACAATATCGTTTATTTGCATATCTTTTGATGATGCAAGATTTCCAAAAATCATTCTTTGAATTCCAAAAAGTGATGGGAGAATCGGGTGGAAAACCAACTCCACAATCTAACTTTATCGTTCAAAATGAATTAACTAAGTATGCAAGAATGTTAAGAAATATCAGAGAACACACTAGATTTACCGATAATGAAACATTAGATGTTTTAGATAAATGTTTACAAGTCGTGGAAATGTCTGAAGGTAGAAGAGATAGAAGAGATAATAAAAACTTCCCAGATTTATTTAAAGAAGCATTAGATGGAGTGAATGCGAAATTCACATTAAATGGACCAAAATGGCAAGAGAAGTTTAATAAAGCTCTCCAAGAAATGCTTGCGGATATCCGTAATAGTTCTACCGCTAAAGCGTAATTATTAATTGGAGAATAAAATATGAAGAGAAAACTAAAACAACTTTCTATTTTTGAAATAATTGCCTATTCAGCCTTATTGTTATTAGGCTTATGGGGATTAGTTTACACTCTATTAGGCTTTGTTTGTGAATTCTTAAGCCCATATTCTGGACTTAGATACGCCAATTCATATGTTAGAAACGTATTTGGAACTAGCTTCCTTACATGTGGCTTAATTGTTCTTGGTGTTAGTGCTGTCGTTAGTGTGATTGTCTTATTAGTCAACGCGAAGAAAAGTGATCGTGACTTTGAAAAAGCTCAAAGAAGAGCGGCAAGACTTAAAAAGAAACCTGAAGCCGAAGTTATTGATGTTACTTCTTCTCCAGCTGAATAATTTCTAAATTATTAATTTACCAATAAGCTCTCAAAATTATTGAGGGCTTTTTTAGTGTCTAAAAGGCGATATAAGAAGTGTTTATAAAATCAGGTATCAAATCTCATTATTAAATATAAAGTCACTTAGAATTGAAATTCAATAGACTGCTTTTAATTTAAAATAAAGAAAAAACAAAATGAATATTTTGCTACTAGCAAATACTTATATAGATATTATAAGCAAAATAAAAGACCCGCCGAATGGCGAGTCTAGTATTGAATAATTAATTATTCACCAGTTTCAGGAGCTTCTGGATTAGCAGCAATCTCGTAAGCGCTTAATGCTGGATTGATCATTCCGTCTCCATCAATAAAGTAGTTGAAGTTAAGAGCCACTGTTTTTGAACCATCTCTACTAGTCCATGTATAAACGACGTAATAAACAGTATAAGTTTCTCCTTCAATTTCAACTTCTCTAGTTAAGAATTCGGTTTGTTCTGTAGAGAAATCTCTTAAACCAGACTGAATGGAGGACATGACTATGTTAACAATTAGTTGAGCATATTCTGATGGCCATCTATAAGCAGATAATACATATTGACCATCACCGAGATCGTGGATATCTTTAGATGCAAAACCAAGAGAAGAGCCAATAGCTGTATCAGCAACTAGTTTTTCTAAAACATCTAATGGTGTCCAAATCTTTTCGACTGGGTTACCAGCAATCTTGATGCTCACATTAACTTTTCCAGCGACTTCTGCGTCTTTAGAAACTTCTAAGTAAATGTATTGTCCGTTATTATCTTCGGTCCAACCATCAGTTAAGAAGTAATATTTGCAAGCCTTCACAACTTTTTCTTCTGCTTCTGGATCTTCATATTCAACTGAAGAAAGGTCTTGGTTGAAGAAGTAGTATCCGGAGTAGGAAATAGCGGAACTAATGTATGGAACAACTTGTTCAACGGTAGCTTCAGAATAGGAAGTTACAACATAATAAGTTGTATCTGTTTCTTCTGCTGGTGCAACGATAGATTCTGCAGGTAATTGTAATAAGAACGCAAGTGTTGTTGCTACGTCTTCATTTTCGAAGTCACCATTATCAGAAAAATATGAGTAGAATGAGAATTGTGCGGTATATGGATCTTTAGGATCAACAGACTCACTATGGTCTATAAGATCAACCAACATGTATGAATTTGGATACATGAGAGAGTAGTCTGTACCATCATAATAGCTAAGAACCCAACCTTGGCCAATTAATGTTCTAGCGTATTGTGCTAACTCGGCAGAAGTAACGCCATAAGCATAAGTGTCCAAGTATAACACTTCGAAGCCTTCAAAGAGTTCCATGATTTGTTGTTCATAGTAGTAGAATACACCTTCTGCTTGAGCTGTGAAATCTGGGACTGGTACTTCTTCCTCAGCATAATATTCGATACCGGATTTTGTTTCAACAGCTGGGAAAGAATCTTTCTTTAAGCTGGTAAATGAGATATCAATCTCATTAAGTGCGGAAGTATAACCATATTTGGCAGCCTCTTCTTCATCGAGATAAGCTACTTCAACTTTAACTGTGTTGTCACCAACTTGAGCTAAAGCGTAGTAGTTATAAGACTCATCTACGTAAATTTCAAAGCCAACTTGAGTTAATCTGGTAAGATAAGTAACACATTTATTACTTTCAACCTCACCAAACATGTAGAATTCTACTTCGGTAGATGTACCAAAACGGAAAATTTCACCTTTATCGATAGAGGCATATGGGAACACCATGCCAAACATTGATTGCATTTTAGTTTTAACATCGGCACTCCAATCACCAATTTCAGGTGATTCGTTATACATGAAGTTAACGTTGATTTCATTACCTGGGGTAACTCCTGATTGCGCATCATAATAGCTGAGCGCTACTTGAATGGTAGAAAGTTCGTTTTCCTTATAATAAGCACCTGAATCTTGGTCAAAAACAAACTTTGCTTCATCAACTAATTTTTGTCCATAAGCTTCAACTAAATTGGTTGCATTATCATCATATGCACTGAAATAACCACCAAATTCATCTGCTTCATATCCAATAACTGTTGATGCTTCGTCTAAGGCAAGAAATGGAAGAACTTCGCCTAATTTTTCAGACATAAAGCTCTTAACATCCTCAGACCAATCTCTCACTGTTGGAGCAGAGCCACATGATACAGCTAGCATAGCCGCTACAACAGGAACAATTAATGTCTTCTTTTTCATAAGTAGTTTTTCTCCTTTCATTAATTTTTAAGATTTGTTTATAAATATATTTATCTAAGAAAGTGATTGCAAGCATTTTTTAATAAAGATAGGTTACGCACGTGAGAAAATTGTCTCTTTTACATATCAATTAATTTTCAATATAATATATCCGTTATGGTTGTTGTAATAACTGGTGGAAGTAGTGGAATTGGATTAGAAACCACTAAAATATTTGCAGAAAATAAACAGGATACTGTTTATATTTTGAATAGAAGTGAAGTTAAGTTAGATAATGTTAATTGGATTAAATGTGACCTTACTAACTCGATAGATATTAGTAACGCAATCAATCAAATTGCATCAAAAGAAAAAAATCAAATAAATTTACTAATAAATAACGCCGGAATGGGTATCTCTGGAGCTATTGAGTATCATTCAGAAGCAGAAATTAGAAGAATAATTGATGTTAATTTAGTGGGTCTTGTTAATATAACTAGAGCGTGTTTACCGTTTATGAAGAAGGGTAGCAAGATTATTAATATCTCTAGTGTTGCAGGTCCTATTTCTATTCCATTTCAAACTATGTATTCCGTAACAAAAGCAGGTGTTTTAGCTTTCTCAAACGGATTAAGAAATGAACTTAGACCACTAGGTATAAAAGTTACTTCAGTGTTACCAGGAGACACTAAAACTGGTTTTACTGCTTCTAGAGAAAAAAGCGTTGATAATGGAAGATATGGAGATCATATTTCAAAATCAGTTTCTAAAATGGAAAAAGATGAATCTAATGGAGTTCCTGCTATTAAAGTTGCTAAAAAGATCTTTAAAATAAGCAAAAAGAAAAACCCAAATACTTATTACGTAGTGGGCTTATCTTATAGATTTTTAGTTTATCTTTCACGTATCTTACCAAAAAGACTTGTGAACTGGATTATATTTAAGGTCTACGGTTAATCCGCAAAATCGTAATCTAAGACAACAAAGAATTGATAATTTTTATGTAGTTCGCTTAGTTCCTTAACAAGCGAATTTTTAATTTCTTCTTGATTTGGTGCAGCATAATCAATAATTATGTCGAATGAAACAACATTAGTTTCAACGTCAACATAGAAACCGTGCACTTGTTTAATTGAAGGATAATTTTTAACTAAGCGATATAGGTCTTCTCTAATAGCTTTTACTTCTGGTACAGAAGAGTTTGTCGCGTAGATTCCTACTGTTAAAATTACTCCAAATTTTTCATAGGCCGCTAAAGAGATTTTTCTTGTTAAAGGATGTATTTCTTTCGCGGTTAAATCATCTCTAACTTCGATATGAATGGAGCCGATTGACCTATTTGGTCCATAGTCATTTAAGATTAAATCGTAGGAACCAATTACTTCTGGGAAGGAATTCACTAATTGTTTAATTCCTAGAGCAATTTCTCTTTCGGCACGTTTACCAACGATACTACTAATAGCATTAAGAAGAAACTCAATACCGCTTTTAATGATAAATAAGCCGATTAATATACCTAGATATCCTTCAATATGGACTCCAGCGTACATCGCTACTATCGCACCTACTAAAGTAGATGCTGATAATAAAGCATCAAATAAAGCATCAACACCAGAAGCTTTTAAAGCATCGCTTTTGGTCTTTTTGCCCATTACTCTAAAGAATAAACCAAGAGCAATTTTAAATAGAATAGCGACACTAATAACAATTAAACTGATATAGGAATAATTAGCTTTAGCGCCACTTATTAAAGAACTGATAGATTCATATATAGCAGTGCCACCAGCAATTAAAACGATAATGGCGACTATTAAACTAGTGACGTATTCTATACGTCCATGTCCATAAGGATGGTCTTTATCTGGCTTTTTAGTAGATAATTTAGTACCAATAACAGTAACAATGCTACTTAAAGCGTCAGTTAAGTTATTAATAGCATCTAAGATTATAGAAATAGATCCGGCAATAATACCAATCGTGGCTTTTGCGGCAACTAGTAAAACATTACCTAATATACCAATGATGCTTGTTCTAATGATTAGTTTTTCTCTATTCATCTTTAAAACCTTCTAAGACTTTATATAGTAAGCGATATAATTCCTTAGCCTCTTCTTGAGATAGTTTTACTTCTTTCGCAATTTGAGGTGGGATAGCATATGCTTCTTTTTTTAATTCTAGTCCTTTATTAGTTAAAGAGATAATTAATTCTCTATTATCACTGGGTAAAGCTTTTTTAGATATATATCCTTTTACTAATAATTTATTAAGTAAAGGAGTAAGAGTGCCGCTATCTAAATAGAGTCTTTCTCCTATTTCTTTTACGGATATATGGTCTTTTTCCCAAAGAACCATTAAAACTATATACTGTGTATATGTAATATCTAATTTATCTAAAAATGGTTTATATTTCCTAGTAATCTCTTTTCCAGAGGCATATAAAGGAAAACATAACTGATTAGATAATTTTAAAGTATCGTCAGGATTAAATTCCTTCATTATTTTGCTAAAGCTTCCTTAATTTGTTCTTCAAATTTAAATGGTTTTTCCGTTGGTTCAAATCTTCCTAATACTTCGCCTTCTCTAGAGATTAAGAATTTAGTAAAGTTCCATTTAACTTTCTTATATTTACCTTTTTCATTTTGAGAACATAAATAAGTAAATAATGGTTCAGCATTATCTCCTTTAACATCAATTTTTTTAAATCTTGGGAATTTAGTGTTGAATTTTAAAGAACAGATTTGATTGATTTCTTCATCACTATGTGGGGCTTGATGGAAGAATTGATTACATGGGAAATCTAAAACTTCAAAACCTTGTTCGTGATATTTCTCATATAAAGCTTCTAATTCTTCATATTGTGGGGTAAATCCACACTTGGTAGCGGTGTTGACAATTAATAGCACTTTTCCCTTATATTGGCTTAAGGAGACGTCTTCTCCTTTTTGACTTTTAACTACAAATTCGTGAACTGACATAAATTCATCCTCCTATTCACTAAATAAATTGTATACAATCTAATTTTTGTTGTAAAGTGTATTTTCTCTTTTCTTATATAATATTGGATATGTCGATTAAAAAATATTTAGCAAGTATTGAAGATTTATCAAATCAAAAAATTGTTCTGGTTGGTGGCACTTCTGGAATTGGTTTATCATTTTTAAAATTTTTAGTTAAAAAGAATGCATATGTCATTTTGCTTGCTAGAAATATCAAAAAAGCTGAAGCAATAGTGGACGAATTAAATTATCACAATATTGATATTATTGAATATGACCAATCTTCTTATAGCTCTATTAAAAAAGGGATAGACGCTCTTTTGGATAAATATCCAAGTGTGAATTCAATTGTGTTAAACGCTGGAGTAATTAGTAGAATTAAAGATTTAATGGAAGGCCATCCTTATAGCATTGGAGTTAATTATTATGGAGTTAGATATTTTATTGAATATATTGCTCCTAAATTAACTTCTAGAACAAAAATTATTGTTCAAGGTTCTTTAGTAGCGGGCTTTCACCTAAATAAAAAGACCGATATCAACAGCAACAACTTCAAAACATTTAAAGAATATAACATTTCTAAAATGTGTGTTGAGGCCTATACATATAAATTAATGAAAGACAAACCATACCCAAATCTAGATTTTGTTTTAACTGAACCTGGAATTACCTCTACTAGTATCACTAGAGACTTAGATTCATTTTTAAAACATGTGGGTAAGGTCTTTGTTTCTACATTTTTCCATAGTGTGAATAAGGCTTCTTTAACTTTATTAGAAGCAGTCACAAGTAGGGCGAGTCACGGTAGTTATATTGTTCCTAGAGGATTATTTACAATCTCAGGATATCCTAAATATAAGAAATTCCCTAAAAAACGCATTAGAGAGTTTTTGATTAAATAAATTGATAAAATCATTTCTTTTTATAAATAAAATCGTATAATGTATGTCTTATGAATAAACGTCGATTTTTTAATACGAGAATGATCGCCACTACAGGAGTATTGACCGCAATTGAAATTGTTCTTCAAGTGATTGGCAATTATGTTGTTCCAGGCGGCTTTACTTCTTTAAATTTTAGTTTAATTATTATCACTCTTGGAGCGATGTTATATGGACCAGTAGTGGGTGGTTTTTTAGGATTTGTTTCTGGAACAATGACTATCTTAGCTCCTTCCACATTATCTTATTTTTATTCTGTTAGTCCTTTTGGAACAATACTTACTTGTCTTTTAAAGACAACTTTAGCGGGTGTTGTAGCGGGATTAATCATGATGTTATTTAAAAAATATAATAAAAGGACTACAGGCAGCATTATTGCTTCGATTTTAGTTCCAATAGTGAATACTGGAATATTTGCCATATTCTGCTTAGTGTTTTTTATGGGGAGATTAAGCGAGATTAATCCAAATAATATCGCTAGTGCGTTATTCTTAGGAATGATTGGGGTGAACTTCATCTTTGAAATATTAACCACGGCGATAGTTTCTCCAAGTTTATTAAGAATAATGGATCAAGTATCCACAAAAAAAGAAGAGTAAAAAAGCATCGAGGAATCTTAGAAAACTTGATGTTTTTTATTTCGTTTAAACAAAATAACTCTTTTATTTATGCTTAATAAGTCTATATAATAGACAAGCGTTTATTTAGGAAACGCATATTAATGATTGAGATTGTTGAAGCTAAAAATAAAAAACAAATGAAGCTATTTGCGACTTTCCCTGTAAAGTTATATAGCAAATGCAAATATTACGTTCCTAGTATTGTCGAAGACGAAATGGTTATTCAAGATGAAACCAAGAACTTTTCTAAGGGCACTAGTGACTGTAAATGCTTTTTAGCGTATAAAGACGGTAAGTTAGTGGGTAGAATATGCGGCATTATCAATCATGAATCAAACAAGAAATTTAATGAGAAATGCATTAGATTTAATCGTATTGATTTTATTAATGATGTTGAAGTCGCCAAAGCGTTAATAAAAGCAGTGATGGATTATGGAAGAGAAAATGGATTAGACACAATCCATGGACCTTGGGGATTTAATGACACAGATCGAGAAGGAATGTTAACCGAAGGATTTGATAAAATTTCAAATTACGCAACCAATTATTCTTATCCTTATTACATAAAGATTATGGAATCCCTTGGATTTGAAAAAGAAAGTGAATGGGTTGAATTCCAATTCGATATTAAACATACTGACCCAAGATTCCATGAAGTCGCAGAGCAATTACGTAGTCAAGGATATCGTGATTTATGCGATACGCTTCCTGTTAAAAAGATTATTAAAGAGTATGGAGATAAATTCTTTGAATGTTATAACAGAAGTTATGCGGCTTTAGATAATTTTGTTCCTGTAGAAGGAGAATCTAAAAAAGCAACCTTAAAACAATTTGGCACTATTTTAAATAGGAACTATTTCTCTGTCATTGTTGATAAATACGATAATGTTGTGGCCTTTGGAGTGGGTTTACCATTTATTGGTAAAGTCTTAAGAAACGCCAAAGGAAGAATGTTTAGAGCGGCTATACCTCTACTTTTAACTATTAAAAATCCGAAAGCGGTGGAATTAGCCTTAATTGGAGTGGATCCTTTATATCGTAATTATGGTGTCCATGCTTTAGTAGTGGACCGTTTTATTAATTCGTTTAAGAAACATCATATCACCGAAATTTTTATGGATCCGGTTTTGACCACGAATAGTAAAATGCTTCAAACCTGGAAAGGAATGGAGAAAACTGTCCGTCAAAGAAGACAAACATTTAAAAGACCAATTGGAGAGTTGTAAAAAAACCGCCTATGCGGTTTCTTTTATTTATCGAAGAATTTTAATAACTCTTCGTAGACTTTTTGATTCTCTTTTTCATTTAGAATCTCGTGTCTCATGTTATCTAAGGTAACAGCTTCAACATTTTTATAGCCTACTTTTTCTAATAAGGCTTTAGAGGATTCTCTACCTTTATCAAATCCAGTACAAGGATCATCTTTACCAGCAATTAATAAAATTGGAGTATCTTCTTTTACTGATTGATATTTTTTAGCTTTACCCATTTTTGCTAGTAAGCACATTAAGGCATCAAAACTACCAAGAGTGAACTCCACTCCACAAAGTGGGTCAGCAATATATTTATCAACATTTTCTTTGTTATAGCTAAGCCAATCTAATGGGGTTCTTGGATTTTCAATAGTTTTATTAAACGCTCCAACAGCGAGCCCGTTAATTAATTTAGAGTGACCTTTTGGACCTTTAAATAATTTAATGCATTTTGTTAAGGCTTTTCCAACTCCTGCAATTGGATTTGGATTAACATATCCACTTAATGCAATTTTAGAATATTTAGAGCCATCGCTTTGCATTAAAACTCTAGAGATAATTGTGCCCATAGAGTGACCAAATAAATATAGAGGTAAGTCCTTATCATATGTTCTTTTGATATATTTTCTAATTTCTTTTTGGTCGGCAATGATTAATTTATCGCCTTTTTTATTGGAGATATGAGAAAGAAGTGGAGCGGATTTGCCGTGTCCTCTTAAGTCAGAAGTGACACAAGTATAACCTTTAGAACATAGATATTCTGCAAATGCATCGTATCTTTCTTTATATTCTTCCATTCCGTGGATAAATTGAATAACCGCTTTTGGGTTTTTAGCTTCAAAGACCGCTAAAGATAATTCATAACCATCAACACTTTTTAGTGTTAGTTCAACTTTTGACATAATAAGTACCTCGCTTAAATATTATAGAGCAATTAGAGATAAGTATTTTTGATTTTTTAATTTTTTTCACAAGGATTGCGTTTTTTCGAGTCTGTATATAGTGAGGAGAATTTATGAAGAATAAAAACAAAAACGCAATTGCACGTAAAAAGAAGGAATTTAGGTTCCACAAAATTGAAATGATCTCAAATAATAAAAAGATTTCTTTTGGATGGCATCCTGCTTATGTGTTTTTAGAAAAAGGAAATATCTATATTTATGTTTCAGTGACACATTCAAATTCAATTAAAAATGGACTAGTTGTCAAATTAAAAAAGAATCCTAATCCAAAAGACATCAGAGATTCATACTATGTATGCGAGATTAAAGAAGATACTAAGGATAGATTTAGAAGGCGTCGAGAAGGATGGCTGATGGACGAGGAAGATGATGACGCTATTAGAAAACTATATCAAAAATTAAAAAAAGATGATTCTGCCGATCGAACATAATTCGACTTGTTAGCACCGGAGAACTAGCTCCTACAAATCATCTAGTTATATTTAAAGCCCCAAGATTTATTAAGTCAATAATTAATTGTATTAATTGCAGTTTTTTTCGCTTACACGCATAATATATGTGTTATGAAAATGAATAAGTGTTTTGAAACATTTCCTAAAAGAAATGAAGTGAAAGAGTTTTTAAAAGAACTCAAATCCTATATGTACCCTAATTATTTTGAGGATGCTGGAGATAATATATCTTCTTTTAAAAAGAAGAAATTAGAAATTATTAAAAAAATATATCTAAAATCAATTTGTAAAACTACTTGGGATAAGTTTGCCTTAGTAATTGATGATATTAAAGCTAAATTAGATAAAGATTTAGATTTCTTCTATGAAGGAGATCCTGCTGCCGATAGTAAAGATGAAATCATTATGGCTTATCCTGGATTTATGGCCATTGCTTATTACCGCATTGCTCATGAACTATATAAATTAGGAGTGTGTTATGTTCCTAGAATCATTACTGAGATTGCTCACTCTAAAACTGGTATAGATATTCATCCAGCTTGTAAGATTGGTTGTCCATTCTTTATTGACCATGGCACTGGCATTGTTATTGGTGAAACAAGTGAAATCGGTAACTATGTGAAGATGTATCACGGGGTCACTTTAGGCGCTCTTTCTTTAGAGGGTGGCCATGCTTTACATGGAGTAAAAAGACATCCAACTATTAAAGATTATGTTACTATCTATTCAGGAGCCTCTATTTTAGGTGGAGAAACAGTAATTGAAGAAAGAGCAGTTATTGGCTCTAATGTCTTTATTGTTAACTCGGTAGTTAAAGACACAAAAGTTATATATTCAGAAAATAATATAAAAATTAAATAATTTATTATTTAGAGGTATCGTCATGAAAAAAAGTCTACTGTTAACAGTTCTTGCATTAGGACTAGTTTTACCTAGTTGTGGAGAAGATACCCCACCTAGTCATAATTTAGACCATCTATCTTTATCAGGAGATTATCAAACTGAGTTTGTTGTTGGCACTGAATTTACTTATGACGGTTTAGTTGTTAACGCAGTATATAGCGATAATGTTTCTGTTCCTGTTAGTGATTATCGAGTAACTTCTCCTAATATGGAAGTACTTGGCTATCAAGATGTTACTGTTCAATATCTTTCATTATCTACGAGTTATAAAATTAACATTATTGAAGCGAGTTTAACGGGTATTTCTTTAAGTGGAACTTATCTAACTACTTTTACTGTCGGTGATGTTTTTTCTTATACTGGTTTAGTGGTAACCGCTACATATAATAACGGTAGAACATCTACTGTTACTGATTATCAAATTTCTTCTCCGGATATGACTATTTTAGGAGAACAAAAAGTGACTGTTACTTATGGAGATTTTACTGCTTCTTATAACATTAATATTGAGGATGTTAAAAGCATATTTCCTTTATCAAGTGTAGTGTCTTTCTTATCTAGTAGAGGAATAGATGATCCTACTATTTACTTAAAAAGTAAAATTTTAGAAATTGAAAATGTTTCTTCTTATCAAATAGTGGAAGATGATGACCGTCCATATTTTGAAGTTATCTTTGATATGGAACAGTCTTATCTAGATGATATTTATAGTGAATTATCTTCAGCAGGCTGGGAAAATTATGATGGACAAATTTTAATAGACTCAGGACACAATATTGGAGTGTGCTTCTATTATAAAAACGATGAATGTCATATTGAGTTTTACGCTTATAGTGATTTAGTAGATGTTCCACCTGAAGAAGATTCTGAAGAAGGAGAAGATAAAGAACTTAATTTCCCTCTTCAAAATGATGGATATATCACTAAAGATACTGATTTAGATAATAAGAGTTATTCATTTAATCAAGACTTCACTTTCTCTTTTGCTGAAAATGGTGGTACTACTCCAAGATCTAAAAAGTCTAATTTTGTTGCGTTATACACAAATAATTCATTAACTATTTCCTCTAAATATAAAATCAAGAAAGTTGAATTCACTAACCAAGATACTTCTAATAATGGTGATTTAACTGTTGGTGAAGTGAAATTAGCTAAAACTACTAGTTTAACTACTTGGACTGGTGAGGCTAAATCCATTACATTTACCGCATTAGCCCAATATCGATTTAATAACGTTAAGATATATTATTTCGAACATACCGAACCTGTGATTGAAGGCTTAAAAACTATTAAAGAAGTTTTAGATTTCGCTAAAGATATTGAATATACTCCTACTAATGGATGGTATTTAACTAATAATACAGTCACGGTGAAAGTGAAGGCTATTGATGCCATTGATAGTGTCACCACTAGTGGATTAGACGCTAACGCTCGAGGAAAAGTATTATGTGTTGATGAAACTGGATATATTGTTATTTCTAGTGGAGTCAGTAAATCTAATCCAATTGATTTCTACCAAAGAGTCAAAGATTATATCAAAGCGGGAACAACAACTTATGTTGTAACTGGAAAAATTGCTTTCTTTAATGATGCTGTCGAAATTAAAGTCGACTCTTATCAATATGATCCTGATTTAGTTATTAATTACGATTTAGAAGATTTCTCTACTAGTGGAATTACTACTAGTGAACTACTTATGAATCACTGTAAAGCGATTAAAACCAATAAAGATGGTTATGGAGTAGGTAAGATTATTAAGATGACTTCACTTACTTATTTCAATAAGTATAATGACGCTGGAAGTTATTATTTCTTAGATCAAGATGGAAAATTAGTTCCTATATATTCCTTGCTTGATAAAGATAGAAGTAGTCTTGAAGTTGGTAAAGTCTATGACATTATTGGCTTTGAATCTATTTATAAAGGTAGACCATCTTTAAGAATCTTAGAAGTTAGTCTTAATTTAAATAGTGAGCCTGCTAGTTTTGATTTTGCTAATGCAGTTAGTAGAGATAACACTAAATACTTCTATAACATTAATAGTGAGAATTCTAACTACCAAGAAGAATTCTATAATAGCGTTACTACAATTTATAAAATGGATGTTTTTGTTTCTAGTTACGCTTACGATAAATTCACCTTTAATAATAGCTATTATGAATATAATAAATCATTCACAACTGGTAATAGTCAAGTAGCAGCGGCGCAACATTATTCATTAGGCGTCTTTAATGAAGACCTTGAATATAAACAATTATTTACTGATTTTGATTTAGCTAATGCAAAATCCAAAGAAGAAGCAGATAGTTTACAGTTAACTTTATATTTCACATTAGCCTTTTTAGATACAGTTGACGGAAGAAAAATGTGGAGAGTGAATGTCTTTGAAGACTTGGTGTTTGGACTAGATTACTACGAATCAGAAACTCAAAATATTGATTTTACTTCTATGACCCCAAGTCATGATAGTGATAAGCAGTGGTATCAAGAAGGTGACTTAAAAGTCACAAACTCTTCAACCGAGTTAAATAAATATTCTTATTCAGTTTATTATCTTAAGGTAGTGGATGGTACTTCATTAAATATCGAATTTAATAAACCAATTATAGCCTTTACTATTTATCATAAAACTTACTCTTATATTGCTGGAGTGGGAGAATTAGCAATTACAAGCTATCGTCAATTTAAAGACCATACAGTGTTCTTACTTTCTGAACCAACTACAAATATTTATATTGATGATTTTGCTATTGGGGCGAGTAGAAATAATGCCTATTTAGGTATTGATAGTATCATGGTTAATTATTAGAGGTATATTTATGGGACTTCGTTCAATTAAAGAAATATTTATTACAGGTCATGGACCAAGTAGTAGCCACACTATGGGGCCATATTTTGCTTCACAATATATTTTAGAAAAATATAAAGATATCGAACATATTGAAGTTACTTTATATGGTTCATTAGCCTTAACGGGAAAAGGGCATTTAACTGACTTTATTATCGATAAAGCCCTTAAAAGTGTTCCTCATGAAATAAAATTTAATAAAAAAACTAAGACTAGACACCCAAACACAATGAATTTTAAAGTCACCACTAAAGAAAAGACATTTAGCGAGAATGTGATTTCTATTGGTGGAGGCAGTATTGTTACTGTTGATAATATCAATGAGATTGGTTCTAAGAATATCTATCCTCATACTCATATGAGTGAGATTATGAAATATTGTCTTTCTAAAGACATATCTTTTTATGATTATATTGTAGAGCACGAAGGAAAAGGCATTTTTAATTATTTTAAAGATGTTCTTCATGTGATGGATGAAGCATATGATAGAGGCTTAAAAGCGGAAGGATATCTACCAGGAAAATTACACGTCAAAAGAAAAGCTAAAGCCATGTATGAGGCTATGGAAGATACAACCTTAGGCTTAAATGATGTAGCGATGAATGTCGCAATCGCCTCTTTTGCGGTTGCAGAAGAAAATGCCTCTGGAGGAATTATCGTGACCGCCCCAACGTGCGGTAGTGCTGGAGTACTTCCTGGATGTATTAAATATTTAAGAATGAAACACGTTACTGATGATAATATCATCAAAGGTTTAGCAGTAGCGGGTTTATTTGGTATTGTCTGTAAGATGAATGCTTCTGTTAGTGGAGCGGAATGTGGCTGCCAAGCGGAAATTGGGGTTGCTTGCTCAATGGGAGCGGCGATGATCGCATTTTGCTTTGGTAAACAAATAGAGGACATTGTTCAGGCTGCAGAAATTGCTTTAGAGCATTCTTTAGGTTTAACTTGCGATCCAGTAGATGGATATGTACAGATTCCTTGTATTGAACGATGTGCAATTTACGCGATTAAGGCTATTAACGCGGTTAAACTCGCGATTGTTATTCCTAATGATGATATTCATGTTAGTTATGATGATTCTATTAAAACCATGTATCAAACTGGATTAGACATGAATAAAAAATATAAAGAAACATCATTAGGTGGACTTGCAGAAATAATTAAGTGATTATTCAGTAATCATTTAAATGTATTTTTTCTTAAAAATAAATTTTTAAGAAATGGAATTGAGGAGTTGGATATTCTATGAAGAAAAAACTGTTAATGATTTTATTTTCTACTTTGTCGATGGCTTCAATAACTTGCCTTGTTTGTCTAAATGCAAAAAATACCGAATCAGATAATGCATTTTTTTATAAGCATAATTCTGCTTTGACTTCTATTAACAATAACAACATAGGCTATCAGGCTATCGTCAATAGCGATAATTTAATCAATACCACGATTGAAAATGCTAGTTTAGTAGATAGTGCAATACGTTCTAAATATAACGATTATATTGCTTGGTCAAATGATGAAGATTCACCAATTAGAGGAATATCTTCAATTTCTTTGTCCTATTTAGGTGACTATCAAACTGGATCGTTTTATTTTTACTTTTCTTATAATTACCTAACATTAGATAATATCTTAAGTGGAAAATATGTTGATTTAGAATTTGTTCAATTAAATCCTACTTCCGATATCTCGAATATATTAACTTTTGATGTGAATAAATTAGATCATCGTTATTTTTTAATGATCCATTTTGTTGCAGATGAACCTTTATACTTTGATGGTTTATCAATCGAAACGCCATGTGGTGAGGAACCAAGTGAAAAATCTATAGGAGAAATTACAGAGTATAAATCTGATTTGCAAGAGGCTCTACCAAGCCATGTTCCATTTATCGGCAATGGTTCATATATAGAAATTGAAAGCACAGAAACTGAAAGTGCTAGAGCGATTAAGTGTGTTCAAAGCGGAAGTGTTTATTCAACGTTTGTAAATTCCTTGATTAATCAGGGATATATTCATTCGTTTAATGACGCTAATAAACATTATTATCAAAAACAAATAACTAATGACTCATATTATACGGTGATTTTAGAAGATAATACCCCTGAGAGTACTTCGTATTTAGAGATTAAAACTATTGTTTTTGCTGGTGAGATGCAGTGGTTAGGCGCAGAATATGCCTCCGGATGCTTTAGCTACGCTGATAATGTTGATGACCGAATTGAAATAATGGGAAAACTCGAAAAAAATGCAATGGAGAATTTTTTGACCGGTATTCCGCTTTTTGAGAATTCAAAATATGTATCTTTTTCATCTAGAGTATCTTTAGCAACTGAGAACTATATATCAGGATATGGATGGGGATTGCTCGAAGAATGCGAACTAAATGGAGTTTTACCAAGTGTCTCAGAATATAAAAACTATTTACAACTAGCGCTTGAGGATAATCCATATTCATTAAATCCTTGGAATTCTTTTTCTAACATAGTACAAGATTTATATAAATATATTTCATCTCCTTTATGGGGCAAAAGAATTGATGAAAAAAATTTTAAATTATACCCTGTGTTAGCAAAAGATACGGTTAATGGAGAACCTTTTAACTTGCCTATTCATGTTGGCTCGGATAATGAGTCTAATTTATATAACACTTGGAAAGTCTATGTTAAAGTTGGTTCTGAAGAGGGGATTAGATATCGTACTGCTTCAAGTAAAATGTCTAGTTATAATAATCGATACATAGAACTAGATGATTACGAATTTGTATATCAAATGCTTCTCACTGAAAGCGCAAATTTAGTTAAAGGTGCTGAACTTGCTGGAGATGTTTTATTCGGAATTAAAGGAGCTTCTGATTTTTATAAAAGAAGTAAAAACATTACTGATAATGACGCTCTAGATAATTTATGGAATAACATGAAAAATAATGGAGAACTAGGGATTAATTCTGGAGTAGATGAAAATGGCTCTTTTATACAATTTGAATTTATTAACGCCATTGATGAGTTTTATGCACTAAATACTCTTTCTAAAAATATTTATTCTCCAGTTCCAAAAGAATTTATTAAAGCTCTTGGGGATGGTGATTATGTTTCTGGTAGCCAAAAATACGGATTATCTTCATACAACACTTCAATTATCGATTCTACTTTATGTGTTGGGCCATATTTATTAGAAAGATGGGATGATAATTCAAGAATTGTATTATCTTTAAATGATCAGTGGTACGAAGTAAGTAATCCAAATAGATATAAAATTCCTGGTGTGGTTTTTAATGTTTACAGTCAATCGGCTCAACACTCAACTTACATATGGAATCTTTTCAAACAAGGGAAATTAGACTACGCTGTTGTACCTTCAAGCGTGATTAAAACAGGCCCTTTAGATAATTATTATCGTGAACCAGGAAATTCGGTTTTTAAATTAAATGTTAATTCATGTACCCAAGAAAGATGGGATGAATTATTCTGGTCTAGTAAATATCCAGATGTTCAAAAACCAGCATCTAGATATAAAGTTAAACCATGGATGAGTAACAAAAACTTCTTAAAAGGTTTATTCTGGTCCATTGATAGAGAAGGCTTTGCATCTCAACGTGGAGTTACTCCTTCAATAAATTATTTCTCTGATAATTATTTATGTGACCCTCTTTTAGGACGCTCATATAACTCCACTCAAGCTCATCGCGAAGCAATTCAAAGCATAGTTGGTGATAATCAATATGGTTATGATTTACATAAAGCTGAACTATATTTCAAAAATGCTGTTGAGGAACTTCTAAAATACGGTTTAATTTCAAAAGGAACAAAAGACAGTCCATACAATATTTCGATTAATATTTGGTGGATGTACCCTAGTGATATTCAAGAGTATGGAAACGCTATTGCTAAATACTTTGAAGACGCCTTTAACAGTGAATTTGTTTCTAATGGCACAATTAAACTTAGGGTTAATCAGTCTGCTGTTAGCCAATGGGATAAAATATATACCGAGCATATCCAGTGTGGTAGTTTTGATCTTGCTTTTGGTAGTTTAACTGGTGATGAAAATAATCCGCTTCTTTTTATGGAGACGATTAAAAGCGATAATTCTTCTGGCCTCACCTTAAATTGGGGCGCTGATACAAGCATAGTTGATCCGTATAATCCAATAGAATTCGATGGTAAATTATGGTCATTTGATGCTTTATGGAAAACGGGCTTTGGATATAGTTTAGTCAAAAATTCTGTTGCTATCGAACCAGTAAAAAATAATTACATAAGTACAGTTTCAACAGATTCTTTATTTAATGGTGATTCCTTATCCATCGCATTTGAATTTGCAAACATAAATCAAAAAATTAAATTTGAAATTGATAGTGTGAATATTCATATTCAAAATTATGGCGTTGTTTCTATGGATGTAGAAGATGTAGAAATAATTGATGGAATAATTAACGTTAATATTTCTCCTGGTTTAGGTTATGAAATAAATAACTTAATTGTTGACTCTTGTAATTTATATGAACAAGCCGATAAGACCTCGGATCCCAAGCAACGATATGCTATATTACATCCTTTTACCATGAGCAATTATAACAAGTATTGGTACTTCGAAGTGGCATATTCGGTAAGTATGGATGACAAAATTTTATTTAAAAACAATTCATATATTTTTAGAAATTCTGAAGATTATGAGTCCAACTTTAACTATTGATTAGTGGAAATTATCAAATAATTTTACAAAATTAAAATAATTTTGCTATTATATAGAGCACACTACAAAGGAGAAAGAGTTATGTATCGAGAAAATTCATGGAAAAAATATAACGATAAACAAGAAAAAGAAGTTTTTAAATTTGCTGAAGGCTATAAAGATTTCTTATCCACAAGTAAAACAGAACGTTTAGCGGTTAAAGAAGCTGTTAGTAGATTAGAAAAAGCTGGCTATAAAAACGCTATAGAATTAAAATCAGTGAAACCAGGAGATAAGATTTATTTTCTAAATAAAAATAAGAATGTCTGCGCTTTTATAGTTGGTAGTAGACCTCTTAAAGAAGGCTTAAGAATTTTAGGAGCCCATATTGATTCCCCAAGAATGGATTTAAAAGAACATCCATTATATGAGAAAAACGAATTCGCTTTAGCGGATACCCACTATTACGGAGGAATAAAAAAATATCAATGGGTGACTATTCCTCTAGCATTACATGGAGTGGTTTGTAAAAAAGATGGTTCAGTCGTTGATATCCATATTGGTGAAGATGAATCTGATCCAGTTGTTGGTATTTCTGATTTGTTAATTCATTTAAGTGCTGACCAACTTCAAAAACCAGGCGCTAAAGTTATTGAAGGTGAAGCTTTAGACTTAACTATTGGTAATAAGCCACTTAAAGGCGATGAGAAAAACGCGGTTAAGGCTAATGTCTTAAAGATTTTAAAAGAAAAATATGACATTGAAGAAGAAGACTTCATCTCTGCGGAAATTGAAGTTGTTCCAGCTGGAAAAGCTAGAGATTATGGCCTAGATAGATCTATGGTGGCTGGATATGGTCACGATGATAGATGCTGTGCTTATACTTCTTTAATGGCGTTAATTGACACTAAAAGTGTCGAATATACAGCTTGCTGTATTTTAGTTGATAAAGAAGAAATCGGTAGTGTTGGTGCTACTGGTGCTCAATCCCGTTTCTTTGAAAACGCAGTTACTAAATTATTAGAACTCTCTGGAGAAAAAGATCCTTTATGGGCTGCTAGAATGGTCTTTGAAAATTCTAAGATGCTTTCTAGCGATGTCTCTGCGGGATTTGATCCTTTATTCCCAAGTGTTTCTGATCCAAATAACGCTGCTTATTTATCTTATGGCTTAGTATTTAATAAATATACTGGTGCTAGAGGTAAATCAGGAAGTAATGACGCTAACCCAGAATATTATGCTTGGATTAGACGCGTTATGGATGATGCTGGTGTGAACTGGCATAATGCTGAACTTGGAAAAGTTGACCAAGGTGGTGGAGGCACAATCGCCTACATCTTAGGCAATTACAACATGAATGTTATTGATGCTGGCATCCCAGTTTTAAATATGCACGCTCCTCAAGAAATCGTTTCTAAAGCTGACTTATTTGAAGCTTATAACGGATATAAAGCATTCTTGGGGGCTAAATAATGGAAGAAGCAGTAAAAGACAATTCCTTAAAAGCTAGATGGGCTAGATTTCATAGCAAATTAAAACATACATTTACAGAAACAAAATTTGGCAAAGTTTGGATTAAATATCGATTACAATATTTAGCCTACACTTTAGTTATGGAAGCGGTGATGGCAGGCTTATATTTCATCGCCACTCGCATTCCTACCCAAGTAGTGACATTTGATACAACTATCATTGATGATAAGATCCCATTTATCTCATATTTCTATTTCTTCTACCTGTTCTATTATGTGGTTCCAGAATTAGCGTTATGGGCTTTATCATTTTATGATCCAAAGAAATCGCTTAATTTAACTAGCTCCTGTATCGCTATGTCTTTCTTAGCGTTTATTTGCTATTGTTCTTGTCAAGTAAGAATGGTTCGTCCTCAAGCTGAAGCGATTGTTGCAGAATACGCTAACTTCTCAAGTGTTTATAATCTAGATACATTCTTTAAATGGGCAGTTAACTTACAATACACTAAACTTGATCCAATACCAGTTAACTGTATGCCTTCGCTTCACTGCGCAGTTTCTTGTGCAGTAGTATTAACCGCTATTCCAACAGGAAAAGGAGAAGGAAAATTCCCAATTGGGTGGCGAATTTTCTTTGGCTTATTTGGTTTAGGAATTATTCTTTCTACATTTATTATTAAGCAACATTATTTCTTTGATGCGATCGCTGGAACATTTGGATTTGTCCTTGTTTACTTCATTATGAAATTACTTATTGTTCCTACTATTAATAAGCATAGAGAAAAGAAAAAATTAGAAAAACAAACTCTCGCAGCGGAAAACCAATAAGGTTTATCTTTACAAAGGAATAAGATTTTACTAAACTATTCCTTGCGATTTGGCGAACGTGGTGAAGTGGTTAACACATCTGGCTGTGAACCAGACATTCGTGAGTTCGATTCTCATCGTTCGCCCCAAACTTAAAAAATAGAACCAATTTATTGGTTCTTTTTTGTTTTTCTAAATCATTAATTTTAATTTGCTATTATAAATATATGAGACTAAAAGTTGATTCCGCAATTTCTAATGAATATAAAGAAGGAATGTCTATTCAAGATCTTTTAGATTATAAAGATATTGAAGCGGTACCTTGGCTTGTTATATCTGTTAACGGAATATTTGTAAAAAGAGCAGAATTTAAAACCCATATCTTAAATGAAGGGGATGAAATAGAACTTATCTATATTAGAGGTGGAGGATAATGGAAAGATTCTCTAGACTTTTACAGTTAGATAATATTTCTATAGAGAATATAAAATTAGCATCTAAAAAAAGAGTGCTTATTATTGGAATGGGTGGAGTTGGTCAACATATTGCGACTTATTTAGTCACCAACGGAGTTAGTAATCTCACTATTATTGATTTTGATAAAGTAGAGATTAGTAACTTAAATCGACAAATCTTATTAAACGAAGCTGATATAGGTAAAGCTAAAGTAGATGTTGTCAAAAGTGCTTTATATTCAAAAAATATAGAGGCTAATATTGCTTCTATTAATATAAGAGTTAGCGAAGATAATATTTCTCAGCTTATTAAAGGTTATGACCTAGTAGTGGATGCGGTTGATAACTGGTCTAGTAAATTAGTGATCGCTAAATGGTGTCAAAAAGAAAATATTCCTTATATGCATATCGGAGTAGATGGATATAAAGGACAATATTGTTTGTTTGTTAATCGTAGTCTATTAGATATTGCTAAACCGGATATAGTTTCTTCTCCTAAAGACGGAGTACTTGGCCCAATGGTAGGAGTTATATCCTCTTTAGCATCAATAGATATCATCCACTATATATTTGGTTTAGAAGTAGAACTAGATACTTTGATTTATTATGAGCATCTCACTAACAAATTAGTGAAAGTTAAACTCTGATTAGTAGATATAAACTTATAAAGTTTCAAAAAATATTTGTGTAACATATAAATATTATATATTTATAAAAAGCACCCCCTATAAAAGAGTGTTGAGTATTACTCTTTTCTTTATTATTATAAAGACAGAGTGGGGGAGTTTTTTATATATTAATAGGCTCTTCTGGTCAATTAGCCGATTAGTAATAAAAGATGAACTTCGCTCTAAAAACTCTATTTAAGAAGAGTCGAAATTATTAAAGAGAATATCGATGCATAATATTCTAAATAAATAATATGGACTTCTCCTTTATAGAGATGTTGATGTGTTTATCTTTTTAACGATGTTAATAAGAAACATGTCAACCACAACACGTTAGTCATTTTCTATAGGGTGATATCGGATCTCTATATGTATATTTGACTAATCAAAGTTGTTCATATACCTCACGGTCTTAAATTATTTTTGGTATTGAAGACGGGACCGGAGGAAAAAGAAAGGAGAAAACAAATATGAACAAATTATTTAAAAAGATTGCTGGGCTAAGCTTGGGTCTAGCCATGGCAATCGGTGTAGGTGTCGCTGTTGGAAGTAATCAACAAGAAGCCAAGAGTGTTAGCGCTGCTGACCAGACCGCAACCTGGACTGCTACTAGTGGTGGTTTAGGAAGTGGTGTTGGCAGCGGAACAATAACTGATTCTAAAGGCTATAGTTGGTCTTATACACGAACGCTTAAGTCTGGTGCTTCATATTCTGGATGGACTTCTAGTTGTATCCAACTTGGAAAAAATGGTGGTGTTGAAAATTTAACTCTCACAACGAGTTCTATACCTGGGACAATTAAGTCTGTTGGCATTGAATGTTCTTCTTATCAAGGCAAGCACAATGTTTTGATTACTGTTGGTTCCACAACGTATTTAGCATCAACTGCCACAGCATCGTGGACAACAGTTAACACTAAATCAGGTACTGGAACAAGCAGTGGTGCAATTACTATTTCGTTTACTGGTGGGACAAGAGCCTTATATATTAAGTCACTTACTGTTACGTATAACAATGATACTCCATCAAAAACGCTTTCCAAGATTGATGTATATGATAATTCTGGAAAGACTTGGCATGCTGGCGACGTAGTTGCAGCCACAGACTTAAGAGTTGTTGCTACCTATAGCAGTGGCGATCCAGCAACAATTACAGATGGTACAGGTGTCACAATTACAAGTGGTGCAACTTTAGCACAAGGATCAAATACTGTAAGTGTTTCTTATACTGATACTTATGGCACTGCAACTAATAGTGTATCTATTACCGCTGCCGCTGCAATATCGTTAAGCAGCATTGCTGTTACAACTGCACCTACAAAAACAACATATGACGAAGGTGATACATTTGACTCTACAGGTATGGTAGTTACTGCGACATATAGTGATAGTTCTACTGCAAACGTAACTTCTAGCTGTGTGTTTACGCCTTCTACCGCATTAACTACAGATGTTAGTTCAATTTCTATTTCATACACCTATAAGGGCGTTGAAAAAACTACAACACAAGCAATCACAGTTAATGAAAAACACGGAACATCTACAAACCCTTATACTGTTGCTGAGGCACTTGCTGCTATAGCTTCAGGACAAGGCATTACTGGTGTTTATGTTAGGGGTATTGTCTCACAAATTGTAACCGCTTATAGTTCGCAACATCATAATATAACATTTGATATTAGTTCCGATGGAACAACAACTAGCGATCAGCTGAGAGTATATCGTTGTGTTTCAGGAAATGTTACAATCAGTTCAGATAACGACGTTCTTGTTGAGGATGAAATCGTTGCATCTGGTGATTTAACAACTTATGGTGACATTAAAGAATTTGCACAAGGATGTCAGCTTCAAGAAAGAACAAGAAAAACAATTTCTAGCTTGACCGTCACTGATAATTCAGGCAAAACATGGTTTGCGGGAGATACTGTTGCCACAACTGATTTACAAGTTGTAGTCAATTATTCTAACGGAACTAATCTTACTGTCACAGACGGAACAGGTGTCACAATTACAAGTGGTGCATCATTATCTCAAGGTTCTAACACTGTGAATGTATCATTCACTAATATTTATGGAACCCAAACTGGAAGTGTTTCTATTAACGCTAGTGCGGTTGCTGTCCTTGATTCCGTTACCATCTCTGGTACAGCCACAGCTGATAAGAACGGACCTTGGGATTTAAGTGGCTTAACTGTCTATGGTACATCCGAAGGTGGAACTGCCGGAGATATGGGTAATATTACAGAAGACTGTGTCTTGACATCTCCTGCTAGTACAGCTACACCAGGGAATACAACAATTACTGTTCACGTAAATTATAAGGGCGGAACAAAACAATTGGATGTCACAGGTGTTGCAGCGACAATTGCCAATGCTGAATCGTTTACAGACACAATAAACAGGGCTTTAACTGGTATTGCTGCTGCAAGCAACTATGGCGATTGGTCAGGAAAACAAGATAGTTCAGATGCTATCTATGCTGGAAATAGTGCTGGCGATCATGATTCTGTTCAATTGAGAACAAGCAGTCATACCGGCATAATTACAACTGCCTCTGGAGGAACATTAAAATCTGTAACAATTAATTTTAATTCCAACACAGCTGCTACAAGGACTGTTTCTGTATATGGAAAAACAAGTGCTTATTCTAGCATAGATAATCTTTTTGATTCATCGACTCAAGGAACATTACTAGGAGAAGTTAATATCGATAATGGGGCTTCTCAAACTATAACTATTAATTCTGAAACTGAATATAGTTATGTCGGTATTCGTAGTAAGAGTGGCGCTATGTATCTTGATAGTATTGAAATTGTTTGGAGAAATATTATTCAAACAAAAACACTAAGTAGCTTAACTGTTACTACAAACCCAACTAAAACTACATATGCTGCTGGTGAAACATTGAATTTAACAGGCATGGTTGTCACAGCCTCATATGAAGAAGAGGGAGTGGATGATGCACCAACTGTTGCGTTTACAACTTCTCCTGTTGAAGGTTATACATTTACAGCGGAAGATGGTGTAGCAGGTACAAAATTAATTACAATTACCTCCACCGAAGACAATCAAATTACCACTTCATTTAGTGTTACAGTTACACCTAAGAAACCAACTGCATTAAATAGAACATCTGCGGCAAACTGGACTGATAGTCAGACATTAGCCCAAGGAACTGGTAGATGGAAAGCGGTGTTCTCTGATGCTTCTGAACAAACTAATATTAAAATTGGAGATTTAGGAACTACCCTGAAAATTGGTGGTGTTGCTGTTGATACTTCATCTCTTGCTAGCGATTATGCTGGGCAAGAAGCAACATTAGAATTTACAGCGGAAGGGGTCACAGTTAGCAACACATTTACCGTTGCTGTTAGTGCTGAATTATCAGTTGATTCTTTTGAAGGCGTCCCAGATTATGTGCTAGTTACTGAAACATCAGATATTATTACTGCGAACTTCACATCTTTAAATGGAGAGCCAACTGAATATTCTGTTGTTTCCTCAAATGCTGCTAAACTAAGTGTTTCATTTGATTCCGAAATGGTTGAATATGATTCAACCACAAAAGTTGGATCACTTATGTTTACTGTTACAGCAGGTAGCACACAAGGACAATATATGGTTACTGTTAGTGTCACCTACGGTCAAAGAACTGAATCAAAATCTGTTTCAATCGTTGTCATGGGAGAAGCACCAACTCCTTCAGGAGTTCAATATGAATTAATTACATCGCTAGATGATGTCACAACTGGTAAGTATGTTGTAGCTGCTGATGTTAATGGCACATATTATGCGTTGTCAACTGTTTCTAGTGGCAAGCCTGAAGGAACTACCGTGGCTGTTTCAAACAATATAATCAGCGAAGAAAATGCCGGTTCATTACCTGTTGACATTACTAGAGATGGAAACACTATTGCAATTAGCAAATCAGGAAGCTACTTTACATATCCAGCTAGTGGCACTAATTTAGGAGTTTCTTCAACAGCTACATATTATGATGTTGAAACCATATCAACTGGAGGATCATTTAAAGTTAATGGAACCAACAGAGGCCTTGTGTATAGAGCAAGCACATACAATGTTTGGGGAGCATATTCAAACGGTAATATTAATGGAACAGAGTATTTTGGCATTGTTCTTTTCAAACAAGTGTCTAGCGCAGCAGAAAAGACTTCATTTGATTGGGTAAAAGAATTCGTTGACGGTTATATGTATATGAATTCTATTTCATTGGATGATAAAGGATCTGGAGCATGTCAAGGTGAAAACGGATATTATCTCACCGCCAAACGTGCTTGGAATACAATGATTTCCGAGTATGAAGGTAGCGATAATCTACAAACTGTTTTCCAAACAAGCTTCACAGACGCATATGAAAGATATATGTCTTGGGCGTCAGCATGTGGAGACAGCGCTCCATTCATTGGAACAAGTATTGTTAGGTCAACTATGTTAACATCATTATTTGGCTCGACAAAGAATTCTGGAACAACAATAGCAATCATTGCTATCTCTGCTGTTAGCTTAGCCGCTATTGGTGGATACTTCTTCTTCCGTAAAAAGAAAGAAGACAAATAATAGTTAAACCAAACTATTAATTAAACTTAATAATTAGAAGATCCTAATTGACCAATAGGGTCTTCTTTTCTAATTGAAAGAGTTATTTTATAAGGTTAAAATAAAATAGTTAAAAAGGGGTTTTAGTTTATGAAAAAAATTATGGAATCAATTAAGCCATATCTTAGTTTGATTTTTGGTGTTCTCTTCTTCTTACTTTTTTTGAACTCATTAAGACTTAATGGAGAGATTTTTGCAACAGGTGTTGTTGCGGTTGTAATATCTTCTTATTATCTTTGTGTTGGTGTATTAGGTATTGTTTTAGGAGATAAGTTACCTATGCAAATGAGGAAAGTATTTAGTATCTTATCAGTCTCCTTATTCCCAATATTTATGTTTGTTCTCTATTTATTACAGATTATTAGTTTTTCTACTTCTATGGGACCTTCTGCTTGGGTTATTTATCCATTATGTATGGGAGCCTCTTTAGCGGTAGTAACCTTCTATGTTATTTCTAGGTTTGTTAAAAGTTCAATATTTGTTAGATTAGCAGCGTTATTTGCCGCGATTTTTGTGGCTGCTTTAGTGGCGACGATTTTATTTGATGTGAATGGTAATCAAGAAACATTTGCCACGATTGGGGTTGTGGAATTAATAATTTATTCAATTTTTGCATTTTTATTATTTAATTCATTAAGTAAAGAAAAATCTGAATAGTTCTAAACTTATTTAAAATATAATTGGTTTCACCTTTGTGGGACCTTTTATTTATATGCTTTTGGACTATGAATAATATAGCGATTTAATATATTTTTATATAAAATTATTAATAGATGAATATTCTACTCACTAATGATGATGGATATACCGCTTTAGGGATAAAAACACTTAAAGCGCTTTTAAGTAAGTATGGTAATGTCATTGTGGCTGCTCCTAAAACAGTGATGTCTGCTAAAAGTGTAGCTTTAAATTTAGTAGAACCTATTGAAGTTATTAAAGAAAGTGATGACTTATATATTGTTGATTCTACTCCAGCAGATGCAGTGGCGTATGCTTTAAGTAATATCGATATTAAATTTGATCTAGTAGTTTCTGGAATAAACCACGGACATAATATCTCTTATGATACGATGTATAGTGGGACTATAGGAGCTTGTTTACAAGCTTTAACATATCGTATACCCGCTATAGCGATTTCTGCTGAACATAATTTTAAATTAGTTGAAGAATATTTTGATATAGTGATGTCTTATATAAAGACACATAACTTATTATCAAAAGAATATTTATTAAATATTAATTTCCCACTAGGGGATAAAGTTATAGGTATCAAAGATACCCATATCTTCTATAGAAAAGAAGTTACTTATTATGAACCTAGAGGAAACAATAAATATCAAGCATTAAGAAAATTAAAAGACGAAGAGTGTAACGATGCTAATAGTGACGTTTACGCCGTACATCATGGATATATTTCTATATCTAGACTTGGAAAGACACTAGACTACTATGAGCAAAGTTATAATCAAGGACAGCAATAAGTTTAATAATCAAAAACCTCCAGTAAAGAAGATGTGGTGGAGATATCTTTTGATGTGGTTCTCCGGAGTATTTTCTGCATTTATTATTGTAGGCTTAGTAGCATTAATTATGTCTACTTCATTTACTTCTAAAGAAGTACTATCTTTATTTGGAGTTAATGTAAATGCCGTACTTCAACCATATTATCAAGGTATGTCTTTACTAAATTTAGCAACTACTTTACCAACTTTAAAATATGAAACTTTAGGAGATGTTTATCAAGTTACTCCTTTAGCCAGAGACTTAGTGGAAAAGACCATTAATCCTGTTTTAGAAAAAGAATTACATTTTGGTTATGACTGGGATGAGATATCTACTAAACCATTTAAATTACCAGTTAAAGAAAGAGAAGATGGTTCAGTAGATCCTTATGAAGATTTATCGACATATATTGGTAGGGCTATTAAAGAGGGCGTATATTTATGTGATTTCTTTAATAGTGATCTGCCGGCTTTAATTGATTTCTTCTTATATCCTAAAGATGAATATGGAGAGTTTAATTATGATGACCCATATTGCTTAATGGATTATATCAACGCTGGTAGTGAATTCTTCGATAACATCATTAATAGCATTAAAGTCAAAGACATTACTGGAGTGACCGGGATTAAATTAATTGATGATGAAAACGGAATTGGTAATTGGGGATTAAATGATTTTACCAATGAGAATGTGGATACGATTCCTTTATCTTTACTTTTAGATCCAGAATCCACTAATCCACTCATAGTGACACTTCGTGATAGTTGGACTGTCGGTGATTTAAAAGATGAAAGTAACTTTGAAGGTTTATTACTTTCAGATGTTATTTCTATTACTGAAGATTCTCCTAAGATATTAGTAAAATTAGTGGAACTAGGTTATACCATTGGTCAACTAGAAACCACTAACTTATATACAGTATTAACTATCGATGATGTTTTTGATGTTAGTGATAATAAGTTATTGGATGCTTTAAAAGACGTTTATTTAATAGATTTAGAAGATGAAGACACTATTTTAGGTTTACATCTAGGTGATGTTTTACCAACTACTTCAGCAGGTAACACAATTATTGATAAGTTCGCCGATAAGACATTATCAGAATTATCAAAAATGGATATTAATAAAATTAAGTTAACTGAGATATTCTCTGAAGAAGAAATTAAAGACGAGAAAAATAAGATATTAAAAGCCTTAGTGGAATCTGATCCAGATATCACTATTGGGGCTTTAAAAGACGCATCTATTATTCAATCTTTAGAAATAGGCGATATTTTAGATGATGAACAAATACAAAAGAATTCTATTATTAAAGCTTTAGCGGATTCAGGAACTAAGATTGGTGATATTCCTAGTACCATTAATACCCTAACCATTGGTGAACTATTAGATATTAATGTTACTGATCCAAAAACCTCCGCTTTATTAAAGAAATTAGCGGGGTATCATACTAATGAATTATCAACATTTGTTGATGATATCACTATTGGTGATGTGATGACTGACTTTAGTGATTATAAAACTTTAGATAACGACGAAGTGAAAAACACTAAGATATCTAATTTAAATGACGTGATTGCGGTTTTAAAGACTAATCTTATATTAAGCGATATTGTCGATATCGATGGAGAATCTCCTTTGATTTTACAAAAACTTAAGGGTGAGAAATTAACTGACCTTGAAGAGACGATTAAAACTCTTACTTTAGGAGACTTTGTTAGTATTTCCTCTAGTTCACCTTTAATTTTACAAAAATTAGCGGGTTTCACTTTAAATGATTTAGAAGGTGGAGTGAAAGATTTAACGTTAAAAGATATTGTCACTATTAAGGAGGATTCACCTCAAATCATTAAGTCTTTAAAAGATGTTAAGATATTTGATGGTAGCTCTTTAATAGAAAGAATGAATTCATTAAAGCTTTGTGATGTTTATGATGGTGAATCCCTAAGCGGTGTATTTAAATATCTTTGGGATGATAATAATGAAGGAGATATTTTAATCACCGATCTTCCTTCGGCAGTTAATGACTTACCAGTTACTAAAATATTAGAAGACCATATTTATTTAGATGATGATACTAAAGCCAAATATTATGATGCGATAGATAAAAAATATTATACTTATTCAGAATTAGTGGATGGCTTATCTCCAACTGGTCATGAAGTTACTATGTATAAACGAATTCATCCAATATATTGGTTCTTATTAACGGAAAGTGATGAAAAATTTGATAGTAACACTAAATATTATGTATTAGGTAAAGGAAATGAATACACGATTAATAGTGGACTAGAAAAACTTAGTGTTAACTTTACTTATCACATGCAAAGTGAAACCTTATTAGAACTATATGATGCGGGTGTTATTGATAATAGCGCAATTAAAAGAACTGATTTAACCGACACTTTTTATCTAGGACAAAGGCTAGGTGATATTACAATGTCTAATTTTTTAGCCCTTTGTGTTAACATTATTAAAACATTGTAGTTTTTTGCCATAAATTCCATATACAACAATTTTAAAATTGTTATATAATACAAAAGAAAAGAGGAAATAATATGCCATTAGTTAACACTATTGAAATGTTTGAAAAGGCCTATAAAGGCGGTTATGCCATTGGCGCTTTTAACTGCAACAACATGGAAATTGTTCAAGCCATTACTGAAGCAGCTAAAGAATGTAATTCTCCAGTTATTTTACAAGTTTCTGCTGGAGCTCGAAAATATGCTAAACCTGTCTATTTAAAGAAAATGGTGGAAGCAGCTGTAGAAGATACAGGCTTACCAGTTGTTTTACATTTAGACCACGGCGCAGATTTTGAAATTTGTAAAGATTGTATCGATGGTGGTTTCACTTCAGTTATGATTGATTGCTCAAGTAAACCATTTGAAGAGAATATCGCAATTACTCGTAAGGTTGTTGAATACGCTCACGCCCATAAACCATATGTTACCGTTGAAGCTGAACTTGGAACTTTAGCAGGTATTGAAGATGATGTTAAAGTGGAACATGGTGCCGAAAGCTACACTAAGCCAGAAGACGTTGAAGAATTCGTTAAAAGAACTGGTTGTGATAGCCTAGCTATTGCTATTGGTACTTCTCATGGAGCTTATAAATTTAAACCAGAACAATGTACTAGAGATCCAAAAACCGGAAAACTTCTCCCACCTCCACTTAGATTTGATATCTTAGAAGAAGTATCTAGAAGACTTCCAGGATTCCCAATTGTTCTTCACGGCTCTAGCTCAGTTAACCAAGAATATGTTGATATTATTAACGCGCACGGCGGCAAACTCGTTGACGCGGTTGGTGTTCCAGAAGAACAACTTAGACACGCTGCTAGATTAGCGGTTTGTAAAATTAATATCGATAGCGATCTCCGTTTAGCGATGACTGCAGGAATTAGAGAGCACTTCGATGAACATCCAGATCACTTTGACCCACGTCAATATGTCGGTGATGGTCGTAAATATGTCAAAGAACTCGTGAAACACAAAATCACTGAAGTTCTTGGCTCTAACGACAAGATCTAATTCATAATTCAAACCAAAAGGAGCGAAATTTAATCGCTCCTTTTTATGTTGAAACAATTTACAAATCAGCATCAATCACATATAATAAAATCGACAAAAACCTCAGTACTGAGAGAAATGGCGGGTATATTATGTTTAAAAGAGATAAATATCTTCAACAATTAATAAAAGGCAAAGGGAACAATTTAATTAAAGTAATTACGGGTGTACGAAGATGTGGCAAATCATATCTTCTTAATACTATTTTTTATAACTATTTAAAAAATGAGTGTTTAATTAAAGAACAAAATATAATTAAGTTTGCTTTTGATTCTGAAGAAGACATTGCAAAGCTTGATAAATATTTACCTGATCAACCAACAACTTATAGAGTTGGTAATCAAAAATTAGTTAATGATAGAAAATTTTTACTTTATATAGCTGAGTTAACAAGTAGTAATAAAGATTACTTTTATTTATTGTTAGACGAAATACAAATTCTTGATGAGTTTGTAAGAGTTTTAAACGGATTTCTAAAACACGCTAACTTTGATGTTTATGTTACCGGCAGCAATTCAAGATTTTTATCTAGTGAAGTAGATACTGAATTTGGCGGAAGAGGAGATAGAATACACCTTCTCCCATTATCGTTTTCTGAATATTTGACTGGCGTTAGTTTATACAAAAGAGATGCACTAGATTCATATATTAGGTATGGTGGTATCCCGCTAGTCCAGCTCAAAAACGATGATGAAGACAAAATCAAAGAAACTTTATCGATTTATAAAGAAACTTATTTAAAAGATGTCAAAGATAGACATCAAAATATTGATTTAATTAAAGTTGATGAAACATTAAAGGTAATTGCTTCTATGATTTCAACTCCCATCAACCCTACTAAAATAGAAAATACGTTTAATAGCAAATATAAAATTGTCTTAACAAACGACGCTATAAGTAATTATATTGGTTGGTTTGAAGAAGCATATTTATTAAATAAAGTGTTGCGGTATAACATCAAAGGAAGAAAATACATTGGCACTCCTTATAAGATTTATTTTGAAGATGTCGGCATTAGAAATGCGATTTTAAATTTTAGAGAAGTGGATGAAACTGATCTGATTGAAAACATTGTTTATAACGAACTTAGATATCGAGGTTTTAATGTTGATGTTGGTGTTGTAACCATTAAAACTAATAGTGGTAGAAAAGATAAAAATGGTAACGATATTTATGTTGATAAAGATACCGAATGTGATTTTGTCGCTAACAAAGGAAATAAAACTTATTACGTTCAAGTAGCATTAGATATTTCTTCCGAGGAGAAAAAAGATCAAGAATACGAATCAATTAGAAACATACCTGATTCATTTAAAAAAGTTATTGTTGTTAAAAATGAAGGGAAACATTATTACACTAATGAAGGATTTTTAAGAATAAGCTTATTAGATTTCTTAATGAATCAAGATTCTTTAGATTGGTAGAGTAAATAAACTAACAAAAGGAAAAAAAGATGAATGTTATCTTTATATGCCACGGAAATATTTGTCGATCCCCTGTAGCAGAGATTCTTTTTTCTGATTTAGTTAAAGAAAATAAATTAGATATCAACGTTTCTAGTAGAGCGACTTCTTTAGAAGAAATAGGCAATGACATCTATCCTCCTATGAGAAGAGTGCTACATAATCATGGTTATATTGATGTACATCATTCCGCAACTAGAATCTCTAGAAGTGAATTTGAAGAGGCTGATTACATCTTTTATATGGATAAGAACAATTTATATTATTTAGAGAGATTATTTGGCCCTAGTGATAAATATCATTTAATTACTGAATATTTAGATAATATAGAAATAGAAGACCCGTGGTATACAGATAGATTTGAATTTGTATATCAAAGAATTAAAAAAGCAGTGGAATCCATTATTAAAAAAATAAAAAAATAACTCGGTTTAATCCGAGTTATTCTTTTTAAGAATAAAGATTATTTTTCTTCTTTCTTTTCTTCTTCAGCAGGAGCTTCTTCTTTTTTCACTTTTGCTTCTAATTTAGCTTTAGCTTCAACGCCTTTTCTGTGAACACTATTAATGACCTTAATAATGATGAAGAGGATGAGAGCGACTAATAAGAAGTTAATAATTGCAGAGATGAATGCGCCCCAATCAATATAATTGGTTTTAGCCCAGTCAATTTGCTTAACAATTTGTCCACCTACTTCGGTTTCCATATAAATAGGATCGCCTAAGATAGTTCTAGCTGCTTCTAAACCGCCTTTACCACCGATTAACCAGTTGATTAATGGTTGAAGAATGCCACCTGTTAAGGCTGTGACAATCGCGGTAAATGCACCACCGATAATGACACCAACGGCCATATCCATGACGTTACCTCGAGTAATGAATTCTTTGAACTCGCCAAAGAATCCTTTCTTATTTGGATCTTTTGCCATAAATAATTTTGTCCTTTCGTTTAAATAATAATTCAAACGACTTTAATTTAAAACAATTTTTTACTATGATTAAAAAAAGGAGAAAAATATGATTGATTTACATTTACACCTTGATGGTTCTTTAAGTTTAGAAGATTTTAAATATTTAGCAGAAAGAAATCACGTTTCTTTAGGGGATGATTTTCCAAAGAATGTCCGTGTTCCAGAAGGCTGCAAATCGTTAGAAGAATACTTAACTAGATTTGACCTACCTTGTTCATTACTTCAAGATGAATTTTCTATTGCGTATGTGGTCACTAGTTTAGTGAATCGATTATATAATTCTGGCTATATTTATGCTGAAATTAGATTTGCTCCACAGCTACATACTTTAAAAGGAATGTCTCAAGAAAATGCAGTTATAGCAGCAATCTCCGGACTTAATTTTGCTTTAAAAGATAAAGTAGGTTTTGACGCTAATTTAATTCTTTGCTGTATGAGACAGGCATCAGACGAAATAAATATGGAAACTATTAAATTAGCCGACAAATATCGTGCAAAAAAAGTAGTTTCTGTTGATTTAGCTGGTCCTGAGAAATTCCATACTGGTGACTTTTATACCCCTTTATTTGATGAAGCTAAAAGACTTAATTTAAATATTATCATTCATGCTGGAGAAGCATGTGGTAGTGATGAAGTTATTAGAGCGGTTGATCTTCTTCATGCTCAAAGAATTGGGCATGGTGTTCATTTAGAACTTAATAGAGAAAATGTAAAGAAGATGGTGGAGAAAAGAATCACATTTGAATTCTGCCCTACTAGTAACCTACAAACAACTTCACTTCCTGAATATAAATCAGTGCCTTTAAAAGAGTTTGATAAATATGGAATAGCGGTTACTATTAACTCCGATAACATGACTGTTAGTAATACTGATGTCTTAAAAGAATATAGACATTTATATAAAGAATTTAATTTACAAAAATATGAAGTAAGACACTTACTCACAAATTCTATCAATGCTTCATTTACTGACTCTAATACTAAGTCGATGCTATTAAATGAATTAAATAAAAAGATCGATAATTACTACGATCTCATTATTAAAGAAGAATAACGCTATCTATTTAACGTAAGTTGATAGGTATAGCTCGACAATTGGGTTATGAAATATTTCTTGTGAACTCTGTGGCAAATATTCTATGTCACCTTTATGGGCGATATATTTTTCTTCTACTTCTTTGCCGTTTAAAACGTATTGATTACCAAATTGACTGAGCATTGGGCTTGCGCTTACTCTTTCTTCTGTAAAGTATGAACTAAAAGTATGGTTTTCTCCTAATTGATCATTTAAAACCGTAATCATATCAAAGATATGCCCATCTTTCCATCTTTGGAATGTTGGTATCATACCTGATTCATAACCGAAAACTGGATTAAATTCTGTATTGCTTAATCCATATTTATCTTTAATTGGTTGATAAAGGTCTGTTCCGCGATATTTTTGAATATCAAAAATGTATAATGGTTTTTCCATATTTGATTTTTCTTTGCTTTTTTCAGACCAAGCATATAAAACATTTTTATTTACAAGCTTACAATCTCCACATTCACTACGAGCAACATAGAGATTAAATTCTTCATTATCTGCTATTTTTTCATCAAGGGCATCTTCATCCAAATAATACATATGTGGAAGATAAATGTTTTCTAACATGAAATCTTTGAACACATAGTAATCTTTGAAAATGCTAACGTCTTTTAATTTTCCGAACACGGTTTGTCTAATTAATTGTCCGCGTCTAAAGAAACAAATGGAAGGCATATCAGCTTCAACAGCGTATATTCCATATTTAACTTCTTCACTTAAAAGAGCGGCAACATCAATTGCAGGGAATTTAACATTGTAATCATTCATGAATTTAATTGCTGATGGCTCAAAATCTCCCCAACATCCACATCCGGTTTTATAAACTAATAGAACAAAACTTTCATTGGTGGCTATTTTATTTGCTAAAGTGTCATAGCCAATAACAAAATCATTTAAAGAAACAATATCATTTTTATAGTCATAACCATAGTCTAAAGCAATCTTGCTAGTGTCGATATCTGAACTTCCACAAGACACCATAGTTAGGGATGTAAATAGTGATAAAAATAATAGTGATTTTTTCATATTGTTTCTTTAAGTATATTTCAAAGTGAGTTTCTAGTCAAAAAACACTGCAAAAAAATGATATAAAATCTAAAAAATTATTTTTAAATAAAATACTGATTAAATCTAAATATTTTGCCTATTTTGACAATTCAAAAAATCGATTCAAAAAAAGTTGATAAAATTTTTATTTGTTTTTTAATTATTTTTCCTTTATATTTTTTTGCGAAATATTGAACAAATATTCTCACTGATTTTTTGAAAGGTTAGGGATTAAATATGGCGAAAGAAAACTGTATT